>Ga0302320_10015111_pt1 | contig 15893 bp, 14 predicted proteins | sample Bog_T0_3_FD_202130 | JGI IMG/M metagenome (GOLD analysis project Ga0302320, IMG submission 202130) | Peat permafrost microbial communities from Stordalen Mire near Abisko, Sweden - Bog_T0_3 | ecosystem: Environmental > Terrestrial > Soil > Wetlands > Peat | place: Sweden: Abisko, Stordalen Mire... | reverse complement strand
GAGTTCACTGCCGGAACCGCATGGTTCCGTGTATTACGGACTGGCAGTTTGCTTCCAGTTGCTCTCCACGGTCGGATTTCGCCGCCGCAGTTTCTTTCCGCTACAGGCCCGTTGACTCTGGCCTGATAGGGACTCTCACCCTGCTACGTGGTCGCCTTCACAGCCGCACTCCGTCGTCCCTGCGGGACGGATTCACCTTTGCCACGTTACCAGACACTGGCGTATCCGGCTTATGTCGGGCGCCCTTTCAAGGACCAAGCGGATGCCCGCGAAGAATTTTGTCCCACACCCGCTTATGTTTTATTGGCTTTTTTTCACGAGCCTTATGCTACCCTGTCGAACCATAGCACTTTATTTGCTAAACAATTGACAATTTATGCAAAGCCCCGGCGGTGCGGTTGGGGCAAAATACAGTCTTGGAATGAATCCAAATCAACATCCTTATCTGGTGCTGGTAATGCTGATCGCCTTGGCGGTCGGCTTTGCCGTGGGCCCGCTGGCTCTGGCGTGGGCCTGGGCAAGGTTCTTTTCCCCCCAGAAACCGGGCCAGGACAAGAACGCCATTTATGAGTGCGGCTTGGAATCCAAGGGCGACGCGTGGATTCAATTCCGGTCCGAATACTACCTTTATGCCATCATTTTCCTGGTTTTCGACGTGGAAACCATCTTCCTGCTGCCGTTTGCGGTGTCGTTTACCAGCCTGCCGGTGGGGGCGTTTGTGGCCATCCTGATCTTCATGCTGCTGCTGGTCGAAGGCCTGGTTTGGGCCTGGCGGAAAGGGTTCCTGGTCTGGAAATGAACGGATTGCCATGATTGAAGAAGGTCTAAAAAGCGAACTCCAGAAACAAGGCGTCTATGTGACGACCTTGGAGGACCTGTACAACTGGGGCCGGGCAAATTCGGTCTGGCCGCTGACGTTTGGGCTGGCCTGCTGCGCCATCGAGATGATCGCCGCGTCCATGTCGCGGTTTGACCTGGCGCGGTTCGGCGCGGAGGTGTTCCGGCCCTCGCCCCGGCAGGCGGATTTGATGATAGTGGCGGGCACCGTGACCAAGAAAATGGCGCCGCTGGTGGTGCGCCTGTTCAACCAGATGCCGGAGCCGAAATACGTGATTGCGATGGGCGCCTGCGCCATTTCCGGCGGGCCGTTCAAGCAGGGTTACAATGTGCTCAAGGGCATTGACCGGTATCTGCCGGTGGACGTGTCCATTCCCGGCTGTCCGCCCCGGCCGGAAGCGCTGATCCACGCCATCATGACGTTGCAGGAGAAAATCCTGGCCCAAAAGCTCACGGGACCGGATCGTCCGCGCCATTTGAACGCCGACGTGCCCGGTGAATATCCGGTGCCGGCGTACGGCGAACATGATCTGGAACCGCCGATGAACCCCGAAGTCTGGCATCCGCCGGCGATCAAGCGCTGAACCGTGGAAACCCTCGAACAAATCAAAGCCCGCCTCGAAGCCGTGCTGCCGATGACCAAGCTCGACATCTTGTCGAACGAATGTCCGGCGGGCGATCGCTCGCTGTTGGTTCACGCCGCCAGCGGTTTCGCCGTGGCCAAGTTTCTTCGCGACGATCCGCTATTAAAGCTGGATTACTGCTCCAATGTCACGGGCATTGATTGGCCTGAAGCGACCATCAAAACCAAGGTCAAAAAGAAGGTCGCGGTCGCAGGCGTGGAAAAGGAAATTGAAGAAACGATTGAGACGTTGCGCTCCGGTCATCTCGAAGTGGTTTATCACCTGTACTCGATGGAATTGAAACACGGCCCGGTGGTGCTGCGGTTGCGCACCGAAAACCGCACCGACAACACGCAGCTGCCGTCGCTCACTCCGCTGTGGCGGGGCGCGGAATTTCAGGAGCGCGAAGTCTATGATCTGTACGGCGTGATCTTCGAGGGGCATCCCGATTTGCGCCGCATCCTGATGTGGGACAATTTCGAAGGTTTCCCCATGCGGCGGGATTACGTGGCGCCGGACGATTTCGAATACGAGCCCACGCCGCACGATGAGGTTCTGGCGGAAGCCAAAAAGCATTATCCGGTCGAGCCGAAGTCGGAGGTGAAACCGTGAGCGCCATTGCCGGCACGCCGCCGAAAAGCTTCGCAGTGACGCCCAAACTCGACGCCCAGGGCGAACCGATGGGAGAACTGCTGGAAGTCTCGATGGGACCGCATCATCCGTCCACCCACGGGGTTTTTCGCATGGACGTGGTTTTGGATGGCGAAGAAGTGGTGAAGCTGAAGCCGGTGTTTGGCTATCTGCACCGCAACCACGAGAAAATCGGCGAGAACATCTCCTATCTGGGCACGATGCCGTACACCGACCGGCTGGACTATTTCTGTTCGATGACGAACAACTGGGGTTATGCGCTGACCATTGAGAAGCTTGCGGGCCTGGGGGTGCCGGAGCGCGCCGAATACATCCGCGTGATCATGGCGGAACTCACCCGCCTCCAGAATCACACCTGTTTGATCGGCTTTTTCATGCAGGACATGGGCGCCCTGGGCACGCCAATGATGTATGCCTTCCGGGAACGCGAGAAAATCCTCGACCTGTTCGAATCCGTCAGCGGCGCGCGCATGATGTGCAATTACATGCGCTTCGGCGGCGTGCGCGTGGATGTGAACGACGCGTGGCTGGCGCAGGCAAGGAAAGTCGCCGGCGAATATGGCTCGTTCCTGGATGAATTCGAAAAATTCCTCACGGCCAATGAAATTCTGCTTGCCCGGACGCAATTCGTGGGCGTGCTCCCGAAGGATCTCGCGGTCAACGCCTCCATCACCGGCCCGATGCTCCGCGCGTCGGGGGTGAATTACGACCTGCGCAAGGTGGACAAGTATGGCATTTACAGCCGGTTCGATTTCCGAGTGCCGGTGGGTGAGCATGGCGACATTTACGACCGCTACATGGTGCGGGTGTTGGAAATGCGCGAGAGCATCAAGATTTTGCAGCAAGCCTTGCGCGATATTCCCGCCGGGCCGGTCATGGATCCCAAAGCGAAGCTGCGCGGTTTCCGGCCGAAACCCGGCGAAGTTTACGGCCGCGTGGAGGGACCCAAAGGGGAACTGGGCTTTTACGTTATCAGCGACGGCTCGCCGAATCCTTATCGTTACCGAGTGCGTCCACCCAGCTTCATCAATTTGACGACTCTGGAAGACATGTGTCTGGGTCATAAAATTTCCGATACCGTGGTGATTCTCGGCAGCGTGGACATTGTCTTGGGCGAGGTGGACCGATGAAAACCTGTTCGCTGTTGGTGGTAGATGCCAGGCCAAAGTTCGGCTGTTGGCGGTTGGCTATTTCCAATTGGGGATCTCCAAAAATTCAACATTCAAAACTCAACATTCAACCTCTTTTGGATACCAAATGTTAGGCGAGCAAATCATCAGAGGCATGGCGGTAACCGCCAAGAACTTCTTCGGGAGCTACGTCTCGAAGGAGCGCCTTACCACCGTGCAATATCCCGAGGAGCGCCTGGCGCAAAAGGGCAACACCCGGCAGTTCCCGATGCTGGTGTATGATAATGATCCGGAAAAGGGCCTGCGCTGCGTGGCCTGCCAGATTTGCGAAAAGGAATGTCCGCCGCAATGCATCTTCATCATCAAAAGCAAGGACAAGAAGCCCGATTACAAAGGCCAGCCGCAACTGTATCCGGCGGTGTTCGACATTGATATTTCCGTCTGCATGAGCTGCCAGATTTGCGTGGAGGTCTGCCCGTTCGAGTCCATCAAGATGAACACCGAGTTTGAGCTGAGCACGGACGACCGGTTCGAGGGCTTGCTCCTGCACAAGGAGGACCTCGCCAAACCCAACGAATATTACCGCAAGCTGCATCCCGACGACGCCAAGGATTCCGACGCCGTGCTGGCCGCTGAAAAAGCGAAGGCGGAGGCGAAGGCCAAGGCAGCCGCCGAAGCCAAGGCCAAAGCAGCGGCCGCGGCGGCCGCGGCTCCGGCCACGGCGACACCGTCGCCGACACCAGCCAAACCGACAGCAGCAGCCAGCGTTACTGCGCCAGCGACGCCGGCAGCATCGACAACAACCGCATCGGCGGTATCCGCACCGCCAACGGCGGCAATAAAATAATATGGCCCGAGTGGAACCCAACCAGGGCGCTTCGGTGTTTGGCTGTGCGCTGAAAGCGCAAGACCTGAAGCCCATGCGGCATCAACCCGGAACCTTCAACCCTCTTTAACCCATGTTCGATAAACTCGATCAGATTTTCGTGACTGCCCTGCACTGGCTGGTGGGCTTTCTGCCGGAAGCCTGGGGGCCGTACGTGTCGCCATTGATTTGCATTGCGTTCATCCTGTCGGTGTTTCCCGGACTGTTTGCCCTCGTCACGGTCATCGAGCGCAAAGGCCTCGGCCGAATTCAGAATCGCTATGGCCCCAACCGCGTTGGTCCGTTCGGTTTCCTGCAATTTGCCGCCGATGGGGTGAAGGCGCTCATCAAGGAGGACGTCGTGCCGCGGGCCGCCGACAAGCTGGTTCATTTTCTCGCGCCGGTGGTGCTGCTGATTCCCGTGCTGCTCACCTACGCCGTATTGCCATTTGGCAAAAACATGGTCCTCGCCGATTACGACGCCGGCCTGCTGTTTTTCCTGGCCGTGGGGGGCGCGGTGGAAGTTTCGGTGTTCATGGCCGGCTGGTCGAGCCACAACAAATACTCGCTGCTCGGGGCCATGCGCGCCATCGCGCAAATGCTCAGCTATGAGATCCCGCTCATCCTGAGCGCCGTGACCGTGGTGATGATGGTCGGCTCGCTCAACCTGTCCGAAATCGTCAAGCACCAGGACCATTACACCTTTGGCCTCGCGCACTGGCACGTGTTCACGCCCTGGGGGCTGGCCGGCTTCCTCCTCTTCATCGTTGCGTCGCTGGCCGAATCCAACCGCACGCCCTTCGATCTGCCGGAAGCGGAATCGGAAATCATCGCCGGATATTTCACGGAATATTCCGGCTTCAAGTTCGCGCTGTTTTTCCTGGGCGAATACCTCGGCATGTTCGCCATCGCCGGCCTGGGCATCACGCTGTTTCTCGGCGGCTGGACCGCGCCGTTCTCGTGCCTGACGTGGATTCCGTCCTATGTCTGGTTTTTGGGGAAGCTGCTGGGGATTGTGTTTGTCTTCATCTGGATTCGCGGCACGCTGCCGCGTTTGCGCATGGATCAACTGATGAACCTCGCCTGGAAGTTCATGCTCCCGCTCGCGCTCCTCAACATCGTCGTCGCCGGCATCTGGCACTATATGGGCCCCGACTGGCAGCACATGCGCTGGCTGGTTTGCAGCGCGATTCTGGCCGCCGCCTATGCGATGCTCGGTCTGGGACTCATGCAGAATCAAAAACTGGGCAAGCGCGTTTACAAATTTGCGGAATGAAACCCAGAAATTAACCATGCCCATTGCCTTCATCCTCACTGCCGTCGTGACGCTGCTGGCGGCCGCGGCCGCCATGAGCCTGCGGAATCTGGTGCATTGCGCGCTGATGCTGGCGGTGTCCTTTTCCGGCATTGCGGCGATTTATTTGCAGCTCAATGCGGAGTTCGTAGGCTTCACCGAGATCCTGGTATATGTTGGCGCGATTGCCATTCTGATTGTGATGGCCATTTTGCTGACCCGCAGCGGCGAGACGCCGGACAAAAGCGTGCTGACTTCCGGCTGGATGGCGGGCATCGTGGTGACCGTCTTCGTTTTTGTCTTGCTCGGCTGGGCCGTCTTGAACAGTTCCGCGCTGCCCCAAACCATGGCGCCAGCGCCGCACGCCACGGTTAAGAATATTGGCGATGTGTTGATGACGAAATATGTGCTGCCGCTCGAAATCATCGCCCTGATGCTGACCGCGGCCATGATCGGCGCGGTGGTCATCGCGTACCGCGAGGAGGCGCCAAAAACGAAGAGGGAGGAGGGAATCCCGATTCCGCCCCGGGACTCCCTCCTCCCTCCTCCCTCCCCAACCGGAGAAAAAGCATGACGCCTTTACAAATCTGCCTCCTCACCTCCGCGCTCCTCTTTGCCACCGGGTTCGCCGGGGCAGTCACGCGGCGGCACGCCATTCTCGTGCTCGTGGGCATTGAGTTGATGCTGAATGCCGCCAACCTGAACTTGATCGCGTTCTGGCGTTTTGGACCGAATCCTGAAGCCCTGACCGGTATCATCTTCGTGCTTTTTTCCATGGCCCTGGCGGCGGCCGAGGCCGCGGTTGGACTGGCCCTGGTCATTGCCATTTATCGCCACAAGAAAACCTCAAACCTGGATGAAGTGAAGGAGCTGAAGGGCTGAAATGAATTGGATTGTTCAATATCTCTGGCTGATCCCCGCGCTGCCACTGGTCGCCGCAGGCATCATTGCCGTCAACAAACAGCCCCAGCGCAAGCTCGCGGCCTCATTGGCCATCGGCTCGATGGCCATCGGCTTTTTGCTCTCCCTCTGCGCGTTTGCCGCCACGCTCAAACACGGCGAAGGCGCGTTCCGCGAGGTGTATGGCTTCAACTGGCTCCAATTCGGCGGCCCGGATAACTGGCTGCAGCTCGGCTGGGTGCTCGATCCGCTGACGGCCGTCATGCTGATGATGGTGACGTTTGTCGGCATGTTGATTTTTATTTTCAGCGTGGGCTACATGGCGCACGACCAGAATTTCATGCGATTCTTCTGCTTCCTGGCGCTGTTTGCTTCAGGCATGCTCGGCGTGATCATCGCCAACAACCTGTTCCTGTTTTTCGTCTCGTGGGAAATCGTCGGCCTGACCAGCTATCTGCTCATCGGCTTCTGGTACCACAAACCGAGCGCGGCGGCGGCGGCGAAAAAAGCCTTCATCACCACGCGCATCGGCGACCTCGGCCTGCTGCTGGGCATGGTCTGGCTGTACGCGCAAACGGGCACGCTGAACTTTTATGATGGCGGCAAGGGCTGCCTGGAGGCCACCGCGCTGAACACGATGCTGGGCGCTCCGCCAGTCGCGGGATTTGCGGTGGTCACGGCGATTGGCCTGCTGATTTTCCTGGGCGCCGTTGGCAAATCCGGCCAGGTGCCGCTGCATGTCTGGCTGCCCGACGCCATGGAAGGCCCCACGCCGGTCAGCGCTTTGATCCACGCCGCCACGATGGTGGCGGCCGGTGTTTTCCTGGTGGCGCGTGTTTATCCGCTGATGGCCGCCGGCGCGACGACGGTGGCACATGGGGCGCCCGTAACCACTGCGTTAACCGTGGTGACTTGGGTGGGCGCCATCACCGCCATTTTCGCCGCCAGCATTGCCGTGGCGCAAAACGACATCAAGCGCATCCTCGCCTACTCCACCGTTTCGCAGCTGGGCTACATGATGATGGGCCTCGGCGTCGGCGGTGTGGCGGTGGGCATGTTCCATCTGATCACCCACGCGTTTTTCAAGGCGCTGCTGTTCCTCGGCTCCGGCTCGGTCATCCACGGCTGCCACGAAGAGCAGGACGTGCGCAAAATGGGCGGCCTGAAAAAATACCTGCCGGTGACGTTCGCGGTTTATGCGGTGGGCATGCTGGCGCTTTGCGGCTTCCCGCTGTTCTTCTCCGGTTTCTGGAGCAAGGACGAAATCCTTCATCATGCGCGCGAATGGCCGGTGTCGCACATTCCGTTTTACCTCGGTTGCACCGGCGCGCTGTTCACCGCGTTTTACATGACCCGGCAGGTGGCGCTGGTGTTCTTTGGCAAATACCGTGGCGGCGATCAGGAGAGCGCCGCCGACTCGCACACTGATGCCCACGGTCACGGTAAACCTCAGCCGTCTGCCCACGCAGATAGCAACAATACCCCGCACGAAAGCCCCGCGGTCATGACCGTCCCGCTGATGATCCTCGCAATATTCGCGGTTTTGCTGGGCGTCATTGGCACGCCGGCCTGGCCATGGTTTCACGGCTACCTGACCGGTGAAGCCATCAAATTTGACTTCAGCCAGTTGACAGAAAGCGGCACGCTCGGCCTGATGCTCACCTCGGCGGTGATTGTCCTGACGGGTATCACCCTGGGGGTGTTCCTCTACGGCAAACGCCAGCGGCAAACGGCGGAGGAAAAGGACGTGTTGGAAGCCGCGCAGCCGTTCCTCTTCGGTATCCTGCAAAATAAATATTACGTTGACGAAATTTACGAGCACACGGTGATCCGTTTCAACGCCTTCGCCGCCCGCCTTTGCGATTTCCTGGACACCTGGATTTTCGGCGGCGCGGTGCTGCTGGTCTCCTATGTGACGCTCGGCTTGGCGTGGCTCTACCGGCTCACGGATGAAAAATTGGTGAACTTGGGTTTCGACGCCGGCTGTGAATCGCTGCGCGAAGGCGGCGGCATATTCTCCAAACTGCACACCGGCCGCGTGCAAACGTATCTCCGCGTCATCGGCGTGGCACTGGTGCTGCTGATTTTGTTCCTGATCTGGGGGCGCAAGGCATGAATCATTCTCTGACCACACTCACGCTCGTTCCACTGTTTGGCGGCATCGTCGTCGCCGGTCTCGGCTCGGAACGAAATAAGCTCGTGCGCGGCCTGTCGCTGTTCTTCAGCCTCATCGGCCTGACCGGCGCGCTGTGCCTGTGGACTCACTTCAAAGGCGCTTCGGGCGACCTCCAATTCGTGGAAAAATTTGACTGGGTGCCAACGCTGGGCGCCCAATACTACCTGGGCATGGACGGCCTCGGCTTGCTGATGGTGATGCTCACGGCGATAGTCACCCCGCTGGCGATTCTGGTCTCGTGGTCCATGAATGATCGCGCGCATATTTTTAATGCGCTCATCCTGTGGCTGCAGGCGGGCTTGTTCGGCACGTTCACCGCGCTGAATTTCTTCCATTGGTTCATGTTCTGGGAACTGGGCCTCATTCCCGCGTTTTTTCTCATCAAACTCTGGGGCGGACCGAAACGCGGCCCGGCGGCGACGCAGTTTTTCATCTATACGATGGTCGGCAGCGTGGCCTTGTTGTTGAGTTTTCTGGCAATCTGGCTTGCCACCAAAACCAAGACTGAACCGGGTTGTTTCGATTTCATCACGCTGGCGGGCATGGGGAAAAGTGGCGTGCTCACCACCAAATTGCAGGCGGCCTTCGGCTGGAAGAACATCGGCCTGATGGTTTTCTTTGGCGCGTTTCTCGGTTTTGCGGTGAAAGTGCCGGTGGTGCCTTTTCACACCTGGCTGCCCGCCGCGTATTCCGAGGCGCCCAGCGCGGTCACGATGCTGCTAACCGGCGTCATGTCGAAGATGGGTGTTTATGGTTTCCTGCGGATCTTGCTGCCGATTTTCCCCGATCAAATGCGCCAGGTGCTCACGCCGCTGCTCTGGCTGGCGGTGGCGACCATTGTGCTCTCCGCCTGCGCCGCGTTTGCGCAGCGCGACCTCAAGCGGATGCTCGCCTATTCCTCGGTCAACCATTTGGGCTACTGTTTGCTGGCGATGTTTGCGGCGGTGGGCGCGGCCACAAACGTGAACCAGCCGGAAATCCAGAAAGCCGCCGGGCTCGACGGCGTGCTGCTGCAAATGTTCAACCACGGTCTCACCGCGTCGGCGCTGTTCCTGTTCGTGGCGCTCCTCGAAAAGCGCAGCGGCGGGTTGCGCGGCCTCGACGATTTCGGCGGCCTTCGCAAAGTGGTGCCCGTGTTCGCCGGCCTGATGGGCATTGCGATTTTCTCCTCGCTCGGTTTGCCGGGCTTGAACGGGTTCGTCGGTGAATTCCTGGTGTTCAAGGGCGTGTTTCCGCTCGCGCCATGGGCGGCGGCGATTTCCACCATTGGCTTGCTGGTCACCGCGATTTTCCTGCTGACGCTCATCCAGCGCGTGTTCTGCGGCCCGCTGAACGGGCGCTGGGCGCAACTGCCCGATCTCACCACGGCAGAACGATTTCTGGTGCTGCCGAGCATCGTCCTGATGTTCGCGCTGGGCGTCTGGCCGCAACTCATCCTGGGCACGATTGACGCAACGGTGGTTGCGTTAGTGCAAAAAATCTCCTTTTAAAATGTTAGCCTGGACCATCTACATTTCGTTCCTGGGCGTGCTGGTGCTGATGCTGCTGCCGCGCGACGCCGCGCGGGCGGCGCGGATCGTCGCGCTCTTCACGGCGGTGCTCGGCTGCGGGGTGGCGCTGGTTGGCGCGATGCAACTGGCGCAACAGGGAAATGTGGGCGAGGTCACCACCATCGTCAAAACCGACTGGATTCCCGCCATTGGGGCCCACTATTACCTTGCCGCCGATGGCATCAGCCTCGTGCTCGTCGTCCTCACGGGTCTCGCGGCCATTGCGGGTATTTTGTTTTCCTGGAACGTGGAGAAGCGCACGAAGGAATTCTTCGCGTTTTATCTCGCGCTCATCGGCGGCGTCTATGGCGTATTCCTGAGCTTCGACGTGCTGCTGCTGTTTGTGTTTTATGAGCTTACGATCATCCCGAAATACTTCCTCATCGCGCGCTGGGGCAGCACCCGCAAGGAATATGGCGCGATGAAGCTGGCGCTATACTCATTCGTGGGCAGCCATCTCGTGCTCATCGGTTTGATTGCCGCCTGGGTTGTGGCGCGCGGACAGCTTGGTCATCCTTCGCTCAATTTGCTGGAGCTGTCACAGCTGGTGCATTTCCCGGCAGGTTTCCAATGCTGGGTGTTTCCGCTCGTGTTCATCGGTTTTGCCATTCTGGCGGGCATGTGGCCGTTTCACACTTGGGCGCCGACTGGCCACGTGGCCGCGCCGACTGCCGGCTCGATGCTGCTCGCCGGAGTGGTGATGAAGCTGGGCGCCTACGGTTGTCTGCGCGTGGCGATGGTTATGTTTCCGGAAGGCGCGCGCCATTGGCAGTGGGCCATCGCCGCGCTGGCGGTCGTTGGCATCATTTACGGCGCGGGGGTGGCGCTGGTGCAGCGCGATTTCAAATTCGTCATTGGCTATTCCAGCGTGAGCCACATGGGCTTCGTGCTGCTGGGCCTGGCCACGCTCAACACCATCGGCCTGGATGGCGCGGTGCTGCAAATGTTCTCGCATGGCATCATCGCCGGGCTGCTGTTCGCCGTGGTGGGCCGCATGGTCTATGACCGCACCCATACGCGCGATTTCAACGACCTCGAAAAAATGAACCTCGGCAAACTGCTGCCCTTTGCGGGCATGGCGTTCACCATCGCCGGCGTCGCCTCGATGGGCCTGCCCGGGTTTAGCGGCTTCGTGGCGGAGTTCCAAGTGCTCATGGGCGCGTGGCAGGTCTTTCCGAAAATGACTATTTTGTCCGGCGTCGGCATCATTTTGGGCGTGGCCTACACGTTGCGCGCGCTGCAAAAGGCGTTTTACTCGGACGCCCCGCCGGCAGCCCATGACGGCCACGAGGATCATCCATTGGAACCGATTTCCGGGCCGGAACGGGCCGGGGCGGTGCTGCTCATCGCGGCCTCGCTGGTGATCGGCCTTTTCCCCACCTTGCTGATGAATTGGATTGAGCCCTGCTTTAGATCGCAGTTGTTTGCGCGGCTGCTGAACGGAGGTGCGCAATGAACTCCGTGGATTATCTCCAGATGCTCCGGCTCGCCGCGCCGGAAATGATCGTCACGGTCACGATGCTCCTGGTGCTGGGCGCGGATTTGACGGTGTTGCGTGATAAATCCATCACGGCGCGCTTCCATTTCGGCGCGCTGCTGTCCGTGCTGGGCTGCGCCTCGGCGGCGGTTTTCGCCTTCACCCGCCGGGAGCATGATGATCTGCTCAACGGCATCCTGATCGTGAACCCGCACACCGATTTCGTGAAGGTCGCCATTCTGGCGCTGACGATTTTCACCCTGCTGATTTCCACCGCCGGCAAGTTCACGGACCACGTCGGCGAATATCTTTCGCTGATTCTGCTGGGCACCATCGGCCTGATGTTCCTCGTCAGCGCCGGGGATTTGCTGATGATCTTCGTCTCGCTGGAACTCGCCAGCCTCGCGCTCTACATCTTGACGGCGTTCAACAAGCGAAATGAACACTCCAGCGAGGCGGCGTTGAAATACTTCCTGTTCGGCGGCATGTCGGCGGCGTTTCTGCTGTTCGGCTTCAGTCTGCTGTACGGCCTGTCCGGTTCCACCCATTTGACGGATATCGCTCGCAGCCTGGCCGGCAAGGGCCTCGACCCGCTGCTGCTCGTTGCGCTTGTCATGACCGTCATTGGCTTCGGCTTCAAAGTGGCGGCGGTGCCGTTTCATTTGTGGGCGCCGGACGCCTACGAAGGCGCGCCCACGCCCAGCGCCGCGTTCATCGCCGCCGGTTCGAAGGTGGCCAGCTTTTTCATTCTCGCCAGAATTCTCGCGGTCGGTTTCGCCAGCTCGGAAGGCAGTGCCGTCTGGCACGGGTACCTCGCCGGCTGGACGCCGGTGGTGGCCGTGGTCGCCGCGCTTTCGATGGTGCTGGGCAATCTCACCGCCCTGGTGCAATCCAGTGTCAAGCGCCTGCTCGCGTATTCAGCCATCGCGCATGCGGGCTATATGCTGCTCGGCGTGCTGTCCAACACGAATGCCAGCCGGAGCGCCCTGATGTTTTATGTCATCACCTACGGGGTGACAGTGATCGGTGCGTTCGGCGTGGTGTCGGTTGTGGAGGAGGCCACGGGCGGAGACGCGTTAAAGAACTTTGCCGGCTTGAGCCGGCGCGCGCCTTTGGTTTCGTTATGCCTGCTCGTGTTTTTGTTGTCGCTGGGCGGCATTCCGCCGCTGGCGGGTTTCATCGGCAAATTTTTCCTCTTCAGCGACACCGTGGCGGCCGATGAAAAGCACCTCGGCTTGCTCTGGCTGGTGATTCTGGCCATTGCGATGAGCGCCGTTTCATTTTACTACTACCTGCAGGTGTTGAAACAAGCTTACGTGGAAGACGCGCCCGCAGACGCGCCCGCCATGAAAGTCCCCGTGGTGATAACGCTGGCGCTGGTGCTGCTCGCGGCGCTGGTCATCTTGTTCGGCTGCGCGCCCAGTCTGCTAACGCAGTTTCTTTGAGAATAAAATCCTCGCTTTCTGGTGCCCTTCGCCAAAAAATAAGTGGCACATGACCGATTTTCTCCGCACAATTTGGAACCGCGCGCAGCTTTGCAAGCTGCGGCTTTGCCTTGGGTGGCTGACCGGCGCTTTGAGCGGTTTGTCAGGAACCGACGAAATGCAATTTGCCGCGTGAATGTGCCCCGCCAACCATGGATTGGAGCGCGGCGTCCACGCCGCTTCGTCGTGCCGCAGTGGAAAACCGCGCCAGATTTCAACCTGCTTCCAAGTTGTGGGTTGCAGCGGCCTGAAGGCCGCGTTCCTGCCGGCATCAATCCGCCCGTCCTGTGAGCACCCCGCCCGCGAAGACCGTGGCACTGGCATCCCGCCCGGGTGAGGAAAATCAGAAACCCGCGGGCGGGAGGACCGCGCCACTGCGCCCGGTGAAAATTCTCGCATTGCAATTCAAGTACTTCGGCGATGCCGTGCTGCTGACGCCCGCGCTCCGGGCATTGCGCGCCCATTTCCCGCAGGCGGAAATCCATCTGCTGGCGCCGGAGGAAATCGCGCCGCTGTTCCAGCATCTGCCGTGGCTCACGCGCGTGTGGGCCATGCCGCGCCGGCGCGGTCGCGCGAGCCTGCGCGAAACCTGGCCGCTCCTCCGCGCGCTGCGCCGGGAACACTTCGACCGCTCGGTGGATTTCGCCAGCAATGACCGCGGCGCCATTTTGAGCCGGCTCATCGGCGCCAAGAGCCGGCTGGGCTGGGACGAGCGCGGCGGGTTTATTGGCCGTCGAGTTTGTTATACTGACCGCGTGGCGCCGCCGTCAAATCCGGCGCATGAATCCGCCCGGCTCGCCCAGCTTCTGTCCGGCTGGCAAATTCCGCCGCCGACTGCGCTCGCCGCCGAAATCCGGGCCGATGCCGCGCTCGCCGCCGCCGCCAGCGCCATCCTGCCCCTCGACCGAGCCGTGCTCTGCCACGTGGCGTCCAGCCAGCCGAGAAAAGAATGGCCCCTGTCGCTGTGGGCGGAATTTCACCGGCTGGCCACGGCGGCCGGACGACAGGTCGTGTTCACCACGGCGGCCGGCGAACGCGAATCAGCGCTAATGGCGGAATTGAAAAAGCTCGCGCCGGAGGCGCGGGTGTTGCCGCTGATCCCCGGATTGCCGTTGTTCCTCGCCGTGCTCGCGCGGGCAAAAGTTTTTATCGCCGGCGACACCGGGCCACTGCATTTTGCGGCCGGGCTGGGCGTGCCAACCATTTCGCTGTTTGGCCCGACGTCGCCCTTGCGCTGGGGCCCGATTGGCGCGCGGCACCGGATCCTGACCGGCGCCGCTTGCGGCTGCGAAGGCAACTCGGCCGTTTGCGCCGCAAAACATCATTGCCTGGCGGAGATTTCTCCGGCACAAATGGTGGAAGCGGTGAATAACGCAATGCTTGAGACATGAATTCAACCACCAAAACAAGGCCGCGTCAGGCCTGGCCGGACGTGCTGCTGATGATTGCCTTTGGCGCGCTCTTATGGCTGCCGACGGTGGATTATTTTGGCCACGTTGATTGGACCCCGTCGCTGGACGAAAACCGGCTGCCGGCCCCCCGGCCCCGGCTGACCGGGTTGGACATTTCCGGCGCGCAGAATTATTTGGCCGCCACCGAAGCCTATTTCGACGATCATTTTGGATTTCGCAGGCGGCTGGTCCGCTGGTGCCAGCAGTGGAAAGAGCGCATTTTTCGCGGCGGGAGAAGTCCATTCATGGTGACCGTTGGACGAAATGGCTGGCTGTACCTGTGCCAGTCGCAAATGATCGAGCATTTTCTGGGGCTGAACCATTTTACCCCGCAACAGTTGCGGTCGTGGCAGCGGCTGCTGGAAAAGCGGCGCGATTGGCTGGCGGCGCGCGGCATCAAGTACCTTTTCGTGGTTCCGCCGGACAAACAGTCGGTTTATCCCGAAAACCTCCCGGCCTGGCTCTTGGACGCCAGACCCCCCGGCTGCCAGACCAAGCTGGACCAGTTTGTGCAATATATGAAAGCGCATTCCACGGTGGAAATCGTGGATCTTCGCCAGCTGCTGATAGCCGGGAAAAAAGTTGCGCCAACGTATCTGCAAAATGATACGCACTGGAGCATGTTTGGCGCGTTCATTGCCGGCCAGGAGGTAATCCAAGCCGTGTCGCGGCAGCTGCCCGGTTTGCCCCCGCTCAAGCTGGAGGATTTTTACCGCACCAACGCCCCGGGCAAGGGCGGCGACCTGGCCAGAGTGGTGGGCACTCCAGAAAAGCCGGAGCAGAATTTATTCAGGTTCGCGCCCAAACCGCCCCTCGTTGAGCTGCCGATCCAGACGCTGACCAACTTGGTTCGGATCTGGAATCCGGGGGATAAATCAAAAGTGAACTGCCTGGTGGAAAACACCAACCTCGCGGCCCCGGCGGTGGATTTGGTGGTGTTTCACGATTCCTTCGCCGCGGCCTGGTGGAACTTTTTCGGCTACAGCTTTCACCGAACCGTTTTCGTGTGGGAAAATCAGGAATTCAACGCCCGGGTCATCACCGAATACCATCCTCAAATAGTCATCAACGAAATGCTGGAGCGCTTTTTGAACACCGAGGATCCGGACGAGATGCTGGCCAAGGACGCGCTGCCGTGAAGCCGGTTTGCGCCATCTCCTCGCGCCGCACTGGTTCGCTGGACTGGCTGACGATTGCGATTTTCGCCGCCCTGCTGTCACTCCCTGCGCTGGATTATTTCACCGGCGTGGATGTCACGCGGCCGCCGGATGAAAACCGCCTGCCCGCGCCCAAGCCGCAATTGAAGGACTGGAACCTCCGCGCCTTGCAAAATTGGTTCGCCGGGGCGGAAGATTATTTTAACGATCATTTTGGATTCCGAAAACGGCTCATTCGGTGGTGCCAGCAATGGAAATCGCGCCTTTACCGGGATGAAAGCGGGCACAAGGTGTTGGT
>Ga0302320_10015109_pt1 | contig 15895 bp, 12 predicted proteins | sample Bog_T0_3_FD_202130 | JGI IMG/M metagenome (GOLD analysis project Ga0302320, IMG submission 202130) | Peat permafrost microbial communities from Stordalen Mire near Abisko, Sweden - Bog_T0_3 | ecosystem: Environmental > Terrestrial > Soil > Wetlands > Peat | place: Sweden: Abisko, Stordalen Mire... | reverse complement strand
GCGACGAGGTGCCGGGCGCGTCGAAAATTCGGCGCGTCCGGCACCTCGGTTGGAGCGCAGGGAGAACTAGAAGACCACCTTGATCGCTCCCTGCATGTAGCGTGGGTCTCCGGCGGTAGTGATGCGACCGAAGGTGCTTGAAGTGGGGTTGGAGGCGTTGGGTCCGAGTGAAACTCCGGTTGAAGGAGTAGGACCGCCAAAGTTGGGGTGATTTGTTACGTTGAATGATTCAACACGCAAGTCGATCTTGACCCGCTCTGTAGCCTGGAAAGTGCGGCTGATGGAGCTGTCCACATCAAAGTAGCTTGGTGTCCTGAGCATGTAGTGACCAGCGTTGCCGTAGGTTCCAAAGGACTCAACCGAGAAAGCGGCAGGGTTGATCCACTGGAACGTTTTCTGACTGCGAGGGGCCGAGCTGTAGAGAGGCACGCCTGGGTTGACGTTAGGACGGTCGAGGCCGACGCCTGTCAGCGAGCGATCCGTACCGTCAACCACGTTGACCGGGAATCCAGTCTCATACCGAAGGAGGGGCGCAATCTGCCAGTCCTTAAGCAAGAACGAAACCGCACGATTGGTTGTGGGGGACTTGCTGAAATAAACGACGCTTGCATTGAAAACGTTGGGGGCGTCATACGAGCATGGTCCGTAATCGCCCTTCGGATTCTTGGGGTTCTCAATCGTGGGGCCACCGAGCGACGTCACCGGAATGACGCTGTGGCAGTGTCCGTAGGTGTAGTTGGCAAGGATGGTGTAGTTGTCTGCGAAGCGGTGCTCGATAGAAGCGAGAACACCTTCGTAGTTGGCGCTGATGCCGTTTAACCCGAAATCTGTAGCCGAATAATACTTGCCCTGAGCAGGATTGATCAGGCTAAGGAACCGGCGAGCTTGGGTGTTGCCCGTGCCAGAGCAGGCAGTTCCGTTTGGACCGGGAGCAACGGTAAGCGCGCCGCAGGTTCCGGCACCAGTCCAGTTACCAGGAATGTAGACGGCCGGATTGATTTCGTTGCCGACCATCAAGTGAGAAGTTTCATTTCCGAGATAGGTGATGGATGCGATCCAGTTCGAAGCAAACTGGTGCTGAATTCCGAGGTTCCATGTCTCAAGAGCGGGGGGCAGCGCCTTGGGAGAGAGGAAGGTGTCGGTGGCATTTTGCGGAAAGACGTAGTTTGACGGCGGGAAGAGCGGGAGCGGGAAGGGATTGCCGCCTGGGACGTTGCCCCACGGATTCTGGAAGTGATAGGGCCCGCTCGTTTCGCTCACCGTCACACCCCAGGGAGCGTTCTGCCCTGTGACGCGGTAGGTCAGGAAGCTTCCCAACGAATCAAAGAGCACGCCTCCGCCAACTCGGATGGTGGTTCGCCCATCACCCTTGGGATCCCAGACGAAGCCCAGTCGGGGAGAAAGGTTGAGCCAGTGGTCGGAAGTGAAGTTCTTGTTGACGCCCTTGTCGCCCCAGTAATACTGTCCTGCCGGTCCGTTGGGAAAGACAACGCTGGGTGTCTGGTTGATGTAGCCCTGGAGATTGAAGACGCTGCCGCGATTGAAATAGTCTTGCGGAGGAAGTGTGGGTTCCCAGCGAAGACCAATGTTCATGACCAGCCGCGAGTTGAGGCGAACGGTGTCCTGACCGTAAAGTTCAACGAGAGTCTGGCGATAGGAGTAATCTTGCTGGAGCGTTTGAGTGAAGCTCGGCATGTAGCCCATGAGGAAGTCGAGCAAAGGATCGCCGGCACCACAGGTGTATCCTTGCGGGCACGAGGTACCAGTAGGAGGCGTGTACGCGCTGTAGATCCCGGAAAAGCTAAATGTACCGGAGTCGTTGTATTCGTCGTTTTGGTTGTCCTGAGTGCGGATGAGCTCGCCACCGATGGCTATCTGGTGTTTCCCGCGAGTTAGATCGATGTCGTCGGCCTCCTGAAAGGAGTTGACACCCCACTTGGAGTATCCGCTACCGCCCGTGCTGAAGCTATTGCTAACGGCAAGCTGGAGGTTATCCGTAGCGAGTGGCGGAGTCCAGATGGGACCGACTCCCAGGTCAGCAGGATCAATCCCCTTGGAGCTGGGAAAGCGGGCGACAAATTTACGCCCAAAAGTGAAGTGAAAGGAGTTCAAGGCCCTCGGGTTAATGGCGAAGGTTTCGCCGAGGACGAAGGTCTGCGGACGCTGATTGACGCCTAGTGTAGTGGTGTAAAGGTAGTTCGTAGTACTGAATGGTGCGGGCTGATCGTAGTTATCCTGCAGGTAGCGGCCGTACAACTGGTTCTTCTGGTTGATGACCCAGTCAACACGGGTAACGTACTGGCGCGCGTCGTAGATGACGGGAACGCCATAGTGAATCTGACCGCAGGCGTTTGCTGAAGAAACTGGAATGTACTTCATGAATGCAACGGCTGCGGGGTCGAATGTCGTGGGATTGATGTAGTCCGTGGGTCCGAGAAACGCTCCCGTTTGCGGATTCTTGACGGCCCTGGCTGTATTGCTGGACTGGCAACTCGCTCCATCAAGGGAACTGAAATCTCCGTTGAGAGCAGCGGTAGTGGGGATGAAAGCGCTGCTTCCGGAGGGATCTTGGCGGACGATGGTTTCCTGGATGCCGCCGAAGAAGAAGAGCTTGTCGCGGATGATGCGGCCGCCAAAGGTGCCGCCAAACTGGTTGCGCTTGTAAGTATCATGCGTTGGGGCGAAATAGTTGGCCGCATTCACATCGCCGTTGCGGACGAATTCGAACGCATCACCATGCCAGTCGTTCGAACCGGACTTGGTAACGATGTTTACCAGGCCGCCGGGGTGAAGGCCGTTGCGGGCAGGCAGAACACTTGTTTCCACGCTAAACTCGGCCAGCGCATCGGGGAAGGGAAACGGCATGTTGACGTTGGTGAAGCTGTCGTTGTTGTCACCGCCGTCCAGCAGGTAGTTGGTTGTGTTTCCGGCGCTGCCTGCGATGGCGATAGATTGCGATGTGTAGAAGCTCTTGTTACCGGTGTTGGTGCCGTCCGAGTGGTTGACGGCAGCGCCGGAAATGGTGATGAGCTGCGTTGGGTCGCGGCCGTTGAGGGGCAACTCGACGATGCGCTTCTGATCCATAACCTGCGAGACCATGTTTTGCTGGGTCTGGACCATGGAAACATCGGCTTCGACTTCAACCTTTTCTGTAGCCTGGCCGACCTTCATCGTAACGTTGATGGGCACGGCGTCGTTGACCTGAAGTACGATGCCCTTCTGCGCATAGCCTTCAAATCCACTCGCTGTGACATCAAGGGTGTATGCGCCGATAGGCAGGCTGGGAAAGCTGTAGGAACCCGCAGCGTCGGCCGTTGTTACGTGCACGATGCCCGTATCGACGGCGGTCATTTTGACCTGGGCGCCGGGGAGCATTGCGCCGGACGGGTCGGTTACGCGGCCTGTGACGGACGCGATGGAAACCGACTGCGCATAGAGCGCCTGGCTACCGGCAAGCACCACGATGGCGAGCAACACGCCGCTGATGGCTAGAAGTTTTCTTATGATCTGGGTCGTCACCTGAGTTACACCTCCTAAATTTGTTTCTGTCCAGCGATCCGCGCATGATGCAACCACAAATCAGTTCCGTTGTTCACTGCGCAGCAAATAGCGTTGATTGCAAAGTCATGTTGCGGAAAGGCTCATGGGAATTATTGGAAAACGTATTCCGTTTGGCCGGGAGGACGGAGAGTGAAGTTTTCTCCTGCCCAAGATTGAAGCTGACCTCTGTCGTTTCTTCGGCAGTTCTAAAAGAAATGCCCGGTGGAGTTTCAGGATCACGGTTGCTCCGATGAAGCAAAGCTGACCGGTCCAGGGGATTCGCTTGGAAGAGGCTTACGTCTGCGCTGTCGATTCAATACTGCCAGAAACATCAAAAAGAGAAAGGGCAATTGAGCCAAAACATAAAACGGACGAGGATACCCTCTTCGAAGTCAGGGGCATACTAGGAAATTGGTCCTACCATTGTCAATAGAAATTATTTTTCGGCAATAGAGGGACCGGGCCGTGTTTGCGACGGCCCGTTTCTCGGACATTACGGAGACAGTTTTCCTGGATGATCCGGTTCTGTCAGCCTGGCAACCACCGCTATGCCGCCAAGGCGGAAATTCGTCCCATCTGATTGGAGCGCAGCGGCTTATCTCGACGAGACCACGGAGCGTCTCGTGGACCTTGCGGCAAATTCCTGATGCGATCGGAGAGGGTCCCAGGTCTATCCGCCGGGGTTTACGGATTAACCCCGGCCAGGTTTTGCGGGATGACGCCCGGGCAAACATAGGCCCGAAACACGATGCAGTGAATCATGCTCGCGAACAATACCAAGGAGTATTTCCAGGTGCGGCGGAGGATATCCGACTCCTTGCCGACCGTTCCGGTGGCCGGGCAGGTGATTGCGTGCCCCCCCGCGTGGGGAATCGGTTTGCTGGCGACGCCTGCGGCGAGATTCGCGAGGTAGCCAGATCAGGCTGCGGAAGAACTCAGTATGGCTGCCGGTACGAATTGAAGTCATCCCACGGGGCCTAAAGGCCGCGATGATTTGATTGCGTTTTTGGAATGGATCAATCCGTGCCCTTTCAAAACATCTTTGGAGTGGGGTTTTTCCGTAGCCTGTTGATGCCGATCTGCAGTGCAGTGACTTGTCACAGTTTTCTGACCCTGACGGCATGGGAATGTCCCGCTTTCAAGGTTGCGATGTTACTGAATCGTAATCGCTCGTTCATTTCCTATTCTTCAAACCTTAAACAGCCCTTCACATTTGCCCCTTAGATTCGTAGCTGTCGCTCGATGGCGCACTCTACCAAGCCTACTCACCCCATCCCAATCGATTGTTCAAATTTTGTTCGGAGGCAACGAATGAACCGCAGTTTTACTATCAAGTGGCCCTTGGCCATTCCTCTCATGTTGTGCCTGCTCTTCGTCAGCACGGGCGTGAGCCGTTTGCATGCGCAAGGCGCTACAGGCAGCATCCATGGAACCGTCGTGGACCAGGGTGGCCATGTGATCAAGGGCGCGACCGTTGCAGTCCTGTCGGAATCCCGCGAGGTCGGAAAAGCGCTCTCGAATGCAGAGGGTAAATTCGATCTCACCGGTCTACCTACGGGCTCGTACACGATTCAAATTTCGGCATCGGGGTTCTCCACCGTCGAGCGCAGCATTTCGATCGCCGCCAGCGATAACGAAATCAGCCCGGTTGCTCTCTCCATCGCTTCAGTCTCTGAAGAAGTGACCGTCGAAGCCGAAGCCGACAACTCGCTCGCAGCCCAGCTTGCGCCTGTGAAATCGCTGCTTGACGCAGGTTCGGCCCGTACCGAGATCACAAGCAACTTCGTCTCCGAGTACACATCCCCGGTGACCGACTTCGCGGATATCATCCAGGCCGCTCCCGGCACCGTCAGCTATACCACCAACGGCATCGGCAACGGTCAGGCCAAGATTTTCTTCCGCGGCTTTGTTGACGACGACTACTCCATGACCTGGGACGGTGTTCCGTTTAACGACTCAAACGACCCCAGTCACCACTCGTGGGCTTATGTTCCCGCAGCAGCGATTGGCCACGTGGACTTCGACCGTAGCCCCGGCACCGCGTCCGATATCGGCACTTCCAACTTCGGCGGCACCATTCACTTCTTCTCGCCTGAGATGAGCAATGACGCTCACGTACGCGCCGAGGGAACCTACGGATCCTTCAACACCTACCAGTTCCTGGCCGATATCACCTCAGGCAGCTTCTGGCACAACAAAGCTCACTTCTGGCTGAATGGCGACTACCAGAGTTCCGATGGTTACCAGACTTTCTCGCCCAAGCAGAACGAGGCCATCACCGCCAAGTTCGACTACAAGTTCAGCGACCGCACCTACCTGAGCTTGATCGCCACCGACATTATCCTCGACGCCTTCAACAACAACGACCCGACGCGCCGTCAGCTCTTCAACCACGGAGACAACTACCTCTACGAGAACAGCGCCGTGAATCCCGACGGAAAACCCAACGCACAATACTGGCGGTACTCGGTCTACCACGTGCCGTCGTTTTTTGACGTGGTTACGTTCAATCACGAATTCGGCAAAGGCTGGAAACTTGATACCAAGAGCTACGCTTATGGCTACTCCAACCATCAGCACTACCAGAATGCGACAGACAACGATCTGACCACCAACCCGGCGGTGGGAATCACGACTACGATCGAAGAGGCGGTGGGCGGTACTGACCAGCCCGGCTGGAAAGTCGGTTCGACGCCGACCGGAATCGATAAGCTGAATCAATACGGCCGCGGCGGCGAAATAGCGGCTCTGAGCTATGCCACCAAGTGGGGCGTCTTCCGCACCGGGTCCTGGTACGAACTCACCAATACGATGCGTCAGCAAATCTACACGGATCCACTCACCTGGGTAAATTCGCCCTATCTCAACGACGTCAAGTTCCACGAGCACTTCTTCACACACGCCGTCCAGCCCTATGCCGAGTTCCAGTTGGTGTCCATCCCGGACTTGACCTTGACTGTTGGCGTCAAGGACGCATTTTTCCGCATGTTCCTGACCCAGTACGCGGATGGCCATACGATCGGCGCGCTTCCTGGCAACGAGCCCTCGACCTGCCCAACCGTCGCAGGTTCACTTCCAACAGCCGTCACCGGCACTCTGGCCTCAAGCTGCACCGCCACCACTGTGCACGCTCAGAATTACAATTCCATCCTTCCCTCGGTTGAAGCCAATTACCGACTCAACAGCGCGGCATCGATCTTCGGTCAATATGGCCGTGGCAGCATCGCCCCGTTCAGCAGCGTATTCGATACCGCTGGCGCGCAGACAGCGGTAACGCCGCCGCCAACGCTGGCCGACACCTACCAGCTCGGTACGGTGGTCAAGTTGAACCGATTTGCCTTCGACATGGATGCTTACCACATCCACTTTCAAAACACGTACTCCACCTACACCGACACCACTGGCAGCCCGTCGTCGTCCAGCTCGAACTACAATCCGGATTACGGCACAAGCTACTTCTATGCCACCCCCAACTCCGATACCAACGGCTTCGAAGCTGAAGGCAACGTGGCTGTTACGCGCGCCCTGAGCTTTAATGCCAACGGTACATTCGGAGCGGCCATGTACGAGGCTTACGCGGGAGCGCCTGCCGTCCTCAACTCGAGTGGCATCCAAATTACTCCCGCCGTAGCCCCCTCTGCCTCAGCTTGGGTTGCTTCCGCTCCGCACGATACCGAGTCGGTATGCATGACCTATCAGCAAAGGGGACTCGATTTCGGCATCTTCGGCAAGCGCATCGGCACTCGCTGGGCCGACATCAAAACCTTCCACCAGGTGATTCCCGAAGACGCTTTCTGGATGAACAACCTCTTCTTGAACTACAACATTCGCGGTCGTTCCATCTTCGACGGTTCCAAGGTTAAGCTCAGCATCAATAACCTGTTTGATGACCACAGCATTGTTGCCATCAGCGCGGCGAACGATGCCACAAATTACAATGGCGTCGTCGGGACCAAAGTGACGCAGACGAAACAGCTCTACAGCCCAAGTTGGAACGACAGCATCGAAAAGCAGGCCGGACGCTCGATTATGATCTCCGTCCAATTCGGCCTCACCCGGCACGAGCGCTAATCAACTGCGGCAAACAATCGTGCCTCGATACCAAAGGCCTTCCGGCGAACCATCGCCGGAAGGCCTTTCCATTTCGACTCTATTTCTGGTTGGAGAATCCGTCTTGAAAGCTGGAATTCACGCCCGCACAGGGCTTCGTGAAAAGGTTCACTGCGGGGTATAGACTGGGACGGTAAGGGTCTATCGGTTTGGGCCCAAAAGCTCCCGAAACGGGGCCCGAATGGTTCGACACGACAAGTTGTAATGGCTTGAACCAGGCGACCGAGTCGAGCAATGAAAGGATAGTTTGAGAGGTCGCAATGAACCTGCCTAATTCCATAACGATGAGCCGGATTGTGATGATCCCGCTGCTCTTGTGGATACTCTCGCCTCATTTTCCCTGGCAGGTGGGAGGGGAACAGGAGATCCTTGCTTCGATCCTGTTTATCATGGCGTCGATTACCGACGGCCTCGACGGGTATCTAGCCCGGAGCCGCGGGCAGATCACGACGATGGGCATGCTGCTCGATCCCCTTGCCGACAAGATCATGGTCACCGGTGCGCTTATCGCGCTGGTTGCTTACAATCCTCAAGTCGTTAAAGTGTGGATCGCCGTGGCGATCATCGCGCGAGAGTTCTTGATTTCAGGACTTCGCTCGATTGCTTCGTCGGAAGGTTTCACGATTCAGGCGAGCGACCTGGGGAAGCTGAAGACCGTCGTTCAAATCGTTTCAGTCGTCTCCGCGATTTTGGCGCATCGGTGGGATTACTGGCAGATTGGCGTACTGGTCATTCCCGTGAAATGGTATGCCGTTGCGGCGATCTACTTTACTGTGCTGGTCTCGACCATTTCCGCCGTGGATTATTTCATCGGGTTCTGGAAGCAGATCGACCACGCGTCAAAGGATCGGCGGAAAGCCGCAGTCCTCGGAAGCCGCAAAAGCGCAAGCATCCTCTGACTGCCTTTTCGCCGAACGCTTCGCAACGTACCTAGTGGCGGTCTGAGCTCAGCATGAAGCGCAGCCTGCGAAATCTCAAATGAAGTTGGAAAGCTGTTCAGACGGTGACCGCGACGGGCTCTTCGGCAACCGCAGCCACCATCGCGCGAATGGAACTGATCACGAGATCCGGCTCGTCGAGATGGATCCAGTGCTCGCTGGCCGGAGCAATTACCTGCTGGATATTGTCCCCGATGCGGCTGAGGCACTCCTTTGACAAGGGCTTTGCGGATCCTGGAGTCAGGATCGTGACGGGTATGTCACGGATAGGCTCGGCCTCATGCATTTCTCTTACAGTGTCAGGGATCGACTTGATGTGGCTGCGCATTCCGGAGTAAAAGTTCGGGCTCGACCAGTGGGCCGCAACAACAGGCCAGACTTCGCGGGGCATTTTGCCCACTTCGTGTGTAATCCGGCCCAGGACGTGGCGGCCGCCGCTACCGGTTGCACCGGCCAACTGGCCTGACAGATTTCTGGAGCGGCCGAAGAGGGAAGTGACGGCCAGCCTGGTGAGACCGCAGACCGCGATCGGCTCGGCGTAGCGAATAAGCCGTTTGCCAAGGTCAAGCTGCGACTGCTTGGTGGGGTCGAGTGGCGGCCACTCCTCGCAGCGCATGGGATCGACAAGCACAACGCCGCTGACGTCTTCAGGGTAAAGCAGCGCATAGCGACGCATGACAAGTCCGCCGAAGGAGTGGCCAACCAGAATATAGGGAGGTTTGATTCCAGCCTGCTCGAGAAGATTGTGAAGCTCGTGAGCAATATTGGATGGGGTCCGCGCGGATAAGCATTTGCTGCTGAAACCCAATCCGCCGCGATCGTACGAGGCGGTACCGGTGAAACCGGAGACGGTGTCCTGTATGTGGCGCCAGTTCAGATTGGTGGCCCCAATGCCGGCCTCGAAAAGGACAGTTGGACCGCCCGAGCCACGCTCAAGGAGATAGAGCCGGCAGCCACGTCCAATCGTCACCCAGCGGCCGGAGCCGGCATAGCGGATGCGATCGCGATGACTACCAATGGCTTGATAAGAGAATCCGGCCAAGGCCAGCAGGACGATGGAGGAAAGTATCCAGAGGAGGATAGACATTGTTAATTCCAGTACCTGGTGATTGCTTGGGAGTTCATTGTTCGGGCTGACTTGTGATGCCGGCGTCCAAGTTAAGCGCGTTTCTCGAGCGGCAGCTTTCGGCACGGCTCAGACCGTGTGTCGGATTACCCGGCTGCAAACGGCACTTCAGGGAAGCCCCCGTCAAATCTCCCTATCCTTTCCGTGTTTTCTCAAGATATACAGGAAAAACGAGCTTCGGGTCCAGCGATTTCAGTCTTGATGACAGTACTTTCATGAACCACTTTCCAGTGGAGTGAAAGTACATCCGCGCAGTCAAAAAGGGCAGCCATTTTGCATAGCTGCCCCTCGGGTGAACTGGAAGTTGCATGTGTGCGCCGGCGAAAAATCGAGCAGACTTGAAAGCCAAAGAACGCCAGCAGTTTCTGGAGCCCTGCCCGCCAATCCTGTGGTGAATTTCGTCAAAAAAGCCGGCTTGCGATTGCTGATGTGTCACTTTCAGAAGATGCGCCATGCGCAAGGACTGAAAAGGAGTTAGTAACGGCCGCGCCCGCGTGAGCTGCCGCCGCCGCCACCTGCCCCGCCTCCGCTGCCCTTGCGCGCCTGGTAGCAGTCGCGGCAAAAAACCGGGCGATCTCCGCGCGGTTCAAAAGGCACGGTTGTTGGCTGGCCACACCCCGAACAAATCACAGGTGTCCCCTGTGCTGGAGCCGAACGGTAGCCGGAACCCCCGCCCCCCTGGTCGTTCTTCTTTGCCTGACGGCAAGTCTTGCAGCGTTTCGGGGTCGAATAACCACGTTCCTGGAAGAACGCCTGATCCGCAGCTGTGAAGGTGAAGTCCTGCCCGCAATCGCTGCACGTAAGTGATATATCTCCGGCCATGGGTGTCCTCGTGGAGATTGTACAGCCCAATTCGTTTTTTGCACACAAAGATTGATTTATATTGAAAAACTTGGGACCCGACACTTCCCAGCGCCTAACGTCGGCCAATGTCAACCCTGGCACGATATAGTTCTCTCGGAAGTCGGCCCTCGACAGGATTTTACCGGGCCCCAGAGAATCCAACCCGGTTCCCGCACACGTTCGAAGATCATGAATGCTTCCAACCCGGAATTCGAGTCAGAGTGCATACGCCGGATTCTGGCGGGTGAGAAGCAGATATTTCACGATCTGATTCGTCCCTGTGAGCGCTCCATCTACTTTCTTTTGTTCACCCTGCTGCGCAACGAAGCGGAGGCGGAGGATGCTGCCCAGGAGACAGTGATCAAGGTTTACCGGAATCTGCATCTGTTCCGCGGCGACTCGCAGTTTCGCACATGGGTGCTTTCCATTGCACGCAATGAGGGGCTGGGACGAATCAGGAAGGCGGAATCGCGGCGGGAGGATTCCCTGGACGCGCTCACGGATGGCCAGACGGGCGACTTTACGCCAGCCATTCTCACCGGTTGGCGGGAAGTGCCGGCCAAGGCCCTGGAGCAGAAGGAATTGGGGGAGATACTGCGGAAAGCCGTGGAAGGGCTGCCTGAGATTTACCGTAACGTAGTGGTGCTCAGAGACATCGAAGAGATGGATGTACGAGAAACCGCCCTGGCTCTGGGCATTACCGAAGGTGCGGTGAAGGTTCGCCTGCACCGTGCGCGAGCGCTTTTACAGCGGGATCTTGCTCCTCGATTGAAGGGATTTGCGCCGAAACGGGGCCGTATCTTTGGGTGGGGCGCATGAGGATCGACTGCAAACACGTTTGGGAACACATCTCTGCATATATTGATGGCGAGGTGGATGCGGAACTGCGTTCCGAGATCGATCGACATTTGGAGACCTGCGAGATCTGCTCGGCAGTTCTGGACTCGACCCGAAACGTGGTTGTGCTGATGGCGGACAGCCGGGTATTTGAGGTTCCGGCGGGATTCAGCGCTCGATTGCACGAACGGCTTGACGAGGAACTGGCTCGCAGCGGCTGAGCGGCCTCCATTTGATTGTGTCGCCGAACCCTAGCGAAGCAGGAAATTCGCCACAACTGCCATGATCAAAAGGCGTACCAGCCACGCGAACGCTGACGCGACCACAAATAACGCGCGCAACTTCATATAGACAGCATTGGCAAGGGTGAGCGGCAACGGGCCGATGATCCAGATGGAGAGTGCCAGCTTGATAGCAAAGCGGAACGAATGCATATCGAACTGGGCGATGAGAACGGCGAATGCCGCAGCAGAAAGAAAGGGAAGAGGAGTAAGGAGGGCAATGGCCCAGTTCTTCGCCGGCGTTCTCCAGGCTTCAGAATAGGCAAAACGCTTATGCAGCCATGCTCCAGCCAGAATGTAATCTGTGAACGTTGATGCGATACCACCTACGACAACCACTTCGCCGAGACGCATCCAGTTCAACTGATTTCTCCGTTCCTGTCGGTAAACGACTGTAAATCCACGCAACAACAATCACACGATCATAGATCTATTGCGGCCACATGCAAGGCTGGACTCATTGTATTTGGGCGGCTGCGTGAGGATGCTCTCGACGCACCATCACCGTGTGTGTCCAGGTCTCCAGGCCCACCAGGAGAAGAGTTAAGCAGGCGACTGCCACCTGGAGGCGCTGAGACCGCAGCTCCCTGGTGGTTTTCTCTCGGCGTCGCCATTGAGCGGAGGGTTGTTTCTGCAAATGCCGAATCCAGGCGAGAACCAGAAGGTCAACGATCGCTCCGACCGCGGCAAGAATCAGCATCGGGACGCGGATTGCATCCTGATGAAGCCAGCGGATAGGCGCGTAAGCGCTTCCGGCCAAGGCGAATGCCGTGAGCCCGATCGCCAAACGAACCCCGCTGATCGTCAATACCGCCGTGCAGACACTTTGCATCAAAGCAAAGGCAAAGCTGGATGCTGCAAGCAATTTCACGCCTTTTTCTTGATCCAATCGGCTTCCCCTGGCCCGGCAAGCGCGTCCTTGACCTTAAGTCACGAAATCACCTGGGCAGGATCAGGGTAGCGCAAGCTGGGAGAAGGTGCCAATCCGAATTGCAACCTGCCGCGTACCTACAACAGCCAACGGTATAGAGGAGATGCTGTGGAGAAACTTTCCCTTGTAACCTTTATCCCCGGCTTCTACTCTCAATGAGCGTGACACGGAAGGCGCAGGTTTTCCCCAGCGGTCGATCTGCAAATCCCCAACAACCGGCGGCAATCACCGCCCTCAACCCCCAAGCGAGGTCAACACATGAAGAAGAACCAGCTGAATGCATTGCTTCTTACGGCGGCTCTCACCGGCCTGATCGGCGGAACCTCCGTTGCGGCCCACGCGGCCACACAAGGCAACTCAACCAACTCCGCCAAGGTCGTCAAGGCTGGTCTGCGTTACAGCAGCTCGCTGAGCGACGTTGAAAAGCACTCCTGTAAAGGCAAAAACAGCTGCAAAGGCAATGGCGGTTGCAAGTCGAGCGACAACGGCTGCTCCGGCAAGAACAGCTGCAAGGGCAAGGGCGGCTGCGCTACCGACGGCTCCAAGATGCCGGACTTCGTTTAGTCCCTCCACCAGCCTAATGGCGCGGTGAGGGAACTGAAACCCGGTGACCCTCCCGCGCCATTTTGATTGAATCCCCAATCTGCAATCCCCGAAAGACATTCCCTATGCCCGGAAACCGCTTCAATGCGTTTCAAGACCACGGCGTCGGAATCGGCCTGCGCATTCCGCATTACCAGCACATCTTTTCCCGCAAGCCGGTGGTCGATTGGTTCGAGATCATCAGCGAAAACTTCATGGTGGATTCCGGCCGGCAGATGGCCATGCTGGATCGCATTCTCGAACAATATCGCGTGGTTCAGCACGGCGTATCGATGTACTTTGGCTCGGTGACAGCGCCCGATCCGGAACATCTGCGCAGGCTTAAAGACCTTGTGCGCCGAACCGGCACTCCGTGGCTCAGCGATCATCTCTGCTGGGGATCCGTGGATGGAACCTATACCCATGACCTGCTCCCTCTTCCGTATACACGGGAAGCGGTGGAGCGGACTGTTGAGCGCGTGCGGAACGTGCAGGATTTTCTGGAGATTCCCGTCGCCGTTGAGAATGTCTCAAGCTATGCGGCCTTTACTGGGTCGGAGATGACGGAGTGGGAGTTTCTCAACGAGGTCGTGGAACGAGCGGACTGTGGAATTTTGCTCGATGTAAACAACATTTATGTGTCGGCGATGAACCACGAATTTGAACCGATGGATTACGTGAATGCCATACCGGCCCATCGCGTCGCACAGATCCACATCGCAGGGCACTCGAAATACGAAAAGTACATTCTGGATACGCACGATCACCCGGTGATCGATCCAGTATGGCAGCTTTATGAGCGCGCGATTGAGCGATGCGGGCCAACGCCAACTTTGCTGGAATGGGATGACCACATTCCGACCTTCGATGAGGTGCATGCTGAGGCGAAAAAGGCGGAGAAGTATCTGCATGGGCACTCTGCGGAATTGACTGAGGCCGCAAGATGAATCTCGAAAAGTTGCAGCGCGAAATGGCATCGGCCGTGATGCTTCCACTTACAGCCGATGAGCAGATGCGTTCTCATGCGCCGGACGGCCGCACGATGGCCGCGGTCGCAGAGTCCTTCATCGCGCCCAACAGCCGGCTCTCCTCGTTTGAGCGCCTCGAGATTTACAACCGGCAGTACTGGTTTCGCATTTTGGGCGCGCTGGCGGAAGATTTCCCGGCGCTGAAGGCCGTGGTTGGATCGCGCGCGTTTGAGGCGCTCTCGATTGCGTATCTCACGGCACACCCGAGCCGGTCGTTTACGCTGCGGAACCTGGGATCGAACCTGACGAAATGGCTCGCCGAGAATCCGCGTTTCGCGGGACGGCGGCAAAGCTTGGCGCTTGATGTAACCCGCGTTGAGTGGGCCTTTGTGGAAGCGTTTGATGGCGCGGAACGAGTACCGCTCACTCTTGACCAGGTAGCCACGCTCGACGGTGACTCGCGACTTGCCCTTCAACCGCATTTGCGCCTCGTGGCGCTGGACTATCCGGCAGATGACTTGGTTCTTGCTCTGCACCAGCGCGAGAAGCAACAAACGAGCGAAGCCGGCGTAAAGCACGATGAAGGGATTGAGGCGCCGGCGAAATTGCCGGGGCTGCGCCGCCGGGCAACATGGGTGGCCGCACACAGAGTCGAGCTTTCTGTGTTTTATCGCAGGCTCGAACGCGAAGAGTTCCAGACGCTGACGGCAATCCGCAATGGAGCTTCGCTTGGCGAAGCAATTATGGAAGGCTTCGCTGGTTCCCGTGTGGCTGACTCTCGTCGCCCCGAGCAGATCAGGAATTGGTTTGGCACTTGGGGTGAGCTCGGCTGGATTTGTGCTCCGGAACTGGAATCACTTCTTTAAGAAAGCAGATGAACAATATGCGCAAGATTGCAGAAATGTTTGCTGTTGCCTATGGTCTGTTCAGTAAGTTTGCCGCTAGTCTTCAAAACCCGCTGCTCCTCGCAATTCGGCTCTACTGGGGTTGGCAGTTTGCGCAGGACGGCTGGGGAAAGCTCACGCATCTAGATCGCGTGACGCAATTTTTCGCGAGTCTGAACCTGCCGATGCCGGGAACGACCGCCCTTGCTGTGGCGCTGATCGAATTTGTGGGGGGCCTGCTGTTGGCCCTGGGAATCGGTTCGCGTCTGGTATCGCTGGTGCTTTTTGTGAACATGACGGTGGCGTATTTAAGCGTGCCGGATGACCGCACCAACTTCTCTCACATCTTCTCGAATCCCAGCGACTTTTACGGCGCCACTCCCTACACATACTGGTTTGCGGCGTTGCTGATCCTCATCCTTGGCCCCGGCGTTTATGCCGTGGATACGCTGCTGGGACGGAGCTTTTCTCCGGAACGCAAGCGCTGATCCCGTGCGGCAGAAAAGAAAAGGCCGGAGCGATTGCTCCGGCCTCTCTTTTTTTCAAGGAATGCGCTAGAACGAGAACGCCGCCTGAAAGAAGACGCGGCGTGCCGCCGAGCCTGTAGGGGAGGCGAAGATGCCGCCTGCAAGGCTCGTGGATTTGTTGAATCGGCTTCCCGGTCCGTACACCGCCGTTGATCCGGAGCCGGAAATCAACGTTGGAACAACGCTGCCGGATGGAGTTCCGTAGTCGATATCATTGAACAGGTTGAGAGCCTGCGCGCTGAAGGTCAGGGAGTACTTGCGGCCGGTATTGGACATTCCGCCACGCATGCCGCCAGGACCGCCGAAGCCACCGCCGCCGCGTCCTCCG
>Ga0302320_10015106_pt1 | contig 15896 bp, 14 predicted proteins | sample Bog_T0_3_FD_202130 | JGI IMG/M metagenome (GOLD analysis project Ga0302320, IMG submission 202130) | Peat permafrost microbial communities from Stordalen Mire near Abisko, Sweden - Bog_T0_3 | ecosystem: Environmental > Terrestrial > Soil > Wetlands > Peat | place: Sweden: Abisko, Stordalen Mire... | reverse complement strand
CCTCGTTTCGTATTCGGTGTCGTACGGCTTCCTACAATTGCCCCCGCTCGGGGCTATGGGCCCCGGCTCGGTGGCCGGGACGACACTGTGGGTGTTCAACAGCGCCTCTGAATAGCGGGCATCGTTTGGAGTTCCCGGTTGCGCCGGGGGTCTTGCTTGAGCACGATCCCCGGCATGATTCGGAATAAATCAGCGGACGGCCCAGCCAAACTGGCAAAAGGCGTAATTGCGGTCGCGCCGCCGAGCTTCCGCCGCGAGCGCGCGCTGATCAAGCGCGGCGTCTGGCCGGTGGCCGGCTGCGACGAGGCCGGGCGCGGGCCGCTGGCCGGGCCGGTGGTCGCCGCCGCGGTGGTGCTCGATCCCAAGCGCATTCCCAAAGGCATCGACGATTCCAAGCGGTTGACGCCGGAGCGCCGCGAAGCGCTGTTCGAGGAAATCTGCGCCACCGCGTCGTTTGCGGTTGCGCTGGCGCCGCCGGCGCGGATCGATCGCGACAATATCCTGCGCGCCTCGCTGTGGGCGCTCGCCCGCGCGGTGCACGCGCTGCCGGAAATGCCCAGGCACGTGTTCGTCGATGGCCGCGACCGGCTCGATATTGATTGCGACTGCGACGCCGTGATCGGCGGCGACGGGCTGGTCGCTTCGATCGCGGCGGCGTCGATCATCGCCAAGGTAACGCGCGACCGGCTGATGTGCGCGCTGGCGCAGGATTGCCCGGGCTACGGATTCGAATCCCACAAGGGCTATGCCGTGCCGGAGCATCTCGAGGCGCTGCATCGGCTCGGACCCACGGTGCATCACCGCCGCTTTTTTGCACCCGTGGTGGCGGCGCGGGAAAAGCACGAAGGCATCGTGTTCGGGGGCCGGTCGGCGCCGCAACAGATCGAGATCGGTTTCGAGGCCCCAGTTTAGGCCGCCTTCAGGCTGGCGTGCAGGATTTTCATCAGTTCCGGAATTTTAAGCGGCTTGGTCAGGATATGATCGAAGCCGGCCTGTCCCATGCTGTGCATGTTGGAAGGCATGGCGTCGGCGGTCAGCGCGATGACCGGAATCCGCGAAGTCCGATCGTCCTCGCGAAGCCGTCGCAACACATCAAAACCCTTGCCGTCGGGCAGGTGGATATCGGTGATGACGAGATCGGGCAGCAGCGAATACGCGATCTTGAGTCCTTCCTCCACCGTCTGGGCATCGATGAAGCGCGTGTTGCTCAAATCCTCGACGATGGCGCGCATCAGCTCGACGTTCGGAATCTTGTCTTCGATATAAAGAACCTTGCATCGCGTATCCGTCGGCGTCGCGAACAGCGAGGGCGCACGCGCCGACTTCGCGGCGGCCTCGGCGGCGACCGGCAGTTCGACCCAGAACTTGCTGCCTTGTCCCACGGTGCTTTCGAATCCGATCCTGCCGTCCATCGCCAGCACCAGCCGGCGGCTTATCGTCAGTCCGATGCCGGTGCCTTCTTCCTGCGTCAGTTCCTTGCCGAGACGATTGAAGGGCTCGAATATCTCGCGGTGGCGCTCCGCTGGAATTCCTCTTCCGGTATCCCTGACGACGAAACGGACGACATCGTCATAGGGAACCGCGGTCAGCAACACCCAGCCGCCCTCGACATTGTACTTGATCGCATTGCTGCCGAGGTTGAGCAGGACCTGAATCAACCGTCCCCGGTCGGCGACGATGGAGGGCAGGTTGCCTGAGGTATCGACGGTGAAGAGGACGCCGCGCTTTCTCGCCGAAACCTCCAGCGTGTGATTCACTTCGGTCATCACTTCCAGGCAATCCAGCACCTCGCAGTTCACGTTGACGTGGCCGGATTCGAAGCGGGCCATGTCGAGGACGTCATCGATGATCTTTGTCAATTGGCTGCTCGCTTCCATGATGTTTTCCGCATAACGAATCCGTTTTTCGGGGCTCAGAGTATTTGCTGACCGACCGAGCAGTTGGGCAAAGCCCGAGATGGCATTGAGCGGCGTCCGCAGCTCGTGGCTCATCGACGCCAGGAATTCCGACTTCGCCAGGCTGGTACGGTCCGCGATCTGCTTTGCCAGGATCATTTCCTGCGTCGCCAGCTCGCCCTGCTCGCGTTCGATCACGCGCTCCCTGATCATTTGCGACGCCTTCATAAGCGCCTGACCGACGTCGTTCACCTCGACGACTTCGCTGTGCGGGATCGACAACAGTTCCGGCGTTCCAAGCGCAAGGGCCGGAACGTGAAGGGACCGGATCGCACGGTTGATTCGCATGCTGATGACCTTCGCCATCCAGATGCTCAACGCCAGCAGCGCCAGCGTCACCGCGGCGTTGAAGCCGAGCGATCGCCAGAGGTTTCCGGTCAAGGTGGCCTGTGGGATACCGATGCCGACCGCCCACCCCGAGCGCGGCGACCGGCTGAAAAAGCTCAGCACGGGAATGCCCTCGAGCGAGTCGCCATCGGTAGCGCCCTCGGTGAGATCGGCTGACCCTTGCAGGAAGCGCGCCGAGCCTTTTCCGCCGACGAACTGCTCCGCGAGGTGAGTTCGAGCGGCGATGGTGCCGCTGCCGTCAAGAATTCCAGTGATCCAGTCAGGGGGAAGATTCTGCCGGCGCAGGATATCGCCAAGGCGATCGCCGAATATGCCCATGGCGAGGGAGTAGATCACCTTCCCATCGGCGAACACCGGCACTTCCAGCGTGATTGCGGACTGCCCGATATCGGGAGCCACGAAGAAATCGGAGATGACCGGCTCTCCGGTCTCGAACACGCGCAGCGCCTTGGCGGAGAGCGTCTGCCGGGGCAGCGGATCCCCGAATGGCTTCAGCGTGTTGAGGCGCTGCTGGCCGGTGGAATCGGTGATGGCAATGTAATTGCCTCCCATGTTCGGCAGCGCCTCGACCGCCCGCCGGTAGAAACTCGCCAGATCGCCGGACGCCAGGCGTTGCGAGACTGCGAGCACCTGCAACGCCGACTGGGCTCCGAACAACTCGGCATCGATCGCCAGCATCAGCGCGCGCGCGGTCGCGATCGTATTGCGTTCGAGAATCGCCCGCTGCTGTCGATAGGAAATCGTGAAGAGGAATGCCGATCCGAGGGTCGCGGGCAGGACGCAGCCGATGACCAGGCATGTGAGCCAAAATCGAATGGTTCTCTGATGCAATGACGTTCCTTTGCGCGGTCTTGGTCAGCGACCGCGCTATTCGCTATGAGAATGACGCCCGGCAGAACCGGGAAACTTGATTCGGAGTCACGGCGGACTCGCGCCAACGCCCGAGCTTCGGCCGAGGACGGCGAGTTCGCTGTTCAAACGCGTTACTATGTAAGATTGCCGGCTGTCGTTGGCCGCCGACACACCCCGGACGCGAACAGCGTCCGTGCAAGCCCTCAAGATATCATCTGTTGCGCAGACCAAGTGGGCCGCGGCAACAGTGCGGCGTCGGAATCGCAAAGTCAATCGCGAAGCGGTCCGGGTTGCCTGATCAGTCCGCGGGCTTTATCACACGTTAGAGATTGAAAATTGTCGGCCCCCGCCCGTTTCGGACGTTTCATGCGTTTCACCTCCCTGATCATCGAACTGATCCGCGCCCGGCCGCGGCTGGTGGTCTGGCTCGTGGTGCTGCTGCAGGCGGCGCTGTGGCTGCTGCTGCCGCTGCTATTGTATCGAAGTCCGCCGGACGACCTTGCCACCGTGCTCGCCTTTGGCCGGGAATACCAGGTCGGAACCGATCTCGGACCGCCGCTGGCGCCGTGGCTGGCCGATATCGCCTTTCGCGCCGCCGGCAATCACATGATCGGCGTCTATCTGCTGGCGCAGCTTTGCGCGGTGGCAATGTTCTGGACGCTGTACCTGTTGGCGCGCGCCATTGTCGGCGGGCAGCATGCGGTGCTTGCGGTGCTGCTGACGATGACCGTCACGGCGTTCAGTTCGCCCGGTGTCGAATTCGGTCCGCTGGTGCTGGCGCGTCCGCTCTGGGCGCTGCTACTGCTGCATTCCTGGCAGTTGATCGGCCAGAACCGGCGCAATGCCTGGTTCGCATGGTCGATCGAAGCCGGCCTGCTGCTGCTGACGACGTCGGCCGCGATCGGCCTGTTGTTGCTGATCGCAGGCTTTGCGCTCGCGACCGCGCGTGGACGGCGCACGCTGATGTCGTTCGATCCGCTGTTCGCGCTATTGGTGATCGTGGTGCTGGCGCTGCCATATCTGGTTTGGCTGGTCCGCGCCGACACCCTGGGCTCGCCGCCATGGCCGGCGATCGCGGAACTGAGCGGGAGGGCGCTGCACTGGGGCGCGCTGCTCAGCGGCTTGCTGCTGGCAATGTCCGGCATCCTGTTGCTGGTGGTGCTCAATTCCGGCTGGTTCACCCGTAATCCGGAAGAGGCGCCGATCATCTATCGGCCGCCGGTCGAGCCGCTGGCGCGCGATTTTGTCTACTTCTTCGCCCTCGCCCCGGTGCTCGCGGGCAGCCTGATTTCCGGATTGTTCAATCTCGATCCTGTCGCGGGCGGGGCAGGAGTCGCGTTGTCGATGTCGGGCCTGGCTGCGATCATCGCATCCGGCGATCTCATCCATCTGCGGCGCCAGCGCCTGCTGCGGTCGGTCTGGGCGGCGGCCATCATCGCGCCCGCGCTGGCGGTAATCGCGGCGTCGATTTTTCTGCCCTGGGCCGGCGGCGCCGAGGTGGCGACATCGCTGCCGGCGACCGCGATCGCGCGCTATTTCGGCGACAATTTCGAGCGGCGCACCAACCACCCGCTGCGGGCAGTGACGGGGGACGCGCAACTGGCGAGCCTGATTGCTCTGGACGCCGGGCGTCCGCATCTGTTTCTCGACGCGACGCCGCAACGGACGCCGTGGCTGAACTTCGCAAAGTTCAGCGAAACCGGCGGCGTCGTGGTCTGGCGTGCCGCCGACACCGTCGGTACGCCGCCCCCCGATATCGCGCAGCGCTTTCCGGGCCTGGTGCCGGAAGTGCCGCGCGCGTTCGAGCGGCTGGTGAACGGACGCCAGCCGCTGTTGCGGATCGGCTGGGCCATCGTGCGGCCGAAGGCCCCTTAGAGCGATCGGTCTATCTCCTCATGGTGAGGAGCGCGTCGGAGTTTATCATCGGGCCGCGCTCCGCGCGGACCCGTTGGCGCGTCTCGAACCATGAGTTCCCGATGCCGCTCATTCCTTCGATACGCTCGCTGACGCGAGCACCTCAGGATGAGGGAGAAGCAACCTGCTCCAGCGCCTTCGCGATCGCGCGCAGATCCTGCCATGCCATTCGCTTGTAGGACGGCGAGCGCAACAGATAGGCCGGGTGGAAGGTGGCGATGGCGCGGATCGTGCGCGTGCCGGTGTCATAGTCGAACCAGCGCCCGCGGGTTTTCATAATGCCCTCCCGCGTCGATAGCAAAGTCTGGGTCGAGGGATTTCCGAGCGTCACCAGCACGTCGGGGTTGACCAGTTCGATCTGGCGCCGGATGAACGGCAGGCAAATTTGCGTCTCCTGCGGCGTCGGCGTGCGGTTGCCGGGCGGCCGCCAGGGAATCACATTGGCGATGTAGGCCTTCGAGCGGTCGAGCCCGATGGCCGCGATCATGCGGTCGAGCAGCTTGCCGGAACGCCCGACGAACGGCAGCCCCTCGAGGTCTTCCTCGCGGCCGGGCGCCTCGCCGACGAACATGATTCGCGCCTGCGGATTGCCGTCGGCGAACACCAGCCGGGTGGCGGTCGATTTCAGCGCGCAGCCGTCGAAGTTTTCCAGCAAATCGCGCAGCGCTTCGAGGCTGGGCGCGGTTCGTGCCGCCTCCCGCGCCGACATGATCGCGGCCTCCGGCGCCAGCGCCGGCTCGCCGCGCGCGGCCGGTATCGTCGCCAGCGTTGCCCGCGCTGGTTTGGGCGGCACGGCTTCGCGGGCAGGCACGATGAGCTCGGGTTCGGACAGCCGGTCGACCGGCGCCTCTGCCAGCGCGCAGTCGACCCCGGCCTCCAGGTAGAAGGCGAGCAATTGCTGGATGGTCGGGGCGGGATCAGGCGTCATGGCGCGAAGTCGCTGGCATGACTTCAATCTAGGCCAGAATGCGCTGCAGCGAAACGCCCAACCGGGCATTTCCATGGTTGTTCTCAGCCGAAAAATCGGAAACAAACGACCGCTCGAAGTCAATCAACCCTGCCGGGATCGGATCATGAGTAACGAAGCGTTGCCGCCGCGCGAATCCATGGAATTCGACGTCGTCATCGTCGGCGCCGGGCCGTCGGGCCTTGCCGCGGCGATCCGGCTGAAACAGCTCAATGCCGATCTCGGCATTGTCGTGGTGGAAAAGGGCTCCGAGGTCGGCGCGCATATTCTGTCCGGCGCCGTGATCGATCCAATCTCGCTCGACAAGCTGGTTCCGGATTGGCGCGCGGATGCCGACTGTCCGCTGAAAACAGAGGTCAAGGCCGACAAGTTCTACTGGATGACCGAGGCTACCGCGATTCCACTGCCGGGTATCGCGATGCCGCCGCTGATGAGCAACCATCATTGCTATATCGGCTCGCTCGGCAATGTCTGCCGCTGGCTGGCGCGCAAGGCCGAGGCGCTCGGCGTCGAGATCTATCCGGGCTTCGCCGCCACCGAAGTGCTTTACGACGACAATGGCGCGGTGCGCGGCATTGCCACCGGCGACATGGGCATCGCCAAGGACGGTTCGCACAAATCGTCCTATACGCGCGGCATGGAACTGCTCGGCAAATACACGCTGTTCGCCGAGGGCGCGCGCGGCAGCCTGACCAAGCAGCTGATCGCGAAATTTTCGCTCGACGCCAACAGCGAGCCGCCGAAATTCGGCATCGGGTTGAAAGAGGTCTGGCAGGTCGATCCCTCCAAACATCAGAACGGCCTGATCCAGCATTCCTTCGGCTGGCCGCTGAACAACAAAACCGGCGGCGGCTCGTTTCTCTATCACTACGACGACAATCTGGTCGCGGTCGGTTTCGTGCTCCATCTCAATTACGACGATCCTTATCTGTCGCCTTTCGACGAATTCCAGCGCTTCAAGACCCATCCCGCGATTCGCACCTTGTTCGAAGGCGGCAAGCGGCTCGCCTATGGCGCGCGCGCCATCACCGAGGGCGGTTATCAGTCGGTGCCGCGGCTGTCCTTCGCGGGCGGCGCGCTGATCGGCTGTGCGGCCGGTTTCGTCAATGTGCCGCGCATCAAGGGCGTGCACAACGCGGTCGGCAGCGGCATGCTCGCGGCCGAACACGTCGTTGCCGCGCTTGGCGCCGGCCGCGCCAATGATGAACTGGCCGAATATGAAAACGCCTGGCGCGATTCGCAGGTCGGCAAGGACCTCTACCCGGTCCGCAACGTCAAGCCGCTGTGGTCGAAGTTCGGAACCATCGTCGGCGTCGCGCTCGGCGGCATCGACATGTGGTGCAACACTTTGGGTTTCTCGCTGTTTGGAACCCAGTCGCATGCCAAGCCCGACCGCAAGACGCTCGACCCGGCCAAAGCCCATGTCGCGATCGCGCCGCCTAAACCCGACGGCAAGCTCACCTTCGACCGGCTGTCGTCGGTGTTTCTTTCCAATACCAATCACGAAGAGGACCAGCCGGTTCATCTCAAGGTCGCCGACCCCAACCTGCAGAAGACGAGCGAGCACGATGTCTATGCCGGCCCCTCCAACCGCTATTGCCCGGCCGGCGTCTATGAATGGGTCGAGGAGCCAGCAGGTCCGCGTTACGTCATCAACGCCCAGAATTGCGTCCACTGCAAAACCTGCGACGTGAAGGACCCCAACGGCAACATCACCTGGGTTCCGCCTGAGGGGGGCGGCGGCCCGAATTATGAGGCGATGTAACCACGATTGCGTGAGGTGGGGATCGGCCGCCGGCCACGATACCGCCACACTGGAAGCGTTTTGAGGCGGGGCGAGGGGGATCGGAGCCCGCCCGGCCGGCTCTGCCAATCGAATCGCCACCCCGTATCCTTGCGGTTGGACGCCAAAACCGGCATTGTCACCGGCCTTGATGCCGCCGATCTGGTTCGCATTCGAGATTGATCGTAATTCCTGACGTAAAATCCTGGAGCAAGGGCGGACCCTGATGTTTTCCATTCGTTTCGACCGCTGGACGTTTGCCGCATTCGCCTTCACCGCGCTGGCGTTGCCTGGCTCGCTTTCGGCGCAGACGCCCGACCATCCCTCCGACAACTCGGCGCAATTTCCCAGCAGCCATGATCTCAAGGCGCTGACCCAGTCGGGCAGCTATCTGGCCGCGCGCCATGCCAGCGTCGAGCGCGACGCCAACTCGGCCGCGACCTTCTATCGTTCGGCGCTGCGCACCGATCCGAAGAACGGCGAATTGCTCGATCGTGCGTTCATTTCATCGCTCGCCGATGGCGACATCGACGAGGCCGTCAAGCTCGCCGAGCGCATCCTGACCATGGACAAATCCAACCGCGTCGCGCGGCTGGTGATCGGCGTGCGCGATCTGAAGGCGAAGAAATACGCCTCCGCGCAGCTCAACATCAATCAGTCGATTCGCGGGCCGATCACCGATCTGGTGGCGACGCTGTTGTCGGGATGGGCCAGTTACGGCGCCGGCGACACCAAGGCGGCGGTCGCCAACATCGACAAGCTCGCGGGCCCGGAGTGGTATCCGATCTTCAAGGACCTGCACACCGGCATGATCCTCGAACTCGCGGGCAAGGAAAAGGAAGCCGGCGTCCGGCTGGAGCGGGCCTACAAGCTCGACGATTCCATGCTGCGGGTGGCCGACGACTATGCGCGCTGGCTGACGCGCAACAAGGATGATGCGGCGGCAACCGCGATCTACGAAGCCTTCGACAAGAAGCTGCCGCGCCATCCGCTGGTGCAGGAAGATTTGCGCGAAACCAGGGCCAACAAGAAGCTGTCGCCGCTGGTGGATTCACCGCAGGCCGGCGCCGGCGAGGCGCTGTACGGCATCGGCGCGACGCTGACCCGCCGCGGCGGCGAGGATCTGGCGCTGGTCTATCTGCAGCTTGCGCTGTACCTCGCTCCCAATCATCCGCTGGCGCTGTTGTCGCTGGCGGACCTCTATGAATCCGTGAAGAAGCCGGCGATGGCGATCAAGGTCTACGAGCGGATGCCGGCGGGTTCGCCGCTGAAGCGCAATGCGCAGATTCAGCTCGCGACCAATCTCGACGCCGCCGACCGCAGCGACGAGGCCATCAAGATCCTGAAGGGCGTCGCGGCCGAGGACCCCAAGGATATCGAAGCGGTGATGGCGCTCGGCAATATCGAGCGCGGCCGCAAGAAGTTTGCCGACTGCGCCCAGACCTATTCCCAGGGCATCGAGGCATTGCCGCAGGCCGATGAGAAGAACAACTGGGTCTATTACTATTACCGCGGCATCTGCGAGGAGCGCTCCAAGCAGTGGAGCAAGGCGGAAGCCGATATGCGCAAGGCGCTCGATTTGCAGCCCGAGCAGCCGCATGTGCTGAACTATCTGGGCTATTCCTGGATCGATCAGGGCATCAATCTCGACGAAGGCATGAAGATGATCAAGCGCGCCGTCGATCAGCGCCCCGACGACGGCTATATCGTGGACTCGCTTGGCTGGGCCTATTACCGCATCGGCAATTACGAGGACGCGGTGAAAAACCTCGAGCGCGCGATCGACCTCAAGCCCGAGGACCCCACCATCAACGACCATCTCGGCGACGCCTATTGGCGGGTCGGGCGCACGCTGGAGGCCAGGTTCCAGTGGGCCCACGCCCGCGACCTCAAGCCGGAGCCGGAAGACCTGCCGAAGATCGAGGCCAAGATCGCCAACGGGCTGCCCGACGACACCTCCTCGGCCGCCTCCGCGGACAAGAAAAAAGAAGAAAAAGAAGACGGCAAGGGCGGCTGACCGCAGGGCTGTTTCCTTCAAAAGGCTGTTTCCCAGAATGCCGGCGCTGATCGAGGACGGGCGTGCCAAGGTCAACCTGACCCTTCGGGTGGTTGGCCGCCGCGTCGACGGCTATCATGACCTCGAAAGCGTGGTGGCGTTCGCCGATTGCGCCGATCGCATCACGCTCTTGCCGGGCGACAGGCTTGGTCTGGTGACCACCGGGCCGCTGGCGCAGGCCTGCGGCGAGACCGCTGATAATCTGGTGTTCAGGGCAGCCCAATTGCTCGGCGAACGCGTCCCCGGCCTGCGGCTCGGCGAGTTCACCCTCGACAAGGTGCTGCCGGTCGCCGCCGGCATCGGCGGCGGTTCGGCCGACGCCGCCGCGGCCCTGCGGCTGTTGGCGCAGGCCAACGGTCTTGCCATCGACGACGACAGGCTGGTCGAGGTCGCGCAATTGACCGGCGCGGACGTGCCGGTGTGTCTGGCCTCGCGCGCCTGCGTCATGACCGGCGTCGGCGAGACCCTGCTGCCACTGGTCTTGCCGAAATTGCCCTGCGTGCTGGTCAATCCGCGCATTCCAGTCGCGACCAGAGACGTGTTCGCGGCGCTCGGCCTGCGCAATGGCGAACTATTGGTTGGCGCCAGCGATGTGTTCGGGGCCACCGCGTGGCTCGAAGACGGCGCTTCGCTCGAAGACTGGGTGGAAGCGCTCGCGGCCGGCTCCAACGATCTGGAAGCGCCGGCCACGCGCATTCAGCCCGTGATCGGCGAGGTACTGGCGGCGCTCAACGCCACCAATGGCGCCTGGCTGGCGCGGATGTCGGGATCGGGTGCGACCTGTTTTGCGATCTACGAGAACACCGCCGAAGCCGCGCGAGCGGCGCAGCAAATCCAGCTCGATCACCCCAATTGGTGGGTGCATGCGGGGGTGCTGAGCTAGGCCAGTTCCCTCATGGAGAGGAGGCGCTCTTGCGCCGTCTCGAGCCATGAGGCGATAGATCACGCTGCTTCCAACATTCGAGACGGGCGCTGAGCGCGCTCCTCAGGATGAGGTGATCAGTGTGATCTCGCCAGGCAGAACGCCACCACCTGCTCGAGCGCGGTCTTCATCGCCGATGCCGGAAACAGCGCCAGCGCATCGACCGCCATCGCGCCGTAATGCTGGGCGCGGTTGATGGTGTCCTCGAGCGCGCGGTGCTTGGTCATCAGTCCGATGGCGTAATCGAGATCGCCGTCGCCGATCTCGCCGCGCTCCAGCGCGTTGACCCAGAACGCGCGCTCGGTGTCGTTGCCGCGGCGGAACGCCAGCACCACCGGCAGCGTGATCTTGCCCTCGCGGAAATCGTCGCCGATGTTCTTGCCGAGCTTGGCGGCCTTGCCGCCGTAGTCCAAGACGTCGTCGACCAGCTGGAACGCGATGCCGAGGTTCATGCCGACCGAGCGGCACGCGGTCTGCTCGGCCTTCGGACGATTGGCGATGACAGGACCGACCTCGCAGGCGGCGGCGAACAGCTCGGCGGTCTTGCCGCGGATCACGGCGAGATATTCGTCTTCCGTGGTGGCGGTATTTTTCGCCGCCGCCAGCTGCATCACCTCGCCCTCGGCGATCGTCGCCGCGGCGGATGAGAGAATGTCCAGCGCGCGCAGCGAGCCGACTTCGACCATCATGCGAAAGGCCTGGCCGAGCAGGAAGTCGCCGACCAGCACGCTGGCCTCATTGCCCCACAGCATCCGCGCCGACAGCTTGCCGCGCCGCAATTCGCTTTCGTCGACCACGTCGTCATGCAGCAGCGTAGCGGTATGCATGAACTCGACCGAGGCCGCGAGCTTGATGTGGCCGTCGCCGGAATAGCCGGCGAGGCCGGCCATCGCCAGCGTCAGCATCGGGCGCAGCCGCTTTCCTCCTGAGGAAATCAGGTGGTTGGCGACTTCGGGGATCATGGTGACTTCCGAGCCGGTCCGCGACAGGATGGTGGCGTTGACACGCTCCATATCGGCGGCAACCAGCGCGACCAGCTGATCTATCGAGGCGCCCGAGGGGCTTTCGAAGGGTACAATTACCGCCACACCGGTCTCCACATTTGCCCAATTCGCCCTATCCTTGGTTATAACCATAGAAAGTGCCGGCGAACGCGGCAAGGGCGCCAAATGGCCGGCGCGCCCGCTGCCGCGGCGGCCCCGGCTGACAAAGGAGTGCCAAATTTGCGGGAATTGGTCCGGACGAACGATATCGTGCTGGTTTCGGCCGTCGGCGCCCTGCTCGACGGCGCCCATATCCATCATCTGGTGCTGGACCAGAACATGAGCATCATCGAGGGCTCGCTGGGTGTGCTGCCGCGCCGGATCCTGGTCCATGACGACGATGCCAGCGAAGCGCGCCAGATTCTGGCCGACGCCGGCCTTGCCCACGAACTGCGGGCCGATGACTGAATCGGCTGAATTCACCGAGGACGCCTTTCTCGGCGGGCAATTGCGGCTGCGGCAGCGCAAATCAGGCCACCGCGCCGGCCACGACGCCATGCTGCTGGCGGCGGCGACGCCGGCAAGGAAAGGCAACCGCGTGGTCGATTTCGGCGCCGGCGTCGGTGCCGCCGGCCTCGCGCTTGCCAGGCGCGTGGATGGAATCGAGCTCGTTCTGGTCGAAATCGACCAAGGCCTCGCCGCGCTCGCGCGCGGCAATGCCGCTGCAAACGCGATCGCGGCCGATGTCATCGTGCTCGACGTGACCTCCGCGGCGGAGATGTTTGCCGCCGCCGGCCTGTCGCCGGACAGCGTCGATGTCGTGCTGATGAATCCGCCGTTCAACGATTCCGCGCGCCACCGCGCCTCGCCGGACAAGTCGCGCGAACTGGCGCATCTGGCAACTTCCGCGACCTTCGAGACCTGGGTTCATGCAGCCCGGCGCATCCTGAAATCCGGCGGCGTGCTCAGCCTGATCTGGCGTGCCGACGGTCTGGTCGAGGTGTTGGCGGCGCTGGAGCGCGGCTTTGGCAGCCTCGGCATTCTGCCGGTTCATGCCGACGCGCAAACCCCGGCGATTCGCGTGCTGATTCGCGCCATCAAGGGCGGCAGGGCACCGACAACACTGCATGCCGCCCTGCTGCTCAATGATGAGTCAGCAGTGCCCAGGAAACGGGTGCTGGAAATTCTGGCTGGAAAAGAGATATTGCCGCTGGCGATGCCGTGACCTGCTCGATCACGCAACGCTTGAACAGATCCGGCTTCAACAAATCCGTGCTATTGCGGAAATGTCTTTTTACTGCGGAAGTGTGCTTTTACTGCGAAAGCGTCTTGGATCGCCGCTTTGGCAATGAAGTGAAATTGACTGCGGTTAAAAGGATACCGATCAGCGCCATCAGCAGATAGATTTTCATGTCATGCTCCGCTGCACTCTTGCAGTCTGACAACGGCCCCAAAGCAAAAGGCGTTCCACCTGATCAATGACATTGGCGTGATAAAAAATGGTTAATTTGAGGTAGCTGCATGACCGAACAAACTGACAATCGCGCGAAGTGGCCGGCGCTGATCGACCGGCTGATGGAACTGGTTCCCGCGCGCCTGCGGCGTGGAACCGCCGCGGTGCCGGTGGTCCGTTTGTCGGGCCTGATCGGTGCGGTGACGCCGCTGCGGCCCGGCATGTCGCTCGCCGGCGTCGCCCGAACGCTGGAGCGCGCCTTTGCCACCAGAAACGCGAAAGCGGTGGCGCTGGTGATCAACTCGCCCGGCGGCTCGCCGGTGCAGTCGCGCCAGATCTATTTGCGGATCAGGCAACTGGCGACGGAAAAGAAATTGCCGGTGCTGGTGTTCGTCGAGGATGTCGCGGCCTCCGGCGGCTACATGATCGCCTGCGCGGGCGACGAGATTTTTTGCGATCCGTCCTCGATCCTGGGTTCGATCGGCGTGGTCGGCGGCTCCTTCGGATTTCAGGAGCTGATCAAGAAAATCGGCGTCGAGCGGCGGCTCTATACCGCCGGCGCGCACAAGGCGATGCTCGATCCGTTCCTCCCGGAAAACCCTGACGATGTCGCGCGCGTCAAGGCGCTTCAGCGCGAGATCCACGCCATCTTCATCGCGCTGGTGAAGGCCAGCCGGGGGGCGCGCCTGAAGGGCGCCGACGATGTGTTGTTTACCGGCGAGTATTGGGCGGGCGAAACCTCGGTGTCGCTGGGTCTCGCAGATGGGATCGGCGATTTGCGTTCGACCTTGCGCGCGCGCTACGGCGACAAGGTGCTGACCCCAGTGATTGCGCCCGCGGCCGGGCTGTTGTCGGGCCTGCTGGGCCGCAAATCGGCCGGCGCGGGAACGCTGGTCGCGATGGACGGGCTCGCCGGCCTGCCGGACGAACTGATTTCCGCGTTGGAAAGCCGGGCAATTTGGGCCAAATTCGGGTTCTAGGCGCGAATTTACCCGCGCCATTTGGTCCCGGACAAGGCGATTGCAGGCCGGGGCGGCTTGGGCGAGAATGGTGGACGGGGCGTGACGAATGAACAAGGATCGACCGATGCCACCGCTGATCGCATTCGCGGGCGCCCTGGGTGGGCTGGCCGTGGTCCGATGGGCTTACCGGACCGCCCTGCGGGTCAACAGGGAACTGGAAGAGGCCCGCCTCGCCCGGGCCGCCGAAGCCATCCGATCAAACGAGATTCCGACACTGCGGCGCGATCCCGTCACCGGCGCCTACCGCCCGGGCTGATCTTTTTTCGTCATGGCCGGGCTTGTCCCGGCCATCCACGCCTTTCTTGCTCGTGCCATAAGACGTGGATGCCCGGGACAAGCCCGGGCATGACGAGTCTTGCGAGGTGGCTGATGCCATCGCCTTGATTCCGCAGCCCCTCGCCGATACGGTCCCGCGCGCTTGCGCTACCCCTCGAGCAGAGCCGAATCGGACGATGGAATCGCTGCCTCCGCACATGCGCCCGGAATGCTCGTTCCAGGGTTTTATCCTGGCACTGCAGCGGTTCTGGGCCGATCAGGGTTGCGTGATCCTGCAGCCCTACGACATGGAAATGGGCGCGGGCACCTTTCACCCGGCGACGACCTTGCGCGCGCTGGGGCCCAAACCGTGGAAGGCCGCCTATGTGCAGCCGTCGCGCCGGCCGAAGGATGGCCGTTACGGCGAAAATCCCAACCGGCTGCAGCACTACTACCAGTTTCAGGTCATCATCAAACCGTCGCCGCCGGACCTTCAGGACCTGTACCTGAAGTCGCTCGCCGCCATCGGCATCGATTCCCATCTGCATGACATCCGCTTTGTCGAGGACGACTGGGAAAGCCCGACGCTGGGGGCGTGGGGGCTGGGCTGGGAGTGCTGGTGCGACGGCATGGAAGTGTCGCAATTCACCTACTTCCAGCAGGTCGCCGGCGTCGAATGCGCGCCGGTCGCGGGCGAACTCACCTACGGACTCGAGCGGCTTGCGATGTATGTGCAGGGCGTCGACCGCGTCTACGATCTCAATTTCAACGGCCGCGACGGCGCCGACAAGGTCACCTACGGCGACGTGTTCCTGCAGGCCGAGCAGGAATATTCCCGGCACAACTTTGAATTTTCCGACGCCGACATGCTTTTCAAGCAATTCGCCATGGCTGAGGACGCCTGCAAGAAATATCTCGATGCCGGCTGGAAGGATGGCAAGCACGAAGCCCACCTGATGGCGCTGCCAGCCTATGACCAGTGCATCAAGGCCAGCCACGTCTTCAACCTGCTCGACGCCCGCGGCGTGATCTCGGTTACCGAACGCCAAAGCTACATCATGCGCGTCCGCGAACTCGCCAAAGCCTGCGGCGAAGCCTGGGTGCATACGGAAGCGGGCGGGGCGGGTGTGGACGGTCCCTGGTGATTTCTATTTTGAATTGGAAAGTTGCAGCGAGCACGAACCTGCTCCCCTCCCCCCGCGCGCGAAGCGCGTGGCGGGGAGGGGTCGGGGGTGGGGGGTGGATGCCGCATCGTACACAGCGTGAAGTCGACCACCGCGTGCGGCGCGCACGCGCCTTACGTCGCGACATGACCGAAGCCGAAAAAAAGCTCTGGCAGCATCTCCGCCAACAGCCATTCAAACAACACCACTTCCGCCGCCAGGC
>Ga0302320_10015104_pt1 | contig 15898 bp, 8 predicted proteins | sample Bog_T0_3_FD_202130 | JGI IMG/M metagenome (GOLD analysis project Ga0302320, IMG submission 202130) | Peat permafrost microbial communities from Stordalen Mire near Abisko, Sweden - Bog_T0_3 | ecosystem: Environmental > Terrestrial > Soil > Wetlands > Peat | place: Sweden: Abisko, Stordalen Mire... | reverse complement strand
GTGGTGGTTCTAATGGGTGTCATCATTTCCGCTAAGGATGCGCGGAAATATTCACACCCGGTTTCCGTTGGAAACGGTTTCGGGACGAAGTGCCAAGATGGCGGGGCGAAGCGCCAACAATCGCCAGCGAGGCCCAGCCCCGTCCCCGCCGCCGGTCAGGTTCCGAGATTCAGGATCACCTCGGCGACCATGGACTGGCCGAGGCTGTCGAAGCGGAAGGCGCGCCGGAACGTGCCGTCGCCGGGCTTAGGGGAAATGCTGAAGTCGGTGCCGCTCACGGTCGCCGGGATCGACAGCTTGCAGGAGAAGCCTGCGTCGTAGAGCCCGTTCTTGAAGGACCCGGCGACGATGTTGCTGAGTTCGCCCACCGCGTCGCTCACGGACTCCCGGTCCATGGCGGCAATCTCCACCTCGTCGAGCCCGAGCATGATCCCGGTGCACCGCCGGGCAAAAAGCTCGCTCATGCGCAGGTAGATCACCCCGTTCGCTTCCCCGGCAAATCCCACGGTGCCCACGATCTGCCGCTCGGGAGGGTATTTTACGGGCGGCGGCGGCGCGTCCGCCGGTAGGAGGACCGCCGGCCGGTCAAGCATCGTCGTAAAGACGTCGGTCACCGCCCGGACCATGTGGGTCCTGACGTCGTGGTCGGTGAATTCGGCTATGCTGGGCATGGGGATGGCGGGACGCGCCGGCACGCCGGTGCATCCTAGGTTTCGGCACGAAAGGCGGTTACCTGAGGCAAAAGGAAGGGGTCAGGTTGACGCCCCTTACGGCGCCCGCTGGTCGAGCAACTTGTCCTGATAGCCCTGAACCTGGTTCTCGAGCTCCACCCGGGTCCGGCCAATGAAGGGCTCCCGGGCGAGGAATTGCTCGCCCAGGCTGAACTTCGCGTACCGGTCGAGGATCTCGTTACCCAGGCGCTCCAGGGTGGCGTTCCTCGCCTCAAGGTCCTCCACCTGGTGCTCCAGGGCCACGGCCCGCGCCGCCTGCCGGCCGCGCTCAGCCTCCGTCGCCTTGTATGCGGCACCCGCCTTCGCGGCGTTCGACCGCCAGTTGGCAAGGTCCTGCTGGAGGCCGGCGATTTCCCTGTCCTCGTCGGCCAGCCGGGCCTTCAAGGCCTCGGCGGCCTTCGTGGACGCTGAACGGTCTTCCGCCGAGTTCTTCCTCAGCTGCACCAGCTGGAGGTCGAGGTCCTTCTTTGCCTCCGCGTCGGCCGCCTGGGTCGCCTGCAGGTTGGCGAGGTCCGTCTGCGCCCCCCTCAGCTGCAGCATCGTATTGCGCAGGACATCCCGGAGCTTCCCCTCGTCGCCCTCGGAGGATTCGTCCGCGCGGAGCCCCCCTGGTGAGAGGAGGGCAAGCCCTGCCGCGCCGATCAGGATCTTAAGAGTCCGGGCCATGGTCAGAATTTGGTGTTTAGGTCCAGTTGCAGGTAATCGTTCTTGTAGGAGGGCCCGGCGATGGCCGACGCCGCAAAATACTTCGTCTCAAACCAAACCCCGTGGCCGAGCGAGAGGCTCCCGTCGATTGTGTACCCCTCCAGGTTCGTGCCCGGCAGGTCGCCACCAAAATCCGAGTCGGTGAAGGCGTCCACGACCGCGTCGGATTGAAGGTAGCGGTATCCGATCCCCAAGTTCCAGTCCCCGGCACGCTGCAGCACGGCGTCGCCGAACTTGAGGGTGGTGATCCATCCCTTGTTTCCGCCGAGGAACGGCGCGGTGCCTCCGGACGAAGGGACGGCGCCGAGGTTGTTGATCGCCATCGCACTCACGCTGGTTTCCCTGAAGGCCGTATTTTCCACAAACTCGCCGGTGAGCGAAACCTGGAAGGGCTCGAAGTGGTTGTACTCGATCCGTCCAGTGGCTGCGAATTCGTGGAACGGGGTCGCAAGGCCGAAGTATTGGAATTGGTCGATGGTGCCGTTGTCGTTGAGCGGCCCCGGAACGATGTCCCGGACTTCCATGTAGGTGTTGCCGTTCTGGGCGAAGGACGGGCGGCTGGCATCGGTGCTGCCCGCGTTGGACGAGTTGAGGGGCGTGAACGGCGTGGAGAGCTGCCCCTGCATGTTCTTGAAGTAGTAGTAGGCGGCCGCGACCTTGATATCAAAATCGTTGGATGTCCTCCAGTCGACGCCGGCCTGGGCCGCATCGAGCCACTTGTCGTAGCTGGGAAACTTTGCCGCGTTGTCCGTCGCAAAGTTCAGGTCGGTGTTGAAGACCGGGAACACCCCGGCCACCAGGAAGGGCTTGATTGAGTCCACCACGTTCCCGTCCCAATGCACCTTCAGGGGAACCGAGGCCACGACGCCGTCAAAGGAAAGGTCGTTCGCCCAGATCAGGCTCGTCGCGAAGAAGGGATTCTCAAAACGGCCGGCCGTGAGCGAAATGTCCGTCGCCGGGTCCCCGCCGGTCTGGTACCGGATGTAGGCACGGTCGAGCCAGACGGAGTACTTGCTGAAATCACCGCCCTGGCCCGATCCCGCCGCACCCAGGGTCTGGTTGGCGGAGACCGGGGAGTCGTCATTGCCCGTCGCAAGCCGCAGCCCGGTCGTAAAGCCGTCCGCAAGGTCGACGGTGGCGCCAAGTCGGGCACGGAGCTGCATCCGCTCGCGGTCCTTGTCCACGTTGTACTGAGGCTCGGCGACGGCGCCCGCGAGGTCGAAGGGCGAACCGGTGTTGATCGAATTGAAGTTTGGAAACGCGTTGCCGCTGTCGTCGTTCGTCTTGTGGTTGTACAGGAGTCCGTAGCGGATGCGCACGTCTCCATACAATGTGAACCTGCTCACCCAGTCCGGGAAGGCGTGCGAGCCGCCCCAATTCTCCCGGCGCGCCTCGGCAAGGACGTCGTCCTTCACCTCCTGTCGGAGCTCGTTCTTGACGACCTCCGGAACATAGGGAACCCGAACCGAATCCTCGTCGCCGTCGCCCGCCTCGGCGCCCGGCGCACCAGCTGCCGGGCCGGCGCTGGCGGGGGGGGTCGCAGTGACGGTCGTGGGGCCCTCGTTCTCATCGCCCAAGTCCGACGGACCAAGCCGGGACTGCGCCGCGACCGCGACTGGGGCCTGCGGGACGGGCGGCGGAACCGGCAGGGTCGAAGGCATGGCCACGGGAGCCTGGATGACGGGCGCCGGGGGCGGCTCAACCAGCGCCGGCGTGGGGGATCCCGCGCGCGGCGATCCAGCCTGGGCGAGGGCTGCCTGGGCGCGCGCCGCCGCTGCATCCGCCTTGGCCGTGGCGAGCAGGATTTCCGCCGCCTGCACACGCGCGTCGGCTGCGTCCGCCTCCGCTTGGCTGATCAGGACAGCCGCATCCTGCCTGGTAAGCGCTCCCCGCTCCTCCAAACGCTTGATGAGGCTGACCATCGCGCCGCCCGATGTTGGATCGGGACCCGGGGTGGATTCGGCGGGGGCCGTTGGACCCGTCGGCGCGTCGTCCGCAGCAGAGGCGACGGCGACGCATCCAAGGATCATCGAGAGGATCAACAGGCGCTGGAGAACAGCGGTTTTTGCGTTTGGCATGCGGGTAATTTCAGCCCGGCCGGCGCGCGACCAGTCGCAGCACGATCGGCATGGGCATTTCCTTGGGCGGCGGTTCCGGCAGGAGCAGCCCGGTCAGGACATCGTCGATGGCCTGGTTGATGGCCGGGTCGTCCTTCGAACCGACCACCCGAACCCGGGTCACCCGACCGGTGATGTCGGCCCAGATGCCCACCTTTCTCTCAAATTCGGCGCGGCTCGTTACGGCGCTCCGGCCAAGCGCCTCCTGGATCGTCCTCTGCACCTCCCCGGCATACCAGCCGAACCGGCTGTGGTGGCCGCCACTATCGCCGCCACCGCCGCCGCCTTTTCCCGGGCCGCCGAGCCCGAAGGCGTCGCTTCCCGTTCCGGTCACGTTGGTCGTGACTGCGGGCGCTGAATCCTTGGGACGGTCGTCGGGCTTGTCCTCCTGCGGGTTGATGGGCTCCTGCTCGATCATTTTCTCTACGACCTCCTTGGGAGGCTCGGGGGGAGGAGGAGGAGGAGGAGGCTCCGGGAGTGGCCGGATCATGACGACTTCGGGCATCTTGTGCACCTGTTTGTGGTCGCTCTTCGCAAGGTTGCCGATCACCAGGGCCCCGCAGATCAGGGCAATCGCGGCGATGCCGACCACAAAGCCGTACCTTTGCAGAAATCCCCGCTTTTCGAAGTCGTCCTCGTAATTCATCGCTGTGGTTGGGGGGGCATCAGTTGGCCCGGGCCTTTGTGGCGAGCCCCACCTGGGTCAGGCCAAGCCGCCCGAGGACATCCAGCACGTCCATGATCGACTGGTATTGGGTCAGGCTGTCCCCCTTGATCACCACCGGAAAATCCGGGTTCTGCGCCTTGAGCTGCGTGAGCCTCTGCTCGAGTTCCTGGAGGGTCACCGGGACGGTATCGAGGAAGATCTTTCCCTCGTTGTTGATCGAGATCGCCTTCGTCTTGGGCTTCGCAAGGCTCGGCGCGGCGCTCGCCTTGGGAAGATTGACCTTCACCCCCTGCACGGAGGCCGTGCACATCAGGATGAAGATGACAAGCAGCACATACGCCAGATCCAGCATCGGCGTGATGTTGATGTCGTCGTAGGGCTTCTCCTCGGCTTGGACTTGCATGGGGAAAGCTCGTTCCGGTCACTCGGCTTTGCCGCCGTAGAACTCGGCGAGCTTGGTCACGAACTCGTCGATGAAAACGTGGACGTCGCTCGTCGCCGACTTGATCTGGGTCACGAGGTAATTGTAACCGAAGAGGGCCGGGATCGCGACGGCCAGGCCCGCGACCGTTGCGGCGAGGGCTGCCGCAATGCCGGGGGCGATGGCGTTCACGTTCACATCGCCTGCCTGGGCGACTGCGGCAAAGGTGATCATCACGCCGACCACCGTGCCGAGGAGGCCGAGGAACGGCCCACCGGAAATTGCGATCGTAAGCAAAACCATCTGGCTGCTGAGGCGCTGCGATTCCCGGACCATGCCACCGTCCAGGCTCGCGCGAATCGCGGCGATCGAGCGGCCGGAAATGGCCTTTCGGGTTCCGCTCGCCTTGTCAGCCGCGAGGCGATGCTGGATCTCCTCCACCCCGATGTGGTAGATCCGGTAAAGGGGCGAGTGACGGGCGGCGAGGCGCTGTTCCTTGGTGACGCCCGCGGCGGCCCCGTTCCCGTCGCCGTTGTCGAGGACGGAAAGGTCGGCGGCGACCTTCCGCCATTCCTTGAGGAAGAGCTCGTTGCTCCTGCTCACCTGGTTCAGGTACTTCGCCTTGCCGATCATCACGAGCCAGCTGATGAGCGACATCACGGCCAGGATGCCGATGACCACCCAGCCGTCGGCCGTGAGCGAACCGATGATGACGCCCACATAGCCCTTCTTCAGGAAATCGAACCAGCCGGTCTGCTGCTCGTCCTCCCCAAAGGCCAGGACCTTCGAGGCCGTGTCGCCGCCCTGCTCGACGGCGGACAGCTTCAGGTAGCCGGCGGGCCGTGCGACCTTGGAAATCTGCATCTCATCCATTTCGCCGAGGAACCCGGTGCCACCCGCGATCATCAGGCCGCCCCAGCCATCACCCCCGATCGCCATCGGGGTATCCAGGGCTGGCAGGGAGGCGTCGACCGTGGAGTACGGGGTTCCATCGAGGTAAAGCGTGATCTTTCCGCCGGCCGCGACCACCGCCACAGGGTGCCAGGTGTTCGGCGCGACCGGGGCGCCCGCCGCGCTGCGCACGATCGGGCCGCCGTCGGACTCAACCAGGAAGGGCGAGCCCTGGTCCGCGCCGATCGCCAGAAATTTGACATGGTCGCCCCGGTTGAAAAAAATCCCGTTGGACTGCGGTGCCCCGAACTTCACCCAGGCGGACCACGTCCACTGCGCACCCTCGGTCCAGACAAGCGAGGGCGACGGGGCGATGTTGATCGCGGCCCTGCCGTCAAGGCGGATCCCGCTCCCGATCAGCGATCCGTCCACCGGGAGGCCGGCATTCTGCGCGTTATTGCCCTGTCCGGTGAAGTCGTAGCTCGGCTGGCCCGCCGCGTTGAAATGATAGACCAGCACCGTGTCGGCATCGTAGGTGTCCTTGGCGCTTTCGACCTTCACGGCCTTGTTGCCCGTGTTGCCGTAGTAGAGCCAGAACGTCGTCTTCGTGCCGGGCTTCAGGTCCGGCACGTTCACCCAGACAAACGCCTCGTCCAGCAGGGAATCGAACTTCTCGATGTGGTAGGCGAGGAGTGTCTTGTCGTCGGCAGCGACAAAGCGAAGGTCCGTTCCGTCCGACTTCGCGTCCGAAAAACGGAAATTGCCGTCGAAGAGGCGGATCAGGACCGGCGAGCTGCCGATCGGGTCGGCGATCGCACTGCCCGAGGAGGTCGTGTCCAGGGTGATCTGCTTGCGCAGCGTCCAGTCGCCGTCCCACCAGGCGCGCGCCGGGCTGGCCCACGCCAGGAACGCGAGGCCTGCCAGGAGCAGGCCGGGAACCAGGCTTCCCCTCCGCAGCGCGGGATCACCCTGGGGTTCGTGGCATTTTGAGGGATGCATCATGGAGGAAAATCAATAATCGACGCCCACTCGGAATGTGACGCGCACCTCGTGAGCCTTGGTGTAGGTCTGGCTGTCCAGGGGATAGGCTGCGTCGCACGAGCCGCTGAGGTGGTCCCCCACCGCCAGCCTGCTGCCCACGCCGATGCTCGAGAGCGAGAACCTCGATTGCTGCTCGGGCAGGGGATCGATGAGCGTGAGTCCGCCCGCATCGCTGAAGGCATATACCCGCCATTCACCACTCTTTCCACCGAACCAGCGGAGGAACGACGGGCTGCGGAGCTCCAGGGTGGCAAAGCCCCCGTTGTCGCCCACGGTCTCGGACTCGAGGTAGCCGCGCACCGTCTCCTGCCCTCCCCCGCTGTATTCCTCGCTGCTCACCAGAGGCTGGTTGGCCAGCTGGCCCTGAACCCTGGCGAAGAACTGGAGCCCCGCTGGAAGGTCCTGGGTGCGGGAGAGGTCCCCATGGAGGGTGATGAAGCTGCCATCCGCGCCGTAGCGGTTGAGGTCGAACACGGACGGGCTGCTTCCTATCCCCCGGATGTTCACGGTGGTCCCGGCGTCGAATTGCGTCACCGAGGTCCTGCCGCCGAGGCCGGTCAGGGTCGCCGTGTACATGGCCGTCAGCGGATAGTAGGTGATCGGCGTCACGATCGTCCCGGCGGCTCCCGCCGAGCTTCCACCCGTGTGCAGGGTCTGCTGGTAATGCTTGTAGTTGATCCCAAGCGTCAGCGAATCGCTGAAATCCGACCAGTCCTTGCCGGTGGCCCAGTCCTTGCCGTCCGGAAGGGCGTAGATGGCCTCAAGCTCCAGCGTCTGGCCCGGGCCCGCAACCGTCGAGCCTCCCAGCGTCGAGAGGTTGCTGTCCTGCCTGGTGCCTTGGAGAAGCAGGCTAAGCCGTGGAAGTCCGGATACATGGGCCAGGATGTAGGCCGAAAGGACCTCGGCGTCGGTGCGGCGTTCCGGGGCGAGTTCAAGGCTCGCTCCGGCGCCCTGTCCGGATTGCCCGAGGTTGGTGTCGCTCACGGAGGCCGTCGCCCGAAGCGCCGTTGTGTTCGGACTGTTGTAGTTGTTCAGCTCGGCGCTTGCGTGGATCGGGGACGAATCCCTGACGTCGAGGTTGATGTTGTAAGTGCCCGGTTCCGCGCCCGCCTCGAGGCTCGGGGTTACCGTCCGGTCCCTGAGCTGGTTGAGCGCGATCATATCCCGGTTGACGTCGTTCAGGTTGATCACGCTTCCCTCGGCGACCGAGGGTGCCGCCGCCCGGATCTTTTCGGGTGAAAAATACCGGGCCCCGGTCACCCGGAGCCTTGCTACCGTTCCCTCCAGCACCCGGAGGCGGACAATCCCCTCCTGGGCAAGCTCCGGCCCGTACTGGACCGAGACCGCGCCGTACCCCTTTGCCCGATAGGTCTTCTCCAGGGCGGCGCACGCGGCCTTTACATCCTCCCCGGTCCGGCCGGGACCCAGGTACGGGTATACCGCGGTCTCGATCTCCAGCCGTGTAAGGCCATGGGCGCCATGGACCCGGTACTCGGCGATGAACATCGTCGGGACCTCGGTGGCAGCTGGGAGAGCCAGGGCGGTCGCAAAGGGGAAGGTCGCGAACAGGCGCAGGCATCGCCCCGGACGACCGGCGAGGTACCTCCAAAACGACCTGACCCCATGGCACAAAACCTGTCGAAAAATGGACATGAAAAGCTGGCGGAAATCAGAAAATGTCCTGCCAGTCGGCTTTTCAAGTCCGAGGGCGGCTTGCGCACAATTGTAACAATTCCAGGCTACTGGTGCAGGCGCAGGGACCCGAGATCTGCGACCGTCACCTGGCAGCCGCTCCCCTGCATCGCAGCATCCAGCAACCGGATGCTGGAGCTGACTTCGGGCCCGCCCTGGCGGGTGAAATAGATCCCGTCCAGCAGGAGCTCACCGCGCAGCAGGATGAACATGGGGCTTCCGCTGTCGCCCGAGCCAAGCTCCAGGGTGAACCTCCTACGGAGGGGGTCGACGGGCGTCTGGGTCGTAAAGAATCCCGGATAGAAGCCTGCGATGTCCTTGACCGCGACGCTCCCGGTATTCTTGTCCATGATCACGCACGGAAGCCGTCCCACGGTGCCGGGCGCCTGATGCCTGGATTGGAGAAACCAGTGTTCGGGCATCACCTTGAACCAATGGATGGTCCCTGGCAGCGGAACGTCGAGGCTGGATAGGTTGATGTCCGTGTCGCCGATCCTCGCCGACAAACGGACGATCCGTTCCACGGGTTCGTCGTCCCGGGTCACAAACCGGATGATCGTTCCCACCGGGTACAAACCGCTGACGTGGTTGGCGTAGATCACGTGGAGGGGCGAAATGGCCGTGGTGCCAAAGCCTCCGTTGAAGCTGTTCCACACGGCCTTGCCCGTGAGGTCCACCCTCGCCCCGGTCCATACAAACGGGCTGCGGAAGTAGCTTGCCGGGGGCAAGTCCTGGCGGGAGGACCATACCGCCATCGAAATCGCTGGGGGATCGGCAGCCCTGAGCAACCGTTGGACCCAGGCCGTCGCCGCCGGGGTTATGTCCTGCCCGCGGACCGTCCCAGCCAGCGCGACAAGCACAGTTGCAGCGCTTTGGACAAAATAAAGTCCCCGACTCGTCAACTCGGGCCTCCGTTGGATTTGCCGGAATCCTCGGAGAGGTCGTCGCCCCCGCCGTAGCCGAGCACCTCCACCGTGATGATCGACGGAACAAGCTCCTCCTGGGACTGCGCCGCGCTCTGCTGCTGGCTTGCCACGGCGCTCGCAGCGCTCGACGAGGCGGCAGCCGAGCTTGAGGCGGCAGTCAGGCCGCCGACGTTCGAGGATGCAACCACCGGGACACCGGCCGTGGTTCCGCCTGACTGGATATTGGAGGCGTTGACCACATGGAGCGCGGAAATGCTGATGTTGCCCGAGGAGCGGATTCCCGCGTCACCGGCGTTCACCGTGCCAACCGGGGCGATCAGGTCCACGTTTCCGGGCGCGACATCCGCCAGCGTTGCCAGGACGCCGATGCCGCTGCCGGTCGCAAGGCCGGCGAGGTCGTTCTGGACGTCCGCGCTCTGCGGATCGATCAACACCCGCGTGGGCGGCGCGGAATGGACGGTCTTTGACCCGCTGCCCGCGGCAATGTCCCCGAGCGTTGACCAAATCACCATGTTGCCGCCGTCCAGGGTGAAGATGCGTGAGGTGCCCACATTGACGCTCCCATTCGCGAAGATGGATACGTTGCCGCCCCCTTCCGTGAGTACTCCCTGGTCGGGCTTTTGCGGATCGGTCGGCAGTCCCACGGTCACGGATCCGCCCGGCGCAAGGAGGTCGATATCCCCTCCGTTCTTGGTCTCGATCAGCCGTGTCGAAAGGGAGATCGATCCGTCCCAGGGCCCGATCGGGTCGAAACTGCCGGCCCGGCTTCCCGGGAAAAGCGTCTGGATGGCGGCGTACCCGGCCGCATACGTTCCAAAATCCGGGCTTGCCGGGTTGCCCTCCTCCCTGCCTGCGTCGCGCAACACGAGGTAAAACGCATCGAGCCCAAGGATATCCAACTGCTCCGCCCGCTGCGCCGCCGGGAGGCCGGCATAGGGGGCGGTCAGGTCCGCCCAAATCTGGCGGGGCGTGCTCCCTGCAGGGATCGAAACCCCGAGCATGTCGGCGAGCTCGGGCAGGACGCGGGACGCGATGACAGGGGCCGTGGCCGGATCGACGTAGGCCGACTCGAAGCTGGAAAAGTCCGCCCCGCTCTGCGACAAACCGGGACTTTCGGAGGACAGTCCGCCCAGCCCGGTGATGCCGGCGGCCGCGATCACATCGGCGCCCGCAAACGGCAGGAATGGGTTGGCGGCGTTTCCAATGCTTGTGATTCCGACCGACGTGCCGTTCGGCGCGGCAGTTCCGACGCCAAGGGCCAGGGTTCCCCCGGCGAGCACCTCAAGGGTTCCCGGGCCGGCAATCTGGATGTCCCCGGCCGTTGGACTGCCCGTGGAAGGAGTGGGACTCGGGGGAAAGGAAACAAACTGGTTGCCCGGAGCCTGGGCCTCGACGCGAAGCGGCGAAGTGGGGTCGTAGGGGATCACGTTGCCGCCAGCCACTACTGCGGTGACATCGCCCGCGCGGTCATTCTGGACGTAAAGGGCGATGTCCGTGATGTCCCCGCCGGCGTAGACATTGGCCCTCTTTCCGGAAAACAGGGTCAGACCCGAGATGTCGCCCGTGGCTGCGACCAGGTCGGTCGGCAGGGCGTCGCCGGCATGAAGCGGACCCGGACTGTGAAGCGCCTGCTCAGTCTGGATGACCGCGTAGGTTCCCGTGAGCGAACCCGATTCCGCGAACAGGCTGTCGATGGATTCCAGGGTCGTGAGGGACGTGGTCTTCCAAAACGTCGCCTGGTTGCCCACGGCCGGGAATGGCAGGGCCAGCGGGGAAAGAACCCCGGGAATGCTGGCCGGGTTGGCGTCGGAAAGGTTGATCGTGGCCGAGCCCCACTCCTTCGCCAGCGTTACGAGGCTGACCGCATTGGGCTGGAGTCCGTTCACGGAGCCCTGGGCCGCAAGCGCGACCTCCCCTGTCGGCGAAGGCGAGAGCGCCACGCTTCCCACCAGGTCGATGTCGCCGGTGAAGGCGGTCGCATCCAGGGAGGCAGGCATCAGGCTGGCATTGGTCGAGAATGGCGCGATGCTCGTTTCCTCGATGGATAGCCAGGGTTGGGACAACCGCGCGAACGAACCCGCCCCCGGCCCCGAATTCAGGGAAAGGAGCACGTTGTTCAGCCAATCCGAAAGCGAGCCGGACACGCCGGATCCATTTCCGCCGCCGTCCGCCTGGTCCTTGACTGTCACGTTCCCTTCGAGGGAGTCTACCCGGACCACGTCGCTTGTGGCATAGGTCGAGAAATAGTCCTTGTCATCCGGGCCGTTCTCCGAGCCCTGGGGAAGAAGGAAGGGGTTGGCAACCGGCCCAAGCAGGACGTCTCCGGTTGCCGCGACCGTGAACCCGCCCTTCCCAAGGAAGAGCGTCGTTGGAAGCCAGTCGATTGGGTCCGCGACCACACCGGGGAAGTCCAGCTGCGCGGTCTGGCTCAGGGTCGATCGCGTGCCGTTGCTGTGGATGCTGCCACCCGCGTCCAGGGTCCCCTGCCCGCGCTCCACGTAATAGACTCCCCCGTTGATGTCCCCGCCGGCGACGACCCGCAGGTCGCCGCCGCCCAGCTCAAGCTCGGTCTGGTCGGCCGCGAGCAGGTCCATCGACGAACCCCCGCCCGGGGAGGAAATCTGGTAGGAGGTCTGCTCGTTGGTGGGGATCACTGCGTCCACGTTGTTGATGCTTTGGCCGGCGGACAGCGTCACGTTCCCTCCCCCGAGCGCGCCGACCCCCTCAAAGAAGTTGCTGAAGTCAATCCACCACGACGTGGAGGCGATGACCCCGCCGCTCGTTGTGGGCCCGAACTCCCCCGTCGTCGGGTCCACCCATCCGCGGCGGTACAGCCAGTCCATGGGGAGCTCCTTCGAGGAGTCCTCGGAGCCGTCCGGCCCAAGGTGGGAGATGTTCCCCTGTGCAACCAGTGTGACGTCGCCGCCTCCCGATGAATACTGCACCGGATAGGGAGTGTCCTGGTCAGGCTCAAAATTGGCGATCGGGCCGACCTGGGCCCCCGCCGTGTAAATGGTCGCGAGATTGTCCAGGATCTGGATGTCGCCCGCGGAAAATGCCTGGATGCTTCCCGTGCCGGTCCGGATGGTTTCGAAGTAACTGGGAACGATCGCGCCGGTGCTCTTTGCAAACGGATTGGTCTGGAGGGCCGGAACCCCGGATCCAAGCAGGATCGACCCGCCGCCGGCCGGTATGCCGGACGCCGCCACCACGTTCCGGTCGTCGGCTGCCGAGAAATCAGCCCCGGAGACAAGGGTATAGGACCACGACCTGCTGCCGGCCGGAAGCATGCCTGACTCCCAGAGTGTGAGGTTGTCCGAGCCATCATAACCGGCAAAGCCGTCGCTCAGGGAGACCGGCGCTCCGGTGTCCGGGTCGATCCCAAACACGACGTTCCCCGCAGCCCTCAGGGTCAGCGACCCGGGTTCGTTCAATCCGGGTCCGAAGCGGTAGAGCATTCCAGACAGGTTCCAGCTGCTTGCAAGGGATGTCGGCCCGCCAAGATAGATCGCGCCTGCTGCAAGGTCCCACGTGCTTGCGAGGATCAGGTTTCCGGTGCGGTTGATGATCTCGTCCGCCGGTTCCACTTGGAAGGTGCCGGGATGCCCCTGGAGGTAGGACTGGAGGCCCGGATTGGCCCCGGTCAGCGACTGGGTTATCGCGGCGGTGTTCCCGGCAGCGGTCCCACCCGTGGACAGATTCCCGCCCGCAAAGAGCGCACCGTTGTCCCCGACGCTCGCCTGGACATTGACCGCCGTGCTGGTGACGAGCCCGCCCGAAGGCTGGCTTGTCGAGGCGGTCCCGTAGCCGGTGATCACGCCACCCACGGGCGTCAGGTCGAACACCTGGGTTCCCTCCACGACGATGCTGGCGGGATCGGCGACGGCTCCGCCGATCGGATCGATCTGGACGTCGTAGGGCTTGCCGTTCTGGTCGAGAACCTGGGGGGCGCCCAGGACCAGCGTCCCTGTGGCATCCTGGGGAACCAGGCCGGCCTGCACCGACAAGTCGATGGTCGAGCCGGGCTTGATGTCCACCACAGCCGCCCCGGATCCGAAGGTGCCGCCCGATCCGCGCACGCCGGCGGCGGGCGCAGCGCCACCGAAGGTGTAGGTACCTGCATCCAGCATCACGCTTCCGCCCTGGCCGGCATCGTCAAAGTTCTGCCCGCGCACGGAGAGCTCGGAACCGGCCTCCAGGGTCACGCTCCCGCTCGCATTGAGCTCGATCGTTCCTCCGGTTTTTCCCGAGGCGTCGATGAATCCGTTCCCAGTCACGTCGATGGACCCCTGGTCCGCGGAAAGATTGAAGGTGCCGGACTTGATCGTGTCGTCCACCGAGACATCGCCCTCGCGAACCCGGATGGTCTGGGATTCCGTGAATCCGCCGGCCGAAAGGTCGCCTTCCAGGACTGCCAGCGAGGCGGTTGCCCCCAGGGTGCTCACGTCGAGCGAGAACGTTCCGCCCTGCCCGTTCCGCCCGTCGAGGGTTGGGGTCGGGTCGCCGGTCTGGCCGGGAGGTCCCGCATCGGGAGAACCCACCGTAAAGGTCCCGTTCACGGCGTTCACGGAAAGCGCCCCGGCTGCTCCGCCGACGGCTGTGGCCTCGACATCCACGTTCGCCCCGGCGGCGAGAGCCACATCCCCGTGGTCGGAAACCAGGTCGATCCGCCCACCGCCCGTGGCATCGGTTGCGTTGCTGAAAACCTCGGAGGTGCCGCCTGCATCCAGCGTTCCCGAGACGCTCACGTCACCTTTGGATCCAGTGGCATGGAGCGTGAGCGTGCCGCTCGGAAGGGAAATTGTGCTGCCCTCGGTCACCGCCGACCCAACCAGCGTCAGGCTCGCCCCAAGGCCCCCGGAGACCTTGGCCACCCCCCCTTGCTGCGCGTCCACCGAAAGGTTTCCTCCCGAGGAAACGGTTTCGGCGGCTCCCGCGGCTCCGGTGACCACGGGGGTGGTCAACGTCAGGTTGGCGGTTGTCGAGAGGGTGCCTTTGCCGAGCGCCAGGACGCCGTTGGAAGCATTCAGGTCGACGTCCGCGAACTGGTCGATCTCCACACCCCCTGCTCCAAGGCCGATGGTCCCGGCGTTCAGAATCAGGGATCCGCCCGGAACCGAGCCGTTGTCCGGGCCCGGGCCGGCTCCCGCGAGGTTGTTTTCCAGGGTGATTTTCTGGGCGGAGAGGACGACCTGCCCCCCGGCCCCGAGGCCAAAGCCCCGGATTTCCCCGGCATCCAGCGCAAGTTTGGTGAAGGAGCCGGACCCTACTTGCCCGGCGCCGTAGGTGTCGATCGAGCCGTAGCTGAGGAGCGAGAGCGCCGTTGCATTTGTTTGCAGGGTCTCGAGGGCCTTTCCCGACAGGACCAGGCTGCCCGGCACCACTGCGCCGGCCAGTGAATCATCGAATAAGAGGCTGATCTGTCCACTGCTCAGTGAAACCGCGCCTGCCAGGACGGCGGTTGCATCCAGGGATGTGGTGTTCGTGGAATCGACGGTCACGCTTGCGCCCGCGACGGTGGCCCCGGCTCCGATTTGAAGGAGCGGTGCCGACGACGACGCTACTCCCGCCCGCGAATTCTGCGCAGATGGATCGTCGCTCACTCGAAGGAGCGCGCCATCGCCAAGTGCCACGGGGACCGGGCTCCCTGCTCCTGTCGCCGAAACGGTTCCCGCCGAAGAAAGGGTCAACGTGCTCCCCGCTGGCAGGGTCGTGGCCTGGTTGGCGGCCAGTGCCGTCTTGGTGCCGTCGGCCGCCGTGATGGTGCCTGCGACGCTGGATTCGATCGTGTCTCCGGGCGGGGTGCCCTGGGGGAAACTGACGGCCGTGCCCCCGCGCGACAGGGTCAGGGGCGTGCCGGAACCAGGCTGGAGCTGAAGACTGTCGCTGATCACCAGGTTCTCGGCAGGCGCGCTCGATGCGCCGGATGCCTGAACCTCCGCTCCCGCGGCAAGGACCAAGTCCTGGTTTGCGACGAGGATGACGTCCGACCCGGACAGCGGGGATCCCGAATTGTCCACCGTGAGGCTGCCCGTGGTCACATTCACGGAGGTGCTCCCGGGGCCTGCGGTACGCGTCCCGCCGATCAGCAGGCTGCCTGCGTCCAGTCCGGAAAGACCGGCCGCGCTCAAGTACAGCGTGTCCGCCGCCGCCCCGGTGCCTGTGTCATTGATCACTATGTTTTCAGGACTGCTGATGTTGACGAGGCCTCCAGTCCCACCGGTTGCGGGAGCAGCGACGACGGTTCCCTGCAGGACCAGGGCCCCGGTCGTGAGAATATTCAGAAGGCCGGAGTCCACGGGCAGACCCTGGGTCGCGGACGCGGCGCCCGGGCCGCCGGTGCCGAAGAATTTGTCGGCCGAGGTACCGGTATACTGCGCCCGGCTCCCGACCACTGCCGTGGAGGCCACGTCAAACCCGCTCGTGAGCGGCTTGGAGGGATCGAACGCGTTGAACTGGTAACCGGCGACAACGAAGGATCCATCGGGCTGAGCCACGGGCTGGGCCGGCGGCACGGCGCCTCCGCCCAACGGGGTCACGAGATAGGCTCCCGGCAGAAGGGCATATCGGGCGGGGAGAAGCGTGTAGTCCTGGGTCCCGGTGCCGTTGCCCAGGTTCAGGCTCACTTGTTCGCCGACGGCCAGTTTGGCGGCGCCGTTGGCGCCCACGCTTACATAACCGAGGTCACCGCTGGCATAATTGGTGGC
>Ga0302320_10015103_pt1 | contig 15900 bp, 12 predicted proteins | sample Bog_T0_3_FD_202130 | JGI IMG/M metagenome (GOLD analysis project Ga0302320, IMG submission 202130) | Peat permafrost microbial communities from Stordalen Mire near Abisko, Sweden - Bog_T0_3 | ecosystem: Environmental > Terrestrial > Soil > Wetlands > Peat | place: Sweden: Abisko, Stordalen Mire... | reverse complement strand
GCACCTGGCCGAGAATGCCCAGGCCCTCCTGGCCGAATTATCCAAGATCGAACCTGGGCGCCGAGAGGCGATGGCGGCTTTTCTTCTCCAACACACCTATCTCGTTATCGTATCCACGGCGAGCCTGGAATCTGCCTTTCGTATCTTCTCCGTCCTGAATGACCGGGGGCTGGATCTGACCGTCGCAGACATCTTGAAGTCAGAGATCATCGGTCGCATACCTACGGCTACGCAGGAAGCCTATGTGGAGAAATGGGAAGACGCCGAAGTAGAACTCGGCACCCAGCGATTCGCTGACCTTTTCTCCCATATCCGAATGATCCATGATCGAAAGAAGCTCCGCACCACGGTGCTTGAGGGGTTCCGAGCTTCAGTCCCCATGACCAATCCCGCCTCTTTCATTGACAGCGAGTTGCTGCCAATGGCCGATGCGATGCAGGTCATTTTCCAGAGGGATTTTGAATGTGCTGATCCCGCTGCTGAGAAGCAAGCCAACTCGTCACTCCGCTGGTTACTGCGCATTGGAGACCAGGATTGGGTGCCCGTGGCCTTGCTCTTGATCACCCGATATGCGGAGACACCTGCTGTCACAGTTGCCAAACTGGCGGAGCTGGAGAAACTGACAGCAGTACTCTGGCTGAACCGATTCGACATCAACAACCGTATCGAACGCTATGGCAAGATCCTGGAAGAGATCGCCAACGACACAGCGAAGTCGGCGGTTCTTCCGTCATTGCTGGCTTCTGCTGAGGAGAAAAAAAGCGCTGCCGATGCCATCAGCGGCGATGTTTACAACCTGTCTCCGGCACCCAAGCGCACCTTTGTCTTGCTCCGCTTGGATGCAGCCTTGTCTTCCGGCGAAGCAACCTATGATTTCGACACCATCACAGTCGAACATATCCTTCCTCAAACTCCGGACGCCACCAGCGAATGGATAGAATGGTGGCCAGACTCAATCGCACGGGAGCAATCGGTCCATCTGCTCGGCAACCTGGCGCTGCTGAATCGCCGCCAGAATTCAGCCGCGTTGAATTGGGATTTCGACAAGAAAAAGGAAAAGTATTACCAGAAAAAGACTGGAGGTAGTCCATTTCAGATCACGTCGCGCGTATTGAAGGAAACTGAATGGACACCGGCCGTATTCGCTCGGCATCAAGCCGAAACTGTGGCCAAGCTAAAGCAAGTTTGGGATTTGTGAGTGGTAATTGCTAACCCGCACCAGAGAAGAGTACACCGACCTGTGATGCAGAGATTCGAACAGTTTCTTTCCGACCACATGCGCAAAGTCTTGAGTGACAGGCGAATGCTGACTATCTTCGACCCGGAACGCCGCCTCATCGAAGTCGCCCGCTCGCTGAGTGATGAGAAGTGCAAGCTTATTGAGGTAGCTGACGACGTCATCACCACCCGTGAGCAGGCACTTGAAGCATTGGTGGAACTGGGGCAGGACCCTACCCATTCCAGCAGTCTCGTGCTGTATGAGACTAGGACGCGTCCCCTGGATGAAGAGGCTGTGTGCCTCGATCCTTTTACTCCCCTCGTGCTGGCTGGTGGGGTATTTCCAGACGGCGATGGAGACAGCTACATCGCATTGTGCCAGAGATTCTTACCCGAACAGGCCAGCGCAATTGAAGAGATGTTCCAGCACGGTGAGCCCACCTTTCTTGAGATCAATAGCCTTGTTGCCGGGACAAGTGGTACACCGGTGTTGAGTGGATTGCTCAAGGCCGACGGCACCCGGGATCTTCTGGTTCGTTTTCTTTGCGCTAACGCCAAAGAAGCAAAATCTCTCAAACAGTCACCGCACTGGCGTAAAGAGTTACAGTCACTCGTCCTAAAGACTCTTGGCGTCGCCTTGCCAGAAAATCTGACGGCGGTGGATGAATTGCGGCACATCCTCTGGCGGCACCTACTATTCAGCGAGTTTGCGGCGGACCTTCCGGTTCCTTTGCCTCCGGCATTGAGTGGAGTGTGGAAGGCTGCACCTAAGCATCATCCATTCGTGTTCGATCTGTGCGCTACGCTTCGCGATCAGAGGAGTACGCAGCAGACTTACGAAGAATTTGCCAATCGCGTAGCGGACGAATTGGGCTTGGATGCACACTGCGGCACCATGGATGAAGTCGGGGCTCTGGGCACCTTCGCTTTCGAGGAACGCTGTTTCATAAATACCTTTGCTAAAGCAGCCCTTGCCGGGGATCTGGAGAAGGCCGAGCGTCTTGTGGCCGAACGATCTCAGTCATTCTGGATTCGTGATGGTGCCCGCGCGGGTGAGTGGAAGCTGGCTGGATGCTGTGTAACTGTGTTACAGGCGGTGACGGACCTTGAGAAGGTGCTCAAGACCTCTGCGCCGAACGGTGTTGGTGCCTGGTTCGATTTCCAAGTGACCCACGGACACCACTTGGACGCGGCCCATCGGCTCATGGAACAAGTCGCACAGGACTGGATTCCGGAGTCTGGCCCGTTGGCGGACGTGATTGCGCGAGCCAGAACCGCACACAGGGATTTTTTGGATCGAACGGTGCGTCATTTTCAAGACGCCGTCGTCAACGAAGGTTGGCCTGTGCCGGGGCGCCTCCGTGCCAACGACATCTACGACCAGTTCGTGCGCGTGCCTTGGCAGGAAGGTAAGCGGATGGCGTACTTCTGGATCGATGCGTTTCGTTATGACTTGGCTGAGCAGCTCACATCCCTCGCCTCAAACCGCCATGGTGTCGTTGTGAATGCCGTCTGCGCGCAACTACCCACCATTACAAAGATCGGAATGGCAGCGTTATTGCCGGGTGCGGACGAGGATTTTCGAGTTCTAGTTCAAGGTGAAGAGGTGGTGTCGGTTGTTAAGGGTCGGGCTTTGCCTGCGTTGCAACAACGCCTCGACTACATCAAGGAGGTTGTGGGGCCGAACCGATTTGCCGCCGAGGAGCTTTCAGAGTTGCTTGCCGCCAAAAATCTGGATCATCTAAACCATGTCGAAGTATTGGCGGTTCGAACGTCCAAGATTGACCAAATAGGTGAAAGCACACCAGGTTATCTGTTGGGGTTGGTACCAGGCGCGGTTCGTGACTTGCAATTGGCCTTGAATCGGCTTGCCGACGTGGGGTTTGATCGGGCTGTGCTGGCGACGGATCACGGTTTCTGCTGGTTCGACAGCGCTGCGAGTGGTGATGCGATTCCTAAACCTGCCGGCCAGTGGGTTGAAGTCAAGAATAGGGCTTTGCTTGGGGCTGGACAGCCAAATGCCCAAGTTGTATGCGTTGAAGCCGCCCATGTCGGAATTCGGGGAGACGTTGAGAAGTACGTAGCCGCGCGGGGATTGGCCACCTTTACTAAGGGTGTCCGCTACTTTCACGAGGGGCTATCCCTCCAAGAATGTCTTCTACCTGTCGTGCAGGTCGCGCTCAAACCAGCGTCCAAGAAGAACGCCGTATTGCTCGTTGAGTTGTTTCTCACTTATCGCGGCTCCAAAACGGGCACCGTCACAACGCTTCGACCAAGTGTAGAAGTCAGTCTGCCCGCTAGTGATCTGTTCCAGCCCGCGGAGACTACCTTCGTTCTAGAGGGATTTGACTCGACTGGAAAAAAAGTTGCCGAAAGCGCTTCCAGCCCTCATGCCGACCCAGCTACGGGTGAAGTACGCATATTGGGTGGTCAATCGATCAAGGTGCCCATTCGTATCCAGGAAGGATTCAATGGCGATATAGAACTCCGCGCGCTTCAACCAGTCACTGGTGAAATTCTTGCGACGCTCAAGCTGGCCACGAACTTTCACCACTAAAGGACTCCTCAAATGACGCCGCTCAGCACAAAGCTTAATGAAGTCTTCGCCGGTCGGGTGGTCCGCAAGGATCTTGTCCAACGCGTGAAGAAAGGAACCAACGTCCCGACGTTCGTCCTCGAATTTCTGCTTGCACGCTACTGTGCGACCGATGACCCTGACGAAATCGAGGCTGGATTGCAGGCGGTAAACGAGACGATTCAAGGCAACTTCGTCCACCCAAATGAATCCAACGCCGCCCAGTCGCTCGTCCAGCGAAATGGTAGCCATAAGTTCATTGACAAGGTGCGCGTGGTCCACAAAGAATCCGAAAAGCGACACTGGGCCGAGATGGAGAATTTCGGTAGTAAGCGCATCGCAATCCATGAACGTCACTATCGCGAGAATCAGCGCTTACTTGAGGGCGGCCTCTGGTGCGAAGCTACTATCGGCTACAACGCGGTCGAAGAAGACGACTATACCTTTCTCATCGAAGAAATCCGGCCCATTCAGATTTCCCGTTTTGATTTCAATGCCTACATTACCGGTCGCGAGAAATTCACCCGCGATGAATGGCTAGATGCCCTACTGGCTACCACTGGGCTGGAACCGCAAAGACTAACCCCCAGGCAGAAGTTCCACTACATTACGCGACTCGTTCCTCTCGTCGAGCAGAATTACAACTTAATCGAGCTAGGGCCACCTGGGACAGGCAAATCCTATGCTTTCTCGGAGTTTTCGCCCTACGCGACCCTGATCAGCGGCGGCCAGACAAGCACTGCCATTCTTTTTTACAACAAGGTAAGGCGGCAGGTTGGCATCATCGGCTACTGGGACGTGGTCGCTTTTGACGAAGTTGGCGGCATGAGAATCAAGGACCCCGGCACAGTACAAATCTTGAAGGATTACATGGCGAACGGGCGCTTCAGCCTGGGCACCGAAGTCACGGCCCCAGCGAGCCTTGCGTTTCTCGGTAACATCTATGATTCGATCAGTGCCGTCGTCGCGCATCCCAAGCAGGATCTTTTCAAGCCATTGCCTCCTGAGTTCGACATTGCGGTGATTCATCGTTTTCACACGTACATCCCGGGATGGGAGCTGCCGCCAAATTCCAGTAGCCTATTGACCAACGAATACGGATTCATCACGGACTACCTGGCCGAAGCGCTTCACTTTTTGAATAAACATCGCAACTTCTATTCTGCGGTAAAGAAACGCGCTCGACTTGGGGAGGGTTTCCAGGGGCGTGACGAGACGGCTGTTTACAAAACTGTGGCGGCATTCCTGAAGCTGCTCCATCCTTCCGGAGGATGTTCCGATACTGAATTTGACGAGTATTTGGCCTATGCGGTGGAAGGCCGGCGGCGAGTCAAGGAGCAATTAAACAAGCGCAAGCAAGACGACGACTTCGCGCAGATTCATCTCGGCTACTTTAATCATGCAGGCGAGTTTGTGGAGGTGCATTGCCCGGAATCGCGGGGTGTCATGGCGACTCTGGATCCGCGCCGGGACTTATCCGCGCAAGAGAAACTCAGCATTCCTACTGCATTAATGCAAGACTTAACCTCCTCATCCATGCTTGGAACGCTTTTGCCTATCGAACCGGCATCGGCCTCGTCGAGTCTAGTGACCGCCGAACGCGTCGAAAGGCATATCACCATTCACTACGGGGACACGGGCTACTCCTTTGAGACACTATTCGGCGATTACCTGATTGGCGCAAAAGAACTGACCGTCGAAGACCCGTATATTCGTCGTGACCACCAACTGCGAAACCTCATTCAACTCTGCGAACTCTGCGTTCAGGTTGGAACGATCAAGAAAATCATTCTCATCACGGGAATTGATCACGAATACCAACAGAAGGAAGTCGAACCCAAGTTCAAGTTGTTAGCAGAAAGTCTGGCGGATGCCGGGGTGGAATTCGTCTGGCGCTTCGATGACAAAATTCATGATCGGGAACTGCGAACAGATACTGGTTGGAGTATCCGCATAGGTCGGGGTCTGGACATTTATCAGCGAACCGACACTTGGATTCAAATCGGTGCGACCAATTTGAGCGTGCGTCCATGCATGGAAACTAAGGTGAGCATTATTAAGACTCCAGCCTCGTGAGCGGCCCTTCGCTGTAATGCTTCTTAGACACGGTGTCGCAGGTAGAACGATGTGCTTGGGCTGGAGGGCGGTGTCTTGCTTATTTAGGAACGCCGGGGATTGTCTAGACCATGTCTGGCCAATCTGCGATACTCAGCCCGGATAACCAAAATACTGCTGTTATGCATTGAGCAGATCAGGCGCGGTGAAGCCCGTCTCGTCGCAAAAACTGTTCTCAGTCATTTGCTCGATCCTAAAGACATGACTCGCATTCGATGCAGTAGGCGTAAGCGTCCAGCCATTCCCACTGGCGGAGTGTCTGGTTTGGGTGTAACGCTGGGGCATGGATTCTACGAAGGTGAGGATACGGCGAACGGTTCAGGAGAAGCGCCGGATCGTAGAGTTGACGCTTCAGCCGGGGATGAGTGTGGCGCGGGTGGCTCAGGCGGAAGGGGTTAACTCACATCAGGTATTTCAGTGGCGTCGGGCGTATCGCCTGGGTGAGTTGGCCGATTCCGGGGAGCGGTCGTCGGCTTTGTTGCCTGTGGTAATTTCGTCCTGCGATTCGGAAGCTGCGGTCGATAGCCTGAAGGCGGCGCGTGAGAAGCGGCCTGCGTCGAGCGGTGGGATTCGTGTCGAGCTACCTAACGGAGCAACGGTCAGTGCGGAGCGCGGCGTCGATCCGGCGACACTGCGAGTGGTACTGGAGAGCTTGCGTAAATGATCGAGTTACGCAGTGGTATGCACATTTGGATCGCCGCGGGCGTGACCGACATGCGGCGCGGGTTTCAGGGGCTGAGCGCCCAGATACAGACCAAGCTGGAGCAGCAGCCTTTCTCCGGCCATGTCTTTGTTTTTCGCGGGCGTCGCGGCGACACGATCAAGTTACTTTGGTTCGATGGCGACGGTCTGTGCCTGTTCGCCAAGCGGCTTGAACGAGGCCGTTTCGTCTGGCCTCAGGCCAAGGATGGCACCGTTTCTCTGACGCGGGCGCAGTTGTCGATGCTGCTTGAAGGCATCGATTGGCGCAGGCCGCAGAAGACCTGGAAGCCAGAGATCGCGGTATAAGTTATAAGCATGATTCCCCTGTATTCATGCGGCTTTTGTGGATGATTTCCGATAACGGCGATGGCATACTTAGGTCATGGATTTAGACACGTTGCCAGAGCTTGATCGGCTCGATATGGAAGCGTTGAAGGCGCTTGTTCTCGCCCACCGGACAGAGAGGGCATCTCTCGAAGCCGAGCTTGAGAACCAGCGCAAAATAGTCTCGGAACAAGGCCGGGAGTTGCTATCGAGAAGCGAGCAGATCGAGCATCTGAAGCTCGTGATCGAGAAGCTGCGGCGGGCGATGTTCGGCAAGAAGAGCGAGAAGATCGTCGTTCAGCTTGAACAGCTTGAGCTACAACTGGAAGAGCTGGAGTCCGCGCAAGCCGAGATGGAAGCGGCCGTCGAAGCCGTTGCTCCTGCCGCCCAGGTCAAGCCGCGATCGCCGCGCAAGCCTCTGCCTGAGCACCTTCCCCGCGAAGTCGTCACGCATCTTCCTCAAGGCGATTGCTGCTCTGGCTGCGGCGGTGCGCTGCGCAAGTTCGGCGAGGACGTGAGTGAACAACTGGAGTACATCCCGGAGAGCTTCAAGGTCATTCGCCATATACGGCCGAAGTTTGTGTGCAGCGGTTGCGACCGCGTGGTGGAAGCGCCCGCGCCGTCTCGGCCCATCGAGCGCGGACTGGCTGGACCTGGCCTGCTGGCGCATGTGCTCGTCTCGAAGTTCGGCGATCATTTGCCCTTGTATCGGCAGTCGGAGATTTATGCGCGGCAGGGCGTCGAGATCGAACGCTCCACGCTGGCAGGTTGGGTGGGCGCAGCCAGTGAGTTACTCACTCCCTTGCTCGATGCGCTTCAGAAGCATGTGCTCGGAGGAGCCAAGCTCCACGCCGACGACACGCCGATCCCGGTGCTCGCGCCCGGCAACGGCAAGACCAAGACGGGCAGGCTCTGGACCTATGTCCGCGACGATCGGCCTGCCGGGGAAGACACCGCGCCTGCCGTCTGGTTCGCCTACTCGGCAGATCGTAAGGGCGAGCATCCCAGGCAGCACCTGAAGCACTTCAAAGGCGCGTTGCAGGCCGATGCCTATGCCGGATTTCATCATCTCTACGGCCACGGCGCCATCTATGAAGTGGCATGCTGGGCACACTCACGGCGCAAGTTCCACGACATCCATGCCATCCACGCATCGCCCATCACGACCGAGGCGCTGGCTCGCATCGGAGCCCTCTATCGCATCGAAGAAGAAGTGCGCGGCAAGCCCGCCGAGTTACGTCGGGAAGTTAGGCAGACGAGGGCCAGGCCGCTGCTCGACGAGCTACATAAGTGGATGGAGAAGATGTTGCGCTCCCTCTCTAACAAGAGCGAAACGGCGGGCGCGATCCGTTACGCGCTCTCGCACTGGCGCGCGCTCACACGCTTCATCGACGATGGCCGGCTTGAGATCGACAACAGCGCGGCGGAACGCGCTCTCCGCGCCGTCGCACTCGGTCGCAAGAACTATCTCTTCGCCGGTTCCGATGCAGGCGGTGACCGCGCCGCTGCGTTCTACTCGCTCATCGGCTCGGCCAAGCTCAACGGCCTCGATCCGGAACTCTACCTCCGCACTGTGCTCGCCCAGATCGCCGACCACCCCGTCAGCCGCATCGGCGAACTGCTGCCCTGGAACCTGCTACCTGTTTCCAAAGCCAACACCAGTCCCAAAGCTGCCTAACCGGTGCTTCCGCAAGTGTCCACCTATCTTAAGTGGACACTTCACAAGACTAGTCCCTCTCCCTAAACCACAGCACCGCCGCTCCTTGCAAGAGGGGATCGGCGTACGCTTACCAGTAGGCCAACTGTGCTTTCAAGCACCGATCTTGTTAAGCCAAGCATCTACCTGGCCGAAAGCATCTTGTTGCCATTGCTCCGGGGTGAGGTTGTCTAGCGCACTGGTCGCCTCGACAAACTTTCTTACCGAGGTCGGACCATAACTTTCCACCGATGCGAATTTTCCCCGAATATAGCTGTAGCCTTCTCGTCCACTGGCCTGTCCCTGAACTTCCCGGCAGTCGGCGGCTAATGCATCGATCCCGCCTGGGTAATTACGAACACAGAAGTAGATGTCATACGCATCTTTTCGCTTCATCCTGTTTTGGATGGCGAAGCCCTTCATGGCCAGAAGAACAGGGATCGAGCAGACCGCAATTTCGACGCGGTTGCGCCCCCCGTCGGGCATCTCAGCCTCAATGGCAACTAGCTGATGGAACTGTGTCGCAAGGTCAGCTCCATCTGCCCTTTGGACTCGAAAGTTTTCAATGAACTTAGGTTTGTTTTTCTTGATGTCAGCAGAAGCTGGCATCAGGAAGTCGACGCGAATGTCGATGTCATCTCCGCCATCACGAGCGGGAACCATCCGCCGGAGTTGGAAATCCTTCGTGTCTTCTGTCTGTTGGTATTGATGACTCATTAGGACCTTAATCAAGTCTGCGTACTCGCCGTTCTGAAGCACTTCCGCATCGAGGTTCAGATCCACGTCCAGGGTTCCGACATGCTCCATTTCTGAGTCTTCCAACAGCAGCCAGGGAACAGATCCTCCAACAACGGCAAATTTGCCCCGGAAGCTTCCGAGGATTTGGCCAATTTCCACGAGGACCATTTTGACAGCGGCAGTGGTGCGGTCCTGGTAATCATCTGCGGATTGGGGTTCTTGGGGGACTACTTCTGCCATGTCAGTTTAGCCTTTCGGAGATGGTCGGCCGCTTCAAGACCTCGATCGCCGGCCTGGCATAGATCGAGGTATGTTTGGAGCGAGCTCGTGCATCGTATTGCGCCGTCCACTTCAAACGAATCGGTGAAGACCCCCTCGTCGTTTGGAATCCAGACAATGACGTTCTCTCCCATAGCGGGCTTGCTCAATTCAAGGACCTCCTTCAGCGCCGGAATCGCTCCCGGATCGGCGTAGAAAAAGTGCGTCGGCGATCTCCCGTATGGGGCAATCCACTGTGCCGCAGAAAAGGACGCCAATGCAGCGTGGTCAGATGAGCGAACCTCGAAGTAATTCCGCACCGATTTTTCCCAAGTCTTTCCGTGAAGAGTGGTGTAGAACTTTAACTCCTCCGTTGCTTCAATTCGATAGCTTTCGCTCCATGCATCCAGGAGCAAGTCTGGCGACTTGAGCTGGATTCCCGCGCTCCGGTCCTCGATCCATTCTCGATCCGCGAGCGCATTGCGGACATTGCTGACATGACCGATACTGACTCCCGATTGTTCGGCCAATTCAGAGAGTTTCCAGACTCGCTGCGGGTCTCGAAGAAGAACACGCAAAACCTGCGCGGAGCGCGGTTTGAAGAGGGAACGAAACTCACGCTTTTCGGCCTCAGGCCGATTAGCGGTTGCTCTCTCGATGTAGACCGGCCCGAAGGCGATATGAGCGTTGCCTTCAAGATCCAGATAGCCGACGCCTTCCGCCTGGCAAAATTCCCGCGTTGCAGCCGTCAGGAAGGGCGCAATGAAGATCGGAATCTCTTCACGTTTGGAACGGGAAAGGTATGCTTTCAGCTGGTTAATGGCCTCTCTCGCGAAACGTGGTTGGCCGTTCTGTTTGACCTCACAGACGAGGGAGTAATCCTGTTGTCCTGAGCGGACCCGGGCGAAGATATCGATTCCGCTAGCCTTGCCACTGGGTTCCTCAACAGCGACTGATTTGACAGTCAGACTCGGAACGCGGCGCAGGAGTTCCTCCAGCAACAAGGCCGCACGTCGTTCAAAATCTTTCACTGAATTTGCCGCTTTCAGCATGTGTTGAAAATAGCATATTTAGTGAAACCGTGTCGATCATTCGATTGTCCGCGGAGCTGGCGTCCTTCAATTGTCCAGACGCCGTCTGGATCATCTTTCGGATTCGATCCCGATAGGCCACCTTGGCAGTCGCGGACCACCTGAGGGTTGCTGGGCCAGCAGGAAGAATGAACTGGAGAAGCGCAGAACACCATTATGAAAACAGATCAAAATGAACGTTCCGGACGCTCAGCGAATGCGAACCGTGCAAGGCAGAACTGCCCGAGCTGGCCGCCAGGAATCTCAAACTGCCCCCGGAATGCGATTTGTTCCCAGAAAAGCAACAACGCGAAAGCTGCCTCCCTGACGGCCGACTCACCATCGTGGCACCGTTAGCCCGTCAGCTGTCGCTTCTCAAGCCACAATTGCAGAGCGCCTAGTGATCGGTCGTGTCTCCTTTCCAAGTAGCGGAAAACTTTAGGGTTCTTGAGTAGCCGCTCCACATAGCGTTGACAAATTGTCAGCGTAAGAGCATCTTTGCCAAACGAATCCTCCAGGCCTCTGAGATCTTTAAGTAGAGAATCGCTCTCCTCAGAGAAATGGTTCGACGCGGCCTCCGCTGAGGCCTTTACGGGCCGTATTCTCGGCTTAACCAAGAGCATCTCAGGCTTGGTTCCGTACAAGAGTGCTTGCACAAAGGTCAGACTGAACGCCGAATTGGCGATCATGTGCTCAGCCACTTCGATTTGACGCAGCGGTTTCATCTTTTTCATTACTGAAAATACGTTTGCATTTAGCTTGAAGTCTTTGAGCATCGTAACGACTTCGGAACAAATGCCGTTGAGCATGTCCCGCTTGCGACGGATAACAGAGATATCCACATCGAGCGACTTAGCGATTCTCTCCTCGGTCAGACCGTTCTGAAGCGCTTCGAGCAGCATCAGGTGCTGCGCGATAGGGGGAATCGAGTTCACCCTACGGTTATACGTATAGGACTCGTCGTCTGTCGCAAGAATGCATTTCGCCTCCGTTGCCCCGCGATCTTTAAGAACGTCGAGCCGGATGTGGCCATCCAACAGGAGGTATTCGTTTTCCAAGCGTTGAAAAACAGCAAGCGGCTCTATCAGCCCGATCTCACGCACTGACGCTGCGATCTGTCGAAAGGCCACCCCCGCTCTGATTTCTGGAGAGATACTCGATTGCGGGATAATGTGTGCCAGCGGAATGGAAACGATAAAATTCTGAAATGCCTTTGGAAGTGAATTCATGACTGTCCTATCTGGTACGCATCGCCAACTGTTCGGGCATGTCGAGGAGATTTTCGGCGCGGAGCACCGTGATTAGATCTTCGTCTAACAGCAGTTCCCGCATAACAGAGGCAATCATAAGCAACCTCTCCCGCGCCTGATCCGCTTTGACGACGAGCCGCTGTTGCTCGCGGACTCGCTGCTTATAGAGGTTGGCGAGAGCAGCACCTGTCAAAGGCTTTTCCACTTGTGCTGTCTTGCCCTCACGTTTAGCTTTCTGTTCCTTGATCAGCTTTCGAATGGCTAGAAGCTTCGATCCCCGAATTTCGCCCGTCGCATAGCCTTCCATCATTGCTTTTTGAACGTTGGCATCATCCCCGTTCGCAATTTCCACTGCGACTGAGATTGGCAAAGTGCCAGATTCAACCTGTTCGATTAGAGTGGCTTCGCCCCGCTCGACGAGACGTACGATGCCATGAATGTAAGCACGATCTATACCAAGTTTTTTCGCGATAGTCGGTCCGTCATAGCCACGTTCGCGAAGGCTGCGCACCTCAAAGTAAATAGACTTGTTTGACGAAGGACGCCGTGCAATATTCTCGACGAGGCTCATTAACTGCTGGTCAGCCTTTGAGGCGCTCACAATCGCCGCGTCGATGGTTGGCTGGCCTAAATGGATATGAGCCTCCAAGCGGCCCTGGCCACAGACCAGGTCGTACAACCTTCCACGTCCATCAGGAACTTCCCGACGTGAAACGCTGATCGGCCTTTTCAATCCGACCGCCTTGATACTGGCTACGATTGCCAGCCATTTCACACGATTCCTGCTCCGTGGATTGACCACCAGGATTTGATCCACTGGAATCTGTTCAATCACTTCCACACTCATGCTGCCTCCTCAATCAGTACGCGCCTCGCAATTGATGTGAAAAACGAAAGGTCGTCAAACCTGAATACTTCCAAAAAGAGAGGGTTGTGTATGGCAAGGCGTACGCAAGTGCCAATGTCCACGATTCTCGGAATGATGTAGTAGTCGAGCACCCCCTCGTTTCCTGGGGCCAGGCGCGGGACAATCGTGATGTCTGGTTGCAGCGCGGAATCCATCCTAACTAACCAGCGCTGGCTACCGCGTGGTGTGGTCTGGCAGCGGGCTAGGACCAATGCGGCCGTGTATTCAGAGTTGATCGTAAGCAGTTCCGTCTTTTCATCTCTGATGACGGTGGCCTGACTGGCAAGCAGTTGCTCAACGATGGAAACCACCAGCGGTTTGTGCTGGGCGCGGATTTTACGGTTGATCTCCAAGAAAGCGTAGTCGCGGCCTGGATTCCATCCGATTAGTGAGTAGGCGCGCGGGAGGCTTCCAAACCGAGATGCATAGACCGAACTGGACGGCATGTCGTCCGCCTCGTCAATGATGAAACCTGAAAGCTGGCCCATCCGCAGTAGAAGTGCTCGAAGGCGCTCCAGAAGATCATCGTCTGTGTATTTCGAGTGACGATTCTCGATGATCTCAAGCGATCTCGCAAAAATTTCCAGAGAGACGATTGAGTCAAACGCAGCCGGTTTCAATATCCACATCTCAGGAGGGTTCTTTACCCGCTTCTGCTTGAGCTTGTAAGAGCGGCGATTGTAGACATTGCTTCCCATGTACTTAGGATTCGTCAGTATTTGATGGACCCCCGCGCGGGTCCACAGGCGAGTTGGGTAATAGACGACGCCCTCTCTGTTGAGCGCATTGGCTATCTCTCGTTCGTTTTCCTTGCCTTCCGTAAAGCGCTGGAAAATCCGTTGGACGATTTGCACTTCTATGGGTGGCCCCGCGGCGAGGATGACACGATCTGTCTGCAAACTCTTCCGCTCGCCATCTTGCAGAATTTGTTTGAAATTTCTATCCTGATCGACGAGATGCCGTCGAAGGCCGAAGCCAGCGGGACCACCTTGCCGGAAACCAAGCTCAATCAAGCGACACTGTCCGGCGAATACTTTGACTGACAATTCTCTGCTGTACTCGCCGGCCATCGCGCGCTTCAGAGTCTTGATCAGTGCGGACGATAGACTTCCGTCGTTCTCAAATGGCTCAGCGCAATAATGGACCCGTATTCCAGCCTGCTTGAGCACGTACTCGTAATATGCGCTCTCATCTACGTCTAAAAAGCGACCCCAACGACTCACGTCGTAGACCAAGAGGGCTTCGAACTCTGCCTGAGCCTTATGAACGTCCTCCAGGAGGCTTTTCAGACTCCCGCGCCCCGTCATATTTAGACCGCTCTTCCCGTGATCGGAGTACGTTTGGACGATCTCCATCCCCCGCGTGTTTGCATACTCCAGAATCACCTTCGCCTGGTTCTCAGTCGAATACTTCTGGTGTTCCGTCGACATACGCACGTATTGGGCAACACGGAAGACTGACGGCAAGCGCGCCTGATTTCCCGACAGGTTGCCAGACAATTGACGCGGACAGGCCGCCTCTTGTCGAACGTGGATCGCCGTCAGGGATGCAATGCTATCACCCTTGGGTGGCCTGCGAAGGTCAACATCTGCACATGTCGCGATTGGAGCGAGACTTGGGGAGCGCCATTCATGGCTAAAGCGCTCATCAACGGAATTGCACAAGCAGTGCTGATCTAGCTTGCAGCGGACTTCAACCCTGGACTCCGATCCGTGCGCTCAGCACTTCTGCGCTTGGAGGCTTCGTCAATTCTGGTCACAAGGTCTTCCGCTCTCAAATGGGTGTATCGCTTTAGCATCTGCATGGATTTGTGGCCGCTGATTGCGGAAACTTCCTGATCCGAGAAACCGGATTCAACAAAACGGCTGACCGCCTCATGGCGTAGATCGTGGAAGTGAAGGTTGGTGAACCCATTCTTGGTCTTGATTCTGAGCCAGGTTTTGTTGAAAGCATAGGGTGCGCGCTCTCCGTCTTTGCCGGGATCTCCAAAGAAAACCAGATCGGTATCCGCCGGTCGATTTGCAATATTGATTGCTCGTCGAAAGAGATTCGCTGCCTCCGTGCTTAGCGGCACGGTTCTTGGCTGAGTGTTTTTAGTGTCGAGTAGAGTAACGACGCGGCGTCTCAGATCGACTTGTCCGCGTCGGAGCGTGACGATCTCTGACGAACGCATGCCTGTCTCCAATGCGATCCTGACGATCCAACCAAGCATTGGATTTGAGTGTCGGTCAACAGCAGCTAGCAAGCGCGCCTCTTCTTCCTCTGTCAGGCGCCTGTTGCGTCCAGGTCCCGGCGAGGGACGGCGAATGTTTAAGACAGGATTGGAAGGAAGGGCAATACCCCACTCCTTCATCGCAACTCCGAACATGTGGCCGAGCAGTGCAAGTTCGAGACGAACGGTGTTGGCCGCCAGCGGTACGGCGTTGCCGTCCTTGTCTCTGCGATGTTCACCGGAAAGACGAGTGTCTCGATACCCTGCGACAAGCGTTGGCGTAACGGCGGCGAGGGAGTATTTCCCTAGATGCTGTAGGAGGGGCTTGGAGAAACCACGCTCCGATATCTGGCTTTTGGGACGCTTTGTGGGTGTAATCTCGGCCAGATAGCGTTCGAGCGCGGCCTTGATCGTCATCTTGTCAGCGGTCGCCCGCTCTATGTACGCGCCCCGCACAATTTCGTCTTCGGTACGCCGCGCCCAGTCTTCAGCATCACGTTTCACTCGAAACGTCTTGGTGACCATTGGCCAGCCGGTCTTACGCACCACAGCTTTCCAAGTCCCAGAAGGCCTCTTGAAAATGGTTGCCATTCAGTCTCCGGAACAGTGCTCCGGATGAGCACTGTTCCAAAATTGTACCCCAAGGCAGATACTTTTTTAAATTTGGACACAGAAGAACACTTCGTCCGAATCGGGTTATTTGCGTTAATTCTTTATTTTCAATGATTTACGGATGCGATATGGAAGATTTTTTGGAGCCGACGGCCAGAGTTGAACTGGCGACCTACTGATTACGAATCAGTTGCTCTACCAACTGAGCTACGTCGGCGACTGC
>Ga0302320_10015098_pt1 | contig 15903 bp, 10 predicted proteins | sample Bog_T0_3_FD_202130 | JGI IMG/M metagenome (GOLD analysis project Ga0302320, IMG submission 202130) | Peat permafrost microbial communities from Stordalen Mire near Abisko, Sweden - Bog_T0_3 | ecosystem: Environmental > Terrestrial > Soil > Wetlands > Peat | place: Sweden: Abisko, Stordalen Mire... | reverse complement strand
GACTAGTCGCGTGGGACTTGGTCGCTCAGCGGCCGCGCGGAGCGACGAGTCGATGTTCGCCACCACGACCCCGTCGAGCCTGCTCGCGACCGCCTTCGCCGGGCTTCCCACCGCAACGTGAACGACGGAAACGATCACGTTCGCGTCGCCGCCCCAGCGAAGACTCGTGGTCGCGTCGTAGATGCGCCCGCCAGCCGCTGTGATGTGCTTCAACCCCGATTCGCGCGTGTCGCCTTGCGATATTGAACTGGTCGCGACTAGGCCGAGCGTTCCGCTCGACCCCAACATCGCGACGCACGCGCGGAAGAAGTGGGCGCACAGGTCGCCGTTTCCATGAACGCCCTCACGAACCGCGAGAAGCCAGTCCCGGTAGCCTGTTCCCAGCGTGCCGGAGATCTGGCCGCCGCCCATGAAGGGTGGGTTGCCCACGAAGGCATCCATAAAGGCCGCTCGGTTGACTTGGTTCGCCTCAAGGGGGTCCGGCCGACCCGCATAGAACACCTCAGGAAAGTCAGCCATCCAATGGAATACCGGCGCCGTGGCACGGATCTCCCGCTGCATTCCCAGAAGGTCCTCCGGCGGCGGCTCCCCCGCCCCCAGCCACGCCCGCACCATCTCTTCCCGCCTCGCCCGCTCCGCCTCCCGGTCCTTGTCCTTCTCGTGCGCGAAGAACGCCCCGACCACGAGGTCCCCGATCAGCTTCACCCGGTCGAGCGCATCCTGCGCATCCCAGAAGAGCCGCGCCTTCTCCCGGTCGTCCCCCGGCGAGTCGCCGAGCTCCCCGATCTTCTGCCGGAGCGCGATCGCCTCGTCGAGCGCCACCGTGATCTCCCGCCCGAAGAGCTCGAGCTGCGGCGACGCCTCCTTCTCAGGGCGCTTCCAGTGGAAGTTCCGGATCTGATCGAAGTCCAGCCCCACCAACGAGTCTCCGTGCCGGAGGCAGTGGTCCAGGAAGGTGAACGGCAGCGTCCTCGACAGGGTCACGAGCCACAGGGAAAGCTTCGCCAGTTCCACAGCCGCGTCGTTCTTGTCGACGCCGTAGAGGCATCGTTGTGCCACTAAGCGTCGGGCGTGAAGAAGCGGGTCGCCATGCTCGGCGGCAATCGCCTCGACATTGTGCTCGCGGGTCCAGGCCGCGAACACCTGGTCGGCGAGGTAGCGGCAAGCCTCGACGAGGAAGGCGCCCGAACCCATCGCCGGATCGCAGACCTTGAGGTTGAGGATGCGTTCGGACGCGGGCTCCTTGCCCATCACAGCGAGCAGGGGCTCCAGGGTCCGCTGCACGATGGGCGCGGACAGGCTTCTCGGTGTGTAGTGCGAGCTCGTCCGACGACGCTCGGTGCCAGGCTGGAGAACGAGCTGGCCAGCCTTCGCCTTGGACAGTGATGGGTCGTTCTTCCGACCTCCCGCCGCAAATTTGGTGAGGGCCTCGAGCACGCCGTGGCTTGCATCCCCATCGAGCTCCGCACTCAGCTTCTCGGCCTGCGCTGGCGTAACCCCGATCGTGTCCTTGAGCCACTTCGCTCGACGGGTGGCCGGGACCGCAAGCACCTCTTCGGCCGAGACCCATAGGCGGTCTGGCTTCATGCACACGGCCTCGGAGGCCACCCGCAGGACGTGGTAGCCCATGAGCGCCTCGTACACGCTACCGATCTGCTCCACGTCGAGCGCCCGGTACGAAAGCCGCTGGCCGTCCAAGACCAGGAGCTTCTCGAGGACGCGGAAGAGCGTCTCGTCGTCCACCGTCGGAAGGTGCACCCCGGCTCGGTCCTCTTGCTGGGTGATCGGAGCACTGCCCCCTGGTCCCCAGCCCTCTGAGGAGCGCAAAGCCTCGGGAGCGGCGCACCCGCCGCCTGGTAGAGATACCCGCCTCCGAGGCGCGCCCGCAGGTCCCAGCGCTTCCTTCCATCGACGACTACGGGTCGGGCGATGAAGCGAGCTTGTCCCAAGATGGCCTCGACCGCCCTTCGAGCCTCCGCGCCTCCCCGTGCGATGAGGCCGCGTAGCTCGGTCACTCGGGCCCGAAGCTGGTCGATCAGATCTTCTGCGTCCACGCTCGGCCGCGCGCGCTCCGCGTTGGCAAGAGCGCCCCTCACGGCCTCTCGGCGCTGAAGCTCCTCGCGATGCCTGGCCATCAGATCGGGGCGCTGAGCGGCGTCGGCTTCGGCGAGCGCGTCGCCGATGTTGCGGCACCGACGCTCCGCAGTGGCAAGCTCACGACGAATGCGCTCGACCTCGGAAGCGCGGGCGTCCTCGTGCTGCTCGGCCTCGAGATGCTCGCGTGCGATCACACAGGCGCGCTCGAGTACCTCGTCGGTCACAAGGGGAGCCAGCGAGGCGAGCAGGGCTTCGTCGACCGCGCGCTCGTTGCGGTAGCCGATGCCCGGGCAGCGGCGCGCCCTCATCCTGTCGCAGCAGTAGGTCACGGAGTTTGATACGTGCGAACCCGTTGTCACGATGCCCGTGCCGCAGAGCCCGCACTTGACGAAGCCCGAGGCGAGGTGGGTTCGTTTCGCTAGCGGAGAGTGATTTCTCGTTCGTCCGGCGATGAGCGTGTCGATCTTCTCCCGAAGATCGGCAGGCCAGATCGCAAGGTCCGGACGAGCATGACGTTGGACCTGCTCCTCCGCGGCGGGGACGCGGAGATTCATCCCCCTCTTGGAGACGCTGCGCGTTCGACCGTAGACGATCTGACCTCGATAGACCGGCTGGGTCAGGATCGCTTTGACGGCCCGCGCGTCCCACGCCCCGCCCGCCGGCGCAAGGACCCCCTCGGCGTTGAGCGCCGTCGCGGCGCCGTTGAAGCTGCCCAGGCGGACCGCTGTTTCGCCCACATGCACGATGGTCGCGATCTCAGTTTCGTTGCGTACGCGATGCACGATGCGTCCATCGCGGCGGTGGTCGAATCCGAAGATCGAGCGACCTACGGCGTACCCTTGCTCGGCTCGCAGGTGCAGAGCCTCGCGGATCCGGGTGCTCGCCTTGAGCTTCTCCTGCTCGGCGGAAATCATTCGCGCCGAGGTCACAATGAAGTTGGCGCCGTCCAGGCGCACAAACTCTCTGGCCTGGTACTCCCAGAGGCGCACGTCGACGTCAGCAAGCTCTTGCAGGAGGCCAGCCTGTCTCGCGGGCTCGCAGCGGGCGAAGCGGTCCAGGTCGCGCACGACGATCACGTCGAACTCCCCGCGGCCCGCCATCGCGCGCAATGCTTGCAGCCCCGGCCGGCGTAGGATCTCCCCGCCCGAGACCTCATCGCTGATGACGTGGGTCTCTTTCAGTGTCCAGCCCAGGGCGGCGATTGCACGCCGCGCGAAGTCGATCTGCCGAGGGACGGACTCGACGCCCGCTCCGGTCTTGTCTTCCTCCTTGGAACGACGTGCGTAGATGGCGGCGCGCAGGTTCATCGAGGTTGCTCCTCCGGGGGCGTAGGACGACCGCTCGTCGCCCGTCATTCAACCCCGACCGCGGGACGAAGCAAGAGCTTGGCGAGCGCTTGGGCGATCCGCTCCCGCTCCTCAGCTTCAAGAATGGGGCGAGGCAGAACGTGCGCCGGGAGCAGGAAGGCCGCCCGCTCGCCACCTGACCCGCGCATCCACCCGAGGGCCGCATCCTCCGGGGAAGACACCCAGATCTCGCCGGTCTTAGGATTGCCCAGCGTGAGGCGCGGCGCGACGCGGTGGACGGCAATGCAACGGAAGAGCGCGAGCATCGGCGGCGACCACCGGATGCTTCGGAGCGCTGCTGCAAGGCTCTGCTCGGGCGTGGTCATGGCCACGGCGCGGGGCGGATCGTCTTCGAACCGCTCAATCGCGGCGCAGATTCGGCCCATGGCGTCGTCCGGGATGTCGCATGCGCCCGCAATGGATCCAAGGGTGATGGCGGCGATCTCCTCGGCGTCCTCGGCACTGCACGGCTGGACCAAACCTATCGAGAGCCGGATCTCGCCCCGGAAGAATCCTCGGGCGACCTCCCAGGCGCAGCGAATGGGTTCCGGGAGGTGCGCGGAGGCCTTGGCGCCACCATCACGCCGTCGGGTGAGCGCCCCAGGGGCGCGCGAAGACGCGCCCCGTCCGATCCCTCTGGCGCGCGGTGGGCGGGGCATGCCGTTCAAGTCTTCGCTGGCATGGAGGCCACGTTCGTGTCGATTGTCGGTGCGTTCGGTGACTCGGGCGCTTTCGGCGCGTCGATCGCTTGGGCCTGGCCGAACTTGTGCTCAAGCCATGCCTCGTAGCGTGCTTGATGCTTCGGGCTCTCGGTCCACTGCATGATCCTCTCGAAGTCGCGCTCCTCCTCGGGCGTGAAGCTCGCTCCGGGCGACGCTGCGGGTGAAGCCACAGCACTCGGCGAGTTCGCCGGCGCGGTCGGCGACGGCGCTTGCGTCGGCGACGGCGTGTGCGCCGACGACGAAGCCGAGACATCGCCCGCCGCCATCGGCGAGGCAGGCACGCCATTTTTCTTGGCCGTAGGATCTCTCTGCGCTCGCGCCTGGAACATCTCGCAGAGGGCGATTTTCTGCTCGGGTCGCAGCGCGCCCAGGATGACGGCTTTCTGCGCCTCCGTCAGCGAATCGATGAGCTGCCCCGCGGCCGCGCCTCCGATTGCTTCCCCGTCTACCGGCGCTCCCGCGATCTTCGCGAGGATCACGGGGAGCAGCACCTTCAATTGCTCGGCCGCGAACGAGGTGACCTTGGAGCGCCGCTCGGCCTCGACTGTCTCCGAGGTCTTCACGTCGAGGATCTCCTTGTACTTGTCTGCGATCGAAGCGAGGTCGTCTTCGGCGGAGCGCCGTTTCGCGCGGTGCTCGTTCGCCTCACGCAGTGCCTCGTCGTGCCGGCCCTTCATGTCGCCGAACGCGCGCTCGTAGCTCTTCGCCAGCGCGTCGAAGTGGCCCGTCGACGCTCGCATCATCGCCTCATTCAGGCTTCGCTGATGGGCGTTCTCGCGCTGGAGCGTCGCGAACACGTCCTGGATCATCCGGTGCATCGTCTCGAGCACCGTTGTCAGCGCGAGCGACGGTCCCATGGTCGGCTCGGCCCCCCCCGCTGCGAACGCCGACGGCGTGGTTGCATGCAAACCGACGGGGATCATCGCGCTCGGCGGCGCCGACACGAACGCCCGCTCGCTCGGCGTCTTCTCCTTGCCCCGGTACGCGAAGACCGCGTACGCGGCCCACCCAGCCCCAGTGCGGCCATCACGCTCGACGCACGTGAGCAGCTCGTCGGCGATCTCGAAGGGCTCAGTCTGCACCGCGACATGCGCGCGCTGCTGCTCGGTGCCGCGGACCTTGCTCCACAACTCGAAGCGGTCGGCCCCCTTGGCCGCGCTCAGCGCGATCCACTCGGACAACTCGTCGAGCCCGCTCACGCGCGCCGCGGCAATCGCCGAGGGCATCACGGTTTCCTTCCCGCGAGCGCCTGGCCGCAACGGTAGGCCGTTCGAAGCCGGTCCCGCTCCTCATTCGACTCGCGCACGGCATCTTCGTACGCTGCCTCGTCCGCCGTCGCCGCCGGCATCCTCACCACCGCTGGAAGCGTGTACGTCCCCACGCTCTTGCCGCGCCTGAAGAACCGCACGGCGTACGTGGCGTTCTCTATCGCGCCGGGGCGTTGCGCGCGGTCGAACCAAGCGATCGCAAGATCTTTGCTGGGCGTCGCTGAGTGCTCAATCTCGACACCGGCGCGGGTCGCGCCCGCGTCGCCTGCGAACCGGAGGAGACCCACCGTCTCGTTCCGGATACGCGCGGCCGCGAACATCACCCCGAGGACGAGCCGCGCTTGGTCCACGACGCCCCCCATTCCTTCTCGAGATCCTGATGGCGACGGCCCGCAAGCTCCCGACAGCGGGCCTCGATGGCCGCGCGCTCGCCGAGCGGCGTCTTCCATTCGTCGAAGATCGCCCTCACGACCGCCGCCTCGATACCCGTGCGCTCGACCACCTCGACGAGGTCGACCCCCGCATCGAGTAGCCGGAACACGAGCGCTTGCCGCTGGCCCGTCGCGGTCGCGAACCGTTGCTCCCCATCGCCCCCCGCGGCGACCGCCGCGGGGGCCACCTCTCCACCAAGCGGACACGACGGACCGTCGACCACAAACCGCGTGCGCCCCACGATCTTGCACCCGTCGCGCGCGATCACCTCGTACCGGCCGCCGCCAAAGCGCGCCCGCACGGCCTCGCGGTCACCGAGTTCCCCGTCCTCGAACCGCTGCGGAGCGCCTACCCACTGCCCCGCTTGGAAACGGCGCACGTGCAGCGTCTTGAGCAGGCGACGCTTCGACGATTCGAACAGCGGAAGCGATGTTGCAACGTTACTCATCGGCCGGAGAGTCCTCGGAGGGCACGACCCGTCCGAAGGCCGGAGTAAGCGCCTCGGAACGAAGGTGAGTCGCGGTGGAGGTGTTCGCAAGGGGGTCGCGTCGTTGCTGAGACGACTGGAACGGGATCGCGGTCACCCTGACGTCGGTCGGCATCGCGAAGGGCATCGCGATGCAGTCGCTCCTTGGCCCAACAGCGCTGCGATCGGGGCTGCCGAGCGGACAGGAAAGGGGCGTTCGCGTGAATAGGCGACCCTCGCGAACCGGAGCTTCTTCGCGAAGGAGCCTTCGCGAAGATTCGCGAAGAGAAGAGAGGAGTGATCACGCGCGACGACGCGCCCCTGCCTGGGTCCACGGCCACGAGAGGCGCCTTGAACCCGCGCCTGGACGCTCTCGTCGCGCATGACGGGCACATCCCCAAGGCAGCGGACCAGGCGCGGGCGGCGCGCACGGCATGATCCCGCACGCCGTCGCGACGCGCGACGGTCAACGCAGCGCGCGGCGGCGGCTGTAGTTGCCGGCCATGGTCAAGCGCACCCAACTCGGAGACCCACGCATCGCAGTGGCGTACATTCGCGTGAGCAAGGACGAGCAGCGGCTCGGGCCCGAGGTCCAGCGCGCCGCCATTCGATCCTGGGCCGCGCGCGCGGGCATTCGGATCGCCGCGTGGCACACGGACCAGGGCGTGTGCAGCGTCCTCCCTATCGAGAAGCGTCCCGCGCTTTCCGCGGCGCTCGCTGGCGTGTCCCGCCACGGCGCGGGCGTCCTCGTGGTCGCGAAGCGAGATCGGCTCGCTCGTGATGTCGTGCTCGCTGCCGGCGTCGAGCGCGCGACGAGAGGCGCCGGCGCGCGTGTCGTCTCCGCCGATGGCACCGGGAACGGCGACACACCCGCCGATGGGTTCATGCGTACGATCGTCGACGGCGCCGCGGAGTACGAGCGCGCCCTGATCCGCGCACGGACAAGGGCTGCGCTCCAAGCGAAGCGAGCGCGCGGCGAGCGGGTCGGGTCCATCGCGTACGGCTTCACCCTCGCCCCGGACGGCGTTCACCTGGTTGCGCTCGAGCAGGAACAGCGGACAATCGCGCGCGCGCGAAGGCTGGCGCGCGCGGGACGCAGCCTGCGCTCCATCGCGGCGGCGCTCGCGCGCACGGGGCTCGTGAGTCGCGCGGGGCGGCCGTTCTTCGCGGCCCAGATCGCCCGCATGCTGGCGGGGTTCGAGCGACGCACAGGGTGATGCCTCTGTCCGCGGCCACCGTCGATTCTGGCCGTGCCACCCCCTACGCTCCGCAAGCTCGCGGAATTCCATGCCCACGACTTGGCACGAGTCCGGCGAGGGCCCCTGCGCATCGTGGCGTCCCTCGCGCCAGCATACTTGCCTCGCCGGCCGACGGAGACGACCCTCCACCACCTCGTTCGCCAGAACCTCGAATCGTTCGTCGCCTACGCGCGCGAGAACTACGAGGGCGGCCTGCCCAGCTACGTTGAGAAGGAGCTGCGAGCATATTTGGCGTGCGGCGACTTCAGCCAGGGCTTCACACGCGCGCACTGCGACACCTGTGGGCACGACCTGCTCGTCGCCTTCGCGTGCCACGGTCGCAGTATCTGCCCGAGTTGCTGCGGTCGGCGGATGGCGAACACGGCCGCCCATCTCGTCGATCGGGTCCTGCCCGACGTTCCCGTGAGGCAGTACGTGTTGTCCTTGCCGTACGAGTTGCGCAGGCTCGCCGCCTTCAAGGCCGACGTGCTCACCGCGCTGGGCCGCATGTTTGTCGAGGCGATCTTCGCGAGCTACCGGACGCGCGCGAAGAAGGACGGCTTCGAAGACGGCCAGTGCGGCTCGGTCACGTTCGTGCAGAGGTTCGGCAGCCTGAACCTCAACGTGCACTTCCACGTCGTCGTCCTCGACGGCATCTTCGCGCGCGACGCGAGCGGATGCATCTCTTTCCACCCGACCGCAGCGCCGACCCTCGCCGACCTTCAAGCGATCGTCGCGCGAGTGGAGCGCCGGTGCGCCGCGTGGCTGCGCCGCCGCGGGTACATCGACGATCGGCCAGCGGAGGATCGATCGAACGAGCCTCCCGCGCAGACGGCGATCGACGCATGCGCCGCCATCGCCATGGGACGTGGCAACGTCGCGACGCTGCCGCGCGATCGGGAGGTGGACGGGGAGCACGACCACGAGCAGCGCCCCGACAAGGCGACCATCGTGGTCGAACGCGATGGGTTCAACCTCCACGCGGACGTACGCGTCGAAGCGGGCGACGACCTCGGACGCGAACGACTGTGTCGCTACGGCGCGCGCCCACCGCTGTCGCTCGAGCGACTGCGCCGTCTACCCGGCGGGCGCGTCGCGTACCGCCTCAAGTACGTCGGCCGGGGGCGCGGACGGCATCGCGTGATGACCGCGATGGAATTCATGGCGCGGCTCTCGGCGATCATCGCGCCACCGCGTTACCCGCTCACGCGATTCGCCGGCGTCCTCGCGCCGCGATCGGGATGGCGACGCGACATCGTTCCCAAGCCGCGCGAGCGGGAGCGCGCGTGCTCCGAGGTTAGGCCCCGCGATGTGCCGAGCGACTTGCGGCTAGACGAGACGAGAGCGCCCGATGTCCGTTCTCGTGTAACGACGGTCAGCGGCCAGACGAGTGGTCCCGCGCGCGGCTCCGCGATGATCGCCGGGCCTACGCACGTTCCGGTCCCGAGCGCCGCGCCCACGCCGCCCACGCCATTTCTCGTGACGATCGTCTCGCCCGGACGCCTCGCAGCGAGCGGCTCGGCCGCGCGGGCTGGCGACGTCGTCGCGCTCGCACCGAATGTTGTCTCGGTGCGCCATTGGGACCGGCTGATGGGCGGCTTGCTCTACGCTGCGACGCGGCGCGTGGACTGGGCGACACTGCTGCGTCGTTCGTTTTCGGTGGACGTCCTCGAATGTCCCAAGTGCCACGACCGGCTTCGCGTCCTCGCCATCATCACGGAGCGCGAGCCTGTGCAGCGCATCCTCGCGCACCTCGGGATGCCGACCGAGGCGCCGCACGTCGCGCGTGCGCGCGACCCGACCGACGACCGCGCGGCCGAGTGGGACGAATCGCCGCAACTGACGCTGGGCATCGCGTAGCGGGCGCGGGCGACCGGCGCAAGGCGGTGCGCCGGGACCGGTGGCGCGCCGCGCGCCGGCCGCGTGGGCGGGGTGCGCCTTGAAAATGCTCAATATGGTCGCCAGGTTGTAACGAACCGCCCATCACGTTACGCGATGGAGCCCACGGCGCGGATTGATCTCGCAAGATCCCTACGATTTCTTACTCGCCCGGGAGCGATGGAACTGGAAGACCGCTACGGCGATCTTCGGTGTGGTCGCCGCTCTCCTCGCGTCGCTCTTTGTGGGTTGCGGTTCTGGTGGAGCGGCCGGTCAGTCCGGCGATGCCGGTGGAGGCGGCGATGGCCACGTTGATGGCGGGGTCGTGGTGGTTGGTCCACCGAGCCTTTCGGATGGCGGCGACGGTGGCGATGGAGCATTGCAGGCACTCGCGTTCACTGTGTCGCCGACACAGCTCACGATCGCGCCCGGTGCGCAGGCAACGCTTACCGCAACCTTGGGCGCGCCTGCGGCGACCACCGTGACGATTGCCGTCCAGGGACTTCCTACCGGCGTGACCGGGGGCGCCGCCATCATCTCGCCCGGCGCCACCGCAGCAAGCCTAACGCTTCAGGCTTCTGCCTCTGCGCCACAGATGAACCAAGTCGCCACTGTTGTCGCGACGACCGCAACGGCGAGCGGCTCCGTTCCTATCGCGATCCTCGTGACGGGCGGTCCATGCGCGGTCGACTCACTTAGGTCCGCGGTTTCCGCCGTGAGTGGAAGGCACTGTGCGCATAAGTAGGATTAGGACAAACACGCGCCCCGATCGGGCCCTTTCCCCGCGAAAAATCGCTTGCGCTTCCTACACGCTCTCCGCCAGAATCGGCCGACTCGACGCGAAGCCAGGTCTGTCCGATAAGGAGGCGGGCGCCACGGGCGAGCGTCGCGCGTTCCGTTGCCTGCCCGTCCAGGAGGAGCGGCGCGACCCCCGGCAGCGTGGCGACACGAACTGCACCGCCGTCGGCTCGCACCTCGGCATGCCGGCGCGATACCGCCAGATCGGTCAGAACGAGGTCCGCGTCGCGCGCGCGCCCCACGATGCGTGGCTCGCCCTCGACGAGGAGCAGTCGCCGTCCGCCGTCCGGGCCGCCCCCGTCGACGACGAGAAATAGGCGCTCATCGCGCGGGACGCCTTCGTTCACGCGGTTGTCCATCGCACACGGTGGCCGGGTGCGCCAGCATGAGCTAGCTATGGCCTCGGAGCGAGCAGTGTACGTGATGACCGGGGAGAACTTCGGCCGTGTCCGGCGCTGAGGAGGCCGACCGCGACCCTGTTCGCCAGGGGGCTGCCCGGCGCGTCGGGCAGACGATCCGCGGCAAGTTCCATCTCGACGCTCTCCTCGGCGTTGGCGGCATGGCCAGCGTCTACGCCGCCACCCACCGCAACGGGAGCCGCGTCGCGCTCAAGATTCTCCACGATCACGTCTCCGGGAGCCCCGACGTCCGGCGCCTCTTCCGGCGAGAAGCGCTCGCCGCCAACCGCATCGAGCATTCCGGTGTCGTGCGGATCATCGATGACGACGTTGCGGAGGATGGCAGCGCGTTCCTCGTGATGCCCCTGCTCGTGGGCGAGACGTTGCAGGCGCGATGGGAGCGTCAGGGGAAGCGCCTCTCGGTGCGCGAAGCGCTCATCGTCGGCTACGCGGTCCTCGACACGCTCGCCGCGGCGCATGCGCAGGGGATCGTTCATCGGGACATCAAGCCGGACAATCTGTTCATCACGTCGGAGGGCGACGTACGAGTGCTCGACTTCGGCGTGGCGCGTCTCCTCGAGCAGTCCGGTGCTGCCGCCACGCGCGCGGGGCACGCGATCGGGACGCCCGCGTTCATGCCGCCGGAGCAGGCGCTCGGGCGGGTGAGCGAGGTTGATGGGCAGAGCGATGTTTGGGCGGTCGGCGCGACGCTGTTCACGTGTCTGACGGGGCAGTACGTTCATGGGGCGCACGGGGTAGGGGAGTTGCTCGTGTACGCGGCGACGCGGCCGGCGCCGGCGCTGAGCAATGCGTCTCCGGAGATGGACGAGAGGCTCGGTGCTCTCGTGGACAAGGCGCTCGCGTTCCGTAAGGAGGATCGCTGGGGAAGCGCGGCGTCGATGAGGGATGCGCTTGGGACGATGTTCGAGGCGGTGCTTGGGGAGCCGATGGTCGAGTCGCCGCAGGTGGAGGCGCCGCCGGTGGAGGCGACGACGCGTGTGAGCGTGCGGAAGGAGCATGCGGACGTGCACTCGGACGCAACGGGCACCGCGGACGTAGCCTCGCAATTTCCGAGAGCGCCCACTGCCATAGACGGCGGCTCGCCGTCTACCGCCGAGGGCCCTGCCGGCGAGAACGACGCGATTCAAACCACACGCACTGCCGTCGTGGCGTCGGTTGGCGGGCGCAAGCGTCTCTCCGCTCCCCGCGTCGTCTCGCTGTGCATCGTCGGCGCCGCAGCGATCGCCGGACTGATGCTGGGGCCTCGCTTTCTTCGCGCTCGCCCAGCAGCGCACAGCACCCCACGGAACTCGGACGCCGCGACGCACTACCTCGCGGGGCTTCAAGCTTGGGAGGATGCCGCGTTTGACACCGCCAGCGAGGAGTTCGAGACGGCTGCGAGGATCGACCCCACGCTGGCCGGCGCGCACCTGCGGTGCGTGCTCGGCGAGTTCTGGCTGAACGACAGCACGCGCGAGCATTATCGCCAGGCCCTGCGATTCCGGCAGCAGCTCGACCCCGCTGACGCAGCGCTGCTCGATGCCTACGAGCCGATGCTTCACGAGATCCCCGACATCCCGGGTGCGATCGCAAAGCTCGACGCGGCCTCGCACCGCGACGAGAGCCTTTTCGCGCTGCACGTTCTCGCTGTGGTGCAGCTCCAGGCAGGGAGGTTCGACGACGCCAACGCGACCGTCGAGAGGATGCTCGCGCTCGTCCCCGGTTCCCCAATCGCCTTCGCGACCCGTGGGATCGCGGGGACGCTGAACGGCAAGGTCGAACAGACGACCGTGGAGCTCGAGAAATGCGTCGACGGGGCGCCGCGGGCGACGAGCTGCTGGTACACGCTACTCCGACTTGAGCTGAGCGCCGGCAAGTGTCTCGATGCCGAAAGGTTCGCGCATCGAGCGCTGGCTCTGGGCACCGGCGGTCAGAGCTTCGAGCGAGGGCTCGCGCAGGCCATCTACGGCCTCGGTGGTCCGATCGAGGCGGTCCGGTCGGCGCTCGACCAGTGGCAGAGCAGCGATCCTGACTCGCCGCCTGCGATCCGGGACGATTCTAGCCTCTGGATCCTGCAGGGGAACGTGGCGGAGTCACTTGGCGCGATGGACCGATGGGAGAAGTCGGTCGAAGACAGCAAGTACGCCAAGATTCACATGTGGCCCGCCTACCGGAAGGGGCTGTTTCTCGCTGAGCTTGGGCGCTCGGGGGAAGCCACGGCCGAGGCGGAGAGCTATCTCCGGCACCGAGACGCCTGGCTGCCCGGCGACTATGCGGACGACTGGTTCAATCTCGTCCGGGTCGAGTACCTCTCGGGGACGATCAGCAAACCCGACCTGATAGCGAAGCGAAGCGAGTGGCTGCGCGCGGAATCGAGGCGGTCGAACGCCGTCTTTGCACGCGCCTATCAATGGATGAAGGCGTACGCATTTGCCGTTGTGACGCCTGCGGATGCCGTCGAAGCTTTGAGCGCACTGGATCTCTTCTCGCCATTGCCGCCTTCCTCCGCTCTGAGCGCAGACCAGAACGACGGGATCGGGAACGTCTATCTGAAGGCCGGTATGCCTAGAGAAGCGATCCCATACCTGCAGAGGGCGACGAAGGCGTGCGCCGCGATCGACTGGCCCATAGAGCAGACCTGGGCGTCGTTGCATCTCGGAATGGCGCTTCAAGCCACCGGCGACGTTCCGGGCGCGTGCGATGCGTACGCGTCGGTACTATCGCGCTGGGGGCGCATGCCAAGCAAGAGCGCTGCCTACGCACGAGAGCAGGCAGCCGTTCTGCGCTGCGCGGCGCCTCACTGATGCGCGAAGGTCTCGCGCTTGAAGACCTGGCCGCCCCGGACGACGCGGTCGATGCTTGCAAAGTTCTTCACGTCGGCGAGAGGGCTGTCGCGCAGGATGACGAGATTGGCCGTCATTCCCGCGCGGACGTCGCCCTGCTCCTTCTCAAGCCCGAGGAACTTCGCTCCGTTCGCGGTCGCGGCGCGGAGTAGGTCCGCGTTCGATAGCCCCGCTTCCGACATTAAGGCGAGTTCGCGAAAGTAGGACGGCCCGTGGATCGTCCCGATGTTCCCAGCATCGGTACCGACGGTAACGAGGAATCCCTCTTTCCACATGCGCCGGAGGTTCGCTTTCTGGACGTCCGAGGGAACTGCGGGCATCGTCGGCTCCGCCATCTGCGACTTGATGATGTCGGGTAGCGCGTCGGGAGGCAGAGCCTCGAGCGGTCCGAGATCGGCGAGGGAGGCGGGATCACCGAAACGCCGCTCGTCAGGCGTGGGCCGCCAATGATTCGAGAAGGCGCGGGCATAGTCCCCCATTGCGGCAAGTGTGGGCATATACGAGGCGTGCGCGGCGCGCGCGAGAGCGATGAACTCGTCGTCGATATCCTCGTCGACAGAGTGAACAAGCATGTCCGCGCCGGCACGGAGCGCGGCCTTCGCGAGTTCAATGTGGGTGGCGTGGACCGCGAGACGAAGCCCGTGCGCGTGCGCTACGAGAGCGACGCGGTGAACTAAGCGCTCCTGGGCGGCGAGATCGTCGGTGGGCCGGTGGATCAGCCAGAACTTGAGAAAATCAGGCTTCCGCGCAATCTCGCGAAGCGCGAGTTCCTCGGCCTCGGCCTCGGCCGAGACCTTGATGATCGGCGGGTCCCCGGCAACGGCTAGCTGTGGGCGTGCGGAAGTGGAGAGGAGCGGTCCAGTCGCAAAAACGTCGGGCGCCGCGGCGACACGCTTGGATTCGTCGCGCACTTCGAAATTCCAGAACGGGCCTCCCATGTCGACGACGGTGGTGACACCGCTCGAGAGCCAAGCCTCGAAAGTCGTATGCAACCGCGCGCGAATGCTCGCGACTTCCGCGGGATAGGGCCGGAGCGACGTGAAATCGACGACGTCGGGCCGGGTGTAGTAGCCGCCGGACTGGAAGAAGTGAACGTGGGTGTCGACATATCCCGGCACGATCCATTCGCCGTGCGCGTCGATCACCACGGAAGATGGCGGGACCTTAGTGATAGCGCTGGGCCCTTCAGCGACGATCTTTCGACCCGTAATAACGACGGTCGCATTTTCGTCGACTACACCGCTCTCGGGGTGCACGACGTTCACGCCAATGAACGCTAGCGAGCGCTCGGCGGGAGGCGACGCCGGATCAACAGCCATTTTGGCTGAACTCACGCAGCCCGTAATGCCAAGCGCTGCAAGCGAGATGGCAGTCGCGAGGCTCAAGAAGCGACACGAGGAAAGGGAGACACGCGATAAGGACATCAGAGCACCTCCGCGGCGCAGCAGGGGCTTCTAGCGCCTTCCACTCGCATGCGTCCAATCCGTTCTCGCCGCTTGCGCGTCCAGAAACTGGGTGCTAATCGCCGCTGATGCAAGCGCGACGGTCAGCGGAAGCGGAAATGGGTGCGGGGCTCGTTCTCAGCAAGGAGACGCTCAAGCGTCTGCGCGTGAGAAGCAATCTTCGAACGGGCTCGATGGAGCCTACCGATTCGTGCGACCCGAAGCCGCCGCCGGTAAAAACGAAGTAGTTTGTGCCGGGCTGACTGAAAGGAGGGGTACACGACGCCCGAGCGCCTCGTCGCGAAAGGGGGATCCTCCAATGGGGGGGCTCATAGGAGCGGCGCATTCACGCAGGGTCCGGACCTCTTCCACGTCGTCATCTGCGGCGCGCCGCTCGCTTCGTCACATTTGAACGCGAGGCCGGCCACATCGGCGCGGATTCGCAGAAGAGCATCGCTCAATATGGTCGCCAGGTTGTAACGAACCGCCCGTCACGTTACGCGATGGAGCCCACGGCGCGGCTTGATCTCGCAAGATCCCTACGATTTCTTACTCGCCACGTCGACTGCACTTCCGACGCACGCGCGAGACCTCACCGTGCTCGAACCCTCCGAGGAGCCTCGCATGAAACGTCAACTGTTCGTTCCCTACGTCCCTTAAGGAGAATCCCATGAGACACGTCGTTCATTCAGTCCTTCGCGAAGGCGCGCTCGCCGGAGCCCTCGTCGCCGCAGCGTCGCTGGGCCCAGAGGCGCTCGCCGACGAAGTCTCGCAGGCTCAGGGCGTCGCCTCGAACTGCTCCAGCAACGTGCACTTTCAGTCGTACGGAAACGGATCGCGACCGAGCACGGTCACCATCGTGCCGCTGATCTGGTCAGAGACCACGGAAGGCGGCCAGGACGCGGCCCAGGAGCTCGCGAGCGAGCTCGATCTCGCCTACTCGAAGCTCCAGAGCAGCAGCTACTACGGGTGGCT
>Ga0302320_10015097_pt1 | contig 15904 bp, 11 predicted proteins | sample Bog_T0_3_FD_202130 | JGI IMG/M metagenome (GOLD analysis project Ga0302320, IMG submission 202130) | Peat permafrost microbial communities from Stordalen Mire near Abisko, Sweden - Bog_T0_3 | ecosystem: Environmental > Terrestrial > Soil > Wetlands > Peat | place: Sweden: Abisko, Stordalen Mire... | reverse complement strand
GCGGGCGAGCAGCCATGCTGCGTGCCCCATCCATTCGCAGTTTTCCGCCGCGGCGGACGAATGGGTGGGATACCACAGACTCCAACAAAGGAACGTCCAAAACCCAGCGGTGCCGGGTGCCCCCGGTCTCGTTCTTGAGACCGGGGAGACCACAACCCAAAATACAGGAACGTCCAAAACCCGGCGGCTGGAACGATGCCAGGGACGCTATGTCCCGAAAGCACAACCGCCAAGCTGACGCGACCACCAGGGAGCGGCGACCCTCCTCAGGATCGAACAGGACACAGTAACCCTGGCTTCGCTCTGGAACACGCCGCGCCCGTTGTGTCGTGCGGCCTCCGCAGGCAGCGGAGGATTTCCCCTTGCGGGCTGCTCAGGAGGGTAACGGGAGCGTCTGGCCGAGTCCACTGGAAATCATGTCAGCGCGCAACTGTTCCACGGTGGAGAACTGGAATGCCTGCATGCCTAGGGCGCGAGCAGCTTCAACATTGACCAGCTTGTCGTCGAGGAACAGGGCTTCTTCAGGGCGGACCCCGAGTTTTGCCAGCGTGTGGCGATAGATGGCCGGGTCGGGCTTGGCCATGTGGAGCTCGAAGCTCCAGACGAGGACGTCGAAGCGGTGAATCCAATCGAAGTCGCGCTCGATTTTTTCGAGCACGTTGTCGCCCATGTTGGAGAGGATGGCGGTGAGGACTCCGTGCTGGGTGAGCTGCTGCTGCCAGGCGAGCATGGCGGGATTCTGGGTGGTCCAGAGGCGGGCATCCCATTGGTTCAGTTCTTCGGCGATCTGTTGATCCTGCTGAAGGCCGGCATCGGCCAGGAGCTTCTGCCAGAAGCCGATGCCGGTGAGCTTGCCTTCGTCGTAGGCATGTCGGTCCGTCCAGTAGAGGCTTTCGAAGCGGTCGCGGGAGAGCCTGGTGACGCGAAGCATGGCGGCATAGGCCTCGGGGTCGGGTTGTCCGGTGAGCACCATTCCGTAGTCGAAGACAACCGCGCGCAGAGCCAATGTCCCTCCAAGGGGCACCCGTGTATGTTGGATAAGGACGCCTGATTCTATTGTGCATGACGGGTTTGGACCGGGCGTCTCAGGGCGGATGCAGGGCAATCGCATGAATGTGTTCTGTTGGCCAAACTGGTTCTTTTTCTCGACTTCATCGGGCAACGCTGCTTCGTCGTCCCGGAGGGACGAGTCGAAAATAGCCCATGACAAGCGAAGCGCAGTCCTGGGAAAGCGAAATCAAGAGATGAAACTGCCCCGTGGGGGCAGTGCGAGGCTGTCGCGTTGTTCGATTTTTCATTCACGCGATTGCCCTTAGGGCGGATGCGATGCGGTTCTCAAAACGAACGAACTGGAATACGCAGGAGAGCGAACTGGCGCGGGCGCACAGGCTGCGCGTGCAGGCCGGATTGCCGATTGCCGATCTGACGGCTTCGAATCCGACACGGTGCGAGTTTTCGTATGTTGCGGAGTTGCTGGGCGCGCTGGGCAATCCGGATGCGCTTGATTACGATCCGCAGCCCAAGGGCAGCTCGGCGGCCCGGACGGCGGTTTGCGGATACTATGCGGACCATGGCGTGCAGGTGGGACCGGAACAGGTGGTGCTGACCACGAGCACCAGTGAGGCCTACAGCTTTCTGTTGCGCCTCTTGTGCGATGCGGGAGACGAGATTCTGGTTCCGCAGCCGGGGTATCCTCTGTTTGACTTTCTGGCCGGGCTGGACGATGTGCGGTTGAGGAATGCGCCCCTGGTGTATGACCATGGCTGGCAGATTGATCCGGAGGGGTTTCGGCGGGCGATTACGGCCCAGACGCGGGCGATTGTGCTGGTGCACCCGAACAACCCGACCGGGCACTTTACCAAGCCCTGGGAGACAGCGGCGCTGGCTGAGCTGTGCCGGGAGTTTGATCTTTCGCTGATTGTGGATGAGGTGTTTCTGGATTACGGGTTCGCGGGTGCGGAGGCGAAGAGCTTTGCGGCTGGCGTGGACGGATTTCCGGTATTTGTAGTGAGCGGGCTGAGCAAGATTGCCGGGCTTCCGCAGATGAAGGCGGCGTGGATTGTGGCTGCCGGGCCGGAAGCGGGGCAGGCGTTGGACCGGCTGGAGGTGATTGCCGATACGTTTCTCTCGATGAACGCTCCGGTGCAGTGCGCGCTGCCGGTTTGGCTTGCGGGGCGCAGTGCGATTCAGGAGCAGATTGCGGAGCGGGTAGCGGGGAATCTGGCTGAGCTGGACCGGCAACTGGAGGGACTCCCTGCGGTGAGACGGCTGGCGGTGGAGGGTGGCTGGTACGCGGTGTTGCGGATTCCGGCGCTGGAGCCGGACGAGCAGACGGTGCTGGCGCTGCTGGAGCGGGGCGTGTGGGTGCATCCGGGGTACTTCTTCGGGATGGGGGGGGCGGGGTGGCTGGTGGTGAGTTTACTGGGGCCAGTGGAGGAGTTTAGTACTGGTGTAAGCAGACTTATTGCCTATTTAAGTACGCATCAGGATGGTAATAGTTCTGCTGAGCTGCTATAAGGCCTGCTTTAGATAGACACCGCAACTTGTTGAAATAAAAGCTAATGGGTTTACGGGGTTTCTCCGGGCTATGCGGTGCGGAGGAAGGGGTTGGTTTTGCGCTCGCGGGCGATGGTGGTGGCTGGGCCGTGGCCGGGGAGCACTTTGGTTTCATCGGGCAGGGACAGCAGGCGGGACTCGATGGAGTCGATGATCTGGCCGGAGTTGCCGCCGGGCAGGTCAGTGCGGCCGATGCTGCCGGCAAAGAGAGTGTCGCCGGCGATGAGCAGCTTGAGTGGCGCGAAATGGAGGCAGACGGAGCCCTGGGTGTGGCCGGGGGTGTGGAGGACCTGGGCCGGGAAGGTTTCCAGGCCGACGATGAGGCCGTCGGCGAGATCCTGGTCGGGCGGGGCGGTTTCAGGGGTGGGCGTGCCGAGCCAGCGGGCCTGAGTGTCCATTATCTTGAGTTGGGGCAGGTCGTTCTGGTTCATGAGGATGGGTGCGCCGGTGAGGCGCTTGAGCTTGAGGGCGCCGCCTATGTGGTCAATGTGGCCGTGGGTGACGAGGATCTGCTTGAGCTGGAGGCCGAGCTCAGTGAGGCGGCGCTGGATGCGGCCGATCTCTTCGCCGGGATCGATGACGATGGCTTCGCCGGTTTCCTCGTCGCCGAGGATGGTGCAGTTGCACTGGAGTGGACCGACGGGGAAGGTCTCTAGGATCATGATTCCTATTTTAGAGTGAGCGGAAGAAGTCGGCGCTCTTCCGGCCCGCGGGCGTGGCTCCCGCAGTAGCAGGCGGGTCTGGCGAGCCCCCCGGGGCCCGGAGGCCCACACCACAGCCGGCCAGGAGGCTGATTACATGACAGCGTCGGCTCCTCCGACCTGAGTGCACTGGTTGCTGTGAAACGACCACGAGCTCGGGCGGAAAGGAGCCGAGCATGATGATTATAGGATGTGATTTTCATCCGCGGTTTCAGCATATCGCCTTTGTGGACCAGGACACGGGCGATTATGGCGAGCACCGGTTGAGCCATACAGCGGAGGCGGAGCGATTTTACCGGGACCTGGCCGGCAGGGTCGTGCGGGTTGGTGCCGAGGCCACCGGGAACTTTCGTTGGTTACGGTACCTGATGCAGGAGTTGGGGCACGAGTTTTTGCTGGGGGACGCAAACACGATCCAGGCCGCCTGCCCACGCCGGCAGAAGACCGATAAGCGAGACACCAGGCACATTTTGAGTTTGCTGGTGGAGGATCGATTTCCGGCAGTCTGGCAACCGCCGGTGGACCCGGATCAAGAACCAGTTGGACTCGATAGCCAAGAACGAAGGGGTATTGAGTTCGCGGGTGTGGTCACCCTGGCGCCGCAGTGAGATTGAGGCGCTGCCATTGTCGGGTTGGTATGCGCATTGGCGAGTGGATCTGCTGGTGGAGGCGGCGGTTCATGCGCAGCGGCACGATGCGAGCTGACACCGGCAGTATGTTCGCCTGTCGATGACGAAGCATCACGGGGTGGCCAAGGTGGCCATCGCGCACAAGCTGGCGGTTCGGTTGTATTGGATGTTGCGCTCCGGTGAGGATTACAGCAAGGTGATGGAGCGCGGTTCGCATGCGGGGCAGTCCGTGTAGCGCCGTGGCCAGGTTGATGGCGGAGAGACTGATTGGACGCTCCGTCTCTCTCGATTGTTGAGAGAGTTTGAAAAAGCAATCATGGAGTGGTAGCGGACCGAATACTTGGTTGGTGGAGCCAGTTGGTTGCCATCGAAAAATGATTAGTTCAACGTGACGGGCTTTGGCCGTTGATGCAAAGGCAAGGCGGTTTTCAAATATGCAACGAATCTCAGGAAGAACATCGGGGACTCGTTCCCAGGCTCAATGGTGGGTTTGGCAAGGCGGGTGTCATGGGTCGAGATGAACGCAGAGAACGCGCCCTTGACACCGGCCTTCCCAAACAGACGCGTATCCATGCTCTATTTAGGGCCAAAGACCCCCAAAAAGAGCCTTGACAAAGCCGAGTTGTCATACAAGGATGCCGGGCAAAGAACGCCCGGCGGCGTCGCGACTCGTGATCCAGAAGCTTTCCACAACGGAGCCTCACCCTAGTACTACTGTGTTATAACGTAGATACCTCAGGTTTGATTGACCTGGCAGGGGAGATTGTTGGGTAGTACGTTGATGGAATGAGCCTTCGCCAACTGGACTTCTCCCGGCAGGCGGAACGCCTCCAGAGCTATCTGGATGGTCTTACAGATGCCGCCGGACATGCTGATCGCAGGGTTCCCATGGAGAACTACACCAAGGGGCTGATGCTGCCGATCGAGCGCAAGAGCGTCGAGCCGATGGCGGCACGTCTGGCGCCCGGCAACGTTCGGCAGATGCATCAATCGTTGCATCACATTGTGGCTGATGCGGCCTGGAGCGATGACGCGTTGCTGAGGCAAGTGCGCAACCAGGTGCTTCCGGCCATGACGCGGAAGCATGCGGTGGCGGCCTGGATTGTCGATGACACCGGTTTCCCCAAGAAAGGGACTCATTCGGTGGGAGTTGCCCGTCAGTACTGCGGGCAATTGGGCAAGCAGGATAACTGCCGTGTCGCAGTAAGCGTCTCTGTGGCCACCGAAGAGGCCAGTGTTCCTGCCGCCTATCGCCTCTATCTTCCCGAAACCTGGGCAAACGACAAGGAGCGGCGCAAGCAAGCCGGCGTACCCAAAGAGGTAAGCTTTCAAACCAAGCCGGAGATTGCGCTTGGGCAGATCCGTTCGCTGGTCAACGACGATGTGCCGCGCGGCGTGGTGCTGGCCGACGCCGCCTACGGCAACGATAGCGGTTTCCGCGAAGGGCTCGTATCGCTGGATCTCTTCTACGCGGTTGGTATTCAGCCTTCGACCACACTGTGGCCCCCCGGCGTCGAACCTTTGCCACCGCAGCCGAAAGAAACGAGGGGGCGTCCACAGCGGCGGCTGCGACGCGATGAGCAACACCAGCCGCTGCCCGCCAAAGACCTTGCTTTGTGCCTGAGTGCCAGTGACCTGCGCAAGGTAACCTGGCGGGAAGGAACACGCGGAAAAATGCAATCCCGCTTTGCCGCCGTAAGGGTTCGCGTGGCTCATCGCGACTACCTGCGCCATGAACCGCATCCCGAACAATGGCTGTTGATCGAGTGGCCGGCGACGGAGACAGAGCCGACAAAATACTGGTTGTCGAATCTACCCGCGACCATCCCACTGCGCAAATTCGTTGCCATCGCAAAATTGCGCTGGCGCATCGAGCGTGACTATGAAGAACTGAAACAGGAACTTGGCCTGGGGCATTTCGAAGGCCGCAACTGGCGCGGCTTTCACCATCATGCCACCCTCTCCATAGCTGCCTATGGATTCCTAGTTCTGGAGCGGTGCCTTTTTCCCCCCTCTGGCAACTCAAAGCAAGCCAAAGCATCCCAAATCCAGATTCACATACCCACTGTGCCATCCGACTACACGCCCCGAGGCGCTGCCCGTCAGGACAGAACGGCATAATCTCCAATCAATCGCTACCCTGCGCTGTCAGATCGCAACACACCTTGCCCGATCTCTGCCCAGGTGCCCTTGTTGCTTACATGCGCTGTTATAACGCAGTAGTACTAGGCGCTTGGTTACCTGCCGCCTGTTGAGTTCGAGGCTCAACTGGCAACGCAAAAGATGGAGGCCGCTGCGCGGCAGCTTGTTGCATGAGTTTTCCAGGCATCGGGAATCTATCGATCCGATGTGGAAATGAAAAGCCGGGAGCGGCGTCTGTCCGCCTCTCCCGGCGCTCATCGGCGTCGATGAGTTCCAGCCAGCTATTCCTCGGCGGGTTGATCTCCACCAGAGCCCGCCTCCGCTTCACCGGCCTCGATCAGAATGCGATAAAGTGGTCTTGCCGGTCGAGAATCTTGCAACGGACGGCGAACAGAGTCTTAACCGTTTGTCTCAGCCAAGGGGACAACCCCAGACTGAGCACCTTCAGTCCATCATTTAGTTACAACTGTACTAGTAATATCCGCCCACTTCAAGGCCAACGTCTCGCTGACCCTCAAGCCAACCCAACCGCATACCAGCACCATAAGACTGTAAGGCGCCGGTAAAGCCTGAACAGCTGCCTTGAACTGCTCCGGGGTGATGATCACGATCTTCTTGAGGCGCTTGGACCCCTTCTTCACCTTCACAATGCTCATGGGGTTGCGGCCAAAGGGCATGCACTTCCAGAGCATCGCCAGGGCAGAAAGGCGCTTCATCGGATTCCGAGCCCACACCTTCGACGCCTGCCCAAATGCCAGAGAAGAAATCCACCGGTCCACATCGTATGCCTCGATGTCGGCGATTCGGTAGACTTCCCATTGGGGTTTGATGTGCAGCCCGATCACGCTGCGGTTTGTGTCCTGCGTTGAATGCTTCAGCTCAGGAAGAACTTCGGTCAGATACTTGGTGATCAGATTGCCGAAGGCCATCTCAACTCGGGCGACGAGCGTACCCTCATTCAGCGCTGACATTGGGCCTTCGACGGCCTTTCGGACGTCGAACTCCGTCTCGTACGACGATGAATCGAAGGTCTGGACCATCTCGCTCGCACCGTTTTCCGTCAGTGTCGGCGTAGTAAAAGCGGAACTCACAGGCGAACCCGTTGGAACGAGGCACCTTACGCACGCTGCCCTTCTGTTACCGCTGCCGCCTGATCCGCACGATTCACCCTGCGGAGCAATCCAATTGCTCATGCAATAGTAACAGCGGGCTTTTGAGGTTTTTTCGATTCTCTATATTTGCTGTAAGTTGTTGATTTTATGGAGCGGGAGACCGGGATCGAACCGGCGACATTCAGCTTGGGAAGCTGACGTTCTGCCACTGAACTACTCCCGCAACCTATTTACAACCAATCACTTGCACTGTTCATTGAACTTCGCAAACACCACGTGGCACCATGATTGATATGGCGGTTAAATCTTCGACACCGGGAAGGGTGGTCAGGTGAAAGTCAGTCGTGAGCGTTATCAGCATGGCTCTGTTCGCAAAGTTCCCCGCTCCCAAGGCTCAGCTTGGTAGTTCAGATACTACTCTACAGCCTCAGACGGGACTCGTAAACTGAAAGTGCAGACGTTCGATTCTGCGAAGTACCCGACAGAGACGTCTGTGCGTGAGGCAGTCCAGTCCCAACTTTCCTGCCTCAATGCTGGCGCACTTGCTGGCAAGGCTGCTGAGCGCAAGGCGATGATCGATCCCGAACACGATCTTCCCATCAAGCAACAGGCGGAAACTCTGGGCATCCGCCCCAGTGGTCTACATTTACTCCGCCCGTGACGGCCGTTTAGCTAGCGGCCATTTCCTTGCCTTTTACCACCGGACATGCAGGGTCATCGGCGATCAGGATTATGGGCCCGCCGCAACAATCGGCGTGCTAGACACCAGGCGCTCGTTCTGGGGCAGGACTCGCCTTCTTTCGCGGCTTTCATCTTCAACAGGACCAAACCAATCGAAAGCTGGCCTGCCAACGGAGCCTGTCTATTTGGCCGGTCCGACCGAATGATCTCGACTGCGAGCGGCCGACCCTTCAGTGCCGCCGGTCGTATCCATCTGCATTTGCACTCCGCGCACAAACACGTCTTCAGGAAACAGCGCGCGGAATTGCTGAACCAGGCTGCGCGCCTCCCCTGTCTCGCCGTCGATGAAATACTGTTTCGCCAGCATGGCGACGAGCGGTCCGGAATATGGATAGGCGGCCACTCCGCGCTCCAGCACCGCTTCGGCATCCTGAGCGCGACCCAGATTCTGAAGAGCCGTGGCCAGATTCAGGAATGTTGTCGGCTCCTCCGAACCCTGCTGCAGAGCGCGCGCAAAATCATCGGCGGCCCTGGCATAGTCTTTTTGCTGTTCCAGCGCGACCGCTCCAAGAGAGTTGAGCACTGTTGGATTGTTCGGCGCGGACTTGCTCAGTTCATCCAACTTCCTGAACCAATACGGCCATAGGCTCGGGTCCTTGCCGGCAGCCATGAAATAGGCATCCAGTTGCGCCAGGTCGGGAATTCGCTCGCCGGCGGCGCCTTCGGGCCGATTGAGCCACAACAGCCCGGGCAGATCGGGCGTCGGTTTTGCAAACGCAATATCGGGCAACGGTTGGCCGGGAAATCGTACGATGCGATGCTTGGTGTCGTTGGAATGCGCAATGCCGGCTACCGGCCGCTTTTCCATATGGCACTCGATACAGTCGTCCTTGACCGCGACCCGAACAGGTGCGTCCGGCTTCAGCGTACAACTGCTCTCTTGATGACATGTGAGGCATGCGGCTCGATAAGCGGCCTTTTTGTTTTCAGGCTTGGGAGCATGATGGATCGAGTGGCAGGTGCTGCAGGTCAACTTTCCATGGCTTGCTTGGTAACACTTGCTCAGTTCCATGGTCGAATTCTTCCACCACAGCGGCTGTTCAAGGCTGCCGCGCACCGGCGGATTGGCCTCGAGACGATTGGCCTCGGCGCGTTGCTCTTCTTTGATGGGACGAATGACAATCAGCTGGGTCTCGGCGAGTGGGCGGCCTGGCCGATAGTCGATTTCAGTCTTGCCCGGATACAGAACCACCGCTTGTCCCGCCTGATGGCATTCACTGCATAGATCGTTGGCCAGGCGGGGCGACAGCTTGGCCGGATTTACGATCGAAGTATCCACATCATGGGGCCCGAGGACGCTAGATTTCTTTATCTGCATCTCCTTCACGTGGAGCGCGCCGGGGCCATGACAGGCCTCGCAGCTGATCCCCAACTCACCGAAACGGAAGGGCGGCTCTTTATACATGCCTTCGCGCTTGAGCACCGGGTCGGGCTGGCCGTTGTGGCACACCAGACATTCCGTGGTCATGACCCGGGTGAAGCCATGGTCGTCGGCAACGTAGCCGGGCGACAGTTCCCAACTCGCCGAATGCACATAGTACGAGAGCGGTGCCTCGAAGATCCATGGGCCAACGCGGTACATATAGGTGTAGCCGACGCTTTCCCCGCCTGACACGTAGTCGATCCTGTGGGCGATGCTGTAGATCTTGCGCCCCTCCTTATCCAGTTCGTAAGCGCTCTGGTAAAGGTTGCCGCCCTCCTGGTAGACCTGATAATAGCGATTGTTCTTCTGATTGAAGACGGTAATCGGTTTGGGTGCGCGCTTGAGCTCTGTGGGAGAGTTGGCCAGCCCCATCGATTGCCCGTGCGGCGTTTGAAAATAGGTCCGGTTGATGTCTTCATGGCAACCCGATGCTCCGCAACTCTTCGACCCCACATAGGCCACCGAGGGCTCGGTGTTGCGAAAGATGCTTTCCCCACCGGTACTGCTCTGCGCGCAGAGGCCGTTGGCGGATGAAAGAGCGGTCAGCAACGCAAGGCACAGACCGAGAGTGAAAGATGAGAGGAGGGTGCTGACCCGCTTTTGATGTGGCATCGAAACTCAACCTCGCGCCCGAACTGGTTGCGCGCTCTGGAAAATGGATGGGCGCGCGCTCAGCTTCGCAATTGTCCGTTCAAGTGTAGAACACGCAAGTGTAAAGCGCGCAAATGGCAGAGGCAAGCAACCCGCACGGCGCTCGAAATGCTAGCGGACAATCCCTTTCCCTTCTTCTACGGTAAGAATGCGATCCACACCGGGGAGTTTGGTCTTTTCCACCTGCCCACTCGGCCAGCGGATTTCGACTCCGTCAATAGCGGTGGCATCGCCTAGGCCAAAGTGAACGCGCAGATCGTTGGAGGAGAGATAGCTTCCGCCGCTCAGGACGTCTCCACGCTGACGAATGCCACCCGCCGTCAGATAGACCGTCGTTCCTACCGCGTCACGAGGACTCTTTGGACCTCCAATCAGCTTCAACTCGACCCAATGGTGGTGGTCAGGGTTCAGGTTGCGAAGCAGCACTGGAACACCGTCCATATTATTAATGACCACATCCATCTTGCCGTCATTGAAGATGTCGCCGAAGGCCGCGCCGCGGCCCACGCTTACGGTCGCAAGTCCGGTTCCCTCGACAGCGGGAACGAGGTCGAATTTTCCGTTCTTCAAATTGTGGAACAGCAGCGGGCGCTGAGCATAGCTGCTTCCCATCTCCGGGTGTTGATCCGCTTCCGGATAAACATGACCGTTTACGATCAGCAAGTCTCTCCAGCCGTCGTTGTCGTAGTCCAGAAACCCATCGCCAAAACCAACGAACGGGATGGAGGGCTCCGCTATGCCGGCATGGTAACTTACATCCGTGAAAGCGCCCGTGCCATCATTCTGAAAAAGAACATTGTAGTCGTCAGCAAATGTGGTATTGACGATATCGAGGTGACCGTTGTTCAGGTAGTCCCCGACTGCAATGCCCATATTCGCTACCTCGCGGCCGCTCCCATTGACAGCGTACCCGCTCTCGTAGCTCTGGTCCTCGAACGTGCCATCGCCCTTGTTCATATAGAGGTAATTCGGCGTGGAATCGTTCGCCACCAGCAGGTCTGGCTTGCCATCTCCGTTCACATCCGCAAACAGGGCTCCAAGCCCGTAGAATCCCTGGGCATCGTCGACACCCAACTTCTTGCTCACGTCGGTAAAAGTCCCATCTCCGTTGTTGTGGAACAGATGGTCCTGCTCGCCTTGAAGCCCGCGCGGGCCGCACATAACGGGAACACCCCGAAACTGACAGAAATAGAAGTTGGCCGTCTTGGAACCGGAAACGGGAGGATTGGACAAGTCCAGGCGGATGTACCCGCCCACAAAGAGGTCCAATCGCCCATCGCCGTCGTAGTCGCCAAAGGTTGCGCCTGTGGACCACGCGCCGATCTCGACGCCCGCCTTTTCCGCGACATCGGTAAAAGTTCCGTCGTGGTTGTTATGGTAGAGGCGGTTCTTTCCGTAATTGGTTACATAAAGATCGGGCCAACCGTCGTTGTCGTAATCGGCGACCGCACACCCGTATCCCCAACGGTCGTTGGCAACTCCGGCCGTGCTCGTGACCTCAGTGAATGTGCCGTCGTGATTACTATGAAAAAGCGCTGCGTGCGGCGGAGTGGCTTTGCCGGCAAGCGCATCGTAGGTTGAGCCGTTCACCAGATAAATATCGAGCCAGCCGTCATTGTCATAATCCAACAGGCAAACGCCCGGGCCCTTGGCTTCTAAGATGAGACGCTTTGCCGGAGTCCCTGCCGTGTGATGCCAGCGCGTGAGGCCGGCGGTCGCCGCAACGTTCTGAAAGACAATGGGTCCGGTTTTTACAAAGCCTCCGGCCGTGATCGGACGATGCTGGCTATCAAAAACGGCGGCATGCGGACCTGCGCTGGCCATCCCGCCTGTCTTTGCTTCCGGAGCCCCGCTCTGCTGCTCGCCGGGCACCTTTTGCGCAACAATAGCCGGGCTTGGCGGCTGTTGGGCGCATAACGAGAAAGCCGCTGTAAGAACAAGCATGAAGTGCGCGCCGGCCTCTGCAATCCTTCCCCGAAGGATATGCAGTCGAATCTGCCGAGAATTATCTGATTTCAAGATGATGTTCCCCTCATCTCCGAACCTCGTGCCCCGGCGTGCCCTGTCCAGCGGAATGTTGCCTCCATGCCGGTATTCGTTTCTCTTCCGAAGCCGCCCTCAGTGATCCAGAACCGCGAGCGACTTTACAACGTCGGGATCGTCCGGATTTAGCTTGAGTGCGATCTCAAGTTCGTTTCTGCCCTCCTCAACGCTTCCGTTCCTGCACAGTACCAGGCCCAGATCCTTGTGCAGGCCGGCCGCGGCTTCGCAGTCTCCGCACGTCTCGATTGCCTTGCGCAACAGTCGGATCGCCTCAGGCCAGTCTTGCTTATTCGCGGCAACGTACGCTTCATTTCCAAGCGACTTACTCTGATCAAGCACCAATTGTTGATGCTGCTTCTCCTTGAATTCTTGAAAAAGTTCCTTACTCTTCTCCGGATCCGTCTTTCTTAATTCCCGAGAGAGCATGTAGAGGGCTTCTTGCGAGTCTGGATTAATGGCTAGCGCATGGTGAAGCGCTTCTACAGCCTCGGCGTCTCTGGACTGCTCCTGCAGGCTCCGCGCCAGAAAGAAAGCTGCATCATAATCGCCGGGTTGCAATTTCACCGCCTGCTGCAGGAGTTCCGTTTCTTTCGCCGAATCCCCCATCTCACGCTCCAAAAGAGCCCAATGAAAAAAACAACTCGGATCCTTCGATGCAAGCCGGCAGGCAACCTTGAATTCGGCCTTCGCTTCATTCTGGCGATGAAGATCTGCAAGAATCCGTGCGCGGTTGACATGGGCCGCAGGCAGGTTCGGGGCAAGCTTGAGGGCGATGGAGACCTCTTTCAATGCCGCTTCAAACTGGCCTGCGTCGGAAAGCGCTATCGCAACGTTCAAATGGGCCTCCGGGGCGCGCGGCGTAATCTGAACAACTCGGTAAAAAAGAGCAAGTGCTTCGGGCCCCTTGCCGACTCTATGTTTTACCTTTGCCAGGAAAGTAAGAACTTGTACATCCTTCGGCACCAGCTTCGCAGCCTCGTCCAGCAGAGGCTCAACCTCTGCGAGCCGGCCTTGCGCCGCAAGGTCTTGCGCCTGCGACATGAGATGGGAAACCTGCTGAGTCTGGGAAGCAGGTTGCGGCGCGGAAAGCCCTTGAAGTTTTGCGCATGCGCCTAAGAGAAAGAACAGAACCACCATCAAGCGTGGCCAATCGAATCTCAATCTTGTTTCCGGCGTTCGCATCACAATCAAGATAACCGCTTCGAGCTCATCGCCGCCAGCCATTTTTCCAGACGGGGCAACCGGCTCCGCGCTGTAGGCGGCAGAAAGGAATCTCTTCCTTGCGCGCGCCTTTGCAGAGGGATTCAGGCGAAGCCCGGCCGGAGGCATCGAGAAGCAACCTCGTCGTCCGCCAGATCCTCTTCCGCCGTTGCCCCTGCTGTTAAACCGGCGCCGAAAGCGAGCGCCTCCAGGATGTCTACGCCACCAAACTGCGCGCGGCGGCTACGGCTGCGCTGGCGTTCTCACTGTAACTGTCGGCGCCAATCTCGCGAGCATATTGGTCAGTTACCGGGGCTCCCCCAATCATTACCTTGACCTTGTCGCGAACGCCCGCGGAGTGAAGCGCTTCAAGGGTGGTTTTCATGGCCGGCATCGTAACCGTAAGCAGGGCAGACAGGCACACAATATTTGCGCCCCTGGTAGAGACAGCCTCAACGAATTTCTCGGGGGCAACATCGGTGCCGAGATCCGTCACCTCGAACCCGGCGCCTTCAAGCATCGCAGCAACAAGGTTCTTGCCGATGTCGTGCAGGTCGCCTTTGACCGTGCCGATGATGACTTTACCGACCGGCTTGGAGCCTGATGCCGCCAGTAGCGGGCGAAGCACTTCAAGGGCGCCCTTCATGGCCCGCCCTGACAAGAGGAGCTCAGGAACGAAGTACTCTTCGGCTTCGAACCTCTTTCCCACCTCATCCATTGCCGGGATCATGTACCTGGCAACAAGATCTTCCGGTGTGATGTTCTCCACAAGAGCCTGTTTGGTGAGTTCCAGAGTGGACTTCGCGTCTCCATCAACAATTGCATCATAAAGCTTGCTCAAATCTCCCATGTCCCAAGTTCCTCCTGGAAACTCTGCTCCACCTTGTGAAGTCAAGGTGACTATTTTGATTAAGTGCCGATCACCGCAATGAAGCCCTCGACTGATGATTCGGTCTGGATGCGATGATGGCCGCCTCTTTCAGCTCAGACCTGCTCGTCGAATTCGGGTGGAAGTTGAATTGGGTAGTTTCCGAACTCACGCACCAGCTTCACGATGTAATCGTAAGTCTGACCGGAGACTCCGCTGCTTACCGAGTGATCGGATTGGAAGATGTACCCTCCACCCTTGGCCGCATTCAACTTGCGCAGGACTTCTCGCCGGATGGCCTCGCGGTCGCCGCTCTCCCAGATTTGCATATCGCTGTTGCCGCAGAAGCCTATGCTGTGGCCGTATTGGCGGCGCAACTCGACGCAATCCATCCCGGCCTTCGCCTCCAGCGGATTGTAGGCGTCGATCTTGATGTCAATGTAATCCTGGAAGATCTTTTTTGAATTGCCGCAACCATGGTAGATCACCGGCAAGCCGTTGGCGTGCGCATAAGCCGTCATCTCCGCTACCCATGGCTTGAAGTACTCGCGCCAATAGTTCGGAGAAAAAAACATGCCTTTTTTGTAGGCCACGTCGCCCCAGATCACCATTCCGTCAATCAGGCCGGCGGCGGCGTCAATCTCGGCTTTGGCGCACTCCAGATAATAAGCGCCGATGCGGTTGATGACCGCACCCATGCGATCGGGAAACTCCGCCATCCACATCATGGCGTTGACCTGGCCAATCAGCCGCGTGAGACACTCGCTCACTTCGGTCATGCTGCCATAGACCGGAAAATCCGGCCGCAACGACTTAACGGTGTCGATCCAGGGGGGCGAATTGCGTTGAAATCCGTCGCCCACGCCGGCAATCTGGTTGTCGCCGGCCTCGAAAAAGCGCCGCGGGTCGCGTGGGTCGTCAAACTCGGCCTTCTCCAGCTTTTCAAAGGTGTCGATCTCCCAGCCCATCATCTCGGGCATCGGGAACTCGAAGTGTTTGCGCATGATGGTGCCATAGCCGGTCTTGACGACCACCTCTTCCGCCGTCTCCTTGAGCGTCTCGAACGGGCGAATCCAGGGGTCGCTGTTGGCCACCGTCGAGATCCAGTCCAGGTCGTAGTAATAATATGGATTGGCATCTTCCGGCAGGCCAAGATCCTGGCGCCAGCGAGTGGTGAAGCCGCCCCAGAAGAAGTCGCTGATGGGCACGCGATCCGGCTCTTCATGACGGAGTGCCTTGTTGAGCCGCTCCAGTTTCCGCATGGTGTTTTCCTTGCGGCCAGTGGGATCGTTGGTCTTGCCGAACACATTAAACATGCCCATGGTTCATTCTCCTTTTGCGTACGTTCGCGCCCAAGAGAACACAAACGTGACCCTCAACTGCTCTGAAGTCCGCTTCGCGCAGTTTTCACAAGCCGCTCAACCGCACGGCCTCTGAAAGCTGCTGATCAAAGGCATCGAACGTGTCTACGCAACCTTGGAAACAGGCAGACCGCCAGCCGGGGCAGGCTCGGCGTGTTGCCGGCTGCGTGCGGCCGGCAACGCCTTGGTGTGCTCGCTAGCTTTCGATACCGGTAACGCTACCGTTGATCTTCATCCGAGTATCTTCCCGCACCCGGCGGCCTGTCAAGCTGCACTCTCGTCCAAGCCAATATGAGCTTGGAGCATGAAGTTCACCACCGTCCCGCATGAAGTGTTCAACTCACAGTGCGCAGGCTACTGGTAGGTGCACTCTCTTGCAGCCTCGGCAAACACCCGCAGATTTTCTGGCGAGGTTTCAAAGAAATGGTCGCTCAGACAGCAAATATAGCCGCCCTCGAAACCCACCTTCTCGAAAAG
>Ga0302320_10015095_pt1 | contig 15906 bp, 16 predicted proteins | sample Bog_T0_3_FD_202130 | JGI IMG/M metagenome (GOLD analysis project Ga0302320, IMG submission 202130) | Peat permafrost microbial communities from Stordalen Mire near Abisko, Sweden - Bog_T0_3 | ecosystem: Environmental > Terrestrial > Soil > Wetlands > Peat | place: Sweden: Abisko, Stordalen Mire... | reverse complement strand
GGCTACTGCGCCGCCCACTCGCGCTGGTTCTGGGGCTTTCGCCTGCACCTGCTGGCCGCCCCCGACGGCACGCCGCGGGCCTTTACGCTCGCCGATCCCGGCCGCGGCGAACGCGAGGTGGCCCTCGAGCTGCTGCGACGCGCGGCGCGCGGCGGCGAGGTCTTGCTGTGCGACAAAGGCTACGCCGGGCGCGCCTTTGCCGCCTCGGCCGCCGAGCACGGCGTCTGCGTGGTGCGACCGGCGCGCAAGGACGAGTCCGGAGCCGGCCCCCACCTGGCGCCCATCCGCCAGCGCATCGAGTCGATCTTCTGGACGGCCAAGGATCTGCTCACCCTGGAGCGCCACGGGGCGCGCACCCTGGCCGGGCTGCGCGAGCGCATCCTGACGTTTCTGCTGTCTGGCGGCCTGCATCAGCCTCAACCACCGACTGGGACGGCCCAGCCGGGCGCTGGTCGACTACTGCGCCTGAGCTGTGGGCGTGGAATCAATCATCTAGGTCCAGTTGCTCGTTGTCGCTCCCAACGCTCACACATGCCGATCGCCTTCCAACATAGCGTCAGCGTCTCCTGCGGCTAGGGAGGTACTACCCCTCCTCTCCGCCTGCCTCCGGCACACGCACCCAGATGCGCTTGAGCGGCAGCTCCGCCTGGATCCCCGGCGAGAGCTGGTCGTAGCGGCGCAGCAGGTTGGCTACCACATCGCCGGCATCCCAGAGACGGATCTCGAAGTGCAGGTGCCGCGCCTCCTTGAGCAGCGGTGCAGCAAAGCCACCCCAGGAGACCAGCAGCCCTTGGTCTGCGCCGAAGTTCTTCATCGTGCCCTGCAGCTCGCGTAGCACGGACGCTCCGGCCGCGGTCTCACTTGACTTGACCTGAACGCACAGGCGCGGCGAGTCAAAGCCCATGGACCCCGAGCCCGCGATGATGTCCACCCCGCCGTCGGCGCCGGCCGGCGAGACGAGCGTCTGGTAGCCCTGCGTCTGGAGGATCTCGTCGACCAGGCGGGCCAGCTCGTGGCCTTTGAACTTGTGCGTCAGGTACTCGGTGAGATCGTCGGAGGCGAACTGTTCGATGTCGACGGGGGTAGCGTCCTCGTCTGCCTCGTCTGCCGGTGTGGGTGGCACCGGTTGGCCTCCGAGCATCGCCTTGATGCGCTCCTCGGCGTTGTGCCGCTTGATCTGGCAGACGGTCATGAAGGCACCGAAGGTGTAAAGCAGGTCCTGGTCGAACCTGGCGCGCGGGATGTCGGTCTTGATCCAAGTCACCGGCCGGGTGTGGTGGACGTCTGCACCGAGATCGGTTCGGAAAGCGTAGGGACCCGCCACCTTGCCGATGGCGATCGCCGCCTGCGTCTTCAGCGGCAGCACGACGAGATCACCTTCCTGCATTCGCTCACGAAACGCCCACAACTGACCCACCCAGTTGGCGATGCGACCCTTGCCCGCGTCCGGGTAGGTCGCCCTGACGATCTCCTCGACGGCACTCCGCGAGGTGGCACACGCCAGGTCAGGCACTTCCTCCCAGCCGATGACGCTGAGGCCCTGCTCCAAAGCTAAGGTCTCGCGTTCACCATAGCGTCCGGCGCGGGTCAGCCACACGGTCATCGTCGCCCCCTGATCGATCGTCCTTTGCGCTCCCGAAGCGTCACTAAGAGATGCTACAGAAGTAGCGACGTGACTCATAGTCCGTAGACCCATGGTCAACATGTCACTTGACTTCAGACCATGGACAGCTCGGCAGAGGATCCAATCGTCGCCTTCGGCCGCCGCCTGCGAGCGCTCCGCTTGGAGCGTGGTCTTTCTCAGGAACAGCTCGGCAGTATCGCGGGGCTCGATCGCACCTACGTGAGCAGCTGCGAGAACGGCCGTCGTAACGCGACCATCAGGACGATCGATCGGCTGGCAAGTGCGCTCGAGGTCGATCCTTGTGCCCTGGTCTCAGATAGGCAATGCTGAGCGCCGTGGGCGACGAAAACCCAACGAAGGCGCTCGCCGGCGCGGTGGAGACCACCCGACGGCTCTGTGGTAGCGACGCTTCCCGGTACTGCAACTGGCTTCGCTTGGCACGGCCGTGGCCAGGTGCAGATGCTTTCTTCGCCAGGCTCAAAGACGAGACCAGCGCGGGCCAGGTCGTCGATCACATGGGCGCCCTCTACTTCGGAATGATCTTCTGCATGCTGGGTTTCGCCGCGTCTTTTGAGCCAAGCGGCCTGAAGGGACCGGACTTGCTGATCGAGCGCGACGGTGCGTGCGCGACGGTCGAGGTCACTCGGCGGCGCCCCATGAGCCAGGGGTCGCCGCGGCTCGGGGTGAGCGGCATGCCCGAAGACCTGATGCTTTCCGCCTACGGCGACCCGACGCGCGACATTGATCGCGCGTTTGAGAAGGTCAAGGGTAAGTTCCCTCAGGCGGTCGGGCCGTCGGCCATCATCGCCCTGTGGAACAGCGATGAGGGTCTCGAGGATCTCGAGATGGCAGAGGCGATTGCGGCAATGCGAGATGACCCTGACCTGCCCGCGGGGCTCGAGTTTGTGGCCTTCGCCTCGGATTGGGCGCGCGCCGGTCGTTTCGTCCGATGCTTCGCCGTGGCAGATGGACCGCAACCCCACATCGCGTCCTGGATTGACGGCCTAGAAGACATCACCAGTCCGGCCTTCGGCGACTGGCTGCACGCGTCGATCGACGGCCTCTCGGCCTCGGGCTAGCGTCGGCGCGCAGTCGGCGGAAGCCCAAAGCGCAGGGACATCTCCGGTTGTTTAGGTCTGGCTGTGACGTCCGCTTGGTCGACGCTGGACGCCTTTGAACGACCGTCTCGACTGGCAGGGTCTGGAGCGCGCTCCTGATCTGTCTGCTAGGGCTTGAAGGCCGTGAGCAGCTGCTGCGCCTGCCCGCCCAGCTCATGCACGGCAAAGTCGTGCAGCCCGGCGGCCTCACACCAGCGCCTGTAGTCCTGCTCGCCGTAGACGTCACCGGCGCTGGTCGCCACGAGCATGTTCACCCCAAACAGCGACGAGGAAAAACAGCGAGCGCGGCCTTCGAGCCGCGCTCGCCTCATGGTGATTGCGGTGTTTCGCCAGGACTCTAGGCGGCACTCCTCACAAGCCCGCGTCGAGCTGCCAGACAAAGGCATGGCCGAGTTCGTAGACCGGCGCCGTCGGGTCGCTGTGATCGATCGCACCAGTCACCACGATCAACTCACCGACGGTCACGTTGGCCAGAGGGACCGTCGTAACGACACCGCCGGTCAGCGTGCGAATGACGCTGGTGGGCATGACGTTCAGGGTCAGGTCACTGCCGGTGTCGCTCTGTACGGCGCGCGTTCCGCAGGCCACCGTCAGTGTCAGCGTGTCGGCGTTGGTGTCCAGTGCGCTGACCACACCGCAAGCCGCGAACCACTTGAGCTGGCCTACTGCCACGACGTGGCGCACCAAGACGCGGCGGGCGGTGAAGACCGGCAAGCTGGGGTCGCTACGGTCGGCGCTGCCGCCGATCCAGACGCGGTCGCCGACGGTGATCTGGTCGATGGTCGTGGCGCTCGCTTGGCCACGCTGCAAGACGAAGATCTTGGCAGTCGCCGGCAGGTCGATGGTCACGTCTTTGCCCACAAAGCCGTGCAGGCCAAGCGAGCCACGCGCGACGGCCACGACGAGGTCGTTGCCCTGCAGGTCGACCGAGGTGACCGATCCCAGGCACAAGAACCGGGTCTGAGCGCGCGGCTGCCAGACGCAGGCCTTGCTGATGTCGTAGAGCGTGGTACCCGGCGTGGTAGTGACATCGGTCGCTCCGCTTGCGACGAGCATGTTGCCGACGGCCACGTCGGCGAGCGTGGTGGCGCTCTTTGTGTGATTGGAGAACCGCGAGAGCGCGCTCGTCGCGGTGACGTTCAAGGTGAGGCTCTGGCCGAGCGATCCCTGCAGGGCAAGCGAGGCACGCTTGACTGTGACCGAGATCGTGCCGGCGCTCTGGTCTACGGCGGTGACCTTGCCAAGACAGGTGAAAGCCTGGGTGGCGGGCGCAGGGGTCGGCGAGGGAGTCGGGTAGGCCAGCGCCTGTGAGGCCAGACCCAGCGCCAGTACGGCTGCGAATAGGACGATGAGCAGTTTCTTGGTGTGCGCCATGTGGTGCCTCCGTCTGCGGGTTCGGTGGCGAAGCCACCCCACCTGAGAGATATCGGACCCTGCGCGGCGCCTGATAACGATGCGCCCGGTAGTTGTGTCGTCAAGCCAGACAGCATCGCCCGGGTGTGTCTATGCAGCGCTCTGGGGGTGGCCCCGAGGCTTGCCGCCCGGAGGGATAGCCTCAAGGCCATGGCCGGACAGAAGCTCCCGCCGGCCAACGGACGTTCTGGCGCCGCGACCTACGGTCGGCGGTGCCTTCGCGACCGTAAGCGGCAGCTTCGGCGCCGTCCCAATGGGTGACGACCCGCAAGCATCCGTGCATTGGCGCCCATCGTAGGTAGACTGGCGCTGCTCATCTCAAAGGAGGTTCGGTCATGCAGGAACCCCGCGAACGCTGCGACTCGTGCCGATTCTTCGGACCATCGGAGCTGGCACCCCCCGACGACCGCGGCACGTGTCGCCGCCGACCACCGGCTGTCTTTGCTCGGGCACTGCCCCAGTCAGGTCACCTTGGCGGCCCTACTCCCGGCGCCGTTGCCTCTGTCGGGTGCTTTCATACCGCGTTTCCGCTTGTCGGCCCTGACGAGTGGTGCGGCGAGCATGCGCACATGGGCGGGGCGTCCTAGCAACCCCTCCGATCGACAACCGGCCCCCACCCCAATATTGTGGGAGCAAAGGGCCGGGTGCGGTTCTGCTGCGCCTGCGGTGGTCGACCACCACGCCTGAGGCGATGGGGTCCACGGTTGCCTCGGCGGCGCCGCGCCGGCGCGACGCGCCCTGTGCAGCGGAATCACCGGCTGCACATGTTCGCGTGTGTTGTGCGCCAGGTGGAGTGTTTTGGTTGCGATGCAGTTGGGCGGCCGCAGCCCCGATAGACAGGGCGCATCGCACCCAGTGGCCGCTGCAGGTAGTCGCCCAGAAGCGTGAGTTCGCTGACAGGCGGCACGTCCCTGGTGGCCTTTGCACCCACAACGACATCGGGTCGCACAGTGAACCTCGGTCCCTCAGCGCATCGACAGCGTGGAGCGACGAGGGTCGGCGTTTTGGCCAAGGCGAGCCGGAATGCGGTGTGCGCGACGACGAATGGTCAGCAACAATCATCCGAAGCCACAGTCGCCGACGGGAGATCAATGGAGCTTCAGGCGTGCAGGATCACGATCGATACCCAGGCCATCACAGCGCCGGGGTGGCTTGAAGTCAGCGACGCCGACGACCCCCGTCTTTGGGAGCTCACCGTTCGAGGTCCGATCGATGGAGATCTGGGGGGCGCGACCAACGACAAGACCGAAGACGTCTTCCGAGCCGAGCTCACAATCTCGCAAGGCAGGCGTTACGGGGGAGAAGGACAGATCCGCAAGGCAACCGACTCACTGGCCACCGGGATGCGCTCGCTGGTGATGGCGGGGAACGGACCCCTGAGGGCCTTGTCGTAGCGACCGCCGAAGGGCTGCTCTAACAGGCCCAGCAGAGATCGCCAGCATCTTGCGCCAAGTAAGGTAACGTCACGCGGTGTGACCTCGGCTCAGCCAGTAGTCTGTCTGGGCTGTGTTGCGAGGATTGCAGACTCATCGGTGGACTCAGCAATCGAGCAGGGCGGCAGTGGCGAACCTGATGGTGGGGTTGAAGGTCCGGCTCAGGCAGAGGGCCACCCGATCTCTGCGTTTCCCGCCTCCCCTTGCGGAGCTGACGGTCGTCGTGCACCCGGCGGCTCTGCGCGCCCTTTACAGCAGCCACACCCAGGTAGCCTGTATCGGCGGCGGCGAGCTGCTTTGGCTGGGGGCTCTCGGTGAGGATCTCCTTGAGGCAGTCGCTGCCCCGCGCGACATGGCTGCCAGGGCCACTTGCGCGCGGCGGCTGCTCATCGGCGGTCGTCTGTGGGAGGTGGTGAGGCCAGGGAGTCTCGTTCAGGGGCACGTGGCACGGCCACTGTCGACCGTCTACGATGGCAGTGCGCTGCGTCCGTGGGTCATAATCGGAGAGACAGTCGACGGCGCGCCAATCGCCGCGCCGCTCAACGAGCCCAGCAACCCGAAGTGGTTCACGCCTGAGATCCCTCAGGCCGCGATGAGCTTCCCAGGCAACAACAAGGACGCCCGGCTGGAGCTCGCTCACCTTTGGACCCTTCCGGCAAACGTCGCTACTGAGGGAGCGGTCTCGCCGGGCGCCACCGAAGATGTTGAGGCGGCGATCAGGGCATACGTCGACGCGGAGCCAGATTGGTGGGGCTGATCCTCCGCCAGCAAGCAGGCCGCCCGGGACGCCTTGTGTCGGCCGCACCGCTCCTCAGCTCAGGCTCTCGCCCTGAGCCCACGCGAGAAAGGCGCCACTGGGGCTGGCCATCGCCTCCGGCTCGAGCAGCACCACCGTCTCGTGGGCGACGTCTCGGTTGTCTTTCGCGACGCCGACACAATAAAGTGATATCAGTTCATACCCAGCCTTTCATGGCAGGAATGCTGTGGAGCATACCGCCGCACGGCAGGTCGCAGTGGCGCAAGCGTCGGGCGAACCCGCGGCTGAGCAGGCGTTGGTCGTCGAGCGACTCGGCAAGCGTTTCGGCGACCCGAAGGGGGCCGGCAAGACGACGATGACGCGCACCCCGGGGACCTTGCTCACCCCCGCGTCGGGGTACGCGGCCGTCGCCGGGCTAGCGCTCAGCCCCAGGAACGGCCTCGAGATCCGCGGACAAGGAGAGCAAAGATGTCGGCGACTCTGAAGCTAACGCGAGAGACGATCGGTGCGGAGGTCCATCGTCGCCCGTTCGAGGTCCTTGTGGACGGCAAGGGCGTCGGGTCGTTCGCATTGCACGACACCTTCGAGACGCCGGTCGAACCCGGAAGTCACACCCTGCAGATCCGGGAAGGCCGCTACTCGAGCCGAGAGCTCCCGTTTCAGGTGACCGATGGCCAGCTCATCAGCTTCAACAGCCAAGGCAAGAGGATCTTGCCGATCTTCCTCGCGGCGTTCGTCGTTCCCAGCCTGGCGCTCACGCTCAAGGTCACTCGGGTGCAGTAGGCGCTCTCTTTCACGTAGTCCGGCACGCCGATGCCAACCTCGGCCACAGCAAAGGAGGCTCCCGAAACCGGGGAAACGCATTACCTGGAGACCAAAGCACACGCCTCGCGGAGCCTTCACGTGCAAACGCCGCCTTGTGCCGCCAGGTCCTCAAGTTGTCTCTCGAGAACGCGACATTTCAGGCCCAGTTCCAGGCTCAGCACCCTAGCGCCGCCAGCCGCCGCGCGGCGGTCGTCGCTGTGCAGACGGGAATCTTCATAACCAGTGTCGGCGAATCCAGCCCTCGGAGTAAGCTGGGACCCTACTCGCACGCCGTTCCAGCCATGCAGGAGGAGGTGGCACAGCGGATCGCGGGGTTGGTGTTCGCTGGCGAGACCTGCTGAGCAAGGCCAGGGGCCGAGCGGCCAACCTCAGAACCCTCCAGACTGCGCTCCAGACTCCTCACTGTACGAGGATGGACACAGAAGGACGACAACAGCCGTGGATGGACAAGCGACACCGGCCCTAGGCTCGGCGCAAGCGCACTGAAAATCATGGTGTCGACAGTTCAATTCTGTCCCTCGCCACCAGCTTTTTCTTCCTGCAGACGGCGCGTTTCCGCGCTGCGTGAGCTCCGTCGAAATGCTTCCTGAGGTTAGCAAATCTCGCCCTTGGCAAGCGTGACAGTCACCCGAAAGCCGACATCAGACGCGGACGCCGGCGTGAAACTGCGGCAGGCAGCCGTCACGCGAACCGCGGGCGGGGCACCACGATGCGGGTTCTCAGCTGCGCAGACTACTGTACCTTGAAGGTCCGCCACGTTGTCGACGCTGCCGAATTCGTGCCTGCTTCGGCGACGGTAACCTTCATGCGGTAGCTGCCGATACTGGCAGGCTTGTAACTCGCATTGTAGGTGCCACTGGCGCTGACCGTCCGCGTCAGACTTGCGCCTTTGAGCCACGTGCTGACCGGCTTGCGCTGGACGATCAGTGTGACTTTCGCTCCGGCGAGGCTGCTGGGCGTCACCTTTCCGGTGGCCGTCACGCGGTTGCCAAGAACCAAAACGCCGCTACTCGGGCCACTCAGCTTGAGCGTCAGTTTCGGCGCAACCGCAATGACGGTGAAATTCGTCGCACTGGTCGCGGTGCCGCCAGGTGTAGTGACCGTGAGCGTGCCTGTACTGGCACCGAAAGGTACCGTGGTGGTGATCAGCGTCTGGTTGAGCACCACGAACTTCGCCGCGCCACCGTTAAAGCGGACCTTGCTGACGCCACTGAAGCCGCTGCCGCTCAGGACAACCGTGCTGCCCACCAAGCCTGAAGTCGGCGTGAAGCTGCCGACTGTCACTGTCGTCGGAGCCAGCACCGTGAAGCTTGTCGAGCTGGTTGCGGTCCCACCCAGATTAGTGACCGTAATCTTGCCCGTGGCGGCACCGGAGGGCACGGTGGCGGTGATGACCGTGTCAGAGTCCACTGCAAAGGTTGCTGCGGCGCCGTCGAAGTGGACGTTGCTCGCGTCGTCGAAGCCGCTACCGTTCAGGATGATGGTGCTGCCCGCCGGGGCCGAGGACGGTGTGAAGCTCGTCAGTGCAGGCATCACCCTGAAGTTCGCTGCACTTATAGCGCTGCCTTCGGGGGTGGTGACGCTAAGTGGGCCGGTCCTGGCGCCATCTGGCACAGTCGCTGTGATGAGAGTAGTGCTGTTCACGGTGAACTTCGCTGCAGCGCCGTTGAAGCTGACCGCCGTGGCGTCGCCGAAGCCCGTGCCGCTCAGGACAACGCCGCCGCCCACTAGACCTGAAGCTGGCGTAAATGCCGTAAGTGTGACCGTCGGCACTACCGTAAAGCTCGCCGCGCTTCTCGCCAGGTCACCGGCAGTGGCCTCGACGATAAGTTGGCCGTTCACGGCGCCGGAAGGCACAGTGGCTGTGATCGTCTTGTCGCTGACCACCGTGAACACGGCGTCCTGCCAGCCCGAACTTACATAGCTTCCGTTACTGAAGGCGACCGCTGTGACACCGCTGAAGCCACTACCGGTCAGGGTCACGGTGCTACCTACCGGGCCTGAGGTTGGCGCGAAGCCCGTGATTGCCGGCGCCGATGTGGCGTCACTGGCCGCGGTGAGGACGGTGCCGGCGTGAGCCGCTGCCCAGCCACCGGCGGCGAAAGCGATGTCGTTAAGGTTCAACCGTGCGGCCGAGCTCCGCGGGCCCTGGACGGAAGCGTGAGAGGCTGAGGCACTGGCCGGTAACGCCAGGGCGAGGCTGACCATGACAAGTGTCAAAGCAAGGGACTTGCAGGTGCGCCGCCGAGCGGTCGGCTTGTCGCTGCGTGCCGAAGCCTGTGTCATCCTGCTATCTCCCTTTTGGCGCTCGCTGTGGGCCGTCTCCACCCTTGCCAAGCGGTTTCGGCGCACTCTACACCGTCGGCAGCGGAGTGTCGAAGACCCACTCGCCGGCCGCAGATCGGGGAGTCTGGGGTAGCTTGGTCGCCCGCTTCACAGCGAGGCCCGCTCGCATGTGGCTGGGGTCGGGCACGAGAGGCGGCCACAGAGCAGACAGACTGCTTGGCCTGCCCGGCTCTGTCACTCTTCAGGTGCCGGCTGCCGTGCTGAGCTGCACGGGGCTGAGCACGCGCCTTCCCCAGGCAAAGCCAGAGGAGTAGTACCAGCCCGGCCAGTTGAGGTTGGCCAGGGTGACTCCGTCGAAGAAGCTCGACGCCTCGAGAAACCAGCCGTTGCCCAGGTAGATGGCGGCGTGGAAGATCGAGGCGGCACTCGATTTCGGGCCATTCGGTCCGAAGAAGATGATGTCGCCGGGGGCGAGCTTGGCGCGGCCGATACGCGGTTTGGCGGCGGTTGCCATAGCGGCCGCGGTGCGCTGGGCGTTCGGGATCGCATAGCCGAAGTTCATTTTCAGGACCCACCAGACAAAGCCCGAGCAGTCGAAGCCGCCGTGGGCCTGCAGCCCGTAGGGCGAGTCGGGTGTCGGGTACTGCCCGCCCCAGACGTAGGGATAGCCGGCGTACTGAAGGGCAAAGTCGATGATCTGTCGCTGGCGTACGCTTAAGCTGGGCAACACGATGTGGTCGAAGCCCGACAGCTCCTCGAGCTGCCAGGGGGCGACCGTCAGTGCCGCTTTGAACATGTAGGCGACCTCGGCGCGGTCGATGTCCTGGCTGGGGGAGACCTCCAGGGCGGGCTCTGAGAGATGGTTGTAGCGCAGGCCCAGGAAGCGCGCCGCGACCTCCCAGGGCAGGCGCGCCGGAGCGTCTGTCGTCCAGCCGGGGTTGGGCTGCCACGTGGTGGGCTGCAGGGCGCTCAGGATGGTCCAGTCAGCAGTCGGGTGTAAGAGACGGATCATGCGCACCAGGATGCGATCGGCCTGCCATTCGGGCACCGCGGCGCCGGGGTCAAAGTTGCCGTGAGAGGGCCCCATCAGGTGCAGGGCGATAGCCACCTGCACCGCGTGGAAGTAGGGGCTCGTTGCGGCGAGGTCGGCCAACGGTACCGGGGCGGCGACAGTGTCAGCGAAGTTGCTTGAGGCGGTGACCACGGCGGCCGCGAGCTGCTGTCGGGTGATCGGCTGGTCAGGCTTGAAGGCCGCACCCTGATAGTCGTCGAGCAGCCTGGCGCCAGCCGGTCCCTGGTTGGTCACCCAGTTGATAGCAGCGTAGTCCCAGTAGCTCTTGGCAACGTCTGGGAAGGTGCGGGCTTGGGCGGCCGGTGTCAACAGTACGGCGCAGGCGATCGCTGCGAAGCTGATCACCGCTGAGAGTTTGAGTGTCGCCATCAGGCTTCTCATCGATGTGGCTATCGGTGGGTAGCCGCAATCCTTGAGCATTGCGCACACAACGGTAATCGTGGCGGCCTGGAGGGCCAGGCATGGGTTGGAGGCGACGCCGCCTAGTCGAGTCAGAACGGGTCACTCACTACCCGTAATCCCGATTGTCTCCAGCCGCTGTGCCGTGGTGCCGTGCCCTTCAGCCTAAAGAGATAAGGGCACGCAGCCGATACAGACAACGCAGCGGCAGCCAGGCGAAAGAAAAGTGTCTAAGGCTTCTGCGGGTGGGCAACCTGAATGCGAAGGCGAAAAAGGCAAACCGTCCGTGAGGGCGGGGCGCAAAGCCACAGGACTCCTGTCAAAAAGAGTCGGCTGGGTTGCCGCCGCAGCGAGAAGCACGACGCTGACGGACCTGTGACTGCCTGAGAGGCACCACGGGTCCTTTTTCGTGGTTTCTCTCGAGTAGAGGTTTGTAAGGTCTAAGACGATTGTCTAAGGAGGTGACAATCCCAATGAAGCGCTTCTCCAGAGGTCAAAAGGGTTTCACGCTCATCGAACTCCTGATCGTCATCATCATCATCGGTATCCTGGCGGCGATCGCCATCCCGATGTTCTTGAGCCAGCGCAACAAGGCCAAGGACGCCGCGGTCAAGGAGGGCATCCACAGCATCCAGATCGGCATCCAGAGCTACGCGGTCGACAACAGCGATGCCTACCCCGGTGCTATCGCCAACAGCGCCGCGCTCGTCGACCCGACCGGCCATCCCTACGTCGACAACTGGCCGAAGAACCCGTTCACGAACGTTCTTATGGCTAGCTCCTCGAACCAGGGCGACTACACCTACACCAACAACGCGGCCAGCAGCACGTTCACGCTTGTGGGCCACCTGTCCAACGGTGGTGCCTTCCAGGTACCGTGATCTGGTAACAGCGTCATCGCAGACACGAAGGGAGGCGGCTCTCGCACAGGGTCGCCTCCCTTTCTCGTCACCCCGCACGACTTGCAGGACCGGCCACTTGAAAGCCACGACGACGCCTAGAGGTGGGGCAAGAGATGCTACGAGACTACTTTCCGACGACGAGGCGCGCCCGGAGCGGCGTCCCCAAGGGTCGCCAGAGCCACGCGGGCTTCACGCTCATCGAGCTCCTGATCGTCATCATCATCATCGGCATCCTGGCTGCCATCGCCATCCCGATGTTCCTGAGCCAGCGCAACAAGGCCAAGGACGCCGCTGTCAAGGAGGGCGTCCACAGCATCCAGGTGGGCGTCCAGAGCTACGCTGTCGATCACAGCGACACGTACCCGGCCGCCGTCGCCAACAGCGCCGCGCTGGTCGACTCGACCGGCAAGGCCTACGTCGACAACTGGCCAAAGAACCCGTTCACCACCGTGTCCATGGCCAGCAGCTCGGCCCAGGGCGACTACACCTACACCAACAACGCGGCCAGCAGCACGTTCACGCTTGTGGGCCACCTGTCCAACGGTGGTGCCTTCCAGGTACCCTGATGGGGGGCTGGCTGTTTGCCGAATGGATCGTTGGAAGGGCGGCTCTTTGAGTCGCCCTTCTGCGTCTTGGATTCGAAGCGCCGGCCGCTGCTAATGTTTGCTGAGACGATGCCGATATACACCATGCTCGATGAGTGTGAGTCCGACTGGAGCGCGCTTCATCTGATGTCACTTCTCACCAACGAAGGGCGCCGAGTGATGACCGGCGCCCTTTGCGTTTCTTTGGGCAACTGCGGTTCAACCCCCGCAGGTCAGTGGGTGGCAGTGATCGACTGAACCGCCGATGTCTAGCGCTTCTGCAGTGGGGCAACCTAACTATGAAGGCGAAAAAGCAAACCGTCCGCGAAGACGGGGCGCAAAACCACAGGCCTCTACCAAGAGGGCCGGCTGGGTTGCCGTCGCAGCAAAGGCACGACGTTAACGGACCTGTGACTGCTCAAGGGGCACCACGGGTTCTTTCTCGTGGTCTCTCTTAAGCCAATGGCTTCACAAGGTCTCAAGACGATCGGGAGGAGTTGACTTACTCACATGAAGCGTCTCTCCAGAGGTCAAAAGGGCTTCACGCTCATCGAGCTCCTGATAGTCATCATCATCATCGGTATCCTCGCGGCTATCGCCATCCCGATGTTCCTCACCCAGCGTAACAAGGCCGATGACGCCGCGGTCAAGGAGGGCATCCACAGCATCCAGATCGGCATCCAGAGCTACGCGCTCGACAACAGCGACAACTATCCCGGCGCCGTCGCCAACAGCGCCGCGCTGGTCGACTCGACGGGCCACCCCTACGTCGACAACTGGCCGAAGAACCCGTTCACGAACGTTCCTATGGCTAGCAGCTCGAGCGAGGGTGACTACACCTACACCGACAACGTGGTCAGCTCGACTTTCGCGCTCGCCGGCCACCTTTCAACGGGCTCCGACTTCACGGTTCCTTGATCGTAGTCTGATCATCTGGAGCGTCAGGCCATGGGAGGGCGGATCACATCAGGAGCCGCCTACCTGTCTTGTTTCGGGCCGGCCTGACCCCCGGTGGGAGCTGTTAGCGCTAGCCACGGCGTCGACCAACTCCGCTCGAACCTCGCTCCACGTGAAACATCGATCTCCCAAACGACCGGGTCAGCGCAGTTCTTCAACCCTGCCCGCGAGAAGAGTCTGGGGGCTTGCGAACCGTCTTCGCAGATAGAGACGGCCACGACGGTGATGGCGACGTTGCGGCCTATGGACGCCCGCCCTGGTTGTTACGCTCCAGAGACACCATCGGCCTGATTAGCAAGCGTCAGGCTTGGAACCGTCTCATGTCGGGGGACCGTGTTTCGCTGACATACAGCCACGAGTGCGCGCCAGCCTCTGTAGTGGCATTCGTCTTGCAGACCCTGCAATATCAGTCCTTCTCGAGTTGCCGACAGCCTCACGCGCTGTTTCTGACGGCGTCGCACCCACGCTGCGGCTCCTTGCGGGCGGCAGCGGACTTGCGGTCGCTGCCGGCCCGGACAATACTCACACGGCTCGCTGCGGATGTGTCCACGAGGAGGGCGACGTCTAGGGAGGTTCGATGCTGACCGGCGGTCGACCATTGAAAGTCAAGGTTTGGGGCGACCTAGCCTGTTTTACCAGACCGGAGATGAAGGTCGAACGCGTGAGCTATCCGTGCTTGACACCCTCGGCTGCGCGCGGCGTCCTGGAGGCTATCTTCTGGAAGCCGGAGTTCACTTGGCGGGTGCGGTCGATTGACGTTCTCCGCCCAGTCCGTTACATCTCGATCGTACGCAATGAGGTCACCAAGAAGTCTTCCGTTGGATCGACGGCCTCCGGCGCGGTGATTATTGTTGACGACGACCGAGCACAGCGTCACACGCTAGCTCTGCGTGATGTCGCCTATGTAATTCGCGCTGATGTGCAGCTTCGCGAACACGCAAAGGCCGAGGACCCCGCCAAGTTTCGTGACCAGTTCCGACGCCGAGTTGCCAGCGGTCGCTGCTTTCGTCAGCCGTACCTCGGGTGCCGCGAGTTTGCTGCCTTCTTTTGTGAGCCCGACGACGAATCTACGGAAGCGATCAACAAGGAGCTCGGTGCAATGCTGCTCGACATCGAGTTTCCGTACGGGGTATTCGGTCCCGGGCGGCCGATATTCTTTGAGGCTCGCCTCCAGAAGGGCCGGCTCACGGTACCGGAGCTCCCGCGGGAGTCGGGTGAGGCCAGCCTGACATGATGCTGCGCCGGCTTGTCGAGTACGCGGAACGCCTTGAGCGCCAAGGTCTGCTTCCGCCACGAATGTATGGCCCCACGCGTATCCGGTGGCTCATCGACCTATCGTCAACCGGTGACTTGCTCGGATTTCTGTGCACCGCTTCGGAGTCTGACACGGGCCCGGCTCGACGTGGAAAGGAATACTTGGCGCCACATGTCGATCGAACTAGCGCCGTGTGCGCCAAACTACTCGCGGACCGCGCGGATTACGCCTTGGGTTCGGTGGGGTCAGCTTCCGCAGAGCGCAGGGCGGTGCGGCGTATCGCCGAATCCCACAGCGCCTTCGTCGACTTGGTACGTGAGTGCGCGAAAATCACAGGCGAGCCAGCCGTGCTTGCCGTTTCCAGCTTTCTCGAGAAGGAAGACTGCGCGGATCTTTCGCTGCCGCTGGAGCTTGACATGCGGGACGTCGTCACCTTCCGTGTCGGTGGCGCGTTGCCCATAGATCTGCCGAGCGTGCGCGGGTTTTGGGCTGCGGCATGTGAGCCTGCAGTAGACAAGAAACAATTGCGTCAATGCGTGATTTGCGGTCGTCAGCGAATGCCAGCCCTGCGCCATCCAGTGGCCATCAAGGGTGTCCCGAGGGGTCAGGTGTCAGGCATGCAGATCGTTTCGGCCAACGAGGCTGCCTATGAGTCCTATGGACTTCGCGCTTCGTTGGTCGTGCCAACATGCCACGAGTGTGCTGAGCGCTACGCGCAGGCTGCCAATGCTCTGCTGCGTTCACAGGCCACGTGCGTGACTGCGGGGCCACTTGCTTACATCTTCTGGACACGCGAAGGAGCGGTTCTTCCCATTGAGAAGTTTCTCTCGGGCCCTGATCTTGCCGAAGTGCAGGAGCTGTGCAAGTCCACCCCGAGATTTCGAGCAGGACCTGCTATCGACGCTGAGCCGTTCTACTGCGCTGCCCTGACGGCCAATGGCGGCCGAATCGCCGTGCGCAACTGGCTCGAAACAACTGGCGCACAAGTTGAAGGCTCTCTGGCGCGCTACTTTCGACTACAGCGTCTAGTGGGCAGTGACGGCTCCGACCAACCGCCGTGGGATGTGTTCGTGTTGGCGGCGGCCACCGTGCGTGATGCTAGCCATATCGACCCTCAGACTGTTGATCTCCTGCTCCGCGTCGCTTTGAATGGCGGGCGTGTACCAGCAGTTCTGCTGTATCGTGCGTTACAGCGGGTGAGGACCTCACGGAAGCTCACCAGGCCGCAAGCGGCGCTCATAAAGATGAGTCTTGCCTCGCGTGTCAGCGACCATGAAGGAG
>Ga0302320_10015090_pt1 | contig 15908 bp, 14 predicted proteins | sample Bog_T0_3_FD_202130 | JGI IMG/M metagenome (GOLD analysis project Ga0302320, IMG submission 202130) | Peat permafrost microbial communities from Stordalen Mire near Abisko, Sweden - Bog_T0_3 | ecosystem: Environmental > Terrestrial > Soil > Wetlands > Peat | place: Sweden: Abisko, Stordalen Mire... | reverse complement strand
AGGCAGCCGTCGCGTGAGCGCGACCGACGCCGGTCAGGAGCGCGCCGTGCTCGAGCGCGTCCCCGCAGGCCTTTACATCGGCGGGCAGTGGCGCGACGCATCCGGCTCGGGCACCCTGGCAGTCGAGGACCCAGCCACCGAGGAGCCGCTCCTCGAGGTTGCCGACGCGCAGCCCGAGGATGCCCTCGCCGCGCTCGCCGCCGCCGCCGAGATTCAGGCTGAGTGGGCCGCCTGGGCGCCTCGCGAGCGCGGCGAGATCCTGCGGCGCGCCTATCAGGCGATCGTCGATCAGACCGAGGAGCTCGCGCTGCTGATGACGCTCGAGATGGGCAAGGCGCTGGCCGAGTCACGCGCCGAGATCGGTTATGCCGCCGAGTTCTTCCGCTGGTTCTCCGAGGAGGCCGTCCGGATTCACGGGCGCTACATGGTCAACACCACCGGCAAGGGGCGGATCCTCACGATGCGCCAGCCCGTCGGGCCATGCGTGTTCGTCACCCCCTGGAACTTCCCCACCGCGATGGGCACACGCAAGATCGCCCCCGCAATCGCCGCCGGTTGCACGATCGTCGTAAAGCCCGCGCAGCAGACACCGCTCTCGATGCTCGCCCTTGCGCAGATCCTCGAGCAGGCCGGGCTGCCCGGGGGCGTGCTCAACGTGATCACCTCCCGGCACTCCGGCGCGGTGATCGAACCGCTGCTCAAGGACCCCCGCACGCGCAAGCTCTCCTTCACCGGCTCCACCGAGGTCGGGCGCAAGCTGATCGAACAGTCCGCCGAGCAGGTCCTGCGCGTCTCCATGGAGCTCGGGGGCAACGCTCCCTTCCTCGTCTTTGCAGACGCCGATCTCGACGCCGCCGTCGACGGCGCCATGCTTGCCAAGATGCGCAACGTCGGCGAGGCCTGTACCGCCGCCAACCGTTTCCACGTGCATGAGTCGGTCGCCGATGAGTTCGCCCGGCGGATGGCCGAGCGTATGGGCGCGCTTACCGTCGGCCGCGGTACCGATCCGGGCGTCGACGTCGGGCCGCTGATCGACGAAGCGCAGCGGGAGAAGGTCGAGGAACTCGTCGGCGATGCGCTCGATCGCGGAGCCGAGCGACTGCTCGGCGGCGAGCGTCCGGCCGGACGCGGCTACTTCTACTCGCCCACCGTCCTCGCCGGCGTTCCCGACGGCGCGCGCGTGCTCGGCGAGGAGATCTTCGGACCCGTCGCTCCGATCGCCACCTTCAGCTCAGAGGATGAGGCCCTGGAGGCCGCCAACCGGACCGAGTTCGGTCTCGTCGCCTACATCTACACTCGCGACCTGCAGCGAGCCTTCCGTGTGTGCGAGGGCATCGAGAGCGGCATGATCGGACTCAACCAGGGCGTCGTCTCAAACCCCGCCGCCCCCTTCGGCGGCGTCAAGCAGTCTGGCTTCGGCCGGGAGGGTGGCTTCGAGGGAATCTCCGAGTACCTGGAGACGAAGTACGTCGCCATGGATGTTTGAGGCTAGGCGCGCCCCGCGCCTTTCAGCAGCTCGGCGAAGAAGCCCTTGCCGAGCACGCTGAGGCTGAGCAGCGATCCGAACAGGACGACCGCGTCGATGCTCTCCCGGCCCTGCTTCGCCCAGTAGACGTCTTCCAGGTTCAGCCACAGGGCGAACTCGTCAAGCGTCAACGCCGCGCCGCTGCCATATACCGCCGCCGTGACCCTCGAGGAGAGCCGTTCCTCGTTGATCCCCATCTCGAGCATCCACAGGTAGCCGACCGTCAACAGGCCCGCGATACCGAACGTCATGTGGTGGATGTGCCGGCCTCCCGGCGTGATGTTCTTGAACGGTCCCCGTTCCGCGCGGATCGCGTGCGTTATCGCCCGCACTCCTGCGAACGTCACGAAGAATGCGCTCGTCGAGACGAGCTGGCGCTCCTTGCGAGGGTCATCGAAGTACTTCGCATAGAGGGCACGCAGATCGCGCTCCGGCGCCAGCCAGCGCAGCGGCGTGCGCCGGCGAGGTTGGGTGGCCGCTGAGCCGTTGCTCGCCATCGGTTGCAGCCTAGAGGAGACCGGCGGCCCGGCGGACTGACCCGCCTCGCTCTAGAGTCTTGAGCTTCATGCGCCATCGAACCCCAGCGGCCGGCGCCGCGCGCCGCCACTCTGGGTTGGCTCTGGCCGGCGCTCTCATGCTCGCCCTGCTCTGTGGCTGCGGCTCCTCCTCCGCTCCCAGCAACGGTGTCGCCTCGCAGACGCCGGCCGAGATCCTCGCGAGCACGCAGGCGGCCGCGTACGGCGCGAGTTCCGCTCACGTCTCCGGATCGCTCACCAGCGACGGCGCGAAGATAACGCTCGACCTCGACCTGCTCGCCGGCAAGGGGGGGCGCGGGCAGCTCTCCGAGAACGGGCTGAGCTTTGAACTGATCGAGCTAGGTGGGTACGTGTACATCAAAGGCAGCCCCGCCTTCTATTCGCACATCGCCGGCCCCGCGACCGCGCAGCTCTTTGTCGGGAAGTGGCTGAAGGCGCCCGCCGCCAGCGGCAACTTCGCCTCGCTCGCCTCGCTGACCGACCTGCACTCGCTGATCGAGACGACCCTCCAGGGGCACGGCACGCTCGGCAAGGGCGCGGCCACGACCGCCGACGGTCAGGCCGTGATCCCCCTCACCGACGCCTCCAAAGCTGGCACCCTCTACGTTTCCACGAAGGGCAAGCCGTATCCCGTCGAGATCATCAAGCAGGGAAGCAACGGCGGGCAGATCGCGTTCGCCGACTGGAATGCTCCCGTCTCGCTCGCCGCGCCCGCCAACTCCGTCGATCTCACCCAGCTCCAATCCGGAGGCTGAGAGCGGCAGAAAGCGCCCGCGTAGGGCTTCGCGGCGCCATGGGTCATCCGTCCAGTGCCCCTTATGGCCATCAAGAGGGTCTGCGAGGGTGTCGAATGCGAGCGTGGACACACGCGACGTTTGGAAAGGGACTGAAAGCAGTTGAGAGGAGCAACGCAAGTAGGCTCTCAGCGGCCCGCTCCGCGCGGGGTGGCTGCTCGGCGTCCGCGTGAGCAGGTGCAGACGTCCTGGCGGCGGCTCGCGCTGCGGCGCTCGCCCTGGGTGGCGCTCGCACTCGCGGCCGCCGCTGCCGCGATCGTCGCCGGCGAGTCCGTGCTCGTCGTCGTCTGCATGACCGTGCTCGCACTCGCCGCGGCCGTCCTTGGCTGGCGGCTCGGTGAGGACCGGCGGATCGGCCTCGAACAGGAGATCGACGGGCGCTCCCACGAGCTGCAGAGCGCGCTCTCAGAGCTCGAGATCGCCCAGGCGGAAACCGTCCGGCGGCTGTCGATGGCCGTTGAGTTCCGCGACGAGGCAACCGGCGAACACATCGAGCGGATCGGGCGCTTTTCAACTCTCCTGGCAGAGCAGATAGGTATGGACCCCGACTTCTGCGAGAAGATCGGTCACGCCGCTCCGCTGCACGATGTCGGCAAGGTCGCCATTCCCGATGCAATCCTCCTCAAGCCCGGCCCGCTGACTGCCGAGGAGCGCAAGATCGTCGAGACCCACGCCGAGGAGGGCCACCGGCTCGTGCGCGGCTCCTCCTCGTCGATTCTCGACATGGCAGCCACGATCGCCCTCGGGCACCAGGAGAAGTGGGACGGGACCGGCTACCCCCGGGGACTTGCCGGCGAGGCGATCCCGATCGAGGCCCGGATCGTGGCCGTCGCCGACGTGTTCGACGCGCTGACCAGCGACCGCGTCTACCGCAAGGCGTTCGCAGTGGAGCGAGCCGTCGCCATCATGCGCGAGCAGCGCGGGCGCCACTTCGACCCCGTGCTCCTCGATGCATTCCTGGAAGTGCTCGCGACGACCGGACCCGACGCACGAGAGCTCGACGATCCCGACCCGTTCGCGCTCGCCGAGGACACCCTTGAGACCTTCGCCGTCGCACTCGAGCGCGGCGACCCGGAGATGGCCGAGGGAGCGATCGCCACTGCGATCGACGCGGGCGTCCATCCGGTAACGCTTCATGCCGAGGTGATCGCCCCGGCGCTCCGGCGCATCGCCGAGCTCGCCGATGCGGGTGAGATCGATGGGGCCACCGAGCATCTCGCGCGCGGCATCACGCGCCGGGTGCTGGCGACTCTCTATCGCTACATGATCGGCGCCACCGAGCCGACCCGGGAGCGCGTGCTGCTGGTCGGCGTCGACGGCGACGAGGACACGCTCGGCCTGCAGATGGTCCACGACCAACTCGCAGCAGCCGGCTACCGGACGATGTTCGACACGCGACTCTCCGTCGAGCGGCTCCCCGCCGCCGTCGAGAGCCAGTCCCCTGACCTGATCGTCCTCGGGTCATCGCTCGCCGAGGCGGCCGAGGCGGTCGAGGACACGCTGAACGAGCTGCGTGAACGCCATCCGGAGATACCGATCATCCTCGAGGGGACCGCAGCTCGAGACTTCGTGATCGCGCGTAGCGGGCTCAGTGTGCTCGAGCGGATCGACGAATCGGTCGAGGCGGTCGAACAGCTGCTCGCCGCTCCCGTACCGTCGGCCCGGTAGATTCTCAGTCGTGAGCGGCAGCGCAATCGTCACCGGCGGTGCCGGCTTCATCGGATCGCACCTGGTCGATGCCCTGGTGCTCGACGGTCAGCGGGTCACGGTGATAGACGATCTCTCAGCCGGCGATCCCGCCCGTGTGAACCGCGCCGCCGAGCTGCGCGTGCTCGACATCGTCGACACACCCGCCCTGATGGCCGTCTTCGAGGAGGTCCAGCCGACCGCGATCTACCATCTCGCGGCCCAGGCGAGCGTTGTCGCCTCGGTCAGGGACCCTCAGCGCGACTGCCAGGTCAACGTCGCCGGTACGCTCAACGTCGTCGAGGCGGCCGGCCGCCAGGGTGCCTCCGTCGTGTTCACCTCCACCGGCGGTGCACTCTACGGCGACGATGTTCCGCTGCCGACGCCCGAGACGCGCATCCCCGCACCGCTCTCTCCGTACGGGGCTTCCAAGTGGGCGGCCGAGGCCTACGTGAGAACGTGGTCGCTCTCGAGCGGCATCCCTCATGCCGTGTGCCGGCTCGGCAACGTCTACGGCCCACGCCAGAGCCCGCACGGTGAGGCCGGCGTCGTCGCGATCTTTGCCGAGCATCTGCAGAGCGGCCGTGCGCCGAAGCTCTACGGGCACGGCAAGCCCACGCGCGACTACGTCTACGTGGGCGATGTCGTCAGCGCGCTTCAGGCGGCGCTCGGGAGCTCCGGCACCTACAACATCGCCACCGGCGTTGAGACCGACGTCCTCAGCGTCTGGAACGAGCTCCGCCGGGTGGCCGAGAGCTCATCCGGGTCCGGCGCCGGGACGCCCGCCTCAGCGCCCGAGCCCGAGCTCGCCGACCTGCGTCCCGGTGAGCTCAAGCGCAGCCTGCTCGACACCGGTCTCGCCGAACGCGAGCTTGGCTTTAAGGCTCACGTCCAGATCCCCGAGGGATTCAAGCTGACCTACGATGCGCTCGTCGCCGAGTCCGGGCGCTCCTAGCGGCGAGCGCTTGCAAACGCGGCCGCAGGGCAGCCGGTAGCATCGATTCGCTCGGCGAGATAGCTCAGTTGGTAGAGCACACGACTGAAAATCGTGGTGTCCCCGGTTCGAGTCCGGGTCTCGCCATTTCAAAAGGGGCGCGGCCAAGTCCGACCACCCAGAAGACGACCCTGCGAACCCCGTCCCGACGCGCCTGTCGAGCGGGCGATTCGGCCGGTTCCGGGCGGCTCGCTCAAGGTGTTGGACGTCCGCGTCGATACATCGGTACATCAGAGCAGCCCTCTACGACTCACGCACCCCCGTCGTGAGGCGGGTTCACAGTGTCACGGGACTCCGCCGGAGTCCGCCGCGACTGCCGCAGGAACGCCGCCCATCGACCGTCGAATAGCCGGAGGTCACGGCGGCAATAAAGGATCGTCGCCAGGGTCTGCCCGCCATCAAGAGGGACATGAATATGTCCAAGCCTCACCGTCGTATGCGCACAGCCCGGGCGGGCGTCCTCCTGGCCGTTGGGTTCGCCTTTGGCGCGATCCCGGTTGCGGCCGAAGCCAGCGCCGTCAATCTCGCCACCGCCTCCCCCTTCGTCCTCCTCGCCGGGTCCTCCGCGACAAACACCGGCCCGTCGGTGCTCGACGGCGCCCTCGGTCTCGCGCCGGGAACCTCTCTTGCCGGCTTCGGCCTACCCGCCGTCGTCAACGGCGCGACGCACGATGACGACTCCCTTGCCAGCCAAGCCCAGGCCGACCTGACCAACGCATACAACGTCGCGTCGGGACAACCGGTTGAACCGGGAGATGAACTCACCGGCCAGAACCTCGGCGGCCTCACGCTCACCGCCGGCGCCTACAGCTTTGCCTCATCCGCCCAGCTCACCGGCACCCTGACCCTCGACGCTCAAGGCAACCCCAACGCTCAGTTTGTGTTTGAGATCGGCTCGAGCTTGACCACCGCCTCCGCCAGCTCGGTGGTCTTAACCAATGGGGCTTCCCCCTGCAACGTCTACTGGCAGGTCGGCAGCTCGGCGGTATTGGGCAGCACCACCGCCTTTCAGGGCAATCTGATGGCCCTCGACTCGATATCGCTCGACAACGGTGCTTCCGTGATCGGTCGTTTGCTCGCCCGCAATGGTCAGGTAAGCCTTATCAACGATGTGCTCGACGGCTCGGGCTGTGGCACAGTGACCACGACGCCTGGGCCGACCTCCGGCGAATCTCCCGGCACATCGCCGGGCGGATCCACCGGAACTTCACCGAGCGGGGGCACACCTTTGCCGCCTACCCTCACGAGTGCGTCCTCTCACCGCGGTAGCGCTACATTCAGGCGCTCGACCAGCATTCGCCGCGCGGCCCGACATGGCCTCTGCACGGCAGGTTTCAGCGCGACTGTACGCGGGCGCCTGATCAAGCGGGTCGTCTTCCGCCTCGACGGTACTCGCATCGGCAGCATGACCGCGACGCCTTTCAGCGTCTCGGTGCATGCCGCGCCCGGCGCGCACGAGGTGACCGCTCACGTCACCTTCGATGACGCCACCCGCGCGAAGACGTTCACCCTCGCGTACCGCGCGTGCGCATCGGCCGTGCTGCACCCGCGGCCCGGGCCGTCGGAGTTCACTGGATGACCGCGATCGTCAGCTACTCCCGTCCGTTTCGTGGATCTCGTCGGGCACGGGGAGCGGTAGCTGCGATTGTCGCCGCGCTCGCGACGGGTCTTTGCGCGGGCAACGTGGACCAGGCTCTCGCCCACTCCTACCCAATTCCCTCAAGCCAGCGGCTGGTGGTGCTGGAACGCGGTCGTGTCGCTCGCACTCGCCCGAGCCTCTTCGCCCCCAAAATCGAGACAGTTGCCGCCCGCAGGCCGCTGACCGGGGCAAGAACAGTCCTTCCGGTGCTCGGCTATCGCACTAGCCCCGGTGGTGTGAGATGGATCGACGTCCGACTGCCAGGTCGGCCAAACGGGCATGCCGGCTGGATCCCCGCCGCGCACACCATGAGCAGCTCCACGACGTGGTTCATCTCGGTGAAGCTCTCCGCTCGACGACTAACCGTCTACCACGGCGGCCGGGTGATCCGCCGCTTCCAGGCGATAGTCGGAAAGCCCTCGACGCCAACGCCCAGCGGGCTCTTCTTCGTTGAAGAGGCACTCGCGCTCGCACCCCAGGAATCCGGCAGCCCGTTTGCACTGGCCACCAGCGCGCGCTCTGACGTGCTGCAGCAGTTTGACGGCGGCCCCGGCCAGATCGCCATCCATGGCGTAGGCAACCTCCCGGAGGCTCTCGGCACCGCTGCCTCGCACGGCTGCATACGGCTGAGCGCGCCTGACATCAGCTGGCTGGCTGAGCGCATCGGCGGCGGCGTGCCGGTACGCATATACAGCTAGGGCCCTAACCAGAGTTCGCCGCCCGGTCCACACGGAAGTCAGAACGGGCACAAGCGGGGCAGGGCTGAGCCACCTGGCGGCCGAAAATCCCTGCAAACTGGCGACTCGAGTCCGGGTCTCGCGATTTCCCGGAGACTCCCGCCAGCACCCTGCCCATCTGCTCGAAGTGGAGCCGTCGCTCATCACAACCGGGCGATCCTCGTAAGGTTGGCGTTGTTGCTGGGCCATTACGAAATGTTCTTCGCTGCGAGTGCGGGCGCATCCGCTGCCATCCTCGGCCTGCTGTTCGTGGCCGTGTCGGTCGTCAACGCCGACGATGAGGACACAAAGACCCGGGAGAGGCGGACCGTCCTCGCCGGAAGCGCATTCCTTGCCTTGGTCGACGCCTTCTTCGTCTCGATTGTCGCGTTGACCGGAGGCGCCGCGGTCTTCGGCGCATCAAGCCTCGTGATGGCCGTGGTCGGCTTGCTGGCGACCAGCCGCTTGGCACGGCGAGCAAATCAGGCCGGGAACTTCTCCCGCGGCTTTCCGACCCGCGGCCTGAACATCGTCTTTGTAGTCGTTTCGGCCGGCGGCTATTCAATCCAACTCGGCCTTGCCATCGCGCTCCTGGCCGACGCTCAGAGCTCTGCGCTGCGGCGCGCTCTGGTGCTGGTCATCGTGGGCTTGTTTGGAAGTGCATTGGCACGCGCGTGGGAGGTCAGCGGGATACCGCGGCGACGCTTGCCTGAGTCCAGCGGTCGGTAGAGGTTGGCGTGGGACCGCCAAACGTCCCAGGCCAGTGTGGTCTCAGGAGACGCCGATACCCGTCAAGGGAGGGCGGCCCGCCCGCCTGCGCCCGGCCGATGGTGAACTCGCACGGTCAGCGTCAGCCGCGTTCACCCGCGGCTGACGCGCTGAGCGTGTATCGGTTGGTCAGCTGAGCGGGGCGCAGTCGGTTAGTCCGTAGCCATGTGCAACCTTGGCGAAATCGGCAAAGGCGCCGGGGCCGGCGAGCGCCGGGTCCTTCTCGATTCTCGCGATGTCGCCGGCAAGCAGGTGATCCATCTTCGCAACGGCGGCCTCGCCGCCGGCGGGTGTGCCGATGGCCTGGATCTGAGTCAACTGAGACTTGATCTCAGGGATGAAGCTGCCTATGACGACGTGCGCGGCGTCCACCTGGCTCGGGTCGCCGGCGAGCTTGATCACGGTGGCGTTGAGCGATCCGTTGCTGGCACTGCAGATGGCGTTCGCTTTGGCCACGTATTCGGCCATCGTGGGCGCGGCGCTGGCGCTGGCGCTGCTGGTCTTGGTGGTGCTGCTGCTGCCACAGCCTGCGGCTGCGAGGACCAGTGCGGTGCCGGCGGCGAGCGCGGTGGGCCTTGAGAGAATGGCGACAGCGCGCCGTCGCGGGACGAACGGGTGAGTGTGTGGGTCCAGGGCGTTGTTGACGTGCATGGTGCTCCTCCTCAGCGGGGTGGAAGTCGCTTAGCGAAAGCGGCGTGACGTATGTCCTCCTCGGGCGCTGACGTCGATGAGGTAACTCCGGCACACCGCGTTGCAAACGCGCGCCAAACCGCACGACGGAGGGGGCCCGGAATAGCACCGAGCGCTTCGAGCGTGTATCAGTTGGGCGATGTCGGATCGATCCAGCGAGCAAGCGGTCCGCGTGGCGGTTTCGGGCGCCGTTCAGGCGATCGGGTTTCGCGCGGCGACGCGCCGGAGGGCGCTGGAGCTTGGGGTCCTCGGCTGGGTGCAAAATGCCGAGGACGGAAGCGTGCTTGTGCACGCGGAGGGAGCCGCCTCAGCGACGCAGGCACTGGTTTCGTTCCTGCGCAAAGGCCCGCCGGGTGCGCATGTCGAGCGGGTGGTCGACGAGCAGGTCCCGGTCGAGGGCCACGAGCAGTTCGCAATCCGCGGCGTGAGCGCCGGCGTCTTTGTCGTGCAGGAGCATGCGGCCACGGCGCGTCACTTCGACCTGCGTTTGGAGGTCGACGGCGTCATGCGCTCATGGGCTCTGCCCAGAGGCCCATCGATGGACCCCGCCGTCAAGCGCCTGGCCGTGCAGGTCCCCGACCACGACATCGTTCACGACGACTTCGAGGGGCCGATCGATGGCGGCGGCGTCGTGGTTTGGGACCGGGGCCACTACGAGCAGGGAGGCAGGGTGCCCTGGCCTGAGGCGCTCGACCGCGGCCACGCCGTCTTCGTCCTGCACGGTGAGAAGCTCCGCGGCGGGTTTGCCCTGCAGCGCACGCGGCCCGGCGCGAAGGCACAGTGGTTGCTGATCAAGCGCCGCGACGATGAGGCTGACCCGGGCTCTGAGGTCACCGCGGAACAGCCTCGGTCGGTGCTCAGCGGACGGACGCTTGACGCTCTGCTCGCGGGCGGGTAGCGCGCTCAGTGCACGTCCAGGACGAACCGCTCGATTGCCAGGGCAAAGCCCTCCTCGGCGTTTGAAGCGGTCACGCGGTCGGCGGCGCTCTGGACCTCGGCGCTCGAGTTCTCCATCGCGATGGAGAGACCGGATTGGGCAAACATGAGGACGTCGTTGGGCCCGTCACCGATCGTCGCGATGTGCGAACTGGGGATGTGGAGCTCGCTCGACAGGTACTGCACGACCTTGCCCTTGTTCGCATCCGGATGGGTCACGTCCAGGTAGTAGGGCTGTGAGCGCGCGGCGGAGACGCGCTCGCCGAGTTCAGAGCGCGCGGCAGCCTCCGCCGCGGCGACCCGGTCATGATCGTCGCTCACGCCGACGATCTTCACGATTCCCTTCCTCATGCCGTCGAAGCTCTCGACGTGTACCGGGGCGAAGCGGACCGTCGCCGCCTCCTTCTCGACATGCGGCGCGCGCGTATCGCGCACGAGCCAGTCGGCGCCGCGGTAGAGCCATACGTCGAGCTCATGTGCGTTCATCAGCTTGACCGCCGGCGAGACGGCATCGCTCGGGATCGCCCGCTCCTGGATCACGGACATGTCCGGGTGAACGAACAGGCCGCCGTTGAAGGCCGCGATCGGCAGCTCGAGCTCGAGCGGTTCGACGAGCATCGCCATGCCCCGGGGAGGGCGCCCGCTCGTGACCGCGAAACCGATGCCCGCCTCCTTGAGGTGTCGCACGGCGGCAATGGTGCGGTCGGTGAGCTCCTTCTCCGGCGTCACGAGCGTGCCGTCCACATCGGCGAGAACGAGCTCAATCATCGGCATACCACCCAGGATGACATCGGTTCACGCCTCGCCGGCGGTCTGCGCCGGGCCGACGATGACCTGCTGAAGGCGTCGCGCCGCGTCCAGATGGTCGCCCGTCCAGATCATGCGCACGGCGGTCGCGCTCGCCCGGCCATCCTCTCCGCGCAGGTCGTGGCGGACGGCCTCGACGAGTCGCGCGTCGGCGGCCCTGTCGTGCTCGAGCGGGCGCTGCGGATCGCGACCATCGAGCAGGCTACGCGCGAGGTCCTCATACCAAGCCCTCACACGCTCACTGCTCTGGATGAGCTCCCTGCGGGCGGCCGCCCTGTCGCCCGCGGCGGCGCCATCCTCGCGCTGCCAGAGATCGAGGATCGCATCCGCGGCGAGGCGCAGGCCGGAGATGCCCGTGACGAGCCTCGTCACGGCTGCGAGTGGCGCAGGCTTCGCGCCGCGCTCGGCGAGGTAGCCACGGAAGGTGTCATCCAGTCGCCCGGCCGCCGCCGAGGCGCGGGCTGCGTCAGCCGCGGGCATGGCCAGGGACGCGGTGCTCTGGTCGCAGCGGACCATCCCGAAGTCGACCGCGCTCGCGAGATAGCCGGCGCTCTGCGCATAGGCCTCGGCCAGCGCCCGGCGAAGAGCCGCTCCTGCACCGCGCGGCCAGAAGAGCATGCCGACGAGAAGGCTGATCGCGCATCCGAGCGCTATGTCCTCGACCCGTAGAAGACCCACCCGCCACCCGGCCGGCTGGATGATGTTGAAGAGGAACACAAGGGTGAGCGTGAAGGCCGCCTGGCCGGCCGCGAAGGAGATCGCCGCCGGCGCGAAGCCCGCGAGCAGGATCGTCGGCGGCAAGAGGAACCAGAGGAGCGTCGCGTTCGTGCCGATGACCGCGAGTATCGCCGCGCCGATCACGAAGCCGGCCACCGTCCCGAGCAGGCCGCGGAGCACGTTCTGCCCCGTGCTGAGCGCGTTCGATCGCAGCACCGACAGCGTGCCGAGGATGACCCAGAAGGCGTGCTGGACGCCGGTCTCCTTGGCGACGAACACCGCGAGCCCGAGGCCGACCGCGCCGCGCACGCTGTTGTGCAGCCACACCGAATGACGATCGACGTGCGGCGCCGCACGTTCCTGCGCCGCGGAGAGCGTCCCCGCCACGCCACGCGGGCGGCGGCCGAGCAGTCGCTCAAGGAAGCTGCGCCGCTCGGAAGCCGCTGTCACGTCGATGTCGTGACCGATGAGCGAGACTGCAAACGCCAGCTCCTGCGCACGGAAGCTCGGATCGAGCGAGGTGATGAACTCCTCCGCACGCATATCGGCGGCTCCCGCTCCCGCCGGGGAGCGTCTGGTCGGCAAGTGGGCCGTCGCGAGTTCCTCCATGCCGCTCAGCGCTCCCGTCAGCTCGAGCATCGCCGAGTGAAGGGTGCGGCAGTCTCCGCCGGTGACCGCGAGCAGCTCGGCACCCAGCTCGAGCACCGTGGCCGCCGCCGTCTTCACGGCGCATGCCGCGCGATCGACGGGCGTGCCCTGCGACGGCTCCGCCGGCTGAAGCACGATCGCGTTCAGCCAGTTGATCTCGTCCACCAGGCGCACGAGCGATCTGGCCGTGGTGCCGAGCGAGCCGGGCCGGTAGGGGGTGGCGAGGAACTCGCGCTGGAGCGCGGCCACGGCAGTCTCGGAGGTGGAGACGGCCGCCTCGAGTTCATCTTCGACCGCAGGCGAATGCTCGCCCTCGCCCATGACCCGGTCGACCTCCGCGCGCAGCCTCCTTCCCAGTGCGGCGCACGCGGCGCTCGCTGCGGAGCGCAGAGGTTCGCGCGCGGGCGCGGGCCACAGAAACGTGACGGCGAACAGTGCGCCGGCGGTCGCCATCCCCCAGCCGGCGAGCCGGTCTCCGATTGAGGAGTCCGGTGCGGCGAGCGAGACCGGAAGGATGAAAGCGAGCAGCAGCGAGGTGCTCGCCCCGGCGAGCACCGAGCTGAGCACTCCGGCGAAGAGCACGCCGAAGCCGATGACGAGCATCGCCAGGGTCGCCGGCCAGACGTCGCGGGAAACGAGCGTGGCGAGCGAGATGAACAGGACCCCGACGAGCGAGAGGGCGATGTGGGCCTTGATCCGATCCCGCCACGACCCCGCGAAGTCGACCAGCAGCAGCATCGCGAACGAGCCGAAGCCCGCGAACAGCGCCACGACGGGGTTGCCGATCACCTCGATACCGAGGGCGAACATCGCGGGCATCAGGATCGCCCCCCGCCCGGCACGGCGCAGCGCGACAAAGCCGCGGTCATGACGGCTGAGCCACTGCATTGGATGCATGAGCTGTCCTACCGCGTGTCCTGTTCCCTGCGCCGGGAACTTCATCTTAATGAGACGTCCCGAAGGGCGCGGAGTCCGCACAGTGGTCATCTGATGTTAGCGGATTCGCTAACATAACCGGCGTGCTCGTCATTGAAAGCGCAGCGGGAAGACTGATCGGCGAGGTCCGGCGCGAGAGCGGCCTCAGCCAGGCGGAGCTCGCACGGCGCGCGGGCCTCGCGCGGTCGGTGCTCAACGCCTACGAGCGCGGTCGCCGCCAGCCGGGCGTCGATGCGCTCGCGCGTATAGCCGCAGCCGCGGGCCTGGAATTGCGTCTCGGGTCGCCGGCCGAGGAGCCCGGTCTCGTGCGGGCCGGGCGAATCCTCGAGCAGGTCCTGGATCTCGCCGAGGCGCTTCCGCAAAAGCGTCGTGGAGAGCTCGCCTACCCGCCGCTCCGCGCACTTGCCGGATGAGCGTTCTCGGGGATCGCCTGCTCGCCGTTGACGCCGCTCTGACCAAAGGCGGACTGCCGCATGCCTTCGGCGGCGCGATCGCGCTGGCCTACTGCACCGAAGAGCCGCGCGGTACGCGCGACCTCGACGTCAACGTGTTCGTCGATCCACGCCGCGCGAGCGAGGTGTTCCACGCCCTCCCGCCTGAAGTGCGACACGACGCCGCAGACCTGAGCGCCGCCGAACGAGACGGCCAGGTGAGGGTCTGGTGGAAGGACACTCCGATCGATCTGTTCCTCGACGTTCATCGCTTTCACCGTCATCTTGCGGGCGGTGTGCGTCTGGTTCCCTTCGAAGGTCACTCGATTCCTGTGCTCGGCTGCACCGCCCTGGGGGTGCTGAAGGCGATGTTCGATCGGACGAAGGATTGGGCCGACATCGAGGAGATGGTCGCGATGGATTCGCTGGACATCCCCGAGGCGGTCTCGTGGCTCGGAGACATGATCGGCGCTGAGGCGCCCGTCGCCAAGCGCATGGCGGCGCTCGGCCGCTGAGCTGCAGCTCGACACTCCGGACGCAAAGCGGCTGCACCGGCTGCAGGGGGTGCGCGAACGTCGCGGCTCGGGCGCGCCCGATCCGGTAGAACGTGCGGCGCGCCCTGAACGGCGATGTTTCTGGAGACCAAGCGAGGAGGAGTGGTCATGGCAAACGTCCTATGCGTGCTCTACGACGATCCCGTCGATGGGTACCCGCCCGCCTACGCGCGCGACTCGGTGCCGAAGATCGAGCGCTACCACGACGGCCAGACCACGCCCACGCCGCACGGGCTCGGCTTCGAGCCGGGTGAGCTGGTGGGTTGTGTATCCGGTGAGCTCGGGCTGCGCGAGTTTCTCGAGGCTCAAGGCCACCGGTTGACGGTGACCTCTGACAAGGACGGTGAGAACTCTTTCTTCGAGCGTGAACTGCCGGAGGCGGAGGTCGTGATCTCCCAGCCCTTCTGGCCCGCCTATCTGACCGCCGAGAGGATCGCCAAGGCGCCGAACCTGAAGCTGGCGATCACCGCCGGGATCGGCTCAGACCACGTCGATCTGCAGGCGGCGATGGAGCACGGCCTGACCGTCGCCGAGGTCACCTACTCGAACAGCATCAGCGTCGCCGAGCACGTCGTGATGATGATCCTGGCGCTCGTGCGCAACTACATCCCCTCCTACAAATGGGTCCTCGATGGCGGTTGGAACATCGCCGACTGCGTCTCGCGCTCATATGACCTGGAGGGCATGCAGGTGGGGACTGTCGCCGCCGGGCGGATCGGCGCGGCCGTCCTGCGCCGCCTTCAGCCCTTCGAGGTCGGCCTTCACTACACCGACCGCCATCGGCTGCCCGACAACGTCGAGCGTGAACTGGGTGTCACCTTCCACGAGAGTGTCGAGTCGCTCGTGGAGGTCTGCGACGTCGTCACGATCAACGCCCCGCTGCACCCCGAAACCGAGAACATGTTCAACTCAGAGCTGCTCGCGCGGATGAAGCGCGGGGCCTATCTGATCAACACCGCGCGCGGGAAGATATGCGACCGCGAGGCGATCGCCGCTGCGTGTGAGAGCGGGCAGCTGGCCGGCTATGCCGGCGATGTCTGGTTTCCCCAGCCGCCGCCGCAGGACCATCCCTGGCGATCGATGCCCCACCACGGCATGACGCCGCACATCTCCGGGACGAGCCTCTCCGCCCAGGCCCGCTACGCGGCCGGCACGCGCGAGATCCTCGAGTGCTATCTGGACGGGCGCCCGATACGCGATGAGTACCTGATCGTCGACAGCGGGCAGCTCGCCGGGACTGGAGCTCACTCATACAGCGCCGGCAACGCCACCGGCGGCTCTGAGGAGGCCGCGCGATTCAAGCGCTGAGCGCGCTTGCCGCGAGTGGATCGCCGGCCCGATGAGCCCCGCAGCCGTCATCGTCGATGCCGTCAGGACGCCGATCGGGCGGTTCGGCGGCAGCCTCTCCGGGGCACGCCCGGACGACCTCGCAGCGCTCGTGATCGCCGCGATCGTCGAGCGAAACGGACTCACGGGCGCCGAGATCGACGACATCTACATCGGCTGCGGTAACCAGGCCGGCGAGGACAAT
>Ga0302320_10015088_pt1 | contig 15909 bp, 12 predicted proteins | sample Bog_T0_3_FD_202130 | JGI IMG/M metagenome (GOLD analysis project Ga0302320, IMG submission 202130) | Peat permafrost microbial communities from Stordalen Mire near Abisko, Sweden - Bog_T0_3 | ecosystem: Environmental > Terrestrial > Soil > Wetlands > Peat | place: Sweden: Abisko, Stordalen Mire... | reverse complement strand
GATGCTATCGGATGGATCGAAGGCGTGGCAGCTTACCAATACCACGGATAATAAAGACGATGGCGTGATTATCCCAAAATTCTCGCATGATGGCACGAAGCTGGTCTGGTCTGAGCGGGTGAAGCGCCCCACGCTCCTGAGTCCAAGGGAGTGGTTCGGGGGATGGGTGGTGAAGTTGGCGGATTTTACAGAAACAACGGAGGGACCGCGCCTGACCAATACCCGCACACTGGCTCCGGGCGGCCCCGGATTTTATGAGACCTATGGTTTCACGCCGGATGATAAGGGGGTCATCTTTTGCGCCGATTTCAACCGGGCCACTTCCTTTAACTCACAGATTTTTACAATGGATACGGAGGGCGGCAATGTGCGATGCCTGACCACCGGGAATGCTTATAATGAGCATGCCAGTTATTCTCCCGATGGGCTGCACATTGTCTGGATGACCAACCAGGATAACCCGAGCAATGGGACCGACTGGTGGATCATGGATGCCGACGGGTCCAATAAACGGAGGCTGACCCACTTCAACACAGTGGGCTCCCCGGAATGTGTCGGCGGCACATCGCCTGTTTATGCGTGCCTCACGTACTGGGCGCCGAACGGGTTGGAACTACTCGGCGGAATTCAATATTCGCTGATCAAGCAGGAGGGGCGTATCATGCTCCTGACGCTGGATCGCTCAGTTCTGTCCAATTGAGGTTTCCTCTTCCGCTAGACGAGGAGATGATTAACCTCGGATTACACGGATATCACGGATAACCGGAACGCCTGCCTCTGCATCCGTGTAATCCGTGCTTAAATCTCTAGAGAAAAGCGGCTTACGCAGTGGCCCCGCTGCTGTTGCGGCAACCATTTTCGCGCCGAATTCCGATACCCCAGAGTGGACCCCTTTGTTCGAGCCTTGGCCGTATTTTGCCTCATGACGATGCTTCCGCTCGCCGGGATGGCGAGCCGCTTCGGCTATACTGGCGACGCGGACGCGTCTCCTTCGCCGGATGGAGTGGCGAGCCCCTCTCCGGCGCACCTCCACAAGCATCGCGCCCATCCATCTCCCACCCCGGATGACGAGATACCTTCACCGACGCCAAGACAGGCCAAGGCGCACGATGAAGATTCCTCTCAGGACGTTACGCCCAGCCCCTCTCCGGGTCATCCTCGTAAGCATCGCCTTCACAAATCTCCGACTCCGGATGATGAGACCGCTTCACCCGCGCCAAAAGAAACCAAGGCACTTGAAGAAGATACTTCGGCGGATGTAACGCCGTCTCCCCATCGAAAGAAGTATCATCCGCTGGTGGGTACGGACGCGGATGCCGTCGCAACCCCCGCGGTAACTCCGTCTGCCACGGCTGAGAATTCGGAAGCAGAATCCGCTTCCCCCAGCCCGAAGCCAAGCCAATCGTTCGCGCCGGATGCGAGCCTGGATAGCTCGGAGTTGGAAGACTTCGCCGCGCAGCCGCCAAAAGTCCAGGCGCTGCTTGAGTCAGCACTGCAACTTACCCGCCAGAACTTGACTTATACCTACTCATCCGATGATCCGGCCAACGGAGGCATGGATTGCTCGGGATTTATCTATTATGTGCTAACCCAGGCCGGCCTGCCGGATGTGCCCCGCGATGCCAGCGAGCAATATTCATGGGTACGGAAGGCCGATAACTTCCGTGCCGTGATCAGCCGCCGGCTGGACGGATTTGAACTGGACGAACTCAAGCCCGGCGATCTGCTCTTCTGGAGCGGTACCTACAATACCAACCACGATCCGCCCGTATCTCATACCATGATCTACCTGGGCCGAGAGAAGTCCACCGGCGATCGCGTCATGGTGGGCTCCACGGATGGGAGGACTTACCACGGCCTTCGCCGCTGGGGTGTTAGCGTGTTCGATTTCAAGCCGGTCTCCGCTGCCAGCCCACCGCCCGGCGCCACCGCCCCACGCTTCATTGGTTACGGAGCGATCCCCGGTCTGTAGAGCGGTTTAACTAAAATATAGCCGCCAGCGCGTGCCCGGCGCGATAGCGTGTACTTGAACCTGAACCTGAACTTGAACCCCTCTCTCAGCGCCAACTGGAACGACACTATTTCTCAAGCCGCCTTTGCCGCGCCCCTGGTCCGCCACGCCCCCTCCGTATCCCCCAGCCGTGCAAGCCCCGCCAGCACCTCGCTCAATCCCCGCCGGATGTGCTGCCGCATGGCCGTTTGCGCGATCGCCGGTGACCCGGTGGTAAGCGCCGCGGTTAGCATCGAGTGGTAATCGGCGCCCAGCTCGCGGCGTTCCGCAGCGATGTCATAGAGCCAGTTGAAGATCAGCACCTGCTCCTTCTCGATCGCGTCGCGCAACGGAGGGCATCGGGCGCATTCCGCGATCCGCAGGTGCAATTCCATGTGCCGCGTATTCACCCGAAACAAAAACTCCCGGTCCCCCGCCGCCTTCTCGCATGCCGCATAAAGCCGGTCCACCTCGCGCCCCATCCGGTTGAGCACATCCTTTTCCGCTTTTGTCGCCCGTTCGGCAAACAGCCGTGCCGCCTGTCCCTCCAGCGCCTCCCGCAGCAGGCTGCGATCTTCCACCTCCTGCCGGCTCGGGACGCGGACTCGGGTGCCGACACGCGGCTTGCTCTCGACCAAGCCCTCGCCCTCCAGTCGCTGCAGCGCCTCCGTCACAGGCGGCACGCTGATTTGCAACTCCGCCGCGACCGTCCTCCGTGAGAGCGCCACACCGATCGGCAGAGAACCTTTCAGGATATTGTCGCGGATATACACATACGCGCGGTCGGCCTGGGATGGCCTTGGGACCTTTGCATGGCGCGCAGGCGGGCGCAGGGGTCGGGAGGGGGTTCTCACGGCTAGAAGTAGTGAGGGCCTGGGTGCGCCTGTGTCAAGAGGAGGGCAACCACGCCATTGTGTCCGGGGGCTTCTCGCCGCCTTGACATCCCCATCCCCGCTGCCTCATTACTGATATATCAGTGCGTGTCCTGTCCGCGTCCCTCCTCCCCACTCCCGCAATACATTTTCATGGACCCCGTCCCCTCAATCCTCCCCGCACCGGCATTAGCCGGGGAGCCAGCGCGCCTTCCTGCGCTCCGGTGGCGCATTGCATTCCTGGCGGGCGCGGCCATAGCCATCAGCTACCTGGACCGCCAGACGTTGCCCGTGGCGATCAAGGCGATCCAGCACGAGATCCCCATCTCCAATGAAGGATTCTCCCTCCTCAATACCGCATTCCTCGCAACATACGGCGTCATGTACGCCGGTGGCGGCCGATTGGTTGATGCCCTTGGCACCCGCACCGGATTTACCTGGATCATGGTCTTCTGGTCCGTGGCATGCGCCAGCCACGGGCTCGCGGCGACGGTCGCCATGCTGGTCGTCAGCCGGTTGCTCCTCGGGATGGGGGAGGGGGGCGGTTTCCCCGCGGCCACCCGCGCGGTGACCGAGTGGTTCCCGCCCGGCGAGCGCTCCACGGCCATGGGCATCGTCAATGCCGGCACCTCCGTCGGCGCGGTTATCGCCCCCTCCTTGATCGCGGCCATCCTCGGCTACGCGAATTGGCGCCTCATCTTCTTCGTCACCGGCGGCCTTGGTCTCGCATGGACCTTCCTCTGGCGGCGCATGTACTTCACCCCGGACCGGCATCCGGGCCTCACCATCGCGGAGCGCGAGTCCCTCGCCGCCGCACTGCCGCCCGTCGAGGGCGATGCCGCGAAAACCCCGTGGCTGCACCTCCTCCGCTTCCGCGAGACCCGCGGCCTCGTCATCGCCAAGTTCCTCAGCGATGCCGCATGGTATTTCTACCTCTTCTGGCTGCCGAAGTACCTCTACGACGCGCGCGGGTTCGATATCAAAGCCGTCGGCGCTTTCGCCTGGATCCCTTACGCCGCATCCGGCATTGGCTGCCTCTGTGGCGGTTGGATCTCCAGCCATCTCGTCCGGCGTCGGCGATCCATTGATCGCTCGCGGAAGCTCGCCCTCGGTGCCAGCGCCGCGCTGATGCCTTTTGTCGCCCTCGTCACCCATGTGCCGGTCGCTTGGGCGCTCGTCCTTTTCAGCATGGCCTACTTTGGCCAGCAATCCTGGTCCACCCTCGTCATGGTCCTGCCGGCCGATCTTTTCCCAAAGCAAGCCGTCGGCTCCGTGGCGGGCCTTGTCGGGTTTGGTGGCGCGATGGGCGGCGTCGTCTTCGGCCAATGCGCCGGGTGGTTGCTGGATCATGGCTTCGGGTACGCCCTCGTATTCGGCATCGCCTCCTCCTTTCACGTCATCGCCTTTGCCGTCATCTGTTTCACCGTGCCCACCATCCAGACCCTTAATCTCCATCCAGTCCTCACCGAAAAATCCCTCGCATGAAAATTACCGAAATCCGCACCCGTGTCGTCGAGTGGCGCGGCAAAACCGTCCCGCTACCCCCGCACTTTTGCACCAATCCGATGGACCTGCTCACGCTGCCGGAGTCCTCGATGAGCACCTTTACCTTCCATGGCTGGCTTATCGTCGAAATCTTCACGGATGATGGCCTCGTCGGCATCGGCAATGCCGCCCTCTCCCCCCGCATCACCAAGCAGGTCATCGATGTCTACCTGAAGCCGCTTCTCATCGGCATGGATCCGTGGGACATTGAGTTTCTCTGGCAGCACATGTACCGCAAGACCATGGCGTTTGGACGCAAGGGGATCGGCATGGTCGCCATCAGCGCCGTCGATATCGCCCTCTGGGATTTGCTGGGGAAATCCGCGAAACAACCCGTTTACCGCCTCTTGGGCGGCCGCACAAAGCCGCGGATCCCCGTTTACGCCAGCCGCCTCTACAGCACTCCGCTGGAGGAGCTGGCTTCGGAGTCCCTTAGGTACAAGGAGGAAGGCTACAAGGCCATGAAACTCCGCTTCGGCTGGGGTCCCACCCATGGCGCGGCCGGCATGCAACGCAACGTCGAGCTGGTTCGCACCGTCCGCGAGACCGTGGGCGACGAGATCGATATCATGGCCGATGCCTACATGGGCTGGAACCTCGATTACGCGAAGCGCATGCTCCCGCTCCTCGAGCCGTTTCATCTCCGCTGGCTGGAGGAGGCCGTCATCCCGGACGACATCCATGGCCTCGCCGAGTTGAAACGCATCGGGCGCATCCCCATCGCGAGTGGCGAGCATGAGTTCACCCTCTACGGCTTCCGCGAGCTTATCGAGGCGCGTGCCGTCGATTACATCCAGTTCGATACCAACCGCGTCGGCGGTCTCACCCAGGCCCGCAAGATCGCGGCCCTCGCCGAGGCCCATTCCATCCCCGTTATCCCCCATGCCGGCCAGATGCACAATTTCCACGTCGTCATGGCCAGCCTCAATTCCCCCATGGCCGAGTTCTTCCCGCCCGTGGATGTCGAGGTCGGGAACGAGTTGTTCTGGTACTGTTTCCATGGCGAGCCGGTGCCCGTGGATGGCTTCATCGACCTGGATGCGGCCACGCCCGGGCTCGGTGTCACGGTCAATGAGGAGGGGCTCAAGCAATTCGAGGTGATGGGATGACACGGCTTGTCCAACTTGAAAGCGGCGGCCAGCGCCGGGTGGCCCTCGTCGACGAGCCTCACCTGCGCCTCCTGGCCGATGTTACATCGGTTTACAATCTCGCCCGCATTGCGCTCGATTCGGCGACCCCATTAACGGAGCTGATCCGCCGCATCGCGACGGACGAGATCCTGGACTATGACCGGGTCTACCATGGCGAATCTTCCTGGTTGCTCCTTACCCCCATCGATCACCCGGAGCCGGCCCGCTGTCTTGTCTCCGGCACCGGCCTTACCCATCTTGGCAGCGCGAAGAACCGCGATGCCATGCACGAGGGTGGCGAGGCGGCGCTGACCGATAGCATGAAAATGTTCCGCTGGGGGGTCGAGGGCGGACGCCCCGCCCGAGGCGTAATTGGCATCGCGCCGGAATGGTTCTTCAAGGGGCCGGGGACCATACTTCGCGCGCATTGTGAACCGCTGGAAGTCCCCTCCCACGCCGAGGAGGGGGGCGAGGAGGCGGAGATCGCGGGCGTTTATATCATCGGCATCGATGGCCGCCCCTGCCGCATCGGCATGGCCGTGGGCAATGAATTTGCCGATCATCGCTTCGAGAAGCGGAACTACCTCAATCTCGCCGCCTCAAAGATCCGCAATTGCTCGCTCGGCCCGGAGATCGCCATCGATCCGGGGTTCCAATCCGTGCCCGGCCAGGTCTCAATCGAGCGGGAGGGCCAGGTCTTCTGGTCAAAGGAGATCCGGACCGGCGAGGCGGAGATGTGCCACAGCCTCGCTAATATAGAGCACCATCATTTCAAGTTCGAGACGCACCGGCGTCCGGGTGATATCCATGTCCATTACTATGGGGCCCACAGTCTCAGCTTCGGGGACGGCGTCGAGCTTTCGAGCGGGGATGTGATGTGCGTCCAATTTGATGGCTTCGGCCGCCCATTGCGCAATCCGCTGCGAATCGTCCCGCGCGCCGACGGTCCCATTACCGTACATTCTCTCGGCTGACATCCATTTTATGACAAAACCTCGCATCGCCTTCCTCGGTCTCGGCACCATGGGCGCCGGCATGGCCCGCCGGCTCCTTGGCGTCGGCTTTCCCCTCACGGTCTATAATCGCAACCCGGAGAAGGCCGCCGCTTTCGCCTCGGACGGGGCCGTGGTGGCCGCGACTCCGCGGGAGGCTGCCGCGCAGGCCGCATTCGTCGTCAGCATGGTTGCGGATGACGGTGCTTCACGCGGGATGTGGCTCGGTCCGGATGGCGCGCTTTCGGGAGTCGCCCCGGGGACCATCCTCATCGAGTCCAGCACCCTTAATGTCGATTGGGTCCGCGAGCTGGCCGCGCAGGCGGCGGCGCATGGCTGCGAACTCCTCGATGCCCCCGTCACCGGCTCCCGGCCGCAGGCCGCAGGCGGCGAGCTCAAGTTCCTGGTCGGTGGCTCCGCGGCCGCGCTCGAAAGCGCCCGTCCGGCTCTCGAGCCGATGAGCAGTGCCATCTTCCATCTCGGCCCCACCGGCAGCGGTGCGCTCTTGAAGCTCATCAATAACTTCCTCTGCGGCGTGCAGGCCGCCTCCCTGGCGGAAGCGATTGGCCTCATTGAACGCGGCGGCCTCGACCGCGATCAAGCCCTTGGCATTCTCTCTAACGGGACGCCCGGCAGTCCCATGATCAAGGGTATGGCCGGCCGCATGGTCACCCGCGAGTACACCCCGCCCTACTTCCTTCTGCGCCTTATGGCCAAGGACCTGATCTACGCCGCCGGGGAGCTCAAGAGCCACGGCATCGACCCCGTGACCGCCTCAGCCGCCCTGCAGGTCTTCCAGAACGCCATCGCCCACGGCGCAGCCGAGAGCGACCTCTCCGCCGTCGTCGAGCAATTCCGCTCCAACTCATAGGCCCTATAGGGCCTATAAGCCCCGTCTACGATCCACAAATGACTCCCACCCCTCACTCCATCCTCCTGGACGGCCAATGGCAGCCCGCCCAGCTTTCCGGCCAATTCCAGGCCGAGAACCCTGCCACCGGCGAGCCAATCCCCGACCTCTACCCCGTCAGTACCTGGTCCGATTGCGAGATCGCCCTCACAGCCGCCGCCCGGACCGCCCCGTTGCTGCGCCATACGCCGCCGGCCCAAATCGCCGATTTCCTCACCCGTTACGCGGGTCGCATCGAGGAGCAGTCCGCCGCCCTGGTCGAGATGGCCCATCTCGAGACCGCCCTCCCGAAATCGCCTCGGCTCGCGGATGTCGAGCTGGTGCGCACCACGGGGCAATTGCGCCAGGCCGCGGCCGCGGTCCTGGACGGCTCCTGGGCGCTGCCCACCGTCGATGCGAAAATTAACCTGCGTTCCTGCTTTGAGCCCATTGGCCCGGTCGTCGTAATGGGGCCGAATAATTTTCCATTCGCATATAATAGCGTCGCCGGGGGCGATTTCGCCGCCGCCATCGCCGCGGGCAATCCGGTAATCGCCAAGGCGCATCCATCGCATCCCGGCACCACCCGCCTGTTCGCCCTCGAGGCGGCCATCGCATTGGAAGCCAGCGGCCTGCCCATTGCCACCATCCAGATGCTCTATCATATAGGCAATGAGGATGGGCTGCGCCTCGTCGCCGATCGCCGGATCGCCGCCCTCGGCTTCACCGGCAGCCGCGCCGCCGGCCTCAAGCTCAAGGCCGCCGCCGATGCCGCCGGGAAGCCCGCGTACCTCGAGATGTCCAGCCTCAACCCGGTCCTTATCCTCCCGGGCGCCCTGGCAGAGCGGGGCGCGGAGATCGCAGGCGAGTTCGCATCGAGTTGTCTTACCGCCTGCGGCCAGATGTGCACCAAGCCCGGCATTGCCCTTCTATTCTCCGGCACGGATGCCGGGACCTTCCTCGACGCCGTGAAGCAAAAGTTCGAGGCCGCGCCCGTTGTCCCTTTGCTCTCGGCCGGCGTGGCCCGCGCCTTGCGCGAGAGCGTCGCCACTCTGGAAGCTGCCGGCGCCCGCCTTTTGACGGGTGGCGTACCGTCCGGCGCTCCCGGCCATAGATTCTCCAACTCCCTCCTCTCCGTGTCCGGCGCCCAGTTCCTCGCCGAGCCTGGCAAATTGCAAACCGAAGCTTTCGGCAACGCGACACTTTGCGTCCTCGCCGAAAACCCGGGTCAGGCTGCCGCGATTCTCGGCCATTTCGAGGGCAACCTCACCGGGAGCATCTACTCCGACACCCAAGGGGCCGACGACGCACTCTACGCCGAGTTTGCCCCGTTACTGCGGGTGCGGGTGGGCCGCTTCCTCAACGACAAAATGCCGACCGGCGTCGCCGTCAGCCCGGCGATGAACCACGGCGGCCCGTTCCCCGCCACCGGCCACCCGGGATTTACCGCCGTAGGCTTCCCAGCAACCATCCGCCGCTTCGCGATGCTCGCCTCCTACGACAACGTCCGCCCCTCGCGCCTCCCGGCAATCCTCCGGGACTAGAGCCATTTAGGGCGATTAACGGCGATGGCGGCAAAGCAGCGCGCCAGCGTGTACCTGAACCTACACTTGAACTTGAACATAAACTCTCGCCCCGCTCGCATCGGAGGCCGACGCCATCGGAACACAGATTGACGCGGATTTTCAGAACGCGCCGAAAGTCCTGACGCTAAATCTGTGTTCATCTGCGTGTATCTGCGGTTAAAAAGAGCACCGCCCAAGCGCCGTCAGGTTCTTAATCCGAACGGCACTCATCAAAAATCGTCATCCGGGCCAACGCCCCGTCGCCCTACCCCTGCTTCTGGCCCCCCCCCCGCGGCGTGATATTGGACATCCCGATGAACGTCGCCCCTTCCTCCATGATGAGGCGGGACGTATTCAGGTCGCCATTCAGCCGTGCCGAGGCCCGCAGATGACAGCGCTGGGATACCGTTGCATTTCCCTTCACCGATCCGGAGATCGTCACCTCATCGGCGGTAATGTTTCCTTCCACCGAAGCATGCTCCCCCACATTCAGCACACTCCCGCTGATGTGCCCGCCCTTGATGGTGCCGTCAAAACTCAATTCGCCTTTGAAAGTTAGGGATCCGGTGATTTCAACGTCCTGGGACAGGACGCTCTTCGTTAAATTGGGCCGGCCTGTCGGCGCGACCGTGGGTGGTATAGGTTTGGTATCCATTCTGAGATTCGGTTCGCTGCCTATACCGGATGACTCTCGCCCTCGCAGCAACAATCTGCTTTCTTTCCGGTGAGATTTTCTTTTTCCGGCGGAAAAGCTCCACTTTGCCCGCGGGACTTGCAACTTTTCCCATATGCCCGCCCCCCGCATCCTCGTCGTCGATGACCACGACATCGTTCGCCAGGGCGTCTGCGCTCTCATTACCTCCCAGCCCGGGTGGGAGGTCTGCGGCGAGGCTCGCACCGGCCGCGAGGCTATCGCCATGGCAGGGGAGTCCCGCCCGGACATCATCGTCATGGACCTTCTCATGCCCGACCTCAACGGCCTGGATGCAGCCCGGCAGATCAAGAAAAAGCTTCCCCTGGTCGAGATCCTCATCCTCAGCGGCCACGAGGACACCGAACTGATCCAGACCGTCTTCGACGCCGGCATCCGCGCCTTTATCTTCAAGAGCCAGGCTCGCACCCATCTCGTGCCCGCCATCAACTCGCTTCTCGCCCGCAAGCCCTACCTCACCCCGCGCATCTCCGAGGTGCTTTTCAGTCGCTTCGAGAACCGGGATACCGGCGCCGCCAAGGAAACTCGGGCCGACGCCGCTCTGACCGCCCGCGAGCGGGAGATCATCCAATTGCTGGCGGAAGGCCGTAGCAATAAGGAGGTCGCCTCTTCGCTGGACATCAGTATTAAGACCGTCGAGACCCACCGCGCCTCCATCATGCGCAAGCTGGGGATCGACCGGCTCAGCGACCTCGTCCGCTACGCCATCCGCAAAAAGATCATCGAGCCCTGAACGCCCCTCACGGGCGACATTCAGGCGGAGCGGTACGACCGGCGATGATGGCGAGTCCTCGGTAGAAGCCGGTGGTAGGCGGGAAGTCTCCCGGGAGCGCCAATCTCCTGATTGGCATCTTCCCTATTTCGAGCGCTGCGGGCACACCGCAATCTGCCCCCCCGCGCCGTAACCCGCCCGTAACCGGAATTTAACCGTCCCATGTGCGACGGCGGATTTTCACCCCGCTATGAATGGCCCTGTTATGGCACAAACAAAACGCACATTCGTCTGCGAAGGTTGCGGTCGCGAGCGGACGTTCCATCGGGCACAGTTCAGGCATAAGGGGCACGTGGTGTTGACCTTCTGTACGGCCGGCCTTTGGTCGGTCAGTTGGCTCTCCGCGGTGCTGGGGCATGCCATGCTGCCATGGACGTGCAGCGCCTGCCGCCATAGGCAAAGGGCTCCAAAGGCCCTCCCGCAGTGGTAAATCTGTTCATGTATAACGTCGTTCCTCAAGCGCCCCCCTCCTTCCCCCGCGCTTGAGTGAACGACGATTTGCCCCCGGCACTTTCGTTCAGATTACACTCGCCATCCGTGCTATCTCGGTGGCAATCCAATTATGGAAATTCCCGCAAATCCTCAATTTTACCTGTAGCTTTTTGTTCTCCCAGCCAACTCCTCTGGCGTTTTTTCCACTTTTTCACCTTCTCCTCCCATTTCTTCCCTCTCTCCCATCCAAAATTTTCGGCGACCCACTGAGACCGCTCTCCTCTCGTATCCGTTCAATTTTTCTCCAGGATTTCTTTTTTTTTCGAATTTGGGGCTTGGCTTTCTGGCAAGCTATCTGCTAAACGCCGCGATGTGTCATTAAACAGGCACAACATCCCATACCTAAAACCAACCAAGGAAAAACATTAATGCTCAAGAAACATTACCTCACCATCGCGGCGACGGCCATGCTGGGCGTGTCCAGTCTCTCTTCTGCCCTCGCGGGCACTGAGACGGCTGCGGCCCCCGGCAAGGATACGAAGACAGTCACCCCGCCCTGCCCCGTGTCCTATATCACGGGCGACTTCGGCGTGACCTTCGTCTCCGAATACCTCAGCCGCGGTATCGTTCAGGGTCCGGACGGTGACAAAGGCGTCATCGCCGAGCCCTATCTGGACTTGTACATCAAGCTCTACTCGGGGACCGGCTTTATCAACAGCGTGTCTGCCCAGCTTAGCTTCTGGTCCAACATCCAGTCCGAATACTCGCACGACCACAACCCCGGCAATACGACTCCGGCGTGGGAAGAATTCGATTGGGATCCGGGCGTGTCCGTGACCTTCGCTCAGAAGTTCACCCTGCTCGTTCAGTACTTCGAATTCGACAGCCCTGCTGGCGCCTTCGGTACTGCCCGCAGCATCGACGCGAACCTGACGTACGACGATAGCGGCTTCATGGGCCCCTTCGCTCTGCACCCGCATTTCACCGAGCTGTATGAGCTGGGTGCTCCCGGCTACGCTGGCCTCAAGCCCGACGGCTGGTACTCGGAGTTCGGTATCGCTCCTAGCTATACGTTCCTGCCCAAGAGCACTTATCCCATCACGGTGTCCGTTCCGGCCACGGTGGGCTTCAGTGGTCAAGGTGGGTTCTACGGCAACGATTGGTTCGGCTACTTCTCTGTCGGCCCGACGATCTCCGTGCCCCTGGCGTTCATCCCGTCCGGTTTCGGTGCGTGGACCCTTACCGCCGGCTACACCTACTACAGCTTGGGCGATGGCCCTCAAGACGCTGCGGCTGATCTGAAGAGAAGCCAGCACGTTTGGTCCGGCGCCCTCGGCTGCACCTTCTAGTCCTCTCGGATTCTCGGTTGGTTCCTCCGGCCCTTCGCCGGAGGAACCACCGGGGTCCGCCCCCGCGCGAATCTCTCGCCGGTTTCCGCCAGTTGTCTCATCTCGGTCTTACTTAATGTTGTATTTGAACCGTTCAATTAATCGACTTAGCCATTCATGAAATCCTTCCTGCGTTCTCTATCTGCCGTCGCTCTCTCAGCCCTCTTCTGTGGCTCTACTATCTTCTCCACGGTCGCCTTCGCCGCCGATGACACTGTCAAGGTCGGCGTCCTTCATTCGCTCAGTGGCACCATGGCCATCAGTGAAACTTCACTCCGCGATATCCTCCTTTTTGCCTTTGATGAGATCAATAAAAAGGGCGGCGTTCTGGGTAAGAAAATCGACCCAGTTGTCGTCGATGGCGCTTCCAACTGGCCCCTCTTCGCTGAGAAAGCCAAGGAACTCCTTGAGCAGGATAAAGTCGCCGTCGTCTTCGGCTGCTGGACTTCTGTGAGCCGCAAGTCCGTCCTCCCCGTCTTCGAGAAGGACAACGGCCTCCTCTTCTACCCCGTCCAATATGAGGGCGAGGAACTCTCCAAGAACATCTTCTACACAGCCGAGGCCGTCGGCCAGCAGGCGATTCCCGCTGTCGATTACCTCCTCGCCCAGGGCAAGAAGAAATTCTACCTCATCGGTACCGACTACGTTTATCCCCAGACCACCAACCTCATTCTTCTGGAGTACCTCGAGTCCAAGGGTGTTCCCGTGGCCAACATCGGCGGCGGTCTTCGCACCGATGACACCGGCAAGGTGATCTCCGCCGGCAAGTACGTGCCCTTCGGCTACACCGACTTCCAGCAGATTGTGTCGGACATCAAGCAATTCAGCGCCGGCGGCGATGCCTGCGTCATCAACACAATCAACGGCGACTCCAACGTCCCCTTCTTCAAGGAGATGGCTGCTTCCGGCCTCGATGCCTCGGACTGCCCCGTTGTCTCCTTCAGCCTTGCCGAGGATGAGCTTCGCAGCCTTCCTACCAAGGATCTGGTCGGCGAGCTCGGCTGCTGGACCTACTTCATGTCCCTCAAGACCCCGGCCAACCAGAAGTTCCTCAAGAACTGGTACGCCTGGCTCAAGACCGAGAGCTATGACGGTGTCGTCAAGGAGAAGCGCGTGGTCGATAGCCCCATGGTCCTCTCCTATGACGGTGTTTACCTCTGGAAAGAGGCCGTCGAGAAGGCCGGCAGCTTCGATGTGGACAAGGTCCGCACCGCCCTCGAGTCCGGTGACATCAGCTTCGCTGGTCCCGGCGGCAAGATCACCATGCAGAAGAATCATCACGCCACCAAGAATGTTTACATTGGCGAGACCAAGGCTGACGGACAGTTCAAGATCATTAAGACCTTCCCGCAGGTATACGGCGAGCCCTTCCTGAAGGGCACTTTCATGAAGAATGGCGCCACCGCCGGTCCTTCTCCCGCTGCCGCCCCGGCTCCCGCCGCTTCGCCCGCTGCCACCGGAACCTAAACCCGTGGCTGATTTATGATCAGATTCTCCTAGTTGGTAGCTTGAAGGGGCGGGGCGTTGTCTCCGCCCCTTCAGCTTTTAAGAGCCAGCTCGTTCCGCCGTGTTGCAAGCTCAACCTGATTTTCTCCGAACCCGCCGCAAGCCGGCCAAGTTACCATGACCAAGTCTGATCCATTCCGCGCATTTCGGTCCCTCAGGTCCCTTTCATCCTTCTTCCTGGTACTACTCCTCGCGCTGCCCGCCTTCGCCGAGGACACCGCCGCCACCGGCCAGCTCCTCTGCAAGGCCATCGTCAGCGAGGGGGATGAACAGCTCAAGCTGGTCGCCGCCCTCGCCGATACCAATTCCGACCTCGTCCGCAAGGTCCTGGTTGCCTGGCCCAACGATGGCGTTTATCTCATCGATCCAGGCAACGGCGCCAAGCTCCCCGTCATGCTCGAGGATGCACAGGATGCCGATGGCAAGCAAAAGGCCGTCCGCATCGACACAGGTGACTATCTCAAGGATGCCTCCGGCAAGCCCGAGGCCTTCTTCGCCAACGACCTCGACTCCGTCGATTGCGATCTCCGCCTCAAAAAGGCGATTAAGAATACCCTCGACCTCATGACCCTCAACGATCCGGATCCCGAGACCCGCCGTTCCGCCGTCATGAAGCTCGGCATGAGCCAGAACCCGGCCTACGTCCCGATCCTCCAGGCCCGCATCCCCAAGGAAGCCAACCACATGGTTCAGGATGCCCTGAACGACGCCATCGCCATTATCCAACTCAAGAATCCCGATCCCACCATCCAGATTCCGGCCATCCAGAAGCTCGGCGCCCGCACCCTCATCGCCTCTCGCGACGTACTCACCGATGTCGTGAACGACAAAACCTCGACCCCCGACGAAGTCAAGGCCGCCCAGCAATCCCTCTCTCTCATCGACGGCCACATCGGTCGCGTCGACTTCTTTGGCACCCTCTTCCGCGGTCTCAGCCTTGGCTCCATTCTCCTCGTCGTCGCCCTCGGTCTCGCCATCACCTTTGGTCTTATGGGGGTCATCAATATGGCCCATGGCGAGCTCATCGCCGTCGGCGCCTACACTTGTTACGTCGTCGAAAACGTCTTCCACTCCGGCCTCTGGCTTTCTCCCTTCGGCCTCTCCTTCCATATCCCAGGCCTCAATCTCGGCGGCTGGCAATTCCAGACCTACTTCATTTTCGCGATCCCTGCCGCCTTCATCATGGCCGCCCTCGTTGGCATCCTTCTCGAGGTAAGCGTCATCCGCTTCCTTTACCGCCGCCCGCTCGAGTCCCTCCTCGCCACATGGGGCGTCTCTCTCATTCTCCAGCAGTCCTTCCACCTCGTCTTTGGCGCAGCCAACGTCCAGGTTGATTCCCCCTCATGGCTCAGTGGCAATTTCACCGTCTCGGACGTCATCCTTGGCTATAACCGCCTCTTCGTCATCGGCTTCGCCATCGTCATCGTCTTCCTCACCTGGCTTCTCCTCACCAAGACCCCGCTCGGCCTCCTCATTCGCGCCGTCATGCAGAATCGCAACATGGCCGCCTGCATGGGCGTTCGCACAGAACGCGTCAATATGCTCACCTTCGCCTTCGGCAGTGGTCTTGCCGGCCTCGCGGGCGCCTTCCTGTCCCAGATCGGAAATGTCGGCCCCAATCTCGGTCAGAATTACATCGTCGATTGCTTCATGACCGTCGTCGTCGGCGGCGTCGGCAATCTCTTCGGCACCGTCTATTCCGCCCTCGGCATCGGCACCGTCGACGAGATCCTCCAGCAGGTTTTCGGCTCGCCCGTCGTCGGCAAGATCACCGTGCTCGTTTGTATCATCCTCTTCCTCCAGTGGCGTCCCTCCGGCCTCTTCGCAACCAAGGGACGCGGCCTCGAGAGCTAAGCCATGCAAAAGACATTTTCCGTTTCCGAACTCATCACGGTATTCGTCCTCGCGGTCATCGCCATATTCGTCGTTCCGTGCCTCAATAGCATGGTCCCGCAGACCAGCTTCTTTTACATCTCGGATTTCGCCATCAATCTCTGGGGCAAATACCTCTGCTACGCCATCCTCGCCATGACGGTCGATCTCCTCTGGGGCTACACCGGTCTTCTCAGTCTCGGCCAGCGTCTCTACTTCGCCTTGGGCGGCTACATGATGGGCA
>Ga0302320_10015086_pt1 | contig 15911 bp, 7 predicted proteins | sample Bog_T0_3_FD_202130 | JGI IMG/M metagenome (GOLD analysis project Ga0302320, IMG submission 202130) | Peat permafrost microbial communities from Stordalen Mire near Abisko, Sweden - Bog_T0_3 | ecosystem: Environmental > Terrestrial > Soil > Wetlands > Peat | place: Sweden: Abisko, Stordalen Mire... | reverse complement strand
CTTCGGTCTCCGCAATGTCTCCCGTGGCCAGCCAATCGCCCTCGCGCCGATGCAGCTCGCCGTGCGACCACGTTGCACCGGAGATCGCATCGCCGCGCACCAGCACTTCGCCATCGGGTCCCAGTTTCACCTCGCGCCCTGGAAGCGGCTTGCCGATGGTTCCCTCGGCCACGTGAAACGGATGGTTCAGCGAAATAATCGCCGTCGTCTCCGTCATGCCATAGCCCTGGATCAGCACAAACCCGACCGCGTTCCAGAAATGTTCCAGCGGTCCCGAGAGCGCGCCTCCGCCCGACACAAGCGCCCAGAACTTGAACCCGAGCGCGCGATGAATCCTCCAGTACCGTAGCCAGCGCCCGACCGAGCCCAGCTTGCCCTGGGAGGCAACGCGCGCCGCAAGGTCGGGATACGTCAAATCCAGATGCGCCTTAAGCAGCGCCAGCACGCGCGGTACCGCCGCCAGCACCGAGATGCGCTCGCGCCGTATCGTCTCCACCAGCCGCGGCGCAACCAGCCGCTCCTCAAAATGCACCTCGCCGCCAAAGATCGGAGGCACCCACAGCCCCATCGACTGCCCGAACACGTGGCTCAGCGGCAGGGTATTGAGAATCCTGACTGGGTGCACCAGCTTTTCATAGCGCAGGTAAGGTTGCGCGCCCTCTTTGATCGGCCGGATGCTCGCCAGTACGTTGCCATGCGTGAGCACAATCCCCTTGGGGTCGCCCGTGGTGCCGGACGTGAACAGAATCTGCAGTGGCGAAGCGGAAGTAAGGCTCTCCACCGGCCCCGCTTCCTGCTGCGGCAGCACGTCCAGCCAGGTTTCGAAATCAATCTTCGGCGCGTCAAGATCCAGGTTGCTCAGCAGGGCAGCGTCGCCCACCGCGAGCATCGGCTTTACGTCCGCTGCCACGCGCGCCGCAAACTCAGCCGTTCCCATAAAGTCCAGCGGCACAGCCAGCACGCCGCGCAGCATGCATCCATGAAACGCCGCAATCCATTCCGCGCCGTTTTCGCCCCAGATCAAGACCCGGTCGCCGGCCTTCACGCCTCTGGCCTCGAGCAGCGCCGCGAACCGCCCAGCCAGCCGCGCCAGCTCACCGTAACTCGTCACCCGCCGCCGGTTGCCCTTGTAGCGAACCACCGCCGTCTCCCGGCCTAATCTCCGGAAGTCGTCCAGCAGGGGTGCCAGGTTGTCACGCATGGGCGCTCCGCCAAGGCTCGTCTTTTGCGGTGTGTCGGGTTCCCCCTGGGGATTGGGTTCCCTCTCAGTATGGACGCCTTCGATCAATTCGAGTTGCAAAATATTGATCCTCCTTGCTTTCCGCTTCCGCCAGCCCCAACAAACTTCCCGTGCCCCATCCTTGCGCCTTTTTTCTGGCGCAAGGGTGGAAAACGATTATTCTGTCCACACCAACCCTTTCCCGCAGCTTTTCCTCTCTTCGCTTTGTATTCGCTACCCCACTCGCGCTAATCTCAACAGAGATGGTCCCCACCCCACCCATCCCGACACCTGTTTCGGAAGACCCTTACGCCGCGCTCTCCGGGTTCAGCCCGGTCACCGAGGCCTGGTTCCGTGCAGTCTTTGATGCGCCAACCACGCCACAATGTGCAGGCTGGCCCGTAATTGCCCGTGGAGAAAGCGCCCTCATCCTGGCACCCACCGGAACCGGCAAGACCTTGGCGGCTTTTCTCTGGTGTCTTGACCGCCTGATGCTGCAGCCGCTCCCGCCCGGCCATCGTGAAGGCTGCCGCATTCTTTACGTTTCCCCGCTCAAGGCCCTGGCCGTCGACGTGGAACGCAATCTGCGTTCGCCACTGGCCGGCATCGCCAACATGGCCCGCCGCATGGGCGTCCCCTTCCGCGAGCCCACCATCAGCGTCCGCACCGGCGACACACCGCAGCGCGAACGCGCCAAGTTTTCGCGTCACCCGTCCGACATCCTCATCACCACGCCCGAGTCGCTCTACCTGCTGCTCACCTCGCAAGCCGCCGACGCCCTCCGCACGGTCGACACCGTCATCATCGACGAGATCCATGCTCTCGTCCCCACCAAGCGCGGCGCGCATCTTGCGCTCTCCCTCGAGCGCCTCGAAGCCCTCACCAAAACCCCAATCCAGCGCATCGGCCTAAGCGCCACCCAGCGCCCGTTAGAAGAAGTAGCCCGCTTTCTCGGCGGAGTGGAATTGCAGGGATTAGGGATGAGGGAACAGGGATCAGGCAGTGAAAGCAAGTTTGAATCCGCAATCCCTGAAGCTTTCGCCCCCGAGCCAACCAACCCGGCGAGCGTCAGCGAGCCTCAACTGACCACTGACCACTGTTCACTGACCACTGACGCAGCGGAACCGCTGCGTTACCGTCCCGTCACCATCGTCAACGCCAGCGCCCCCAAGCAACTCAAGCTCCGCATTGAAGTCCCCGTCGAAGACATGGCCCGCCTCGGCGAGCAGGAAGAAATCCCCTCCGGTCCCGCCTCGCAAACGCCCCGCCGCGTCTCGATCTGGAACGCCATTCACCCGCGCCTGCTCGAAATCATTCGCGAGCGCAATTCCACAATTCTCTTTGTCAACAGCCGCCAGGTCGCCGAGCGTCTCGCAGGTGCTCTCAACGAACTCGCCGGCGAACCCATCGCCCGCGCCCATCACGGCTCGCTAGCCGCCGCGCAGCGCTCCGTCATCGAAGAGCAACTCAAGGCCGGCCAAATCCGCGCCCTCTGCGCCACCTCCACACTCGAGCTAGGCATCGACATGGGCGCCGTCGATCTCGTCATCCAGATTGAAGCGCCTCCCTCCGTCGCCAGCGGCATGCAGCGCATCGGCCGCGCCGGCCACCACGTCAACGCCATCAGCGAAGGCATCTTCTTCCCCAAGTACCGCGCCGATCTCGTAGCCTGCGCGGCCGTCACTGAGGCCATGCACCACGGCCACATCGAATCCACCCGCTTCCCCCGCAACCCCCTCGACGTCCTCGCCCAGCAGTTGGTAGCCATCGTCGCCCACCCGCCTCACGCCACCAAACCCGCCCGCCCCAAAAAACTAACCGCAAAAAAGATCAAGGCAAGAAAGCTGGGTGCCCCATCCATCGCGTCTTTTGCGATGGGTGGGATAGAACAAATTACGGGTGCCCCAGGTCTCGATTTTGAGACCTGGGATTCAACGAATACCGATCACGATGATTCAGTCTTGGAAAGCCTTCCAGGCGCCCGCGCGAACTCCGCCAACCCCGCTCCCCCCGAAGTCTCCGTCGACGCCCTCTACGACCTCGTCCGTCGCGCCGCTCCCTTCGGCGGCCTCACCCGTTCCTCCTTCGAAGGCGTCCTCGATCTCCTCAGCGGCCGTTACCCCTCCGACGAATTCGCCGAGCTCCGTCCCCGCCTCACCTGGGATCGCGTCCGCAACGTCGTCACCGCCCGCGACGGCGCAGCCCGCCTCGCCATCCTCAACGCCGGCACCATTCCCGACCGCGGTCTCTACGGCGTCTTCCTCGCCTACAGCGAAGGCAAGGCCGTCCGCGTCGGCGAGCTTGACGAAGAAATGGTCTTCGAATCGCACCCCGGCGAGACCTTCATCCTCGGCGCATCCACCTGGCGCATCGTCGAGATCACGCATGACCGCGTCCTCGTCACCCCAGCGCCCGGCGAGCCCGGAAAAATGCCGTTTTGGAAAGGCGATGGTCCCGGCCGCCCGCTCGAGTTTGGCCGCCGCATCGGCGCGCTCGTGCGCGAACTCCGCGCGCTCCCCAAGCCCGCCGCGCTCACCCGCCTCGTCGCGGAAAACGATCTCGATCCCGGCGCCGCTGAAAATCTTCTCCAGTTCCTCGCCGACCAGCAGGAAGCCACCGGCTCCGTCCCCGACGACCGTACCATCGTCATCGAGCGCACCCGCGATGAGCTCGGCGACTGGCGCGTCTGCGTGCTCACCCCCTTCGGCAGCCGCATCCACATTCCCTGGGCCATGGCCGTCAGCGCCCGCATCCGCGCCGGCGGCGGACCCGAAGTCGAAACCCTCTGGGGCGACGACGGCTTCGTTCTCCGCTTTCCTGACACCGACGAGCCGCCCGATCCCGACTGGTTCCTCGTCGAACCTGCTGAGGTCATGCAGCTCGTACTGCGTCAGCTCGGCACCACCGCTCTCTTCGCCGGCCGCTTCCGCGAGGCAGCGGGCCGCGCTCTGCTCTTGCCTCGCCGCCGCGCCGATGCCCGCTCGCCACTCTGGCAGCTGCGCAAGCGCTCCTACGATCTGCTCAGCGTCGCCTCGCGTTATCCGTCGTTCCCCCTTCTGCTCGAGGCCTATCGTGAATGCCTGCGCGACTTTTTTGACATGCCTGCGCTCATTGAAACCCTGCGCGCCATCGAGCAGCGCCAGCTTCGCGTCCACGTCGTCGAAACCCGCAAGCCATCGCCCTTTGCCGCATCGCTCCTCTTCAGCTACGTCGCCAACTTTCTCTACGACGGAGATGCGCCGCTCGCCGAGCGCCGTGCACAGGCCCTCACCATCGATCAGGATCAGCTCCGCGAACTCCTCGGCGAAGCCGACCTGCGCGAGCTGCTCGACGCCGAGGCCATTGCCGAAGTGGAAGAAGCCGCACAATGCCTCGCAGAAAACTATCGCGCCCGCTCCGCCGACGGCATCCACGACCTCTGCCTGCGTCTCGGTGATCTCACGCGCGAGGAGCTTGCTCGTCGCGTAGTCTCGCCCGAGCTCTTGTCGAATGTCGATCGTCTCGTCCGTTCGCGCCGCCTTCTCGAACTGCGCGTCGCCGGCGAGCGCCGCCTCGTGGCCGCGGAAGACGCCGCCCGCTATCGCGACGCCCTCGGCATCCCGCTGCCTCCCGGCCTCGCCGTTGCCTTGCTCGAGCCCGTCTCGCATCCGGTACTTGAACTCGTTCGCCGTTACGCCCGCACGCATGGCCCGTTCACGCTGCGCGAAGTTGCGGAACGTTTCGCGCTCGACTCCACCGTCGTCGAAAACACGCTGCGCCTTTTGTCCGCTGAAAATCGCGTCCTCGAAGGCGGATTCCGCCCCGGCGGACTTCATCGTGAGTGGTGCGACGCCGAAATCCTTCGCCAGATTCGCCGCAAGTCGCTCGCCCGCCTCCGCCGCGAAGTCGAACCCGTGGAGCAGTTCACCCTCGCCCGCTTTCTCACGCATTGGCAGGGCCTGCTCGCCCCACGCCGCACCGGTAACGCAAACCTCGATGCGCTGCTCGACGCAATCGAAACCCTGCAAGGCGCGCCGCTCCCCGCCTCGCTCGTTGAGTCCTCCATGCTCCCCGCGCGCATCGCCGACTATCAACCCTCCGGCCTCGACACCCTCATCGCCGCCGGCGAAGTGGCATGGGCAGGCGTCGAGCCCATCGGCGAGCGCGACGGCCGCATCGCCCTCTTCCTCGCCGACAAGTTGCCGCTGCTTTTGCAAAGCCGCCCCATCATCGACCCGCTCACCGAGCGCGAACAGAAAATCCTCGCCGTCCTCGAGTCCACCGGCGCCAGCTTCTTCGATCCGCTCCACCAGGCTCTTGGCGGCGGCTATCCCGGCGAAACCATCGAAGCCCTCTGGAGCCTCGTCTGGCGCGGCCTCCTCACCAACGACTCGCTCCACGCCCTCCGCGCCTACACCGCCCGCCCTGAAACCTCCCGCACCCCCCGCAAAATGCAAACCGGCGTCTTCCGCTCCCGCCGCACCACCCCGCCAGTAGCCCAAGGCCGCTGGTCGCTGTTACCAATCCGATCCGCACAGGCTTCCCGCAAAATCTTGCAGACCCCAGACCCTGCCCTGAGCCGGTCAAGGCGCCTGGCTTCAGAGCCGGAAACCAGCCTCACCAACCCCGCTACCCCCGCTAACTCCGCCAACCCCGCTAACCTCGCTAGCCTCTCCGCCCCCACCATCACCGAGTCCAGCCACGCCCTCGCCCTCCAACTCCTCAACCGCTACGGCATCCTCACCCGCGAATCCGTCGCCGCCGAAAACGTCCCCGGCGGCTTCTCCGCCGTCTACGACGTCCTCAAAGCCCTCGAAGAAAGCGGACGCATCCGTCGCGGCTACTTCGTCGCCGGCCTCGGTGCAACCCAGTTCGCGCTTCCCGCCGCCGTCGACTTGCTCCGCCAGTTGCGCATCGCGCCCCCCGAAGAGAAACCGGAATTCGTCCAACTCGCCGCCACCGATCCCGCCAACCCCTACGGCTCCGTCCTGCGCTGGCCCGATCTTCCCGTCGCCGAAGAAGATTCGGAATCCGCGCCCCGCATCCTAACCCGCGCCGCTTATGCGGAAGTGATTCTCCGCAACGGCCAGCTCGTCGCCTGGCTTCGCCGTGGTAATCCCAACATCCTCGTCTTTCTTCCCGCAGAGGAGCCCGAGCGCTCGCAAACCGCCTCCGGCCTCGCGCACTTCCTCTGTACCCGCGGTCAGGAGCGCATGCGCCACAGCGCGCATCAGGGTGTACTCATCACCACCATCAACGGCCAGCCCGTCGCCGCGCATCCCATGGCGCACTTCCTTATGGACGCAGGCTTCCATCCCGGCCCTCTAGGCATGCACCTCCGCCGCATTCTCATGCCATTGCTGCACCAGTCCTCCAGCTCGCCTCCAAGCTGACAACGCCAACCCCGCTAACAACGCTAACAACCTAACTCCGCCAACACCGCTAACCCCGCTAGCTCCGCCAAGGACCCCCAATGCCCGAAGGCGACACAATCTTCCGCACCGCGCGCAATCTCGGCCGCGCGCTCTCCGGCAAGCCCGTTACCGTCTTCCGATCTACCTACCCGCTGCTCACACGCTTTCACGACGACACGCCCATCACCGGCCAGCTCGTCTCCAGCGTCGAAGCCCGCGGCAAGTGGCTGCTCATTCATTTCTCCGGCGGCGGTACGCTCGCTACTCATATGCTCATGAGCGGCAGTTGGCACATCTATCGCCACGGCGAGCGCTGGCAGCAGCCGCGCTTCAACATGCGCATCGTTATCGAGAACGAGCAATACATCGCGGTCGGATTCAAGGTGCCTGTTGCGGAAATGCACACCGCCCAATCGCTCGCCCGCGACAAGCGTTTTCCCATCCCAACGCGCGATGTCCTCAATCCCGAATTCGACGCCGCCGAAGCCGCGCTCCGCATCCAGGCGCACCGCGCCGAAGAGATCGCCGACGTCCTTCTGCATCAGGAAGTGCTCGCCGGAGTCGGCAACGAATTTAAGTCGGAGATCTGCTTCGTCACCGGCATTCACCCATTCGCAAAAGTCGCTTCGCTCACGCTGCCGCAGATCGAGTCGTTAGTCTCCGCATCGCAACAACTTCTTCGCGCGAACGTCCTCGTTGACTCACGCGACACCATGGTCACCTACTCGGGCAGTCGCCGCCGCACCACGCACGCATCCGACCCCAGCGCCAGCGTCTACGTCTACGGTCGAAACGGGGAACCCTGCCGCACCTGTGCTGGCCCCATTCGCCGCCGCCTGCAAGGCCCCGACGCGCGCATCACCTTCTGGTGCCCCGACTGTCAGCGCATGCCCGACGGCTCCGACGTCGATGGATGATTTGCAATAATTCCCCTGTGGTCCAAAGGAGGCGCAATGAAACCGACTTCCAAATCTTCCACTCCGGATGATCCGGAACTGCAGCTTGCAGGCTTCATCGAGAAATTCGATCCTGCCGTGGCCGCGCTCATCCGCTCCGCGCGTCGCGCGCTGCAAAAGCGCCTGCCCACAGCCCAGGAGCTGGTCTACGACAATTACAACTTCTTCGTCATCGGATACTGTTCAACCGAGCGCCCCTCGGACTGCATTGCCTCGTTGGTCGCCAACGCGAAGGGAATTGGCCTCTCGTTTTATTACGGATCCACGTTGCCCGATCCCGCGGGAATTCTTGAGGGCAGTGGCAGCCAGAACCGCTTCGTTCGCCTCAAGGACGCCGGCGATCTCGCGCGGCCAGAAATTGAAGCACTGATCGCCGCCGCGATCCACCAGGCCAAGGCGCCTTTGCCCGGAAAAGGGAAGGGCCGCCTCATCATCCGCTCGATCTCGGAGAAACAGCGCCCCAGGCGTCTGCCGGTGAAGTCATCGCGTCAAAAGTAGTCAGTCACAACAACGGGTGCCCCACCTTCACCGCGGCTTCATCGCGGTTAAGGTGGGATACTTTGTATCTATAGCTTTTTATGGCTTTTTTTTTTGCTTTCCCAGCATCAGGGATAATGTGCCGCGGGTGCCCCAGGTGCCTCGCCTTTGGGCACCTGGGAATGAATCAGTCCCCACCCTCAACACCCAAACGGCCCAAAGCTCTTAACCACCGTCCCCGCCTCATCCCGCGCACTCACCTCGTGCACTGTGAAGGAATCCCCCGCAGCCGGCACGCGCACCACAACATGTCCATCCGAACTCGCAAGCCTGCCGGAGAATCGGTCGTTCGTCAGCATCGCCGCCGCCGCCATGTTTACCGCGAACACGGCCCGCTCGCTCTCGTACAGCTCCGTCGAAAATAAATTCGCCAGCACATTCAATCCCGGATGCGAAGCGTGCCAGGTCGGCAACACCCACACCCGCGGCCGCAACGCCCGCACCATCGCCGGCCCGCACGCGTCGAAATATCCGTGATGATTCGCGACCGCCACCGACACCGGCCCGCACACTTCAGCCACCGGCGTTTCCACATCGTGCCAGGGATAGCGATCGTAATCCGTGTCGCTGATTAGATCGCCACCCGAGTAAAACCGGAATGCACCGTACTCAATCTTCAGCGAGACGCAGCACGGATTTTCCCCCGGCAGAGCCATGCCCGCCAGCCCATCGACAGGCAAGAAGTGCACCTTTGCGTTCTCGCCCTCGCCCGTCCACACATCGCCATTCACGCTCAACACGCGCGCATGGAACTGCGGATACTTCGCCGCATCGTGCCTCAGCGCAAGCTGATCCGCAGATCCAGCTTGCGCTTTTTGCACCTTCGTCCCGCCCGCCGCCAGGCTCTTCGCCAGCGCAATATAATTCAGCGCCGATATGTCCGTCTGCGGGCGCGGATAGTCATAATGCGGCCACCCGCGATCGATCACCTCGCGCACATGCATCACCTCGGCCACATCCGCCGCGCCCGTGAGCTTGTAGTTGCCCTTCGCCGACTGCGGACTCGACGCCACAACCTCGCCCACGTGGTCCGCATGCAGATGCGTCAGCAGCATCACGTCCAAATCGCTTTGTCCAATGCGTTCCAGTTGCCTGCTCACGTAGCGCGCAATCCACTCGCCCGCACGTCGCTGTGCATTGGGCCGCGCCGGCGACAGCGCAGCTTCATCGGTATGCGTTTCCCCCGCATCCATCAGCAGGGAAGTGCCGTCGGGCCCAAGAATCAGCGCCGCATTCCCGCGCCCTGTATTAATTTGGTGAATTTCAAGAACGCCCGGTTCCCAGGCAGGCAGCGTCGCCCCGCCGCTCTGCACCTCCGACGCCTCCGCCTGCGCCGCAGTATTTACCTCAGGCGCCAACCACGCCGCCAGCGTCCCCGTCGCCGCCTTCAGAAAATCTCTGCGTTCAGGCATCGAGGCTCCAATCACACCGGGAAACAGACTAGTTGTTTTTCCCCAACCCAAAAATCTTCTGGAAGATATTCCTCTTGTCCCCATTCGGATGGTCGCACGGAGCATTCGGCTCTGTCCCCGCAAGAAACGCCGCCGTAAAGCTGTCCGGGCATGTCTCGTCGCTCAGCAAATTGCTTGCCTTGTCAATCTTCACCAGCGTCACGCCTTCCGGCGCCGAGAATTCATTCGTGTCGGAGTATTGCGGCAACTGCACCGCGCGCTTCATGAACTCCGCCCATATCGGCGCAGCGGCATGCGCGCCTTCAAGATTCAAGTTCGTATAGTCGTCGTTGCCCACCCACACAATGCACAGCAGGTTGCTCGTGAATCCCGCGAACCACGCATCGTGGCTGGTGCCCGTCTTGCCCGCCGCCGGCGAAACAAACCCCAGGTTGCGCACGCCCGCGCCGGTGCCGCAATAATCTCTTCCATTCACCGTGCACGGATCGCTGCCGTTTCCTGAAAGCACAGCCTCCATCATGTTCGTTGTCAGATAGGCTACGCGCGGGTCCAGGACCTGCTTCGACGTCGGCGTGTAATCCGTAATGATGTCGCCTGTAGGATTCCGCACACTGGCCAGCAGCCACGGATCGAGATGCACGCCGTTGTTGGCGAATATCGTGTACGCGCCCGCCATATCCAGCGGCGTCGCGTCATACGAGCCAATCGCCATCGCCGGCGTTCCGCGCGCATTCTTGATGCCCGCATCGCGCGCCAGCGCCGCCACCTGGTCAAAGCCAACCATTCCCGCCAGGCTGATCGTCGCGCGATTGTCCGATCGCATCAGCGCCAGGTGCGCCGTCAGCTCGCCGTAGTCTTCGCCCTGGTAATCCTTCGGTGTATATTCCTGCCCGCCCACATCGTAAGTGGTCTCGGCGTCGCTCAACAGCGTCACCGGCGAAAACAGTTTTGTCTGTCCTTGCAGCATCGTGCCTTGCACAGCGGTGTTGAACGCCGCCGCATACACAAACGGCTTGAAGATCGACCCCGTCGGCCTGCTTGCCAGCGCATGATTCAACTGCGAGGTGCCGTAGTTTCGCCCGCCCACCAGCGCCAGCACTTGCCCAGTGTGAGGATTCAGCGCGATCAGCGCAATCTGCGGATACTCGTAACTTTGCCCAGCCTTTTTGCGCTTCGCATAAAGCTTGTCCACTTGCGCATCCACCTTGGGCACCGTTGCATTCACAGCCGCCGACGCCAGCCGCTGCAAGTCCGGATCGAGCGACGTGTAAATGCGCAATCCCTCGCGATTGAAGTCCGCATCGCCCAGCTTCTGCACCAGCTGGTCGCGCACCATGTCCACAAAGTAGGGCGCCTCGCTCTGGTCCACGCTGCCCGGAACAAGATGCAGCGGCTCAGCCTTCGCGGCCTCCGCGCGCTCCTTCGTAATCGCGCCCGTTTCGACCATCGCGTCCAGCACCATCGCGCGCCGCTCCATCGCACGCTCCGGATGCCGGAAAGGATTCAACCGGCTCGGGCTTTGAATCAGCCCCGCCAGCAGCGCCGACTCGGAAAGACTCAGTTGCCGCATGTCTTTGCCGAAGTAAGCCTCTGAAGCCTCGCCGAATCCGTTGATCGCGAAGCTGCCCAGTTCTCCCAGCGGAACCTGGTTCGCATACATCGTAAAAATCTGTTGCTTCGTGAACCGGTGCTCCAGCTGGAAGGTGATCAGAATCTCGATGAACTTGCGCTTGAAGCGTCGCTCCGGCGTCAGAAAGAATCCGCGCGCCAGTTGCATCGTCAGTGTCGATCCGCCTTCCGTCCAGCGATGCCCCGGCGTTAGATCGTTGCGCATCGCGCCAATCATGCGGATGTAGTCCACGCCCCCGTGCTCAAAAAAACGCCGGTCCTCGATGGACACCACGGCTTGCACCAGGTTCGACGGAATTTCGTCGTAAGTAATGATGCGCCGCTTCGTCCGGTTCTGGTCTTCGCTCAAGCCCGTGATCAGCGTCGGCTCCAGCTCATAACTTGAGAGCGCCTGCCCGTGATCGTCGTTGATCGAAGTCACCGATCCGCCGCTCACACGAATCGTTGCCGCGTCCTGCGAGTGATACGACTGCGGTCCCGGCCGCACCGTGATCTGCTGCACGCCCTGGCTGTAGGTGCCCAGCTCTGATGCATGCTCCGCGCCTTCCGCCGTGTACCCCGCGTCGCGCAGTTGCGTGGCAATCAGCTGGATGTTCAGTTTCTGTCCCGGCCGCACCTCGCGCGAAGCCGCAAAGATTTTTGCCGTGTTCGCAAACAGCGGCTCCTTCAGCCGAGCGTCCACAATGTGCTGGTACTCAAAGTAGAAGTAGCCCGTCACCACCAGGACGATCAATGCGCAGGCAGCAACCGCAAGCAGAGCAACCCGCACAATCAGCATGGACAAGGGATGCTTGCCTTTCGGGTTCGCCAACCTTATCTTTACCGCCATCGCTGCTCCTCAAGTTCCAGTGCGTTCCGCCTTAACCCCAAGCCGTGTGCCCCATTCATCGCGCTTTTTGCGATGAGATACCCCGGGTGCCCCATCCTCGGCGCGTTCTTGTTTTTGCGCAAGGGTGAGATCGAACCAACTCCCCAACGCGCCTTTTCTGACCACTGTCTTTAGACGCTCGCTTCCAGCAGTTGGTCTTCTTGAACGCGTTCTTTCAGCAGCGCCACCACCTGCGTCAGATCTACATCCACACTCGTCGACGTAGCCCGCGTCACCAGTTCCACCTTGCCCTCGGCGGCCTTCTTGCCCACGTTGATGCGATACGGAATCCCCACCAGGTCCGCGTCCTTGAACTTCACGCCCGCGCGCTCATCCCGATCGTCCAGCAGCACATCGAGTCCCGCAGCTTCCAGGTCCGCCGCGAGCTTCTCGCCCGTCTCCTTCAGCAGCGCATCGCCCACGTTGGTCACCGTCACCACCACCGTGAACGGCGCAATCGACGAAGGCAGCCAGAACCCATTCTTGTCGTTCGACGATTCAATCGCCGCCGTCAAAATGCGCTCCACACCAATGCCGTAGCAGCCCATGATTGGCATCACTTCCTTGCCGTTCACGTCGAGCACGCGCACACCCATGCTATCGGTGTACTTGTAGCCAAGCTTGAAGATGTGTCCAACTTCCACCGCCTTGCCCACGACAAGCTTTCCACCGCAGCCGTCCACCGGGCAGCCTTCGCCCTCGTTCACGCTGCGAATGTCGGCAAGAACCGTCCAGTTGAAGTCGCGTCCCGGCGTCACGTTGCGCAAGTGGTAATCCAGCTCGTTCGCTCCGGCCACCAGGTTTTTGCGGCCTTCGAGCGACTTGTCCACCACCACCGTCAGGCCCGATTCCAGCGCCTTCGCGTCCGGCTTCAATCCCACCGGACCAAGAAATCCCGCCGGCCCGTTGAAATACTGTTGCAGCTCTTCGGCCTGCATCGTTCGCAGTTCCGCTGCGCCCACCGCGCCCATCAGCTTGGTCTCGTTCACCTGGTGGTCGCCGCGCAAAAACGCCGCCACGCCGTGCCACGTATCTGCCTTGCCCGCTGCGCCCACCTTGCGCCCCATGTACGCCACGCACTTGATGTCGGATGCCGGCGAAATCTTGAAGAACTCAGCCACATCCGCAATCGCCGCGCACCCCGGCGTCGAAACCAGCTCCGGGAATCCATCGCCCGTCGGCTCCATCTCCGTCACCGCATCCAGCCGCGACGTCGCCTTCTCCAAATTCGCCGCGTAGCTGCACGTCGGGCAGCTCGCAATCAAGTCTTCGCCCGCGTCCGTATACACCATGAACTCCTGCGAGCGCGACCCGCCCATCGATCCCGAATCCGCTTCCACCGCCACAAACTTCAATCCGCAACGCGTAAAAATCCTGCGATACGCGGCATCGTGCAGGTCGTAGCTCGTGTCGAGCCCGGCCGAGTCGATATCAAAGCTATAGCTGTCCTTCATCGTGAACTGGCGCACGCGCAGCAGTCCGGCCTTCGGCCGCGGCTCGTCGCGAAACTTTGTCTGAATCTGGTACCAGATCTGCGGCAGTTGCTTGTAGCTGTGCAACTCGTTCCGCGCAATCGACGTCATCACTTCTTCATGCGTCATGCCCAGGCACAGGTCCGCGCCCTTGCGGTCTTTCAGGCGGAACATGTTCTCGCCCATCACCGACCAGCGCCCGCTCTGCTCCCACACCTCGCGCGGATGAATCGCCGGCAGATAAAACTCCTGCGCAATCTTGTCCATCTCCTCGCGCACGATGCCGATGATCTTGTTCACCGACCGCTGCCCGAGAAATAGATAGTTGTAAATGCCCGCGCCCAACTGCCGTATGTAGCCGGACCGGACCAGGAAACGATGGCTGGCGACTTCGGCATCCGCCGGCGCCTCGCGCAGAGTGGGAATAAACAGTTTCGACCAACGATGCATAGAAGAAATGCCAAAACTTTCTCGCCCGCAAATGTCAGGCGCAGAGCAAATGACCGCAGCTGTCATTCTAAATGTTCGTGGGAGTGGGGTAGCGCCGATCTCCTGATCGGCTGTACTGAGGGCCTCCTGGCCCTCAGATGCGTAAGCGCACAAGAAATCGCCCCCGTGGCCCACCCTTTCCGTTTTTCTTTGCGGAAAGGGTGGGACAGATCCTCACTCGTCTTCAAAAATGCACCGCGGGTGCCCCAGGTCCCGGGTCCCCAGGGACGGGTCTTCGTCCCTGGGTGGAGGTCCCTAGCCTTTGGGGACCTGGGAGTGTGGAGAAGACCCCAAATGATCCGGTTTCATACAAGAAAATGCCCCAGGCCGGAGACCCGAACCTGGGGCAATCTGTCAACCGCTAAAGGTATCTCAATGCCTGCGCGAAGCTTCGATCGCCAGGCTCAACTCGTGCTCGGCCGCATGCAGATGCTCCTCGGCCTTGGCGCCGTGGCCTGCCATGTCATAGTGGTTGGCCTCGCGGGCGTGGTCCATCTCATGAATCGCCTCAACAACGTGATCATGCACCCGGTCCAGATCGTGCCAGTCGCGCACCTGCGCCGACACCACTGCGCCCGCCGCAAACGCAACCGAGAGCGCCAGAACTGCGGAAACTTTCTTCATACGTCCTCCTTCGGGGAATCTTTCTGCCGTGAATTTGCAAATGGGCAATTTGCCCCGCAACCACACTACATCACCCACGCAACCCCGTTGAATCTTTTTTTCATGAAAATTCGTTCTGAAAAACGTTGGGTGCCCCACCTTCACCGCGGCTTTATCGCGGTTAAGGTGGGATACTTTGTATCTATAGTTTTTTAAGTTCTTGTTCCTGCATTCCAGCGTCGACACCCGGGTGCCCCATTCATCCCCGCTCCCTTTGCGAGGATGAGTGGGAAAGAAGCAACTCCCCATCGCGCCGTTTCTGACCACTGACCACTGATAACTGATCCCTGTCTTAAATCAATTCCACTCCCCACAAATCATGCAGATGCAGAACCCCTTCCACCCGCCCCTGCCCATCCACCACAATTAGTGAAGTAATCTTCCGCTCTTCCAGAATCGCCAGCGCCTTCGCCGCCAGTTCCTCTGCGCCAATCGTTCGCGGAGTCCGATGCATCGCCTCGCCCGCCGTTCTGCTTAGCGCCGCGCCGCCCTCGCGCTCCAGCAACCGCCGCAAATCGCCGTCGGAGATCACACCGCGCAGAACGCCCGCCTCCTGCACCGTAGTCATCCCCAGCTTCTTTGACGACATCTCGTAAATCACATCCGTCATCTGTGTGGCCGGCGTAACCAGCGGCACCTCGTCGCCCGAGTGCATCAGGTCGCGCACCTTGGCCAGTCGTTTGCCCAGCTTGCCGCCCGGATGCAGCTCCGCAAAATCTTCCGCGCGAAATCCCTTCCGCAAACTCACTGCTATCGCCAGCGCATCGCCCAGCGCCAGCATGGCGGTCGTACTCGCAGTCGGCGCAAGATTCAGCCCGCACGCCTCCCGCTCCACGCCGCAATCCAGTGCCACATCGCTCGCCAGCGCCAGCGTCGATCGCAGGTCGCAGCAAAAGCTCACCAGCGCGTCGCCTTTGCGCTTCAATGTGGCCAGCAACCGCAGAATCTCTTCCGTCTCGCCACTCACGCTGAGTGCCACCACCACGTCGCCCGGCATCAGCACGCCCAGGTCGCCGTGTACTGCCTCTGCCGGATGCAGAAACAACGCCGGCGATCCAGTCGAGCTGAGCGTCGCGGCAATTTTCTGCGCAATAATGCCGCTCTTGCCCATGCCCGTCACCACGACGCGCCCATGCCCATGCCCGCAGCTCAAAATCAGTTCCACCGCGCGCGCAAACGGCTCCGCCATCGGCCCGTCCAGCCGCCTGGCCAGCGCCTCAAGCGCCGCCGCCTCCGTCCGCACCAGCTCCGCCGGGGTCATCGCCTTGCTGTC
>Ga0302320_10015084_pt1 | contig 15912 bp, 12 predicted proteins | sample Bog_T0_3_FD_202130 | JGI IMG/M metagenome (GOLD analysis project Ga0302320, IMG submission 202130) | Peat permafrost microbial communities from Stordalen Mire near Abisko, Sweden - Bog_T0_3 | ecosystem: Environmental > Terrestrial > Soil > Wetlands > Peat | place: Sweden: Abisko, Stordalen Mire... | reverse complement strand
AGCCACAGTGGATGGGGTGCTGGTGGGCGCGGGTTCGGCAACAAACTGGCCGCCGCCGAGTTACTCGCCGCAGACCGGCTTGTTCTATGTTGGCACTACCGAAGGCATGAGCATGAGTTACCTGGTGGACACCACGGACCGTCCGGAAGGCTACGGCTTTACTGGCGGTGGCGGCGGGAACGCGGGTGGACGCTCGGGGATTCGCGCGATCGACATCCAGACCGGCCAGCTTAAGTGGATGCACGAAGGCGGCGGCGCTCAGGGCCTGCTATCGACTGCCGGCGGACTTTTGTTTGGTAATGACGGCTCGACGAATTTCTGCGCCTTCGATGCGACTACGGGCAAGGTCCTGTGGCACACGTGGATGCCCACGCTGACCAGCAATGGCGCGCAGACATACATGGTGGATGGCTATCAGATGATCGTGGTGGCTGCGCAGGATACGTTGTACGCGTTTGTGCTGAATCGCTGACGCGGGTCGGTGTTTTGCGAAACGCGGGTTCGGGGCCGGGCGTATAATTCATCGTGCGGTTAGCGTGCATCTTGCTTCTGGCGCTCGTTGCGACCGGACTTCTGTCCGCCCAGGAGTACTTTCCACCGGGTATTCTCGGAAAGACTCAGCAGGAGCACGAGTCCAGGGTCGCCTGGTATTCGCGCCAGTTGAAGGCGCTCCGAGAGCCATCGCTTTGGGAATTAGCGCAGAAGGATCCAAAGGCCGAAGTCTATCGGTTTCTCTGGCTGCGGTCCGTCGGCCGCCCCGTAGCAGTCCGGATTGTGGTGCGCGCCGGAGGCTCGGGCTGGATCAATTCGCGGATGACTACCGGTCAAGGCGCCTATGACCCCGGACACATTACGCGCTACGGCATGTCCTGGCTGAGAAAATCCCTGACCCAATCGTTCCTCGCCGCGATCGGAAGCACGAACTTCTGGAAGATGCCAACCCTGTTGGGCACAGACAGCGGCGCGAGTCCGTCGCAGTCCGCGCAATGGATCATCGAGGGCGTCAAGGACGGCCAGTACCATGCAGTCGACCGCTGGTCGCCGGCCCCTGACGATCCCTATCGCGCAGTCGGCCTGCTTGCGCTGAAGCTGAGCCGGACAAAAGTTCGCCCCGCCGATATTTACTGATGCGCCATTTTCACATTCCTGCCAGGAGCCATTGCCTCGGTGCCAAGCTCCGTTCGCCGATGGTTTCCGGCTGTTCGCCGATCCAAAGTTGAAGCCGCGTCCGACGCACGGCTAGAATGATCAGTATGTTTCGCTACCTTTCGCTGATGTTCAAGAACTCTCTGCGAAACCGGCGGCGCAGCGCGCTGACCATGCTCAGCATCGGAATGTCGCTATGCCTTTTGGGCGTGCTGGGCGCCCTCTATCGGGGCTTGTTCCTTGCGCCTCCCACTCCGGGGCAGGAACTGCGGTTAGTAGTTCATCACAAGGTTTCGATCACCCAATCCCTGCCCGCGAGCTACGCCGATAAGATCCGGCAGGTCCCCGGCGTGCGTGAGGCGATGGTCTGGCAATGGTTCGGCGGCACCTATAAGGACGCCCGCGACCAGGGCAATTTCTTCGCCCGTTTCACCGTGGAGCCGGACAAATTCTTTCGGGTCCGCCCTGAGATCAGCATGCCGGAGGATCAGCAGAAGGCCTTCCAGCAACAGCGGACCGGTGCGATCGCCAGTTCCGATCTCGCCGACCGAATGCACTGGAAGCTGGGCGAGAAAATTTTCCTCACCGGCGACATTTTTCCCGTCAACCCGGAACTTACCCTGGTGGGCATTCTGGAAGATCCCAACACCACCGAGACGCTCTTTTTCAGCGAGAAATATCTGAGCGAAATGCTGGGCTCGGGCAGTGCGCGGCAAGACCAGGTGGGGTCTTTCCAGGTGCAGGTGGAGCGGGCCGATCAGGTTGGATCGGTGGCGAGGACCATCGACGACCTGTTCGCCAATTCGACCGCGCCAACCAAGTCCGAATCCGAACAGGCCTTCACACTTCAGTTCGTATCGTTTCTCGGAAACGTCAAAGCGTTTCTCATGATTATCTGCGCGGCGGTGACGTTCACGATTCTGCTGGTCTCGGCGAACACCATGGCGATGTCGGTCCGCGAACGGATCAAGGAAGTCGGCATCCTCAAGACTCTGGGATATACGCCGGGCACGATCCTGTTTTTGATCCTGGGCGAGGCCGGCGTGCTGGCTCTGCTGGGCGGCGGACTCGGACTCCTGTTGTCCATAGGCCTGACCGGCGCTCTGCGACGCGGCCCGAGTTTCCTTCAGGCGATGAAGACGCTGAGCATCACGCCGGACGTTGGGCTTGCGTTGCTGGTTCTCGCTTTCATTATCGGTATCGTGAGCTCGTTTGTGCCCGCATATAACGCATCGCGAACGCCGATCCTCGAATCCCTGAGGAATTCCGGTTAACCTTATGGCAATTCCCCTCGCATACAATTTGCGCAATCTGACGGTTCGCAAGACCACCACGGTGATGACGGCGCTGGGCATCGCAATGACCGTGGCTGTGCTGGTGGCTGTGCTGGGGTTGGTGAGCGGCCTGAAATCCGCCTTTCAGGCGTCCGGCAATCCTCTGAACATATTGGTGATGCGCAAGGGTTCGAATGCCGAACTGAGCGGCGGTATGACGCGCGAAGCGTTTGAGGCGCTCAAGGCGAAACCCGGCATTGCGCGCGGGGCCGATGGCTTGCCCCAGGCCTCGCTCGAACTGGTAACCGTGATCAATCTGCCGAGCGACTCGCACCCGGATGGCATGAACATTACGCTGCGCGGCGTGACGCAGGTGGGGCTGGATATTCGGGAGAAGACGAAGATCGCCCAGGGCCGATGGTTCAAGCCGGGCCAGCGCGAGGTCGTAGTCGGGAAGTCGATCGCAAACCGCTATCCCGGCGCGGAAATGGGTCGTAAGCTGCACTTCGGGCGCGGCGATTGGGAAGTAGTCGGCGTGATGGATTCGGATTCGAGCGCGACGAACAGCGAAATCTACGCGGATCTCAACCAAATGGCGGGCGACTTCAATCGCCAGGACGGACCAAGCGCTGCGCTGATCCGCGCCACCGACGCCGTCTCGGCGCAGGCCCTGGTGAACTCGATCAACGACGATCAGCGCCTCAACTCCAATGCGCGAACGGAGCTGGACTATATGGAATCGCAGACCAGTTCGGCCGCGCCGGTGCAGTATCTGGGTATATTCGTCGCCATCATTATGGCCGTCGGTTCCAGTTTCGCCGCAATGAATACGATGTATGCCGCAGTGGCGCGCCGCGCAAAAGAAGTAGGCACCTTGCGCGTACTGGGCTTCTCGCGCGGCAGTATTCTGCTGAGCTTCTTTCTGGAGTCGCTGCTGCTGTCGCTGCTCGGAGGAATTCTCGGCTGCCTGATCGTGCTGCCGCTCAACAGCGTGACCACGGGCCTCATGAGCCTGACCAGCTTCAGCGAAATCGCCTTCAGTTTCCGCGTGGGGCCGGACGTCATGGCGGTGGGCATCGTCTTCGCGCTCGTCATGGGCGCCATTGGCGGCGTCTTTCCCGCGCGCATGGCCGCGAACAAGGAAATCCTCACCGCGCTGAGAGACATTTGAGGCACGCACCCTGTCATCCATGGAACCAGAACTGAAAAGCCTGCGGATCGACCGCAGCCGAAAAAGACAGTCGCAGTCCTCCGGTGGAATCGGCCGGTGGATATTCGGCGCAATCGTTTTGATTGCCATCGGAGCCGGAGCCTTTTACGCCGAGGGAATGCTGAATCGGGCGACGGAAGTGGAGGTTCTGCGCGTCCGCGCGGTGTCTGCGGGCGATGCCACGCGCGCTGGCGACGTCATCCTCAATGCAACCGGCTACATTGTCGCAGCCCACACCATCCAGTTGGGTTCCAAGGTGGTGGGCAAGGTGAAGTGGATCGGCGTGGATAAAGGCAACCATGTGGCGAAGGACCAGGAACTGGTGCGCCTCGAAGACGACGAATATCGTGCGCAGGTTCAGCAGGCTCGTGGCGGCCTGGCCAATCTGGAGGCCAGCCTCGCGCGTTCGAAGAACGGCTCGCGACCGGAAGAGATCGCCAAAGCTAAGGCCGATCTGGACAATGCGCGCGCCAGTCAGGCGAATGCCAAAGTTACCCTTGATCGCACGAAGACGCTGGTCCAGGAACGCGTGATGTCGACTCAGAGCCTGGACGATGCGCAGGCGAAATACGACAGCGCCGAGGCGCAGACCATATCCTTCCAGCGAACCTATGACCTGGTCAAACTGGGACCGCGCAAGGAAGACGTGGATGCCGCCGAGGGTCTGGTGGAGCAGGCGCGAGGGCAGTTGGCGCTGGCGGAAACCCAGCTTGCCAATACCATCATTCGCGCACCGGTGACCGGCACGATTTTGGAACGTAATGTGGAAATCGGCGAGTTCGTGACTACCGGCATGGCCAGTGACAAAGGCGCCAAAGGCTACGTGGTTTCGATGGCCGATCTCAACGATCTGAAAGTGGAACTCGACATCAATCAGAACGATTTCGCTAAGCTGAGTCCTTCTCAGAGGGGCGTGGTTACGACGGACGCTTTTCCCGACCGGAAATACGACGGCATGATCGATGAAGTATCGCCCGAAGCCAACCGCCAGAAGGCGACGGTTCAGGTGAAGGTGAAGATCCTCCATCCGGACCAGTACCTGCGGCCCGAGATGAACGCGAGTGTGGCGTTCCTGTCCGATGCGAAACCCGCGGTAAAGGGAGTGGCGCCGAAACCCTCGATCATGGTGCCCTCATCCGCCGTGCATAGCGGCGCGGTGTTTGTCCTCGCCGATGGACGGGCCGTGAAACGCACCGTGAAGACGGGCGCAACCAGTCCGCTCCCCGCCGGAGGGCAAGGCGTTCTGATCGAAGACGGATTAATCGGTGGCGAAGACCTGATTTTGAATCCGCCCGCAGAGTTGAAAGACGGCGACAAGGTGAAACAAAAATGAGCGACCTCGTAATCCAGACACGCGAGCTGAGCAAGGAGTTTGTGCGCGACCAGTTTCATGTGGTGGCGCTGAAGAACGCGAACATCGAAATCCGCAAGGGCGAGTTTGTAGCGCTCATGGGACCGTCGGGCTCCGGTAAATCGACACTGCTGCATCTGATCGCCGCAATGGACCGTCCGACCGATGGCGAAATTCTGGTGCTGGGCGAGAACCTGCGCGCGTTGAGCGACCGGGAAATCGCGCATTGGCGAAATGTCCACATCGGCTTTGTGTTCCAGGGCTTCAATCTGATCCCGGTACTTACGGCCATTGAGAATGTGGAGTTGCCGCTCAAGTTGACTTCGCTCAACAGGAAGGAACGCATGGAACATGCCACCACTGCGCTTCAACTGGTGGGCCTGGGCGATCGACTGACGCATCTCCCGCGCCAACTCTCGGGCGGCCAGGAGCAGCGCGTTGCGATTGCGCGCGCCATCGTCACCGATCCCGACCTCATCCTGGCCGACGAGCCTACGGGCAACCTGGATGCGACCTCGGCGACGGAAGTCCTGAGTCTGCTCAGCCGCCTGAACAAGGAATTTGGCAAGACCATCGTGATGGTCACGCACGATCCGCACGCGGCGCGCTTCGCCACTAAAATTCGCCATCTGGAAAAAGGCGAACTACTGCCGGAAGGCCAGATCCCGGCCGACTACGTCGCGTAATAGCTACTTGCTCAGCGCTTGGGCGATTGCCTTCTCGGCCAGGGGATTCATGAGTTCATAGCCCTTCGCTGTGGGGTGCAGGCCGTCCTCTGTAATGTCCGCGCGCAGCATGCCTTTGTCGTCGACAGTCACGGAGTAGTAGTCCAGCAGCACCGCGCCATGGTTGGCCGCGTATTCCTTGATCCACTTGTTCAGCGTTACGATGCTCTCCGGCGGGCGACCGGGCGTCATCGCGGATTTGCCCGGCAGATCGCACACCGGCATCACCGTCGCAAGGATCACCTTGATACCGGCCCCGCGCGACATATCCGCCATGGCGGCAATATTGTTTTCGATCGCTTCCATCGGCACGGGGCCGATGTTACCTCCGATGTCGTTCGTCCCGCCGAAGATGATAACCGCTTTGGGGCGAAGCAAAACCACATCCTGATAAAAGCGCAGCAACATCTGGCCGGTAACCTGACCGCCAATACCGCGGTTGATGTACGGCTTGCCGGGGAAGAACGGCCCGAAACGCTGCGTGCTGTGCATGTTGTCGGTAATGGAATCGCCCATGAACACGACGCGCTGCTCGTCGCCGGCAGGCGGTTTGACTGTGGCGTTCTCAGCGGCGTAACGCTTCGTGTTGGCGAAATCGTTGATCAAGGTCGCCACGGCGCGCACTTGCGGAGGGATCGCATTTTGAGCCGGGGTTTGAGCGAGGGCAGCTAATGGCAGCAGAAGGACGAGGAGGGGTCGCATGCCGCTATTGTACATGTGCGACGCGTCAGGGAGTCTGATATAACTTGCACGCATGACCAGTAACCTCACCCGACGGGAAGCGCTTCTCGGCCTCGCTTCCTCGGCCGCCGCTCTTGCGGCGAATCCGTCGGCGCCCACCATTGAGAGCCACGTTCATCTTTTCGATCCCGCCCGAGTCCCTTATGCCCCGGACGCGCCGTACAAACCCGCCGCCTATACGCTCGAAGACCATCTGAAGCTGGTGGAGTCCGCCGGCCTCGCGCACTCCATCATCGTGCATCCGGAGCCTTATCAGGACGACCACCGCTACGTGGAGTATTGCCTCGCGCACGAGCCGACACCGGGATACTTCAAGGCCACCTGCATGTTCGACCCTCTGCGCGAAGACACTCCCGCCCGCCTGCGCGCATTGTCCGACCGCTGGCCCGGCCGAATCGTCGCCCTGCGCATTCATGAGATGTCGATGACATCGGAAAGCGTCGGCCCCATTCGGAATCGCGACATGAAAGATCCGCGCATGCTCGCCTGTTGGCGCGCTGCGGCCGCTATCGGCATGGCAGTCCAGATGCACTTTATTCCGGGGCAAACGCCGGGGATTCGATCGCTGGTGCAACGGTTCCCGGAAACGACGGTGATCCTGGATCACATGGGCCGACCCGGCCAGGGCACCGACGAGGAATATCGTGAAGTGCTGAAGCTGGCGGAACAGCCGCGCGTGATCCTGAAGTTTTCGGGTTGGGAGTATTACAAGGGCGATTTGGCCCTTCTCACCCGTCGGCTCTACGATACCTTCGGACCGGACCGCATGATCTGGGGCATGCTCGGCAACAAGCCTGAGGACTACAAGAAACAGGCGGCGCGCTTCGATGAGCTGCTGGTATTCGCTTCGGAAGCCGACCGCGCCAGGATTCGCGGCGGCAACACGCAGCGGCTGTTTTTTCGCTGAGACGCGCCTTCGTCCGCGGACACCCGCGCAGCATATGATATAGCTGGCCTGTGATTTCCCGGCAATCGATTCATTCTCAATGTGGCGCAGACACTCGTGTCTGCCGCGCCGAGACTCATCTCGGCGCTTTTCTCCCGATGCATGCCACAATCTCCATCAACCTTCTGATACTCATAACGCGGATCCGGCAAAACCGTAGGTTAAGCTCTTGTGCGCTGGATTGACTTAACCATCATCGTGGTCTACATGGCGGTTCTCGCGGGGCTGGGAATCCGCTTCTCGCGCCGTCAAACTTCCACTGAGCAGTACTTCGTCGCCCGCCGCAGCATTCCCGCCTGGGCCATGGGCCTGTCGCTGCTGGCAACGCTCATCAGCAGCGTCACGTTCATCGCTTACCCCGGTTCGGCCTACGCGGCGGATTGGTCCAACCTGGTTCCAGGGCTGACGGTTATTCCCGTCCTCTTCATCACGGTCTTCGTGGTGATCCCATTCTTCCGCCATATCGTAGGGATGAGCGCTTACGAATATTTCGGCAAGCGCTTTGGCTATCCCGCGCGGGTCTATTCCTCAATCGCCTACGCCCTGGGCCATTTCTCTAAGATGGGCTTCGTCTTCTACCTGCTCGCGCTTACTGCGACCAGCATGACGGGTTGGCCCACCGAGCGACTCATCGTTGCGGCGGGCGCCGTCACTATCGGCTATACGTTGATCGGCGGTATTGAGGCCGTGATCTGGGCCGACGTGATCCAGGGCTTCGTGCTCTGGTTTGGCATCGTGATCTGCCTCGGGTACTTGCTGTTTCTTCCCCCAGGCGGGCCGGCCACGATGTTCCACACTCTCTCCGCGAGCCACAAAATCTCCCTCGGCAGCATGAAGCCGGACCTCACGAAACCGACCGTACTGACACTCGGGCTTTACGGCTTCTTCTACTATCTGCAGCGCTATTCGGCCGACCAGACGGTGATCCAGCGTTATCTGGTGGCCCGGTCGGACCGCGATGCCGTGCGCGGAATCCTGCTGGGCTCTCTGCTCTGCATCCCCGTCTGGACGCTGTTCATGCTCATCGGTTCGCTCTGCTGGGCGTTCTACAAGGTGACCGCCGAGACCATCCCCGCCTACGCTTCGAAAAGCGATCAGGTCTTCCCATACTTCATCACTACGCACGTTCCGCCCGGCCTCGCAGGCTTATTTCTGGCCGGACTCTTCGGCGCCGCCATGGCCAATCTGTCGTCCGATTTCAATAGTTTGTCCGCCGTATTTGTGGAAGATTATTACCGCGTTTGGAACCGCGATGCGGACGATCGCCGTCGCCTGCGAGTCGGCAAGATCGTGGTCGCCGTATGCGGCTGCCTTTGCGTGGCGATTGCCATCGTCCTCGCTCAGAGCAGCGGCAGCGCGCTTTCGCTCTGGTATACGATATCAGCCATCGTTTCCGGCGGCCTGGCGGGCCTCTTCCTTCTGGCATTCCTGGTTCCGCGGGCCAGCGCCACTTCCGCCTACATCGCAATTGCCGGATGTCTGGCATTTACCGCGTGGGCCACCCTGCATCCGCGCCAGTTCGGCCTGCACAACTACATGATCGGAGTTATCGGACATGTGATCGTGCTTGCAGGAGGCACGGCCGCCAGCTTCATCTTTCCGAATCGCGATGCGGTTAGCCGAAATATGACGCTGCAGGGCTGGCTGCGCATTCGGCACACCCTTAAATAGCAACTAAAACCCGTCGAACTAAACTATCTGGCGTAATGACCGATATGTATCGACAGTGGGAGCTGCCCGTCGCATAAACGGTGTCTCGTGTTGGTCCGCCCTGACACAGGGCGTCATGTTGCTGCTCGTTGCCCCCGCCTTGTCGCTCCCGGCCACGTTACTCCCCACCCTCACCACGGCGGCGAGCGTGCGGGATCTGCCTGCTGCCGAGGCAACGAAAGAGTATCCGGTCCATATTCGCGGGGTAATTACCTATGTAAACGTCGCGAATGGCGAATTGTTCGTTCAGGACCGGACCGCGGGCATCTTTGTTTTCGTTCGAAACTCCCGATATAGCGGCCCCCTGGAATGGGGAAAGCAGGTTGAGGTAATCGGCGTGACGGCGCCCGGCGACTTCTCGTCGTCCATCACCAACGCGGAGATTGCAATCGGGGGTGCGGGTGCCATGCCGCGGCCGCTTCGCCCGGCGGCGGACCGCCTGCTTACGGGCGCCGAGGACAGCCAGTGGGGGGGAATTGAAGGGCGTCGTGCGTTCGGGCCGCGAAAATAGTGGCGTACTCTCGCTCAACGTGGTTGCGGCAGGCGGGGGATTCCTGGTCCTCATGAAAGATTACCCATCCAACTGGTCGTCCTGGCTGGTGGATGCGAGAGTGACTCTCGATGGCGTCCTTGCCGCCGCCTTTAACGAGCATCGCCAGGCCGTGGGCGTGCGGATGTTTGTTCCGGCCGTTGAGTTCATCCACATCGACGACCCTGCTCCTGCCTCTCCGTTCGACCTTCCGCTGGCATCGGCGGTCAGTGTGGGCTCATTCCGTGCCGATACCGACGAGAGCCGCAGAATCCGCGTGCGCGGCACCGTTACCGCCGTGGTGTCCCCTTCCTTGGTTTACCTGTCCGATGGCGACGGAAATCTGCCCGTAGAACTGGATCGCCCTGGCTCCGCCGAACCTGGCGACCGCATGGACATGGTTGGCTTTCCCTCCCAGGTGGATGGGCGTCCCGGACTGAAGAACGCGATCTCGCGATTGATCGCGCGGGGCGATGGCGTCCAGACGCAGAGAGTGACTGCCAGCGAAATTCTGGCGCCGCAGGATCAGAACGCCGGCTCCGGCCTGAATATCGCTGCCGGGACCCGCTATGACCTGAAGCTTGTCGCGGTGGAAGGCACTCTCGTGCAAAAGAGCGAGGGACCACACGCGCGTACCATCACCCTGACATCGCTCGACCGGATCTTCATCGCCACCATCCCGGAGTCCGCACAGAAGTTCGTCGATGAACTCGGAATCGGGAGCCAGCTCAGATTGACCGGCGTCTGTCTCGTCAACTTCGACGAATACCATCAGGCGCAGTCGTTCCGTCTGCTGATCCGCCGCACGAACGACCTCGCGGTTCTTTCAAGCCCGCCATTCCTGACTCTCGGTCACGCACTCTGGATCATTGGTTTCATGGTCCTCTCGGTGATTGCCGCCACCACATGGATTTCGGTTCTCCGTCACCAGGTCGCCGGCAGAACGGAGGAATTGCGGCAGGCAAACGAGCGCCTCGGCCGGGTAGCCATCGAGGACAGCCTGACCGGAGCCGCCAATCGCCGCAGATTCGACCAGATGCTCGCCGCTGAAGTCTCGCGGGCCGGCCGGACTCGCACACCGGTTTCACTCGTGATGATCGACATCGATCGATTCAAAGCCCTGAACGATCGTTATGGCCATCAGGGCGGCGATCAGTGTTTGGTTCGTGTAGTAGCGGCCATCCGGCAGGCAGCGGGCCGGGCGGAGGATGTGGTGGCCCGGTATGGCGGTGAAGAGTTCGCGGTAATTCTGCCCAACGCCGGCGACGAAGCCGCCATGAATCGCGCCGAGAAGATTCGCCGGGCCGTGGAAGCCCTCGGGATTCCCAACGCCGGAGCCCCTGATGGCCATGACGTCACAGTCAGCGTTGGCGTGGGTACTCTTTGGCCGGGCTCCACCTATTCCGCGGAAAACCTGGTAGGCTTCGCCGATCGGGCGCTGTATCAGGCGAAACAGAACGGTCGAAATCGCGTGATCTCCTGGGGCGCTGTTGCCGTGGAGATGTCTTCTACCGAGCCCGGTTCAGGCGAAGCCTGCGTGTAGCGAGCGCTCTCTCCCGTTCTTCAAATCGTCTTTTGATCCACCTTCGCCAGTTGCACGTCGGCCACCCCCGCGCACATGTGCACCTCGAAGTCGGTCACGTTATGCAGCACGAACATCGGCGCACCCGCCGGATGCGGCACCTTGATCCGGAAGAAATCGGCGTCCTGAACGTCGTCCAGGACGAATGCGGGCCGAAGGTCCTCCTTCTCCGTACGGATCTGAATATTGTCGAACTGAATTCCCTTCACGTGCCGGACGTAGAACCCGTGCGAGGGCATATTTCGCGGAGGCGCGGCCGGAGGTCGGGGTGCCGACGGAGGTGCAGGTACCGCGCCGCCACGGCCTTGCCCCTCCGGTACGAACGCCCCTGCGCCACCTCCCGCGCGACCATTGCCCTGGCGCGGAGGCGCGGTGAACATCGTCGGCTCCGGATAAACGTCTTCGTACTCCGGCGGCTGATACGCCGCATCTTCCTTCGTGCCGCCACCCTGATGCAGGATCTGCACGTTGCTGATCTTCACGTCCTCAATGCTGTAGCCGGGAATACCGCTGATCACCGAGCCCAGGCGGGCCACCGAATTCGAGCAGACCAGATCGTTGATAATCACCCTCCGCAGCGTGCCGATCGGCATGCCTTCCGGCGCTCGCATCCGCCGCCCCAGCCGCAGAAAGATCGGCGCGCTGATGATGTCGCGCATCGAAATATTCGTGATGGTAATGTCTTCAAGGATCGCGCCATCCACGGTTTCGAGCGCCAGGCCCTGGCAGCCTTCAAACACGCAGTTGGCAATCGTGATATTGCGAAAGCCGCCGTTCGATTCCGTGCCGAACTTAATGCGCCCGGTATGGCCCACGCCCGTCGTCCCGGGCTCGAACTTCCTATAGGTTCCGTCGAGCAGCGTGCCTTCCTGCCAGCAGCCGCTCACATAGCAGTTGTTGATGGTGACGAACTCAGTCTGTTTCGGCTTGCCCAGCGAATAATCGGCCTTCAGACAGATCCCGTCGTCCCACGGAGAATTCACGTAGCAATTTGAGATGCGAACGTTGCGGCAACTCACAATATCCATGCCATCGCGGTTGGTATCGATCTTCAGGTTGTCGATCGTGAAATTATCGATGCCCGTGGCCAGAATCCCGAAGTGCCCGCCATGAAAAATGGAAAAATCGCGCAACAACACGTTGTGGCAATTCTTCAGCGCAATGGATTTGTTGCCGACTCCCGGAGTTTCCGCGCCCGGACCCTTGCTCAGACTCTTGCCCCAGATCCGTCCGCTGCCAACGATGCCGATGTTTTCAAGACCCTCGCCCCAGATCAGGCTGTTGTGAAAATGACTGTGCCCGAAGTCCTGGTATTTGTCCCACTCGTTCGGTTCCGCATGATCGAACCCACCTTCCGAACCTTGCGGAGGAGGATCGGCCGCAATAATCGTGGCGCCCGAATCGAGCTCCAGCGTGACGTTGCTCTTCAGGTGAATGGAGTAGGTCGCGTAGCTTCCCGCAGGGAAGAAAACAGTGCCGCCGCCGGCGGCCGCGGCCGATTCAATCGCCTTGTTGATCGCCGCCGTGTCGATCGTCTTGCCATCGCCCTTTGCGCCGGATGCTTTCACATCGAAACCGCCCGCCGCGCGGCCCGTGCCCGCAACCGCAGCGCCAGCCAGTCCCAAAGCCGTGTACCTAAGGAGATCCCGTCGGTCCAGGTCGTACGGCACGCTCATCCTGCAGGTGAACCGGGCGGTGCCGGGCTGATAGCGCACCGGAAGATTTTCTTTGCTCATAGCGGTTACACTTCGCTCAGTTGCTGGACTCTGCCCGTGCTGTCGCCAATCGCCTCGGCCCGCACGTTCATCTTGTCCAGCATGGAGAGATAGAGATTCGTCATGGGCGTCGGTTTGTCATAGACCACGTGGCGCCCCGTCGCGATGCTTCCATCCCCTTTGCCGAACAACGCGATCGGCAGATTCTCATGCAGATGGCGATTACTGTCGCTCAGGCCACTACCGTAGAGCAGCATCGAGTGATCGAGCAGCGTGCCATCCCCGTCGTGCGTCGCTTTGAGCTTGCCCACGAACTCCCCGAACAACTTCGTATGGAAGCTGTTGATCTGGGTCAGCTTGCTCAGCAGCTCGGGCCGATTGCCATGATGCGAGATCGGGTGGTGACCGTCCGGAATCCCGATCTCGTTATACGGCCGCAGGCTGCCTTCACGGCCGAAGACGATGGTGATCACCCGCGTCAGATCGGTCTGGAACGCCAGCGCCGCCATATCCAGCATGACCTTTACGTACGCGCCGTATTCATAAGGGACTCCCGTGGGTGCTTCGAAATCCGGCGTGACTTCCAGACGCTTCTCTTTCTCTGCGCTCTGGATCCGCATCTCCACTTCGCGTACCGCCGTGAGGTATTCGTCCATCTTGCGCTTGTCGGCGCCGCCCAGCGTCGGCATCAACTGGTGAATATCGTTGTTCACCATATCGAGAATGCTCTTGCGGTCCGCCATACGTTTGGCGCGAACTTCGGGAGAGAGCGTAATGTCTTCGCCGCCGAACAGCCGGGCAAACACAGCCCGCGGATTTGTCTCCGGCGGATTCGGCGTGGAGGCGCCGATCCACGAGAGGCTGTTCGTATAGGCGCAACTATAACCGGAATCGCAGTTGCCGACGGTGCGCGAATCCTCGCAGCCCAGTTCGAGCGATGCAAAGCGCGTGGCCGATCCCACGCCCTTTGCGGCCACCTGATCGACGGAAATTCCGACGTGAATGTCCTTACCCGAAGTGTGCGCCGGATGCACGCCGGTCAGAAAGCTGCCACCGGCGCGTGCGTGGTCGCCGCCGCCATCGCCCAGCGCGTTGCCGTTGTGATCCATCAGGCCGGTAAGCACCAGCATGTCGTCGCGGTACGGCATGAAGTTCTTCAGAATGGGATCGCCGTAGGTGGACGTGAGTTCGTAATTGCGGCCCGCTCCCTTGGGCGTCCAGTCGGCCATGGTCATGCCATTGGGCACATAAACAAAGGCCGCCCGAACCGGCGCCTTACCGGCCGCGCGTACGCAGGCGGGAATCATCGCGTCGAGCGCGGGAAGCGCTACCGCGACGCCCATGCCCCTCAGCAGGGTTCGGCGCGAGAGATGTTTTCCAGCGATCGTCATAATTGTGTTCGCTCCTTGCTTTGACTTAATGTGCCTTGCTCACCGTCGTCGCGGGGAGCGCTTTTCTCATCTGGAAAGGCAGGCTGTCCGCGATTGCCGTCACCAGCGCTGAAAACCGATACTGTCCCGCCTTCAATTCTGTCACGATTTTGTCGACTGCGGGTTTGTCGTACGGCTCAAGTCCGCGCCCCAGCGCGTAGATGGAGAGTTTTTCGGCCAGGCAGCGGGCGAAGGCGTCCCCATCGTCGTGCAGAAGCTTCGTCAGTTCCACGGGGCCGCTAAAGGTTCTGCCGTCGGGAAGCTTGCCCGAAGCATCGATCGTCTTACCATCCTTATCGCGCCAGTTTCCGATGGCGTCGAAATTTTCGAGGCCAAATCCGATCGGGTCCATGCGGCTGTGGCAGGAAGAGCAGATTGGGTTATTGCGATGCGCTTCCATGCGCTCCCGCAGAGGGGCGTCGGCGGCGATCTTGGCGTCGTCGAGATTGGGAACATTGGGCGGCGGCGGTGGTGGCGGCGCGTTCAGCAGATTTTCGAGTACCCATTTGCCACGGAGTACCACCGAAGTCCGATTCGGATAGGAAGTTGCCGTAAGCACGGCGGCCTGCCCCAAAAGTCCGCGCCGGGTCGTGCCGGCAAGGCTCACCTTGCGGAAATCCGGGCCTTTCACATCGCGCAGACCGTAGTACTGTCCGAGGTACTCGTTGACAAAGGTGTAATCCGCATTGAGGAACCCGAGAACGCTGCGATCCTCGGCGATGATGTCGCCGAAGAACAATTGCGTTTCCTTCACCATCGACATACGGAGGTATTCATCGAACATCGGAAATTTGTAGAAATCGGGTCTGTGCGATTCGAGTTCCCGAATCTGCAGCCATTGTCCACCGAAGTTTTCGACGAAGCGGTCCATCTTCGGATCCTTCAGCATGCGGCGGATTTCCGTATTCAGACCAACCTTCTGACGCAGCAGGCCTTGATCCGCCGCGCGCAGCAGAGCTTCGTCCGGCATACTCGACCAGAGGAAATAGGAAAGCCGCGCCGCCAGTTCGTAGTCGTTCAGGCGATAGTTGCCCGCTCCAGCTGCCGCCACGGTCCGCGTCCTGGGAGCCGGGTCCTGTTCGATGCGGAACAGGAATTTTGGCGAAACCAGCATAGCCTCAATCGCCAGCACCAGCTGCTCGTTCAAGGAATCGCCCCGCGCCCTGGCCCGCGTCGCCTGAGCCATCAACGTATCCACTTCCTGAGTCGTGACGGGACGGCGGTAAGCCAGGCGCGCCAGATGCGACACAATCCTGCGATCGCAGCCAGGCACTTTTGCGTCGCAGATGAAAACCTTCTTCAGGCTGGCCGCACTCGGATGAATCTCCGGATTCTGCGGGCCACCGATTTCGAGCGACTGCACACCCATGTTGTCAGGCCGAGAAAGTTTGACTCCGGGAGGCGCGCCAGGCGGCGAGAACTCAACAGTCTGAATATCTGCGTTCGCGGCGGGCGCTCCACCACCGGGCGCCGCTCCTGCCGCGCCACCTCCGGCTCCACCACGACCTCGTCCGCTAAAACCGGCGCCACCACTGAAGCCAGCCCCACCGATT
>Ga0302320_10015083_pt1 | contig 15912 bp, 14 predicted proteins | sample Bog_T0_3_FD_202130 | JGI IMG/M metagenome (GOLD analysis project Ga0302320, IMG submission 202130) | Peat permafrost microbial communities from Stordalen Mire near Abisko, Sweden - Bog_T0_3 | ecosystem: Environmental > Terrestrial > Soil > Wetlands > Peat | place: Sweden: Abisko, Stordalen Mire... | reverse complement strand
CGCCGGATCGAGACGGTGTTCGGAAGACTGGTCACGGAATTTGGCATCGCGCGCACCAAAGGACGGGACTTCTGGCGCATCCGTCAGGCTGCGGCGGCGAGCCGCTCGTAGCGGATGAGCTACGTGCAAGGAATCACACTCGCAGAAACCGGGAAGCCCCTGTTCCTTGGAGGGTTTGAGGCATGGACACACGGCCCGGTGGAACCATCAGTATGGCAATTTGTGGCAAATATCGGTCACGGCTGGCCAGAACGGCTGGCGCGGCATCTGCCGCAGTTGGATGACTCCGATATGGCCAGGCTTCGCGATGTGTATCACGTCGTTGGCGTGCTCACTGCACGGGAGATGTCCGAGGCAACGCATGCAGAAAGACCTTGGGCCAAAGCCAGGGATGGCATCCCCTGGGATCATCCATCGCGCGTTGCCATTAATCAGACTTCAATTCATGACTTCTTCGCCAACATCCTGGAAGCTGGCGAGGACGCAATGGCTGATTTGGACATTGCGAAGGAGCCCGACGCTCCATGGTGGAGAAAACCATTTGAACTCGGAGTGAACCTCCAGCGGCTGACCGGGCACCCGCTGTTTAACGACGAACGGTCCAGGGCACTGCGCAAGCGAATCGGGTTGCCCGAATTCCCTGAGGACTGGACGAATCTGGATCTTGGGGAGAACGGTCTCACAGTGGAATCGATTCGCAGGCTCCAGCCATAAAAGTTATCGGCATAATGCGTCTGCAGATTGATCCGGGGTTTCTCCGTGCGCTTCGAAATCAACAGTTCGCCAGAAAGCAACTTGGGGTGCTGGAGCGCCTGGTCAACAGTGGCCATTCGATTCCACAGTCTTGGTTTAAGCCTTCCGGCACCGGGAGGACAGGAACGTTCGCCCCTTATCTGCAACTGAAGCTATATCACGCAAAACTTGATCAGCCGGGACGAAGCAGCGGAGATCCGATTCTCGTCTTCCAGGAGATGGAACCGGGATATTACAAAGCGTTGGCGATGACGACACATGGGGACTTCGCGACGTATTCGACTCCTTGAATGCGGAATTCGGGGACGGACACGCGAGGAAGTTGTAATTTCCGGGTCCACGAAAGGAGGGCTGCAATCTCAAGCCAATTCCCCTGATGGGCGGACACCAGAGGCCCTCATGCGGCAGCCTCGGCCATCTCCGTGGCAGCCGCCCCGACCATGGCGTCCGTCGGCTTGATCTGGATGCGGGTGCGCCCGCCGTATTCGTTGATGCCGATTTCGCCCAGCACGTCGACATGGAAGCCCTGGGACCTGCGGAGGACATCCCCGAGCATCGTGCCGACGCCATTGAACAGGATCAGGTCGACCTGGGCCCTGCCGTCGACGAGCCGCGCCTTGACGTGCTTGCCCTTGAGCACCCTGACATCATCAAGAACCCCGCCGGTCACCGCCACCCGCGGCCTCGGGTTGCCCATGCCAAAGGGGGCCAGCATCTCGAAGTCCTGGACAGCCGCCGTGGGGATGCCGCCGACCGGCACCGCCAGGTCAATGCGGGAAGGGGGGCGCACGAGGCCCCTGGACTGCTCCTGCATGAAGGCGCGGAACTCATCCACCCGTGCCGGATCAATGGCCAGACCGGCCGCCGCGGAATGGCCGCCGCCCTTCTTCAGTATCCCGAGGGCGGCTGCCTGAAGGAACGCCTTGCCTATGTTGAAGCCCTCGACCGAGCGTCCGGAGCCCTTGCCGTCGGTTCCTATCACCACGGCCGAGCGGTCGTGGTGATCCTTCACCTTGGAGGCGCACAGCCCGACCACGCCCGGGTGCCAGGCTGGGTCATAAATGACAATGACGGAATCGTCCGGCCCCGGTTCTGCGGCCTTCTCCATGCAGGCATCGACCATCTCTTTCTGCATTTCCCGGCGATCGGTGTTCAGCCCGACCAGCCTGCCGGCCATCGCGGCCGCCTCGGGGCCGCCGTCGCTGATCAGCAGCCGGGTGCCCTGCATGGTGTCGGAGATCCGCCCGCCGGCGTTGATGCACGGTCCGTAGGAAAAACCGCAGGCGTGGGCCGTCCAGCCAACCTGCTTGGACTCCTCCCGCCCATCGTTGATTGCCGCCTGGAGGGCAACAATACCAGGAATCCGGTCCATATATCTTAGGCCGGTGTGGACGTAGGCGCGGTTCAGGCCCTTCAGCGGCACCACGTCGGCCACGGTGCCAAGGGCAACCATGCCAAGCATGTCGGTCAGGTTCGGTTCCGGCTGGCCTGCCTGTCCGAAGAAACCCTCCCTGCGGAGCAGGCGGTTGACCGCTGCCAGGAACAGGAACACCAGCCCGGCGGCACAGAGATAGGACAGGGATCCGTCGTTGGCGGGGAGCTTCGGATTGACAACCACCGCGTCCGGCAGCCTGCCGTCCTCATTGGGCTCGTGGTGGTCGAGGACGATGACGTCAAGCCCGATCTCACGGGCACGCGCAATCGGCCCGAAAGCGCCAGTGCCGCTGTCCACGATGACCAGGAGTTCCGCGCCTTCCCGGCGCAGGTTCTCGATGGCCGGTATGTTCGGACCGTAGCCCTCCGTGAGGCGGTGCGGTATATGAAAGAGTGAATCGCCGATGCCAGCCTGCGTCAGCCAGCGGAGGACCAGGGCGGTGGAGGTCGCGCCGTCAACGTCATAGTCGCCGAACACGGCGACCCGGCGCCGCTCCCTGACTGCCCGGCAGAACAGTTCGGCAGCCGCGTCCATGCTGGCCAGCGAGGATGGATCGGGCGCCGCGGCGCGGATGGTCGGCTCCAGGAACAGCGAGACATCGGCCGCACCACGCCTGGCGGCGATTGTCACCAGCTCGCGCGGCACGTGCGTGCCGTCGCGCAGGACCGGATGCCCGGAGGCATCCACGGTGACAGTTGGCGGGCTGCCTGGATCCGGTCGGACCTCCCACCGGCGGCCGCACACGGATGTGTCGCTGCAGAAAACGCTCATTGGCTGGACTTTTTATGGCTCAGATGATGTTTGATACCGGAACCGCCAACTGTCAACAAAACAGTTTTCTTTGCGCCCGGGATCTGGCAGCCCGGATTCCGTCAGGGCGCCACGGGCCCAAGCAAAAACTCGCGGCCGCAGGCCGCCGCGCGGGATTTCCGGGCTGGCCCACCCCGCCGTCCACCGGGGGGCGCCGGGCATTGGCAGTCGGCTTCATGGCCCGGACCGGCACAGGTTGGCGCGCGCGGCCTCTCGGGCTTCCCTTTCGGAGGCTGGGCCGGAGGCGTGTGGCCGCGGTGCCATGACCCGCCAGGGTTGCGCGCAGTGGCGGGGGCCGGAAGCAGGGGCCGTCCGGCGCTCCCACGGGCGCTCCCACGGGCGCCCCGACGCGCGAACACTTGGTATGCGGGCGTTCCGCCGGGCGGCGGGTTCCCTGCGGGTCCAAACAAACCTGGCACGCCACGGAATCGCCCCCACGGAATCGCCCCGGAGGTGGCGGGACCGGATGCCGCGCCCAGCCAAATGTCCCGCGCGGGTCCCATGCCCTGACAGCGCCGTCCGTTCCTTGCTGGCAAAATGCTGTGCTTTGCCGCGCGGCGGGAAAGCCCTGGCCCATCGGGCAGTCCTGCCATCTGCCCATGTCATGGCGGGCGGGCAGCCCGGTTCGTGCGCCGCATTGCCACGCCGCACCCGGCGGACCCGCGAATTTGCTATCCGGGCCCCACCCGTCCCCCCAATCGGGGCCTATCGGCATGGATCCGGACAGACAGCTTCGGGTCTTTTGTTCCGGCATGCGGACGTTTTCCGTGCCGGGCAGCCCGGACAGCGGGACGCGGAAAGCACAGCCCCGACGGCGGCACACCCAAGCAATCCGTTGCGGACGGCCGCCCGGTTCCCGGAAGTGCCCCGTTTCGGGCTGGCGAGTCTTTGGCTGGACCTGGCTCCGGACGCCCGGTAACAAGACCGTGAGCGGGTGCCCAAAGTCACCGTTCACGCCTCACCTGCAAAAGAAATGCTTGCCACGGGGGCTTCTGCTTCGTAGTGAGACGGCACGCCGCAAAGACGGCGAGAACGCAGCAACCGGAAAGCCCCAGATAGGGCACTAACAAAGGAGATCACGAAAGTGGCACCGAACCCAGCCCATCCGCCAGGCGCGACGCCCATCGATCTGGCCACGGAGTTGCTAAGGGTCGCGACGCAGGCCGGGCTCATCAAGGGCTTTAGCGCTGGCGATGTGTTCCAGCCCCTCGATGGCATGTGCACCGCCATCCGGGAGATCGAAGCCGGCAACCCCGCCGTGGCGGGAAGCACCGTCGACATCATGAAGAAGATGATAGAGAACGGCGCGGTAACCGATGTCCAGGCCCTACCCGGCCAGATCACCAGGCTGGCTTCCGCCCTGTCCGGCGTTGTGGTGTCCGCCCCCCGCGTGGCCCCGACTGTCCTGGCGAGGCAGCCTGCATCCGCCCCGGCGCAACCCGCACAGCCAGCCGCCCCGGCGCAGCCTGCGGCCAGACCGCTCCATGGCGTTGCCCTCGCCTCCGCGAAGGCAAAGGCCGAGCGCGATGCCGCACCTGCCGCGCAGCAGACCGCAGCCAAGCCGCTCCGTGGCGTCGCCCTGGCCTCGGCGAACGCCAAGGCCGCGCGGGATGCCGCCGCCGCAAAGGCCGGCGCGCAGAAGGCGCCTGTGGCAGCGGCCCCTGTCCAGGCGGTCGTGGAAAAGCCGAAACTCCGCGGCATCGCCCTCGCCTCGGCGAATGCCAAGGCCGCGCGGGAGGCCGCGCAGCAGACCGAGATCGAACTGGAAGACACGGCCCCGGTTGCCGTCCACGCCGGCGCGGAGCAGGAGTCCGCGGAATCCAACCCGCACCTGCGCCCGATCAGCGAGACAGGCCAGAAGCCCTTTGTCGACCCGAGGACTTCCATCCAGAAGGACTACATCATCTGCCTTGAGGACGGCCGGAAGATGAAGATGCTCAAGCGCCATCTGCGCACCGCTTACAAGATGACGCCGGAGCAGTACCGGACGAAGTGGGGTCTGCCGCCGGCCTATCCGATGACGGCCCCCAACTATGCGAAGCAGAAGTCGCGCTACGCCAAGAGCATCGGCCTCGGTTCGTCCGAGATGCGCGCGGCGGTCACGGCCAAGCAAGAGGCATTCTGAGAGCCGGAGCCTGACGCACCGAAGCGTCGGCGGACTGGAGGAAAGCCCGCCGGGGAAACCCGGCGGGCTTTCCCTTTTCAGTGGCGGGGGGGGGGGGGGGGGGCGGCCTGCCCGAGGCTGATTTCGGTCATCTGCGCCTCCGTCTCCTTCGCGGCGAGCAGTCCGACGCTGACCTTCTCGTCGGCGCCCGGAATCAGAACCAGCAGGGGCTTCGGACGCTTCGCCTTCTTGAAGCCGTTAGGGGCAAACCGCGGGACCGGGCGGTAACTCTTCCCGGCTTTCGCCCCCTGAACCTTGAGCACGCCGAGGGCCTCCACAACCATGGAGTGCGGCTCGCTCACATCCATTCCGCTTGACCGCATCCAGCGGAAGACTCCGTCAAGCGCAACCCTGAGCCTTGCGGCGTCCATGGCCGGATCCTGCTGCGACAGCCCGTTCCCCGCGCCCAGCGAAGCCGCGCCGGCCCGGTCGAAAGCCTCCAGTGCTTTCGCCAGGCGCCGCAACCGTTCGGGAAACACAGATCGCGTGCAGCCAATCCGGATCCCATGGGGGCTCGCCTCGGACGGGGCGAGCAGCACCTGCAGCGAGCGGGCGGCCTCGACGACACCGAAAACCTCGCGCCTCATGATTGGGAGCTCCCGCAGCTTGACTGGGGGAAGTGTACCACCTGCCGACGAAAGCTGGGAGTGCCGCCGGCGTCCGCTAGATCACGCCGTCATCCTCCGCAGCCGGCCCGGGAGCAGGGGGTGGAGGCGGTTCCGCCGCCAGCCGCCTGGCCTCGGCGATGACGAGGCGCCCGAAAGCCGGGCCGATGGCGGGCATCGCCCTCCGGCAGGAGGCATGGATCGCATCACCGCCGCCGGCTGACCATTTGCGGGGGAACCGCTCGTCATCCGGGGCCGCCGGTGCCCCGCAAACAAGGCAGCGGCCGGGCGGAGCCCGCCATGCCCGCATCCAGAAGGCGGCTTTCTCCGGTTCCGGATGCGCCAGGATTTCCCGCCACGCCCGCTCCGCCGTCCAGACGACTGCATCGCAGGCCGCAGCGGTCTGCGACGGCGGGGGGAGGGTTCCGCCCTTGTCGGGGAAGAGTGGGCCAAGCAACGCGAGGTGCGCCGCCGCAGGTCCCGACGTCCAGCGGACGGCCTCGGTTTCCGCCTGCGCCTGGCGGACGGCCTCGTCCGGCTCGACCCCGGCCAGGAACAGCCGGCCAGCCAGGCGCAGCACGGCTGGACGGTCGGGCGGGAATACATACTCCCAGACCGCGGCGGACACCCTTGCCGGGCGGTCGCCGGCGTCCAGCCTGACGAAACCCTCAAGGACGAACGGGTCGGCTTTGGGCGGGGGAGCCGGCTGTGCGGCGGCCGGATCATCCGCAGGCGCTGCGGCCTTCCGTCCGGCCCCTGGAACAAGGAAAAGCTGGCTTGGCCGCCTGGGGATGCCAACGGTGGCTGCGGCGGGCGGCGCGGCTGGCCTTCCGCCACCGGGCACCTGCACGAACGTGCGGGGCCGCCCGAACGGGCTGCCAAATGGCCGCGGTATCCTTGATTTTGTGTCCGCCATGTGCCGGGCACAATGCGCGGGAGCGTCGGCCATGTCAACGAAAGGCTTGCCCGGACGGCGAGTGGAACCTGAAGATGCGCCTGGCGTGGGCAGGAAAACCATGCCTGGAGGCATGCCAGATGCGTGTTCCAGGCGCTATGAGGCCAGCTTCGTCACCACGAAGCTGACGTCAGGCGGTTCCCGGCTGATCGTTCTCGCCCGTGCGACCTCAGACCTGGCAAGCGCAGTCTGTTAGCGCTTCTGGTCCATCCGCTGTCCGGAGAGTGCCCAGGCCGCCTGTCCGTTCGGCATGAGACAGGCGGGACCGCCATACGGATTGTCCAGCTTGCCGTCTGCGGTGCGCATCAACAGAACGCCCTTTTTCTCCGTAAGAGTGTGGGTCAGCCTGTTCAGCGCCCCCTCCATCTGCGTCCGCAGCCTTTTGTATGTAACGGACTGATCCGCTGCGGCTGTCCGCATGGAGGACATCACGGTATCACGCGAGCCGATCCGGTTCAGGAAAGCCGTGTCTCTGGTCAGCAGCTTCCGTCGGGGCATGCGGCCGTTTCCGTTTGGCCGACCGCGAGCCATACAGACGGGCAGAAAAAACGGTGATTATCTCGAGAACATCGCCGCGTGGCGGGCCGCGTCCCGCGGGGTTGCGCGCGCAGCCGGGCACGCATGCCGTTTCCGGGGGGCGCCAGCCTTCCGTACGTGGGCGGCCGCAGTGCGGCTCGCGAGGCGGGGCTGACCCTGCCTGGTGTCAACATTTTTGCTTCGCCCACCCTGGGCCGGTGTGCTAGCTTTTGCCTCCGCCTGGCCTACGATGGCCCGGGCGTGATGGCAATGGCACGGGAACGGCAATGCTGAATGAACCACCAGAGGACAGCGGCGGCGTGTTCGGCCCGGGGCCCGCGGGGGGCGTGGAGCTGCTGCACGGGCTGTCCGAAAGCATTTTCGGGTCGGCTGCCCCGCAGATGGTGGCCCACGGCTGGTCGGTGTTCCCGCAGGAGGCGTCCGGCGGGCGCCGCATGCCCGGAAGGGTCCACGGCCAGACGATCAGGTGGCGCGAGGACCACGACCTGTCCAACAGGCGGCCGGACGCCGGAACGCTGCGCTCCTGGTGTCTCCAGTGCGCCGGCCTGAATGTCGCCTGCGTGTTCGGGCCGGCCTCCGGGAACACCTTCGCGGTTGACATCGACGTCCTCGACCGTGAGATGTCCGCCGCAATCGTGGAGATTGCCGAGGAGATCCTCGGTCCGACCCCCTTCATGCGCGTCGGCAACGCGCCGAAGATCGCGATGATCTACCGCCACGGCGAAAACCCGGACGATCTCGTCCACAGCACGTCGCGGTTCTTCGCCGACGTCGCGCCGGACGGGACCGCCACGCGCAGCGGCCACGGCCTTGAAATCCTGGGCGCCACGAAACTCATCACCTTCCACGGGCGGCACCACAAGACCGGCCAGTATTTCCGCTGGATCGGCGCCGCGACACCGCTGCTGGACGGCCCCGACAAGGCCACCCTGGTCACCCCCGACCAGGTGCAGACATTCCTCGAGGCGGTGGATGCCCGCTTCCGGTTCCACCGCGGATCGTCCTTCAGCGCCACGGCCGAGTCCTGGCAGTGGGACGAGGCCACCCGGATGCACGTCCCGAGGCTTGCCCTGGCCGCCGGCGGCTCGCCCTGGGTCGAGGACGCGGACGGGTATGTCATCGACGGGCGCGAAGCCTACCTCTCGAACCTCGTTTACCAGATCGTGAGGGGCAATCTCCGCCCGCTCGAGGAGGCTGCCAGGGCGGGGAACGCCGACCTCCAGCGCTTCAAGGCCAATGCCGCCGCGACCGCCGCGGAGAAATTCAAGCAGACGGCGCGCTGCGACCAGCGCGGACGGTGGAGCGAGCGCGAGCTGCCGCGGGAGGTGCGGCAGAAGGTGTCGCGCCTTGTGGACAAGGTGGCGCGCGGCGAGATCCGGATGCAAAGCTCGGGACACGGCAAAGGCGGTGCCCCCCAGGCCGACCTCGTACTGCCGCAGCCCCAGGCTGCGCCATGGACCGACCCGGAGCTGTCGTTCGTGCGGCCGAATGCCGACCGCAAGGCAGGGAAACTGAAGGGAACCTGCGAAGCGCCGGCCGCCGGATCGGCTCCGCTTGACATCCCGCGGGACCGCGGGGCGATCGCAAAGCACATCCAGGACGGCCTGGCCGCCGCCTTCCGGTCGTTCTTCGCCGACGTCTATGGCGCCGCCGACGGGGAAGGGGACGATCGGCGGGCGCGGGTCCACGTGCTCAAGGCACCCACCGGCGCCGGCAAGACCACGCGCTGCATCCGCACCATCGCCCAGGATCAGAGGACCTACCGCGATTACCCGCTAATCGACCGGAAGACCGGAACCCCCCAGCGCGACCCGGAGACGCATGAGCCCAAGAGGGGGCCGGCACCAATCGTGATGCTGCTGCCCACCTACGCCAATATCGACGAACTGCGCTCCCGCGCGGCGGTCCTGAGCCTCGACAACACCCAATCCGATGCCGGCCTGCGCGCTGAGGCGGAGAAAGCCGGCCTGATCGCGGAGAACGATCTCGACGCAAAGCTGGCCGAACTGCGCCGCGAGGCCATCAACTGCGGCCTGAAGACAATGGTCTACTCCGGCAAGCTGCGGGCAGGGTGCGAGTTCGCCGAGAAAATCCAGATGGCGATGGATGCCGGAGTGGGAACGTCGGCGCTGTGCCGTGCCAAGGTAAGGAAAAAGGATCCGGCCAAAAAGAAGGATCCCGGCGAGGTGGTGGAGGAGGTCTGCCTGCACTACGGCAGCTGCAAGGCGATCGCGCAGCGCGCGGAGATTGCGGAGGTGCAGGTGGTGTTCATGCCGCACTCCTTCCTCTCGCTCGCGATCCCGGAGGAGTTGGAGAATGTCCGCGCTGTGATTGCCGACGAGCGCATCCACCACCTGTTCCTGCACACAGCCACCTTCGCAGCCAGCAGCCTGAGGATCGCCCGCAAGCCGCCAAGGCTGACCGCACGGGAGAAAGCGCAGGGGCTGCAGCCTGACGACCTCCTGTCGGAGCGGAACGACGCGGCGGCCATTGCCCTGGAGGCGCTTGAACGGCGGCAATGCCCGGCCCGCGCCCTGTTCGACTACGCACCGGGCGGTGGCGCCAGCGACGGCGCGGCCGGGTGTGGCCTTGCCAAGAGCGCTCTGCGGGTCTGCAGCAATGCGATCCAGCGTGACGGCGGGCTGTCGCCGCTCACCCCGGTCGAAGAGGTCCGGCAGTTCTGTGCGCGTCCCGCCGGGAGGGATATCCGTGAGGAGTGCCAATTCTGGCAGATTGTGGTGGACCGCATCTCAGCGCTGATCCACGACGCCCTCGCCGACGGGTCGCAGGAATCGGCCGAGGAACAGATTGCCGCGTCCCAGGATCAGTGGACGCCGGATCACCTGGCGTACCGGGAGGGAAAGCTGGAGAAAATCCGCTGGGCGCCGCGCCACGCCAAGGGCGCCTGGGACCACCGCATCCAGTTCCAGACCGACGATTCGGCAAATGGAGGCACGACCGAGAGCATCCGGATTTCGTGGCGCACCTCGCCCAACTGGGCCGGCGTGCCGGTCCTGCTGCTGGACGCATCGGCCGCCCCGCCGATCATCGCGAAGATCTGGGGGCTGAAGGAGGCCGACTGCGTGGTCCACGACATCGTGGAGGATACCGGACTGTCGCTGAACGTGAAAATCGTCGCGGTGGTCAACCAGACGTTCTCGAATTCATCCATCGCGGCGAGCGCGTCGGCGACGGGCTACGAGCGCCTGCAGGCGGCGAAGAACCTGGACAACGTCCGCCGCGCCATATCGGCGGTTTCCGCGCTTTACGGCCACGGCCGCGTGGTGGGCGGGACCAGCATCGTCCTGCGCGAGATCATCAACCGCGACTGGGCCTGCCCAGACAATGTGGACTGGTGCCACTACGGGGCGATGCGCGGGCTGGACGGCTTCAAGTTTCACGCCGCGGCGATCAGCATTGGCCGGATGGAGCCGCCGACGCGCACCATCGACGGCCTGGTCGCGGCCCTGACCTATGATGACGATGAACCGGAGAAGCCCTTCGACATCAACGGCGACGGGCGGGATCCCGATGACGTCGGCCAGCCCAGGCTGCTGCCGCCGGGTGACCAGCGGATCAGGCTCCGGTCGGGCCACGTGGCCGTGCTGAAGGTCCCCATGTTCCCGGGACGGTGGGGCAGGCTCATCCAGAACCAGTACCGCGAGGAGGAGCTGCTCCAGTTCGTCGGACGCCTGCGCCCGGTCTACCGCGAAGGGGAGGCGCCGGTGTGGTTTGCGCTTTCATCGGTTCTGCCCAGCGAGCTTGTCGTGGACGACCTTGTCCACATCGAGGATCTCCTCCACGTCAAGCCCATGAACCTGTGGGATGCCGTGCGGCAGGCAAACGGCATCGCGGAGCCGCGGATACTGGCAAAGGCGTGTCCGTCCGTCTTCCGGAGCGAGGGCGCTGCCGGGCGCGCCATGGAAGAGATGGGGTTTGACCCGTCGGGAAAGGAGCCGTCGCGCCGCGAAGCCCACGGTTTCGCCTCCTACCGCTGGACCATGCCAGGCGCCGGGGAGCAGGTGGCGTTCGTCCGCGCCAGCGCGCCAGACCGGGAGGAGCGGCTCCGCGCCGCGCTGCTGGCGCACCTGAACATTCAGCCGGCGTCGCTGGAGCTGATATGGGCACCGGACCCCGGGTTTGGCGCCCGCGCCCGCCCGCGCGCGGCCGACAAGGTCGAGGACCGCATCGGACCGGCTGAAGGGCGCCCCGCCCGTGAGGACAACTGCATGGACACCGTGGCGCGGATGCTCCTTTCCACGCCGGGAGAAATCGAATACCACCCGTTCTCCGGCACTGACCTGCTTTTTCCCTTCGCGCCGGAGAGCGGCGTGGGTGCGCAGCAGGTCAGCGCCCGCACGGTGGGCGCGTACGTGGCGCTGGACAGCTACTGGCGGGATAAGGGCGGCGTGGCCGATGACCGGCTGATGCCGATGCTGCCGGACATCCCCGCAAACGGGCCGTCGGAGGGCGATGAAGACCAGGCCTATGACCACCTGGGCGCCACAGTGACCGACGGGGACGTGTCGGTTGCGGCCTGACGGCCAGCGGGGAAGCCCGAACCCGGAGCCCGCGGCCAGCCTTCAGCAAGGCTCACCGTGCAGGGCTCGCCAGCCTGGCACCGCCTGGCGTCCACGCGCCTTGTGCGTTGCCAGCACTGCCCGCACCATCCCGGCATAAGGATAACGATGCGTGGAGGACACTGTCATGGCGCTCGAGCTTCGCAAATACGATTCCGACATTCCGGACGAATGCTGGTCCGCCGGGATCGGGGGTGAAACCCTCTATCTCTTTGCAGGCCGCAATGAGGCTGGCGAGGTGACTATCGAGGTCAACCACGGCTATGAGGAGGGCAGCAAGCCGTGGCGGCGTGAGCGGCATCTGTTCGAAAAGAACGAGCCCGCGCTGCAGGCGGCCGCCGAGGATGCCGTCGCCCGGCTGGAGGCCCGGAAGGCCAGCGGGGCTGGCTTCCGTCCCTGATGCCCACCACGGAAAACGGTGGCCGTCCTCCCCGGTATGAGGCTGTGCTTGGCAAGCTCTTGGCTCTCTCGGAAGCGGCGGAGGGCGATCTCGGGACCGCCATGGCCGCCTTGACCGCGGCATCTGCCGCCGTCGGCGGGCGCTGGCCGGAACTCGGTGCGGTCACCGCGCAGGCGGCGGCGTTGCGGACAGCCCGCGGCCAGCGGCGGGCTTGAGCGTCGGCGCCCTTCGTCCCTCAGCCGGCGTGGCGCGCTGATACGCGGCGCGCCATCCACCATGTGCCCTCGGCGGCCGACAGGACCAGCGCACCGGCAAAACCCATGGCAAGCACGCCCCATCCCCAGCTTGCCAGCCGGTCAGGCAATGCGGGGGACATGACGGCGTCGATGGCCGCCTGCATCCGCAAGGGCGGACGCCCGCCAGCCATGAGGGCCGCATGGCCCGACACGAAGAGGCACAGCGCGCCGATCCAGCACAGGGCCAGCGCCACGGCATTGCACCAGGTCTCGAAGGGGCCAAGTGCGCCGGCTGCGCTCCGCAGGAAACGTTGCATGGCGGCTTTCCGCAATTGGTGAAGGACAGCCCAGGTTAACCGCGCCGCGGCGGGTGCGTCCAGTTTTTCCTTGTCAGAGGCGGAAAACCTGGCGTCACTTGCTTGATTGGAACATATACCGGAATTGGTTGACAACAGCGGGCCGCGGCCGTCCGCGCCGCCGCCGGGGCAGACAGAATGCGCGAGAGGAAGGACATCGGGTGGGGCAGGGACATGACCCCGGAGCAGACGTGGTCCGCCTTCAGGGCGGGACTGCATCGGGAAATCGTGGAAAGCCTCACAGGCCCGCGCCTGCGCGAGGGCATCACCCCGCCACAGGAGGACGCCGCGCCATGAGTGGGACGGGACCCGCGCCTGGCCGCATCCCGGATTGAAGGTTCCTTGATCAGGAGGCACGGGCAGGCGCATCATCGGGCAGGGGCAGGACAGAACGGAAGGCTTGAGCGGTGCGCAGTTTCGCCAGTTACCTCCTCCGCCCGGCAGCCACCGCAGCGGCGTCCGCCGCGCTCCTGCTCCCGTCCGTGGCGAACGCCGCGACCACGAGCCTCGGCCAGATGGTCGGCAGCTTCGCCAATGACGTGTGGCAGCCGTTCTGCCTCCTGGTCCTCGGGCTAGCCTTCCTGTCAGGATTGTGGCTGATCGCGACCGGCATTTCCAAGATGCGCGAATCCGGCGGACACCAGCACCAGAACGCCGCCCTCGAAGGGGTTATGCGCATCATCGGCGGCGCTTTCCTTGTCGGACTGCCGGACACGGTAAACCTGGGCATCGCGTCGTTCTACGGGGCGATGACCGGCCACGCCATGAATTCGGCGAACGGCACGGCCGGCGCGGTGACGGACTGCCTGCAGGGCGGCGGCGTCACCTGCGTGGCGCAGAACATCGCGACAAACCTGGTGCCGGTCTTCGTCGAGGTCAGTTTCGGACTGCTGTATTTCTTCGGCGTGGTCATCGTCTTCCATGCCCTCTACAGCATGGCGACCTCCCATGGCAGCGGGCAGCAGCAGTCCAAGGGATGGCTTCCCCGCATCATCATCGGATTGCTGATCTGCAACGTGCCGCACCTGTTCAGCCTGTTCGAAACGACGTTCGGTGTCGGCGACGGCACCATCACCGACACCGGCTTCAACCAGAGCTCGTCGCTCCTGGCCTACACCGCCAACGGCACATCACAGGTGCTTACGAGTTACGCGAGCCTGATCCAGTGGTGCTTCCATATCCTGGTGATGTTCGGCGTCATCGCGTTCATACGCGGCATTCTCCAGCTCCGGGCTTTCGCCGAAGGGAAGGAACGCGGCCACGGCGGGATGGGCGGCGGCATAACCCACGTCGTCGGCGGCATCATGCTGGCCAACTCGAAATGGACCGTCTGCATCGTCCTCAACACGTTTTTCGGCCAGGGCATGGGGTTCTGCTGACCGGAGCCATCGGCCAGCGCGGCGCGGCGGCCCGGCGGAGGTCCCCGATCCGGATATCCGGCGGCGCACGGCGTTGCGGACCGCGGCTGGCCTGAAGGCCGCGCATCCGCCGCCAGCACGGCAAGGCCGCCATATTTTCCTTAGAAACCCGCCACCTTTCCTTGACAGAGCGCTGCGCTCTTCTATCCTTGCTGGTGCTGCACCAGCCTTCCGGCGCGGCACCCTGATGGCCGCCGCGCGGCGGACTGGGGTTGCGGCAACAGAAACCGGGTGACCCGTCCGCCTGCGGACGTCCGGCACGGCGCACACCCCGGCCCGGAAGGCCGGGCCAGGCGCCCGGGAGAGTTCGATGGACGAAGTTGACTACATACAGGAGGCCGCATCGGCGGCGCAGGAGGCCATCCTGGCCGACCGCCGGAGAATCGCGGAGATCAACGCCCGCGCGGTGCCACCGGACGAGCTCGACTGCGATGTCTGCGGCGAGCCGATACCCCATGCCAGGCTGAAGGCGCTCCCGCGCACGCGGCTTTGCGTGGACTGCGCGTCCGACGCCGAGAGAAAACGGGGTTGACGGTGCCTGGCGGATGGCTGGCGGACGACCTCGCCGCGGCACTGGACAACGTCCCGGGCTGCCTGGAGCGCCTGCACCTCGCCGGGATCCTGGCGCAGGCGGCGAGAGTGCGGCTTGACGGCGCCGTGACCCGCGCAATCGCGGAGACGGTGCGTGCCGCCGCCGGCAGCGTCGAACGCAACCTGGACCGCCTGAGCCTGCTGGGGACGCCGGCGCTCTGGATCGAATATCCGCACGCCGACAGGATTGCAGCCTTCTCCGGCCCGGCGGCCCCTTCCCAGGGCGGGCTGGCGCCGCGCGACGTCGGCTGCCTGCTTGCCATTGACCCAGACCAGCCCGCCCATGTGGCGGTCTTTGTCTGCTGGCGGCTTTGCGACGGCACCATCCGGCATTCCTATGCAATGCTCCACTGGAACAGTGCTGCGATCTTCAGTGCCGCGGGAATCCACGGGGACGCCCGGACCGGAGGCGGGGGCACAGGCGCGTGCGGACGCCTTATGGCCCTGGCCACGGCATCGGTGCCGCCAGGCTTCGCCGCCGAGATGGAAATCTGGGAGGACATCCCGCGCTCGGACGCCGATGCCTTCGCCAGCGCGCTGCGGCGGACAGAGCGCGACGCGCTGGGCGAGCACCTGTTTTTGCTGGCATCCCTGCTGATGCTCGGGTCGTCCGCAGTCCAATTCGCGGCGGTGGACAGGGAACCTGGCACCGGACAGGCATGGGAGGTTGGCATGGCGAAAGCCCCGGCCCGGCGCGGATGGCCATGGGCGCGCCCCGCCGCCGGGTTCAGTCCGCGGTGGTCGGGCCCGCTGGCATGGACGGCGCCGCCAACCCAGCCTGGCGTCACTGAGCATGGACGCAGCGTTCCGAAAAGGTAATGGGCGATCGCGCCTGCGTCCCTGTTGCTTGGCATCTGGGGCGGCTTAGGGCCCGAGCCATAATAACCGCGTCATCCATCCGGTGGTCGTGGCGAGATCGTGTAATTCCACTCGCCGTGGAACGAACTCAAGATCGAAATCACGGTCAACCACATGCCGCCCGGCACGAGCAAGTGGAACAAGATAGAGCATCGCCTGTTCGCGTTCATCACGCAGAACTGGCGCGGCAAGCCGCTCGTTAGCTACCTGGTCA
>Ga0302320_10015082_pt1 | contig 15913 bp, 11 predicted proteins | sample Bog_T0_3_FD_202130 | JGI IMG/M metagenome (GOLD analysis project Ga0302320, IMG submission 202130) | Peat permafrost microbial communities from Stordalen Mire near Abisko, Sweden - Bog_T0_3 | ecosystem: Environmental > Terrestrial > Soil > Wetlands > Peat | place: Sweden: Abisko, Stordalen Mire... | reverse complement strand
CCTCTCCCCGGCCCTCTCCTCCACAAGTATGTGGAGGAGAGGGAGGAGATGCCGCGCGGGGGCGCAAAGCGCGTGGTGGTGGTTGCAAGATGCGCCCCCCCGTCAGCACGGGCAAAACTGCCTGTTGACGGCGCATTTTGGAGTTGATAAGATCGCCCCATGCTTGGTGAGACCAAAAACCAATTCTCGCTCACTCGCGCAGCGCTGAGTACGCGCGGCGCGCAATGTCAATTCAATCAATAATCCAATTGGAGACAACCCAATGATAAAGACAGGTTCTTTCGCAGCGATTTCTCTGGCGGTGTTCTTTTCGGCTTGCACGGCAAGTCCAGCCGCATCAGCGACTAATGACACTCAACAAACGACGAACGCGGCAGGCCAGCCCTCATCTTCCGTTCCTGACTGGCGTAAATTGAAGAACGCTCCAGTCCCCAGCGCCGGTTGCGGCAAAGAGCTTGGGGATTTCAAAAGCGGAACCAACACGATTTCGAGCGCCGGTCTTGAGCGCAAATACATCCTCGACATCCCCGCTGATTACGACAAGAACAAACCCTACCGGTTGATTTTTACCATGCATTACATGGGCGGGCATATGAATACGATGGTGAACGAAAAATTTTACGGACTCAAGACCTATGCGAACAGGGATAATGTCCCCGTCATTTTCGTGGCGCCCGAGGGATACACTGACGGTTCTCCGTGGCGTGGGCGTGATGATAAAGACCATGTTTTCTTTGCTGACATGCTTGCACTGTTCAAGGACAAGCTGAGCGTGGATACCTCGCGGATATTTTGCTGCGGCTTTAGCTTCGGCGCGATGGTCACCTACTCGCTCTCGTTGGATTTCCAGAAAGATCTGCGCGCCGTTGCCTGCTATGCTCCGGCCAATTGGAATATCTATCTTCCTGAAAACAAGCACGAACCCATTGCGTTTTACAGCACGACCGGCACCACTGACGGCACTTGCAGGTGGATCAACTCGGATGCGCGAAAACAAGGCGGGAAATACTGCGTCCTGTCGCACCTCGAAGACAACGGGGTTACTGACCTGCCCGAAATACCCCTCGCAACCACCCCCACGCATGTCACGACTGAATTCAAGGGGTGCAAGCCGGAATATCCCGTGATATTCGGCTCCTTCGTAGGGCCGCATACAGATAATGCGCACGATCCCGGATCTAATGGCAACTGGATCGCAAAAGAGACTTGGGATTTCTTCATGCGGTTCTAAAACTTGGGCAGCAGGCGGAGGGCGACCTCCGCCGTTGCAGGAGTCAAACCGTGTTTGTGCTTGTTTTGGCGTTTGACTGGACGTTCTCATGGCGATTTCTCCGGTCCAGCGCATTTTCAAAACTGACCAGTTCGCGCACCAAAGCATTGTAGCGGGAATAGGCGTCGCCACCTTCGCGTTTGAGCAATTCATATAATTGCAATTCAGGCTCGGGAAACTGGCCTGGAAGGCACTGAGGCATGAGGCCGGCGCGGGTTAAGCGGGGCCGGGCGATGCGCACCAAGCACCCGGGAATGGTGCAAAGGCCGGATTGCAGATCAGCCAGTCCCTGACGCACCAGTTTTTCACCGGGAAGCCCGGTCATCAGGTCATCGGTGTTCATTGCAGAATTCAGTGACGGCGACGCGAAAAGCCGCCGGGTCAACGGACGGATAGCGAATGAGTTGCGTTTCAATCATATTAAAGAATTCGCGCAACCGGTTCCGTTGGACCAAACCGTCCCGCAAGAAGGACTGAACGTCCCGCAAATCGCGTTCGTGTCCCCGTTGCAGTTTCGCCAGGGCCTGGCCGTAAGGATCGTAGTGAAAGAACTCAACCAGCCCGTGAAGGGCGATGAACAAACTGCGTTCACGCCAGCCTGGGATGGCGGGGATAAAGCGGTCCGGGCCGGCCAATTCCACGTTGATATCCAGTTCATCCTTCAACAGGGCAATTGCCTCAAAAAGGCCGGCGGGTTCGGGTTCGGGCTTGATATCAATGTCAATGGTCATGGGCCGCCAGCCATGAAGAACGGCCGTCGCGCCCCCGGCGAGATAAATACGCCCCTTGCCTCGCACCCGCTTTCCCAGGGCGCTCATGAACGACTCGATCTTGAATTTATCGGATTCCAAACGCACAGGACAAAGCTAACTTGGAATTCATAAATCAAAAGCAGAAAGTAAGCGCTCGCAGGACGTTCCAGCTCTGAGCGCAAAAACACGGTTTGAAGCCTGACCTGGTGGAACCAGAATTAACCTCCTCTCCCCTGCCCTCCCCTCCACAAGTGTGTGAAGAGGAGGGCGAAGATGCAGGGCGCAGGACAAAAATCTGCATCGGGGAGAGAGGTATACTTGGGCGGCGCGGCAGCGCCGCCCTACCTGGAGTGCGAAGAATTCGCGTGAAGCTCGGCAGGAGCCTCGCCCTGCCGTGTGCCGGGCGAACTTACGGGGCCGGGTCTTCATCGGTGCCGGGCGGCGGGTTGCCGTCGGCGCCGCCCTCATCCAAGTCAATAAGAATGTCGCGCGGCTCGGCTCCTTTGTTGGGGCCGACGATGCCGCGGAGTTCCAGTTCGTCCATGATGCGGGCGGCGCGGGTGTAGCCGAGACGGAGGCGGCGCTGGAGAAGGGAGACGCTGGCCTTTTGCTCGCTGCGGATGACTTCGATGCATTGCTGGATGAGGTCTTCATCCTCGCCGGAGCCGCCGCTTTCGATGTCCATGCCGTCGGGCTTCTGCAATTGCTTGTGAATCTCAACTTCGTAGCTGGGCTTGCCCTGTTTGGCGATGAAGTCAACGACGCTTTGAAGTTCTTGGTCGGTGATGAGGGCGCCCTGGATGCGGATCAGTTTGGCGGAGCCGGGAGGAAGGTAGAGCATGTCGCCCTTGCCCAGGAGCTTGTCCGCGCCCATGGCGTCGAGGATGGTGCGGGAATCCACCTTGGCGGCGACCTGGAAGGCGATGCGGGCGGGGATGTTGGCTTTGATTACTCCTGTAATCACGTCCACGCTGGGCCGCTGGGTGGCGACGATGCAGTGGATGCCGGCGGCGCGGGCCATTTGGGTGATGCGGGCAATGGCCATTTCGACGTCGGCGGGTGCGACGAGCATGAGGTCGGCCAATTCGTCAATAATAACGACGATGTAGCTCAGGTAGTCGGGGATGACGATTTCCTCGTCGCGCGGCACCACAATCTCCTCGTCCAATTCCACAGCGAAGCCGTCGGAGCTGACCTCGACCTTTTCGCGTTTGGCAGTGAGAGGCAGTTCGAGGTCTGCGGCTGGGGCGGGTTTATTCTTGGGCCGTTCATTGAAGGAGCGGATGTTGCGGACGCCGACTTTGGCGAAGATCTGGTAGCGCTTCTCCATTTCATTGACGACCCAGCGGAGCGCGAGGATGACCTTTTTGGGGTCGGTGACGACCGGGACGACCAGATGGGGGAGGGCGTTGTACTGCTGGAGTTCGACGACTTTGGGGTCAATCATGACAAAGCGCAATTTGTCCGGGGGGAAGCGATAGAGGAGGGACGCGATGATGGCGTTGATGCAAACCGATTTGCCGGAGCCGGTGCTGCCGGCGATGAGCAAGTGGGGCATCTCCGCGAGGTCGGCGACGATGGGCGTGCCATAGACGTCCTTGCCGAGCGCGACGGGGATGCGGGCCTTGGTGTTGCGCCATTCGTCGGACTCGAAAAGGTCGCGGACAATGACCTTGGTCTTGACAGCATTGGGGACCTCAACGCCGACGGAGCTTTTGCCCGGGACGGGCACGAGGATGTTGATGCGCTCGGCTTTGAGGGCTGCGGCAATGTTGTTGCTCAAGGAGGCGATTTTTTCCAGCTTCACTCCCGGGGCGGGATGCAATTCGTAGCGGGTGATGGTGGGGCCTTTGGTGATGTCGCCCGGGGAGACTTCGATGTCGAACTGGGCCAGGGTTTGCTGCATGAGGCGGGCGTTGGCCATCAATTCCTCCTTGGTCTCGGTCGGCTTGAGCGTGGTGTCGGCGCTTTGGAGAAAGTCCAGCGGCGGCAACTGGTAGTTGCCGATTTTGGGGGTGGCGGCGACGGCGATTTGCTTTGGCTTTCGCGGCGCGAGTTTGGGCCTGGAGGCGGGCGGCTGGATGGACGGCGTACCGGCGTCTTCCTCAGCAGAGGTCGCCGGTACAGGTGTCGAGGCTTCGGCGTCGGGCTCAGTTTTGGCGTTATCCGGGATTGCGGATTGCGGATTGCGGATTGCGGATTTAGTCGCATCGGCGTCTTTGCCCAGGATGTCGGCCGTGGTGGCGGCGGCGATTTCATGGGCCGGAATAACCGCTCCTTCATCGGCGGGCGCGGGTTCTTTGGGTAGATCCTTTTCCTTGAATTTCTTCTGACCGGGGGAGGCGTTGGGTTGAGAAATGCTCAAATCGCGGACGGTTGGTTCGGGCACGGGCTTCATGTCGGCGCCCAGTCCGCTCGGAGTGGCCGCTGTTGAGCCTTTGCCGGATTTGTCCAATTGATCCTGGAGCTGGCGGGCCTGCTTTTCCAGCAAGCGGGCGCGGCGTTCGAGTTCGTTTTCGCCGGCGATGGCGGTGGCGGTTTTTCCGCCGAAGCGGACGGCCCACCATTCGCGGCACCATTGGCCTAGCCTGAAATTGGTGAGGTAGAGGAAGCTGATGATATACAGTCCCGCCAAGATAATGCTGCCGCCCACGTCGCCGACAAAGCGGAGGGCGTGACGATAGAAGAAGGAGCCGATGAGGCCGCCGCTGCCGTTGGGAATTCTAAGGTGGTCCCAAACCCAGGAACGAAGGCCGAGACGCGCCTCGAACATGCTGAGGAGACCCATGCAGCAAACGAGCAAAATGCCCCCCCAAATCCAGCGTCGAGGCAGGTAGGAAAGGAACCCGACCATGCAACCGAGGCCGAAAAGGAGGAGCAGCGCGGGAATCATGTAGGCGGCGAGGCCAAATGCCCAGAAGAGCAAGAGGCCCAGATGCGCGCCGACGGGGCCGATCCAGTTGTTGAGGGGGGTGTTGGGCACCGTCGTGACGACCTCAGGGATGTCTTTGGGATCGTAGGTGAAAAGGGCGAAAAACAACAAGAGGCCCGCGGCACAGAGGACGACGCCAATGACATCATTGACTCCGTGCTGGTGCGGTTGGGCTGGGTCTTTGCGAGCCATAAGAGTAGGTTAAGGATCAGAGGGCTAGGTGAAAAGGGGAAAAGGGGGGAATGGTGAATAGGGGTGCATTCCACTTTTTTGGGTGACGCCTGTCGGTGAAGAGGACCTTTGAGAATTCGGACATTTCGATTGAGAATTGGTCATTGAAAATTTGTCATTGGTTATCGTTGGAGTGATGGGGGGCGGCGTGTTCAGCCACGCATCTAACGCGGCCCTGTAATCTCATAGATTCTGTTCGTGATCTTGCGATAAGAGTCATAGCTATTCCCTGAAGCAGCTTCGACGAGATGAGGAGTGTAACGGTTCGCGTTTGTACCCGACACAAACTCCAGCCCGAAATAGGGATATGCATCTCCGCCCGTGGCATGCAGTCCAAAAATCTTGATGTGGACAACAAAAGGCTCATTCTCCCAATTGGAACCGCCCTCGAGACTTGGAGGATCGAACCACACCTCCTTTGGCTTAAGCGCTTCAATCGCTGGCGGCAACGCGTTCATGTCATGACCATGATACCATTGAAGCCCACTTTCCCGATTTGTCTCTACAAGACCGTCACACGCTTCTTGGAGTGCCGTCCACCCGCCTGATGCTTGCACGCGCTCCATAACCATCTTACGTTGATCGCGACGGACAATCGAAGCCGGTGGCCAGTGGAATACGAACACCTCGACCAGAACGTACATGATCAGGAGCGCCAGCCCAAGCCGACCTATATCACCTAAGCAACTACTCCTCCGTGGCGCTGAATTCTCCATACGATCATTGGGGCACAGTCCATTTCCAGTTGCGGACTTCGGGGAGGTCCTGGCCGTTTTTGCGGATGTATTGTTTGTGCTCGACCAGCTTGTCTTTGAGCTGCTGTTTTAGATAGATGCCTTTGTCGCCGGTTTGGGGGAGGCGGTCTATGGTGTCCATGACGAGGTGGAAGCGGTCGAGGTCGTTGAGCACGGTCATGTCGAAGGGGGTGGTGATGGTGCCCTCTTCCTTGTAGCCGCGGACGTGGATGTTGTGGTGGTTGGCGCGGCGGTAGGTCAGGCGATGGATCAACCAGGGGTAGGCGTGGAAGGCGAAGATGACGGGCTTGTCGCGGGTGAACAGCTCGTCGAAATCTGGGTCGCTCAATCCGTGCGGGTGCTCGGTTTGGGGCTGGAGTTTCATGAGGTCAACGACGTTGACAACGCGGATTTTCAGGTCGGGCAGGCGCTCGCGGAGGATGGAGACGGCGGCGAGTATTTCCAGGGTGGGCACGTCGCCGCAGCAGGCCATGACGACGTCGGGTGAGGAGTCCTGGTCGTTGCTGGCCCATTGCCAGATGCCGATGCCCTCGGAGCAGTGTTTGACAGCGGCGTCCATGGAGAGCCATTGCGGGGCGGGATGCTTGCCGGCGACGACGACGTTGACGTAATGGCGGCTGCGGAGGCAGTGGTCCATGACGGAGAGGAGGCAGTTGGCGTCGGGAGGGAGATAGACGCGGACGATCTCTGATTTCTTATTGACAACGTGGTCAATGAAGCCGGGGTCCTGGTGGGTGAAGCCGTTGTGGTCCTGACGCCAGACATGGGAGGCGAGGAGATAGTTGAGGGAGGCGATCTTGCGGCGCCAGGGAAGAGTGGAGGTGACCTTGAGCCACTTGGCGTGCTGGTTGAACATGGAGTCAATAATATGGATGAAGGCCTCGTAGCAGTTGAAGAGGCCGTGGCGTCCGGTGAGGAGCCAGCCTTCGAGCCAGCCTTCGCATTGGTGCTCGCTGAGCATTTCCATGACGCGGCCGGTCGGGGCGAGGAATTCGTCGTTTGGCTGCGTCGCGGCTTCCCATTGGCGGTTGGTGACGGCAAAGAGGGATTCGAGGCCGTTGGAGAGTGTCTCGTCGGGGCCGAAGACGCGGAAGTTGCGCTGGTCCTCGTTGAGCTTGGCGACGTCGCGCAGGAAAGGGCCGAGGACATGGGTGTCGCCGATGCCGGGCGCGCCGGGAACGGGAACGGCGGCGGCGTATTCTCTGAAATCGGGCATGCGGAGGTCGCGGAGGAGGAGGCCGCCGTTGGCGTGGGGGTTGGCGCCCATGCGGCGTTCGCCTTTGGGCGCAAGCTCGGCAAGCTCGGGTTTAAGGCGGCCTTGATCGTCGAAAAGCTCTTCAGGGCGGTAGCTTTTCAGCCATTCTTCCAATTGCTTGAGGTGTTCGGGATGGGACGCGGGATCGGAGAGGGGCACTTGATGGGAGCGGAAGGTGCCTTCGACTTGCAGGCCATCCACGATCTTGGGGCCGGTCCAGCCTTTGGGGGAGTTGAGGATGATCACCGGCCAGAGCGGGCGTTCGAGCTTGCCGCGGCGGCGGGCGTCGCGCTGGATTCTGCGAATGCGCTCGATGGCTTTGTCGAGGGTGGCGGACATGGCCTCGTGCATGAGGGCGGGTTCGTGGCCCTCGACGAAGTAGGGCATCCAGCCGCAGCCCTGGAAGAATTGCTTGAGTTCCTGACGGGTGATGCGGGCGAGGATGGTGGGGTTGGAAATCTTGTAGCCGTTGAGATGCAGGATGGGCAGGACTGCACCGTCGGTGGCGGGATTGAGGAATTTGTTGGAATGCCAGGCGGTGGCGAGGGGGCCGGTTTCGGCTTCGCCATCGCCCACGACGCAGGCGACGATGAGTTCGGGATTGTCGAAAACCGCGCCGAAGGAATGGCTGAGGGAATAGCCCAATTCGCCGCCTTCGTGGATGGAGCCGGGGGTTTCGGGGGAGGCGTGGCTGGGAATGCCGCCGGGGAAGGAGAATTGGAGGAAGAGCTTGCGCAGGCCGGCTTCGTCCTGGGTGATGTTGGGATAGACCTCGCTGTAAGTGCCTTCGAGGTAGGTGTTGCCGACAACGGCGGGGCCGCCGTGGCCGGGGCCGGAGACGTAGATCATGTTGAGATCGTATTTCTTGATGGCGCGGTTGAGGTGGACGTATATGAAGTTCTGGCCGGGGGTCGTGCCCCAGTGGCCGAGAAGCATGTGCTTGATGTCGGAAAGCACGAGAGGGCGCTTGAGGAGCGGGTTTTCGTAGAGGTAAATCTGGCCGACGGAGAGATAATTGGCGGCGCGCCAGTAGGCGTCCATTTTGCGGAGTAATTCCGGGGTGAGTGTGGCTTTTTTCATGGGTTCAGGAACGGATGAGTGTTAGGAGCATCTTGAACGGCTTGAGAGCCTTGAGTGCGTGGGGCTGGCGCGCGGGCATAAGGATCATCTGTCCGGCGTGCATAGGATGCGGTTTGCCGGCGATGGTGATTTCTGCCTCCCCATCGAGAATGAGGACGAGAGCATCGAACGGGGCGGTATGCTCGCTGAGGCCTTGTCCCTCGTCGAAGGCAAAGAGAGTGACGGTGCCGGAGGGGTTTTTGAGAATTTCGCGGCTGACAACGGAGCCGGCCTGATATTGAACCCAGTCGGCGGCGGCGGCGGGCTGGGCGGCGGGAAGCCCTTTGGGCTGGGATTTGGCTAAGTCGTTCATCGCGCGGTTATTTTGCCACGGGTGGCAGGGATGGAAAGGAGGAAAAGGGGGGGGTGATTGCGGATTGCGGATTGCGGATTTCTTTCTTCGCCAAGGATTCCTCCTTCGCTGAAGCTTCGGAGGATGGGGCGGATCGGAATTCACGGGTCCGATACTCAGTTGGGCTAGTGATGGAAAGGGGCATTGCCTTCATTTCAAGATTTGTTGTTCACTATTTTGTCCACCCGGGGGAAGTGGAATTAAGTGGAACCAGGTGGAAATAAGTGGAATTAAGTGGAACGCTTGTGGTGTCGCGATAGGAGCACCACAAGGGGTGGTGGGGGAATTGTGGATTGTCTGATCGGACGGATAGGTCGGATCGGACTGACCGCGGCGGTTGCCAGTTGCGAAATTTCGCGGTTTTGGGGTCGGTAGTCAGGTCGAAGCATGGGAAAATAGCTTGATTAGGTTTGATTGGGCTTGATTGGGCCGCGTGAATTGGGTGAGAACTTGGTGGACTTGATGGACATGGTGGACGATTTGGTCGCCCTCGGCGCCGTCCTGGATGGCGGGAGTTGACTTGAGCGCGGACGGCCCGGGGCAGTCGCGCGAATTTACCGATTCGGGCCATGAATTGATCTCCTTTCCGTGTTGGGCCTGTTTCATCCGTTCTGCGGTGAAGGCGGGTGGAATTGGCCTTCACGATGGGAGTATGGCATGGTTTCTAAGTTCAGTCCAGGAAAATCCTTAAAGAAAATGAGGGGTGGAAAATCGGGGGACGCAGCAGCGCGGCCTGCCTGTTCACGGACGCGGGAGATACTCAATGCGATCCGCCCAGTCCCAATCCGAAGCTTCCCGCCAAAAAGCGACCAGCAAGCGGGCTTGGCGGCCGTACGCAATCATGGGCACCGAGCGGCGAAAGAGGATGAGGCCGGCGTGACCCAAACCTTCCCGCGTGAGTTTGGCGGCGTGCATCGGAAGGCTTGCGCGATCGAAGCCAAGGAGGATCATTTCTGATTCGCGCAACGCCATCAATAACTGAGGGTCCTTTGCGAACAGCCAAGCGCCGCCATGCCAGTCGGCAATGTGGATGATAGGAAAGTCCGAATTGATTTGCCGGCACGCGGCCACCAGGCGGTGCGAGGTGTTCTCGTCGGCCAGCAGCCGCGCTTTCACGCGGCGACCTCAGCTTGGCGTTGTTGGGCGATCTCATTTGGACAGGACTTCGCATACGCCAGCGCGCACCGAACCAGGGCCGGCGGCCATCGGAAGTGAGCAGCGGTCTTGGCGATGGTTTTGGCTTCCTGAAACATGTCCGCCACTTCCCAAACAGCGACACGGTGTCCGAGCACATAGGCTTCGCGTCCGCCTGCGGAATCGCGAAAACCGATGCCCGGGAATTCTTCTTCAAGGGCTTTTTCCTTGAGGTAAAGACTGCTCAGAGTGGAGACCTCCAGATGACGGCGCCTGGCCTGGCGGGAAAGCAAGGCGGCGGCGTCATCGCTAATCCGGCAAGATTGCACAATGGTTGGCATGGGAAAAGTATCGTCTACAATGTAAACGAAGTCAAGCCGTTTTCATCGAGTAGATTTCGGCGGGGAGATTCCTCCATGAAGGAATCATGGGATCCAACGCTCTTGCGAATCGTGCCATGCAATCCAGCCAATCCCAAAGAAATAGCCGCACTTTTTCACAAGCTGGCGGGATACAACCCTTTCAAGGTTGTCAAATATACTATGTCAACCCAGGGAGGCCCTCTCTGAATCGGGCGAACCCTGGGCTGGATGATCCAATCCCTACGGGATTGAAGAACGGTCTGCCCCAGCACAATGGATGGCCGGATTTTAGGTTCCTCGCATCAGTGGTGCCAGAGGATTTGGGGGGATTCGAGGGGGATGGCGACGGCGTCGTGGCGCGGGATCATTCGGGGGGTGTAGTCGGAGGAGGGACGGGCGGCGTCTGCTGAGGCGGTGTAAATGAAGCCACCCGCCGCTCCGGACAGCGGACGCAGGCTCTTCATCTCCTGGCGCGTGGGAGGGCTGCCGTTGGGGCCGTCGGCGTAGAGTTCCACCAGCACGGCGGCGGGGTCGAGGTCGTTGAGAAAAACTTCGACTTCAAAGAAGTGTTGCGCATCGCGGGTCTCGACCTTTTTCTGGCCGAAGCGGAGGGCGGGCCATTTGTTGGCGAGGTTGCGCTGCCAGGCGAGGATGTTGCGGGCAAGTTCGCCGTTGTTGGCGGCGCGGGCGCTGCAGGCGGCGGCAGCGGGAAGGTAGTGCAGTTCGGTGTATTCACGGACGGCGCGGGCGGCGGAAAAGAGCGGGGTCAGGCGAGCCATGCTTTCGCGCATACGCGCGACCCAGGCTTTGGGAATGCCCTTGTCGTCGCGGGCGTAGAATTCGGGGATGACCTGGCGTTCGAGGAGGTCGTAAAGCGCCCCGGCTTCCGAGGCGTCGCAGGCGGGATCGTCGCCATGCTCGCGGCCGTCGCCCAGCGCCCAGCCGACTTCGGGGGCGTAGGCTTCGGCCCACCAGCCGTCCAATTCGGAGAGGTTGATGCCGCCATTGACGAGGACTTTCATGCCGCTGGTACCGCAGGCCTCCCAAGGCCGGCGGGGCGTGTTGAGCCAGACATCCACCCCTTGCACGAGGCGCTCTGTCAAGTGCATATCGTAGTCGCTTAGGAAGATCGCATGAGGACGGACTTCGGGCCGGCGAATGAAGCGGATCCATTGCTGGATGAGAGCCTGCCCCTGAGCGTCGGCGGGATGAGCTTTGCCAGCGAGGATGAGTTGCACGGGGCGCTGGGAATCGGACAGGATGCGGAGGAGGCGGTCCGGGTCCTGGAGGAGGAGGTTGGGGCGCTTGTAAGAGGCAAAGCGGCGGGCGAAGCCGAGGGTCAGGATGTTGGGATCGAAGAGGTGGCGCGCGTGTTCGATGACTTCGGGTGGTTCGCCGGCGGCGGCATAATGGCGGGCGAGGCGATCGCGGGCGTATTCGACGAGGGATTTACGGGCGGCGATGCGAAATTGCCAAAGGGCATCGTCTGAAACACGGCGGATGTTCGGCTCCAGGTTTTCCAGGGTTCCGAGCCATCGGGCTTTGCCACAGGCCTGGGTCCAAAGAGCGTCGGCCGCGGCGGAGTCCCAGCTTGGGGTGTGGACGCCGTTGGTGACATGGGAGACGGGCACCTGGTCCGCCGGCCACTGTGGAAAAAGCGGCTCGAAGAGGTGGCGGCTGACTTTGCCGTGAAGCCGGCTGACCGCGTTCACGGCGCCGCTGCCGTGAATGGCGAGCCATGCCATGTTGAAAGGCTCGGAGGGATCGTTCGGATTTTGGCGGCCGAGGGCGAGCAAATCGCCGATTGAAATGCCCAACTTTTCACGGGCGTAGCGACCGAGGTATTGCTCGATGAGAGCCGGAGAAAAGCGGTCAAAGCCGGCGGCGACGGCGGTGTGGGTGGTGAAGAGATTTCCGGCGCGCGTGGCGGCGAGGGCAACGTCGAAGGGCTGGGCGGCGGCTTGCATGAAGGCGCGGGCGCGTTCCAGGATGGCGAAGGCGGCATGGCCTTCGTTGAGGTGGCAGACTTCGGGCTGGAGGCCAAGGGTATTAAGCAAGCGCCAACCGCCGATGCCGAGGATCATCTCCTGGGCAAGGCGCAATTCCGGGCCACCGCCGTAGAGTTCGCTGGTGATGCCGCGGTGGGCGGGGAAGTTGGCGGCGTCATTGCTGTCAAGGAGGTAGAGTTTGACGCGGCCGACCTGGACCTGCCAGGCGCGGAGCCAGACGGAGTAACCGGGGAGTGTAATTTCGAGCCGGAGCCACTCGCCGTTGGGCTGGCGCAAGGGGGTGACGGGCAATTGACCGGGGTCGTTGTAGGGATAGAGGGCCTGTTGCGCGCCGTCCCTGTCAATAACCTGGCGGAAATAGCCTTGCTGGTAGAGGAGGCCGACGCCAACCACCGGAACGCCGAGGTCGCTGGCGGCTTTGAGCTGGTCGCCAGCGACATTGCCCAGGCCGCCCGAGTAGATGGGCAGAGCCTCGCTCAACATGAATTCGAGGCTGAAATAGGCGACGCAAGACAGGGGCGCCCCCGCATGGGCCTGCTGGAACCAAGCCTGAGCCGTTTCGGCCTGATGCTTGGATTGGAGGAGGTCATCCACTTTCTGGCGGAAGGCAGGATAGGCCAGAAGGCGCTCCAGTTGGTCGCGGGAAACGGTTTGGAGGACGACGAGCGGGTTCTGAGTGAGTTGCCAGAGGACGGGGTCGAGTTGGCGCCACACTTCGTCGGCGCAATGATTCCACGACCAGCGCATGTCCAGAGCCAATTCGGCCAGGGAATCGAATCCCTTGATTTCCGTGGGAAGAAGGCTGTAAATGGGGTGCTTGATTTGGGTTTGATCGCTCATGGATTTTCCTACGATTTTGGCCCGGGCGAGGCCGCCAGTGCAGCGGTGACGATGGTCTGGGCTTCCTCCTGAATGCGGCGCAGATGGTCCGCTCCCAGAAAGCTCTCGGCATAGATTTTATAGATGTTCTCGGTTCCCGAGGGACGGGCGGCGAACCAACCGTTGGCGGCGGCGACTTTCAAGCCGCCGATGGGAGCGCCGTTGCCGGGGGCGGTGGTGAGAACGGCGAGGATTTTTTCGCCGGCGAGTTCGGCAATTTTGACTTGCGCGGGGGAGAGTTTGGCGAGCAATTCCTTTTGGCGCGGAGTGGCCGGGGCTTCAACGCGGTCGTAGCAAGGCTCGCCCAGGTCGCGGGTCAAATCGCGGTAAATCTCGCCGGGATCGCGGCCCATGCGCGCCATAATTTCCGCCGCGAGCAGAGAGGGGACCATGCCATCCTTGTCTGTAGTCCAAACAGTGCCATCCAGACGGGAGAAGGAGGCGCCGGCGCTTTCCTCACCGCCGAAGCCGAGCGAACCGTCGAGAAGGCCGTCCACGAACCATTTGAAACCGACGGGGACTTCGACAAGGCGGCGTCCCAGTTTGGCGGCGATTCTGTCAATCAATTGGCTGCTGACCAGCGTTTTGCCGACAGCGGCCGATTTGGGCCACTTGGGCCGGTGCTGGAAAAGATAGAAGATCATCGCGGAGAGGTAATGATTGGGGGGGAGCAACCCGCTGCTTTTGGTGACAATGCCGTGCCGGTCGTGGTCTGGGTCGCAGGCGAAGGAGAGGTCGAAGCGGTCTTTCATGCCGATCAGCCGCCGCATGGCGAAGGCGGAGGAAGGGTCCATCCGAATCTGGCCGTCCCAGTCGGCGGTCATAAAGCGGAAGGTGGGATCAACCTCCTCGCTGACGACGGTAAGATTCAAACCGTATCGCGCGGCGATGCGCCCCCAATAATGAACGCCGGCGCCGCCCAGGGGATCCACGCCGAGGCGGAGTTGGGCGCCGCGAATGGCGTCCATGTCAAGCACGTTGCTTAGATCGGCAATGTAGGCGTCGAGAAAGTCGTGGCGGCGCGTGGTTGGGGAATTCAAAGCTCTGGCAAGGGGGATGCGCTTGACGCCGGCCAGGGAGGATTCGAGGAACTTATTGGCCTGGTCTTGTATCCAGCCGGTGGCAACCGTGTCCGCGGGGCCGCCGTTGGTTGGATTGTATTTGAAGCCGCCATCCTGGGGCGGGTTGTGCGAGGGGGTGACGACAATGCCGTCGGCAAGGCCGCTTTTCCTGGTGCGGTTGTGGGTCAGGATGGCATGGGAAATGACGGGGGTGGGCGTGTAATCATCGCCGTCGGCGATGCTGACCTGGACTTCGTTTGCGGCGAGGACTTCGAGAGCGGTGGCAGCGGCCGGGGTAGAAAGGGCGTGGGTGTCAATGCCCAGAAAGAGCGGGCCGTCTGTGCCCTGGCGTTTGCGATAGAGGCAGATGGCCTGAGTGATCGCCAGGATGTGATCTTCATTGAAGCTGGCGTTGAAGGCGGTGCCGCGATGGCCGGAGGTGCCAAAGGAGACGCGCTGCGCAGGCACCGCGGGATCGGGTGTCGCGGTAAAATAGGCGGTGAGGAGCCTGGGAACGTTGACCAGAGATGCCGGGTCAAGCGGCTTCCCGGCAAGAGGGCTAGTTTTCATAAGCACTTAAATCTGCCGGACAATATGGCTCAATATCTGGAACCACGCCAGTCATAAACCGATGTGAAAAGTGGATATGCGGTTTTCGCAAAGATTTGCCTCGAAAATTCCGAATCGGAGGCCACAATTCCGGCATGGCGAAACAGAGAAAGAAATCCGGCAGCAAGGTGCGAGAGAAAACCCGCCCTCTTCGCAATCGCCTTGGAGCGGAGCCGGAGGCAATGTTGTTGCGCGAAGAATCGGCACCCTATCATGTCGTGGACGGCATTTCGCGCGCCGGACGGACAGCCCCGCCGCCAATCGCCCGCCTTTCGGAAAAGAAGAAACTTATCCCGTTCGGCTGGTATGGAGGAAAATATTCGCATCTGGATTGGCTGCTGCCGCTGCTTCCAGAGTGTCATCATTACTGCGAGCCTTTTGCCGGATCGGGCGCGGTGCTCTTGAATCGAGATACGTCGCCGGTGGAAACATACAATGACCTCGACGGCGAAGTCGTGAATTTTTTCCGCGTTCTCCGCGAGGAAAAAGAACAATTGGTGGAAGCTATCGGGTTGACGCCGTTCGCGCGCGAGGAATTTGCCCTCGCCTGCGAAGTCAGTCCCGATTTACCGGCGGTGGAACGGGCGCGCCGGTTTTATGTGCGAGCGCGACAGGTGCGGACCGGGCTGGCGCAGACCGCGACCGTCGGGCGTTGGGCAAATTGCAAAAATACCAGCCGCGCCGGGATGAGCGGCGTGGTAAGCCGCTGGCTTGGCGCGGTGGAGGATTTGCCCGCGGTGGCAGAGCGGTTGCTCCGAGTACAGATAGAGAATCGTCCCGCGGTTGACGTGATTCGGCTATATGATTCGCCAACGACGCTGTTTTATTGCGATCCGCCTTACGTCCATTCGACGCGCGGGGACTCCAAGGCGTACGGTTTTGAAATGACGGATGAGCAGCATCGCGAACTCGCGGCATTTTTGAATTCAGCTCAAGGAATGGTCGCGTTTTCCAACTACCAGGCCAAAATTCTTGAAGAACTTTATCCCGCGCCGAAGTGGCATAAGACGGTTTCGCCCGCGCGAACCAACCACTCCACAAAGGACAAGCGCGTGGAAGTTCTCTGGACAAATTATGAACTGAGGTGGACCCCATCCTTTAGACCACGGAGCGCAGAATTTCATTTCGATTTCCGCCGTCTGCTGTCAGACATACGTCTGTTTGTCTGTTGTTCATTTTGCGCTTCCAGCCCT
>Ga0302320_10015080_pt1 | contig 15917 bp, 13 predicted proteins | sample Bog_T0_3_FD_202130 | JGI IMG/M metagenome (GOLD analysis project Ga0302320, IMG submission 202130) | Peat permafrost microbial communities from Stordalen Mire near Abisko, Sweden - Bog_T0_3 | ecosystem: Environmental > Terrestrial > Soil > Wetlands > Peat | place: Sweden: Abisko, Stordalen Mire... | reverse complement strand
GCCCGCCCCGGACGCCCTGGCCATCGCCCTGGTCGAGGGGTGGAGGGGCGAGGTGTGCCACGCCGCCCTGACCGGCGCCGACGGCCGTTTCCGGCGCTACAAGATCGTCGATCCGTCCTTCCACAACTGGCCAGGGCTTGCCCTTGCCCTTCGCGGGCAGGCCGTATCCGATTTCCCGATTTGCAACAAGAGCTTCAACCTTTCCTACTGCGGCTTCGACCTGTGAAGCCGCGCTGAGCGTCATGTTCGTCCTCGACTCAATCGCCCACCGCCTGCAACGGGGCTGCCAGACGATGGCCTATCCCGGCGGGCCCGCTCCCGCGCTTCCGGACAGGCACGGCGGAGCCCTGCGGGTGGAGCCCGGGGGGTGCGCCGATGGGTGCTCGGAATGCATTCCGGTCTGCCCGACCGAGGCCATCGCACGGCCGCCGGGCAAGACGGCGTTGCTCGACCTCGGGCGCTGCATTTTCTGCGCCGCCTGCGTCGAGGCGTGCCCGCATGGCGCGATCAGGCAGACCGGTGACCACCGGCTCGCCGCGCGAAGCCGGGAGGACCTCGTCCTCGGCGCAAAGGGAGGCGAGGAGGTGCGGCTGGCCGGGGAGCTTGACGAAAAGCTGCGCCGGATGTTCGGCCGCTCGCTGCGCCTCAGGCAGGTGAGCGCCGGCGGCTGCAACGCCTGCGAGGCCGACATCAACGTGCTTGGCGCGATCGGCTGGGACCTGGGCCGGTTCGGCATCCAGTTCGTCGCTTCCCCGCGCCACGCCGACGGGCTCGTCGTCACCGGGCCGGTGACGCGGAATATGGAACTCGCGCTCCGGAAGACCTACGACGCCATGCCGCATCCGAAGATCGTCATCGCGGTCGGCGCCTGCGCGATCGCCGGCGGTCCGTTCGTGGACAGCCCGGAGGTCCGAAACGGCGCAGCCTCCGTCCTGCCCGTGGATCTTTTCATCCCCGGCTGCCCGCCGCACCCGATCACGATCCTGGACGGCCTTCTGCGGCTTCTCGGCCGCCTGGAGGAAAAGGCCGCCGGCCGGCCCGTGCCAGGGGCCTAGGGAGCGTCGGGACTGAACGTGCCGATTGCGGAGTCCTATGCGGACACGAAACGTGCCGGGTCGACGACCCGAAGGCCGGCCACACGGCGGAATTCCCCGAGGTTTAGTGTCACGACGGCATAGCCATGATGCAGGGCCGTCGCGGCAATCAAAAGATCGTAGGGCCCGATCATTTCGCCTTTCCTCTCAAGCGCGGCCCATGCCTCGGCGTGGCGCCGGGCGACGGGCAGGTCGAATTCGATCGGCTCCAGTTGGGAGAGGACGGCCTCGACATAGAGCGACCGGTGCCTCCTGCGGGCGGGGGGCTGGGCCCGCGCTACGCCGTGAAGCAATTCGGCGGCTGTGATCGCCGCAATGTAGAAGGGTTCCCCCTCGTGGACGGCGAAGAGCTGGCGGATGTCCAGCCGGCCTTTCTCCGCCGCAATCAATACCGACGTATCGAGGATCAATCCCATTTGGACTTGATTTCAGGCAACTTGCGGCGGGCATCGGCCAGATCGCGATCAAACGCCCCGGCGTCCCTGGTTCCGAGCCGCGGCAATGCCGGCCAGACGGCCGCCAGATCGCGTCCCATCCTGGGCCGCCGTGCAGGCGTCACCTTTGCCATCGGCCGCCCGCCTTTGACCAACAGCGCGGTCTCGCCTTGGTAGTGGACACGGCTCACGAGTTCGGAGAAGTTTCGCGCCGCTTCAGTGACTGTGACCGTTTTCATACATGAATCTGATAATCTGATTATCTGATAATGCAAGAATTCCGTTGCCTCCAGGCCGTGCCACACCGCCGGAAATGAAGGCTTCAGCATCGAAATTGCTGCGGTGGATCGTTCTGCTTTGCCTTTCCACCGCCCTTGTCACGATCGGAACGCTGATCGTCACGGACGCGGCCCACGGCCTCGGCCACACCGTTCTCCACTCCCGCCTGGGGGCGGTGGCGCTGATCATGGTCGGCTGCTCCTATGTGAGCCTCCAGATGATTTGGCGGCGGCCGCGCCATGAGCTGGTGAAGGCGATCCTCCTGGGAAGCGCCTTTGCCCTCTGGGGAGGCGAGCAATTGCTTCCGGCAAGCCGGTGGACGACCGCCATGGACACGGCGGTCATCGCGATCTTTGTCGTGGACCTGGGCAAGATCATCTTCGACGAGCTCAAGCGGCCGGCCGGATAGCAGCGCGGTTTGCGCTAGCCAAAGGCCGGTTTCGCTGCAGAATCAGGGCAAGCCATCCAGCCGTGTATCACATATCGTGATACACAGGCCGTTTTTTCCAGCAACCCAACTCGCCACGCCCATGCCCAACCCCCAAGTCCCGGCGGCCGGAATCCCAACCGGCGATCCGAACAACGACCGGCCGCTCCGTGTGGACGGTTTCAAAGGAACGGCCGAGGAGATCGAGCGGCAGTGGCTGGAGGAGGTCTACAGGGGCCGCGGCGACACGATGCCGCAGCTCACGCTGAGGGCCGTGATGATGGGGACCGTCCTCGGCGGGGTTCTCTCGCTCACGAACCTGTACATCGGCCTGAAGGCCGGCTGGGGCTTCGGCGTCACGATCACCGCCTGCATCGTGTCCTACGCGGTCTGGTCGGTCCTCCTGCGCATCGGCGCCGCCAAGACGCCGATGACGATCCTCGAGAACAACTGCATGGCGCTGACCTCGAGCGCCGCGGGCTATTCGACGGGCACGACCCTCGTGTCGGCGTTCGCCGCGTATTTCATGATCAACAACGTGGCGGTGCCGCTCGGACTGACGTTTGCGTGGATCTTCTTCCTCGCTGTCCTCGGGGTGACGATGGCGATCCCGATGAAGCGCCAGATGATCAACGTCGAGCAGCTGCGGTTCCCGACGGGGATAGCGACGGCGGTGGTGCTGAAGGCCCTGTATTCAGAGGGCAGGCGAGCCGTGCAGTCAGCCCGGGCGCTCACGTACGCCGGCGTCGGGGCGGCAGCCAGCCAGTTCTGGTCGGACGGGCTTGGGCTGGTCAGCCGGAAGCTCGAGCCCTTCGGGCTCAGCTCGATCGTGGAGCGCGTCGACAATGTGGTCTTCGGACCTGCGTGGGTCGGACGCACGGTCACGTTTGTCTGGGATCCGATTTTCATCGCGGCCGGAACCCTCATGGGCATCCGGGCGGCCGCGAGCATCTTCGTCGGCGGCACGCTCTGCTGGGCGGTGTTCGTCCCGATCATGCAGGCGCAAGGCGTCATCACCGGGACCGGCTACCGCGCCGTGGTCCAGTGGACCCTTTGGGGCGGGGTGTCGTGCATGGTCGTCTCCGGGCTCCTGGCCTTCGCCATGCAGTGGCGCGCGATCGCCAAGGCGTTCAGCGGGCTGCGCAGCCTCTTCGGAGGAAAAAAGCGCCAGCAAAGCGAGCTTGACGCCCTCGAGACCCCGATGTCGTGGTTTGTCTACGGCCAGGTCGTCTCCCTAATTGCGCTTTGCTGGCTCGCCAAGGTGAGCTTCGCCATGCCGATTTGGGAAAGCGTCCTCGCCGTCGCGATGTCGTTCTTCCTCGCGCTTGTGGCCTGCCGCGTAACCGGGGAGACGGACACGACCCCGACGGGGGCCATGGGCAAGGTTACGCAGCTGATCTACGGCGCCCTCAATCCGGGCAACATGAACATCAACCTCATGAGCGCGAACATCACCTCGAGCGCCGCCATCTCCTCGGCCGACCTGCTCACCGGCCTGAAATGCGGCCACCTGCTCGGGGCGAGCCCGCGCAAGCAGTTCCTCGCCCAGTTTTGCGGGATCTTCGTCGGGACCGTGGCCACGGTGCTCGCCTTTCGCATCATGGTTCCAACGGCGAGCGTCCTCGGATCGGACCAGTTCCCGGCTCCGGCGGCGCAGGCCTGGCGCGTCGTGGCGATCGCCCTCAGCAAGGGCTTCGATTCGCTCGAACCGGTCAAGATCTGGTCGATCGCGTTCGGCGCCCTGACCGGAGCCGTGCTGACCCTGCTGCCCAAATGGTTTCCGCGCCAGGCCAAGTGGATGCCCTCCGCGTCCGGAGTCGGCCTGTCGTGGACCTTCCACTGGTATTACGGCTTCCTGTTCTTCATCGGCGCCTTCGGCGGATGGCTGATGGAGAAGAAGCAGCCGGCGAAGGCCGAGCAGTACAATCTCCCCGTCGCGGCGGGCATCATCGCAGGCGGTTCGCTCATGGGAGTCGCCATGATCTTCTGCGAGAACGGCCCGACGGTCTGGCGCCAGCTCTTCGGCGGCTAAGCACTCGATTTCTGAAATGGAGTACTAAGAGCCCGGTTGCGCCTGCGCGATCTTCATGTCCCTGGCGAGCCTCTCCTGCAGTTCGGGAACGAAGCCCAGAAGCTCGTCCCGGCTCAGGTGAAGCATTGCGAAGATCTCCTCATCATTGCCAGTCTCGGCGATCGGCTCTGTCTGACAGGCGGCGGTTCGCAGCAGGCGGGCACCGTAGAGGATCGCGGCCGCGCGGTCGTTCGGTTCGGGAGCGTTCAGCGGATCGTACTGCCATTGAACCGGCTCGATTGTCGCCCTGGCGAATTCCCATTTCTTGAGCATGACGGCGCCGACGTCGGCCTGGCTGAAGCCGAGCAGGGCGAACTCCCCGCCGCTGAAATCGCCCGGAAACCCCTCGTTGGCCAGGGGCTTGGCGCCCTGGTGCGACGTCACGAGGTAATGGTCGACCGGGATCCGCCCTATGGCGTGGAGCAGGCCGCCCATGTACGCGGCGCCCGTATCCTCGCCGAGGCGGTCGGCGAGGATCTCGGCGCCGTCCGCGCACGCCACGGACTCGCGCCACAAGGTCTCGGGATCCTGGCGGTAGGCGACCAGCCGACGGGCCACCACGGCATTTGAAACGATGATCGAGACCAGGTGGTAGACCTCCTTGAATCCGACGCGGCTGACCGCATCCAGGATGGTGCGGCAGGGCGTGCTGCCCCCGAACCACGCGCTGTTGCTGATCTGGACAACCCGGCTGGCCAGGGCGAAGTCCAGCCGGATCAGCTCCGAAATGTCGTCGAGCCCGGACTCCGGGTCGGACAACAGTCTCTGCAGGCGCGCCAGAATGTGGGCGACTGGCATGAGCGGCCCAAATCCCTCCACAATGCGCTCGGGGGTCGGCGGGAGTGAGAGATCCATGCACTTTCATATAACAACTGTCAGGGGGAAAACAAAGCTAATTGGCCCTGCGGACGCGGCGGCCGGGGCGTCAAAATATGCGCATTCTTTTTTTGGTGCGAAACCGGCGCCCCTGCGTCATGCAAATGGGACATGGGGCATCCCCCGCGCCCCGTGTTGTTCCACCCCTAAAAGACCATGATCCTCAATACCCTGGCGAATGATTTCACCCCGAAAGCGTCAATGAGCCGGACCCCCCGCAGCACTATGGGGGGCATCGCGACATTGGCTGTCCTGGCGAGCGCGGCGGTCGCACCGGCGGCCGAGCCGGTCACGCTCAACTGGCTCGACGGCGGCCCCCCCGCCGTCGCGCAGAGCGTGAGCTGGGGCGTGCCATGGCCGAAGGGCGCCGTGCAGAAGGGCGACACGCTCGTCCTCAAGGCCGCAGATGGCGCGGCCATCCCCGCGCAGGTCTGGCCGATGGCGTACTGGCCCGACGGGTCGATCATGTGGAGCGGGCAGTCGATTGTCGCCACGCCGGCCATGGCCGGCCCTCTGCAGCTCTCCGTCGGCGCGGCGGCCGATGCGCCGGTCAGGATCAGTTGCACGCAGGACGACCAGGCGGTCACGATCGACACAGGCGCGATCCGCGTGCGCGTGCCGAAGCAGGGCTCCAGCCTCGTCGAGTCGATCTCGGTCGGCGACCGCAAGGTCGCCCAGGACGGAAAGCTCATCTGCCTTTTGGAGGACCGTTCGGGCGTCGAGACCGCCGGGACGGTCCGCCAGGAGGAATTCGTCAGCCGGATCAAGGCCGTGACCCTGGAGCAGTCCGGGCCGGTCCGGGCCGTCGTCAAGATCGAGGGCGACCACAAGTCCACCTCGTCCGACCGGGCCTGGCTGCCCTTCGTCGTGCGCCTCTACTTCAACGCCGGCCTCGACTCGATCAGGATCGTCCACTCATTCGTCTTCGACAGCGACGGCCAGAAGGACTTCATCAAGGGCCTGGCGATCTCGTTCTCGGTTCCGATGCGCGAAGAGGTCATCAACCGGCATGTGCGTTTCGGCGGTGACACGGGCATGTGGGCCGAGCCGGTGCTGCCGATCGTCGGGCGCCGCGACGTCGGCTACGGCGGGCAGCGCACGATCTATCCGGACCAGGTGGCCGGAAAGCGGATTCCCAACAAGGAGCAGTACACCCCGCGAGAGCAGCAGTACATCACCGACAGCGCCCAATGGGACGATTACAAGCTCACGCAGGGCAACGCCAACGGCTTCCTGATCTCCAAGCGCACGCAGGCAAAGAGCGCCTGGGTGCGCGTCACCGAGGGCAGGCGGGCCCTGGGGATTGCCTATCTCGGCGACGTCAGCGGAGGGATAGCCGTCGATGTGAAGAAATTCTGGCAAAAGAACCCGGCGGGCCTCGAGATTCACGGTGCGACCTCTTCCATGGGGGAACTTAGGGTGTGGCTCTGGTCGCCGGACGCGCCGGCGATGGACATGCGCTCCTACGACATCGTCGGCCACAGCCTGGACATGTCCTATGAGGACTGGAAGGCGGGCTGGGATTCGCCGTACGGGGTGGCCAACACGAGCGAGCTGACGCTCTGGGCATGCCCGGGCGTGCCGGCCAATGCGGAGCTGGTGAAGATGGCCAAGTCCGGATCCGAGCCGTCGATTCTCGTCTGCTCTCCGCAGTATTATCACGACCAGCGGGCTTTCGGCTTCTGGAGCCTGCCGGACCGTTCCGGCGCCGTCCGCCGGGCCCTCGAGGATCAGCTTGAAATCGCGATCGACTACTACCGCGACGAGGGCGAGCAGCGCGCGTGGTACGGCATCTGGGACTACGGCGACGTAGGCCGGATGTACGACGAGGTCCGCCACGAGTGGCGCTACGACATCGGCGGCCAGGCCTGGAACAACACCGAGCTGCTCCCGGACTACTGGCTGTGGTACAGCTTCCTCCGAACGGGCCGCGCCGACCTTTACCGGATGGCCGAGGCGATGACCCGCAACACGAGCGAAGTGGACGTCCACCATCTCGGGCGCTTCGCGCCGCTGGGCTCGCGCCACAGCGTCACCCACTGGGGCGACGGCGCCAAGCAGCCGCGGGTCAGCCAGTCCGGCCTCAAGCGGTTCTACTATTTCCTGAGCACCGACGACCGCACGGGCGACCTCATGCGCGAGCAGCTGAAGGCGGACTTCACCTATGCCGAGGTCAAGCGCACCGATCCGCGCATGGCCGACAACCGGGGCAAGTACACGACCGCCAGCTTCGGCACGGATTGGGCCGGCTACTGCGCCAACTGGCTGACCGAGTACGAGCGGACGCTCGATACGAAGTGGCTGGACAAGATCAAGGCCGGCATGGACACCCAGCTCGCCCTGGGGCCGAAGCCCGGCCAACTGCTGGGCGCCGGCGCGTACGATCCGGAGACGGGCAGATTCATGGGCAGATCTCCGCGGTTCATGCCGCCCGAGGCGGCCCAGGGAGAGGCCCAGGGCGCGCCGAAGGCCGCGCAAAAGGGTCCGGGCAGGAAGGGCGGACGCGGCGGCGAACCCGGCGAGGACGTCGGCGGGGCCTCCGGCTTCGACCTTCTGTTTGGAACCACCGAAATCATGGCGGAGATGGAACTGGTCGTCGACCACCCCGCGTACTGGACGGCCTGGCACTATTACGGCGCGCACACGCCCGGCAACCCCATGGCATACGCGGCCTATGTGATGAAGGACGCCAACCTCGCCCAGCAGGCGGCGCAGACCCTGGTCGCCGCCTCGAAGCACCGGGTGATCCGTCCGGGCGAATTCGGGGCCAACTTCGACGTCAAGCCGCACCTCAATTCTTCTCCGGATGTGCCCGATCCTGTATGGGAGCTTCCCGGCCGGCCAGAGGGCGGGCCCGACGGCAGGAAGTTTGGCACGATGATCGAATCCCTGGATTGGGTGGGCGACTATCTGCCCAAGGACTGACCGCCATCGGCATTGCCGCCGGCCCGGGCCGCCCATTCGCCGCGGCCCGGGCGGCGGAGGCCGGACCCATTGATCCTTTGGTACTTAGCCCTCCAAACATGAAACTCCACTCGATGCTTTTTCGGGCGGTGCCGTGCGCCTTGGCGCTCATGGCCGCCGCAGCCCAGGCCCAATCCGCGCTTCCCGCGCCCAAAATCGAGAAAAGGGGGGCTGCCACGCAGCTGATTGTCGACGGCAAGCCCTATCTCGTCCTCGCGGGCGAGACGGACAACACCGCCTCGTCCGACCTTCCCTACATGGACACGGTGTGGCCGAAGGTCGTGAAGATGAATCTCAACACTGTACTCGTGGGGGTCTCGTGGGATTGGATCGAACCGGTGGAAGGCAAGTACGATTTCACCATCGTGGACGGCCTGCTGGCCGGCGCCCGCAAGAACAACCTGCGCCTGATCCTGCTTTGGTTTGGCAGCTGGAAGAACGGCCTGTCGAGCTTCGTGCCCGATTGGGTGAAGATCGACCAACAGCGGTTTCCGCGGGTCCGGATCAAGAACGGCAAGTCGGTCGAGGTGCTGACGACCTTGAGCGAGGCAAATCTGCAGGCGGATACCCGCGCCTACACGGCCTTCATGAGCCATCTTCGCGAGGTGGATTCGGGGCAGCACACCGTGATCATGATCCAGTTGGAGAATGAAGTCGGTCTGATCGGCGACTCGCGGGACCGATCCGCCGCGGCCGAGTCGAGCTTCGCCGGCCCCGTGCCGCCGGAGCTTGCGGCCTACCTGCAGTCCAACCGGACGGGCCTGTGGCCGGAGCTTCGCAGCCTATGGGAGGCGGCCGGCTCAAGGACCGCAGGAACATGGCAGGAGGTGTTCGGCACCTCCGCGACGACCGACGAGATCTTCATGGCCTGGAATTACGCGCGATACCTGGATCACCTGGCGGCCGCCGGAAAGGCCGAGCTTCCGATCCCCGTGTTCACGAACACCTGGCTTGTCCAGCCCGAGGACCAGAAGCCGGGCGACTACCCATCCGGCTGCGCCGAACCGCTGGTCATCGACATCTGGAAGGCGGGCGCCCCCTCGATCGACATCAATGCGCCGGACGTCCACCTGCGGAATTTCAGGGATTGGGCCGAGAGGTTTCACAGGCCCAACAATCCGCTCTTTGTGCCGGAGTCGTACGGCGACCTGGGCGGCGCGGCGAACGCCGTCTACGGAATCGGGCAGCACGCGGGGATCGGCTATTCGCCGTTCGGCGTCAACTCCCCCGAGCACTGGGGCGAGGTCCGGCCGGGCGGTGACGCGCCCGTGCCGACGGCCCTCGGGGACCTGCCGCTCGCGAGGGCCTACGGGCTGCTCGCCCAGATGACGCCGCTCATCGTGGATGCCCAGGCAAAGGGGACGATTGCCGCGGCGTGGCTCAACACGCAGGTGCCGCGTCGGGACATCGCGCTCGGCGACTACGTCGTCAATATCGACATACAGCGCAGCCGGCGCAATCCGGTGCCGGCCTTGGGTTACGCCCTCGTCGTTTCCGTCGGGCCCGGCGAGTACTTCATCGCGGGCCGCGATGTCCAGGTCACCTTCACGCCGAACACCCCCGGGCCGGAAATCGCCGGGCTTGCCCGCGTGGAGACGGGCAGCTTCGAAAACGGACGTTGGGTCGCCAGGCGCCGGGTGAACGGGGACGACGTCGTCCTGGACTACGATCAGGCGGCCGCTGCGGCGAAGAACCAGTCGGGCAGCGGCCTGATCTTTGGCGCCGACGGCCCCACGATCCAGCACGTCAAGCTCTACCGCTACAACTGAGCCCGGGGCAGGTTCCGCGCCCCGGGCGGCGCCTGCGCCCTGCCTTGACTCCGGCTGGGGGCTGGGCGACAGACAAGGCGATGGCCGACGAGAAGGAACTGCACACGCCCGAAATGGATGCGGCTCTGCGGAGGCGTTTGCGCTGGATTGGAACCGCCATCCTGGCCGCGGGGCTCCTTTCCGCGGCCCTGGTCTACCGGGCAGCCCCTCCCGCCGGCGCAAACCGTGATCCGCTCGAGTCCGGTTATTCCAAGCGCGACTTGTACGACATGGAGCGGATTGGGGGGAAGTCGGTCGTGTTCGCCGTCGAGCTCAACGATGGTTTCGACAGCCTTTGGCACGGAAGGAGGCTGGCCGGCACGCTTGTCTTCCTTTCGCTCGGCGGCTCCATCGTGTGCTTCTTCCTGGCCAACCGGCTGAGTGGGACCCTTCCGGCTGGTTCCGGCACAGGGGGCTAACGCCGCGGCTGCCGGGGTGCCTTGTCGCCTAGGAGCTTCGGCGCCGCTCCGGATAGACCGAGCCGGCCCAGGGTCGCCCGCAGGGCGGCGCGCATCTCAGGCTTGTACCAGAAGAAGAAGCTTCGCTGCTCCTGCTTCTCGGCGGGATTCCTTGCCACTGCGACCGGCTTCCCGTCGTACGGGTGCACGCCCGTGGCATAGATCTCCGTGGCGACCGTCATCGGCGTCGGGGTGAAGTCCTGGACTTGCTCGAGCTTGAATCCGAGGTCCTTTGTCTTCAGGGCGAGGTCGAGCATGTCCTCGGGCTTCGAGCCCGGGTGGGAACTGATGAAATAGGGGATGATCTGCAGCTGGGTCTTCCCGAACTTCGCCTTGGCGGCCTCGAACTTCTCCTTGAAGCGCAGGAAGTAATTGAAGGTCGGCTTGCGCATGACCCGGAGGACGGCGTCCGAGGTGTGCTCCGGCGCGACCTTGAGCCTTCCCGAGACATGGTGCCCGACGAGCTCCTCGACGTAGCGCTCGTGGCTCTTCTTCGCCTCGGGCGAGGCATGCTTGTGGAGGAACAGGTCGGGCCGCAGCCCGCTCGTGACGAAGGCGTGCTTGACGCCCTCGGTCTCACGCACGGCCTTGTAGATGTCGAGCAGCGGCGCGTGGTCGGTGTCGAGATTGCGGCAGACGTCCGGCCAGATGCAGCTCGGTCGCGAGCACGCGTCGCAGATCCACTGCTCCTTCCCCTTCATCCTGTACATGTTCGCCGAAGGGCCGCCGATGTCGGTGATCGTGCCGTGGAAATCGGGCATCGCCTTGATCGACTCCACCTCGCGAAGGATGCTCTCCTTGCTGCGGCTGGCGACAAACTTTCCCTGGTGCGCGGAGATCGTGCAGAAGCTGCATCCGCCGAAGCACCCACGGTGCATGTTGATCGAGTGCTTGATCATCTCGTAGGCCGGGATCGGCCCGCGCTTCCGGTACCGCGGATGCGGCAGCCGGGTGTAGGGCAGGTCCCAGCTTTGGTCGATCTGCCCCTCGGTCATCGTCGGAAACGGCGGATTCACGATCAGCGCGCGGTCGCCCGTCCGCTGGAAAAGCCGCCGGGCCTTCACGCGGTTCGACTCGGTCTCGATGTTCCTGAAATTCGCGGCGTAGAGCTTCCGGTCGGCGAGGCACTCCTCGTGGGAGTGGAGCGTGAAGTCCTCCCAGTTCTGGTTCCTCCTGACGGGCGCGCCCGGCGGAAGAAGCACCGCTGTCTGCGCGACCGTCCGCAGGGAGGCGAAAGGAACGCCCCGCTTCAGTAGGCGCAGGATCTCCAGCAGCGGCATCTCGCCCATGCCGTAGACGAGCAGGTCGGCGCCGCTTTCGGCGAGGATGCCTGGCCTGATCGTGTCCGACCAATAATCGTAGTGCGTCACGCGCCGCAGGCTCGCCTCGATCCCGCCGATCAAAACGGGCACCTCGGGGAACAGCTGCTTGAGGATCCGGGAATAGACAGTCGTCGCGTAGTCAGGCCGGAAGCCGTGCTCGCCGCCCGGCGTGTAGGCATCCTCGCTGCGCAGCTTCTTTGCCGCGGTGTATCGGTTGACCATCGAATCCATGCAGCCCGAGGTGACGCCGAAGAAGAGGCGGGGGGCGCCGAGCTTCCTGAAGTCGCGCAGGTCGTCCCGCCAGTTCGGCTGGGGGACGATGGCAACCCGAAGTCCCTCGCGTTCGATCATCCGGCCGACGACCGCGGTGCCGAAGGCCGGGTGATCCACGTAGGCGTCGCCCGAGACGATGATGACGTCGACACTGTCCCATCCGCGGGCATCGAGCTCGTCGCGGGTCGTGGGCAGCCAGCGGGCGGGGTCCCAAACGGGAGCTCGGGCCGCCGGAGTCGTCGGATTGGATTGCAGCAAGACGACAGACGCTCGCCCGGCTTCGCTCCTGGCGCAAGCGCGGGGATGATTCCGCGGCGGTCAGGTCGGGCGAACTGACCCGCCACCAACGATTGCGCGCCAGTCGTTGACGTTGCGAAACAGCGTGCTACGAAAGAAAAAGAAGCTGGCGACATGCTATCCGACTCACAAATCAAGAGCGTCCTGATCGTCGTGGACATGCAGACGTGCTACCTGAATCTGTACAAGAATCAGGACTACCTCCGCGAGAGGATCGGGTCGGTCAACCGGGCCATCCGGGAGGCCCGGGGCAAGGGGATGACCGTGATCATCACGGAGCACGAGTTTACCGGTTTTTGGACGCGTCTGGCCATCAAGCTCTTCACGAAGGGTGCCGGACTCCGCGGATGCGAAGGATTTTCCACGGATCCGCGGATCGACAGGTCGGCGGCCGAACCCGTCTATTTGAAGTTCAAGGAGGACCTGTTCTCCGTCGAGTCATTGGTCGAAAAGCTGAGGAAGGAAGGCGTCGGGAAGATCTTCCTGACCGGGCAGGATGGAATGTATTGCATCAAGGGATCGGCGCGCGGCGGCAGGAAGCTGGGATTCGAGGTTACGGTCTTGGACTCGGGCGTTTTGACCTGCAACGAACGGAAATGGAGGGCGGAAAAGTCGGCCCTGGAGTCGATCGGCGTTCGATTTGCCTCCGAAAACGAGTGACAGGTGGCGAACTCAGCGCGAAGCGCGTGGATGGCGATGCGACGCTTCGTCCCGAAGCGATGCCTCCGCCGGCCGTTGGGGCCGCCGGAAATTGAGTTTCAAGCGAAGCTGGATAGGGTGGGTGGGTGAGCGGGCCGTCGCCCGCCTGCCTTCATCCATAACATAATCATCATGCCCGAGCCCACGGTAGCCCAGAAGTTCCCCTATGTCCTCGATGCCAAGCCCGGCACCAGCTATTGGTGCTCGTGCGGCCAGTCGAAGACCCAGCCCTTTTGCGACGGATCGCACAAGGGAACGGCGTTTTCTCCGGTGAAAGTCGACGTTGCCACCGAGAAGAAGATCGCCTGGTGCGGGTGCAAGCATTCGAAAGCCGGCGCGTTCTGCGACGGCAGCCACAAGCACCTCTGACCGGCGGGGTGGGGCGGCCGGCGTCGCGCCGGATGTTTTTTGGCGTGGAATTGCGGATTCCTGCCGTTCAAGATCGGCGGGAATGACCAAGAGCACCTTGCGCGTTCTGCCGCAGGAACCAGGCCGTTTCGGGCCGGGCGCCGTGTTCGCCCTGGCGGCCGCGATCGCGCTCGCGTTCGCGCTCTTCACCGACCAGCGGTGGGAGGATTATTACATTACATTCAGGGTCAGCCAGAACCTGGCCAGGGGAGCCGGTCTCGTCTTCCAGCCCGGCGAACGGGTCCATGCGTTCACCTCCCCCTTGGGGGTGCTGCTGCCGGCCCTCATCAGCTGGTCGACGGGAACGCAGTCCGACGAGCTGACCCTGTGGATCTTCAGGCTTGTCACGATCGGCGCCTTTGCCGGCGCCGCTGCCACGGTCTGGTCGATCGCCCGCGCCCTGGGCTGGAGCCGGTTGGCTTGCGCGTTCGCGGCCGGACTGCTGATGACGGACGCAAAATCCGTGAGTTTTTCCACCAACGGGATGGAGACGGCATTCATGCTCCTTTTCCTGGCGCTTTCGATCCGTCGGTTGATCGCCGACACGAAGGGCGTCGACTGGGGGCTCGGCTGCTGCTGGGCGGCGCTCATGTGGACCCGGCCGGACAGTTTTATTTTTTTCGGCGGCGTCGCCCTGGGCTGGTGGCTCTTCGCCCCGGGGGCGCGGCTGGCCGGAGACCGGACGGCGCTTGCAAGGCGTTTCTTCAAGGCGGGCCTCGTCTGCGCCGCCCTCTACCTGCCCTGGTTCATCTGGGCCTGGTGCTATTTTGGCTCCCCGGTGCCGCACACGGTGGTAGCCAAGGCGATCGGCAATAATGTGCCGGGCTGGCCCGTCCTGCTGCTAGTCTTCTTCACGATGCCGATTCGTTGCTGGGCCGCCGGCAAATGGGACTTCATCCTCCTGCCCACTTACGCCGTGGACTTCGGAGGCTGGCCGCAATTCATCACTGTCGTCAGCCGCGGACTGGCGCTGATCGCGATTTGGGCGTTCATGCTCCCGCGCATGGCGCGTGCAACCCGGGCCCTGTCGGCGGCGTTCCTGATCGCGCTCTTCTACCTGGTCCTGGTCCAGCTCTTCCCGTGGTACATGCCTCCGGCGGCGATGCTGGCGTTTCTCGTCCTTGCGGGCGTCCTAGAGGCTGGCCTGAAGGCGATTCGCCGAAGGATCATCCCGACCGCCCTCGGAGCGGCCGTGTTTCTGTTTTCCCTGTCGCTGCTCACCGCATCCGCCTGGCAGCTGCGCCAGCAGCAGCGGATCATCGAAACCCAGCGCAAGGCGATGGGAGAGTGGCTCAAGGCCAACAGTTCATCCCCCGCCGACACCGTGTTCTTGGAGCCGCTGGGCTACATCGGCTACTATTCGGGGCTAAAGATGCTTGATTATCCAGGGCTTTCCTCGACCGAAGTGGTCGCAGCCCGCCGCAAGGTCGGGGAAAACAGGCTGGCGCTGGTCGGGGAGCTGAAGCCGCGCTGGGTGGTGCAGCGGCCGGGAGAGCTTTACAGCACCGATTCGGCCCTCAATGCGTGGTTTCTCGGGCACTACGCGCCCACGAAGATCTTCAATGCCAGCGACCAGATTGCGGCGATACCGTTTCTCCCCGGCAGGCGCTACCTGCAGTTCGACCAGGGATTCCTGATCTGGAAGCGGAAGGACTGACGCGGCTGCGCGGCCCGGCCTCAGACCCCGAAACTCTGGCGGAGCTCGTCGAATGACTCGCTGGACGCCCTAAGCAGCGCGTTGACCAAGTCCGTGCTCAGGCCGAAGCGATGCATGAATTCGCTTCCCACGGCGGTGGCGGTCCAGGTTGGCCCCACCTCGGGCAGGAAGGGTTTGCCGACGCCCTGGGGAAGCACCGAAGAGGTGAAGAAGAGCGCCTCCGCCAGCCAGTTGCTCTCGGGCAGAGTCGCCGGTTCATACTGCATTCCGATTCCCTGGACGAGCTTCTCGGAGAAATGCCAGTTGCCGAGCAGCAGGGCGCCGGCCTGCGCCTGCGTCATGCCGACGCTGTCTATCTCCCATTGGGTGATGGATTCGCTTCCATCCCACAGGGAGCCGGCATGGGAGTTGTCGAGGGCCTGGTTGATCGCCAGTCTGCCTATGAAACGCAGGAGCCCGACCGTATAGGCCTCCTCCGGATCGTCCTCGCCGGTTTCCATGGCCAGGGCCTGCATGAAAAGCCCGTTGAAAAGGCTTTCAGCCCAGTAGTCCACACCGTGGATTCCGTAGCAGTCCAGGTCGCGGTTGCTGGCGATCCGGGCCACCGCGACGTTTAGGAGCCGCATCGCCTCGCGCAGGCCGATCCTTTGAACGGCATCGCCGATGGTGGTGCTGGTCCCCACGCCGTAATATGCGCTGTTCGCGCAGCGGATGATGTCCGCCGCCAGCGCGGAATCGCTTCCGACCAGGGCTGCGATGCTCGCGATGTCCGACATCGGATCGTGAAGCAGGCTCATCGCGTTCGAAAGGATCACGGGCGCGGGGCTGAACTTCTCAATCTGTTGCAATG
>Ga0302320_10015079_pt1 | contig 15917 bp, 15 predicted proteins | sample Bog_T0_3_FD_202130 | JGI IMG/M metagenome (GOLD analysis project Ga0302320, IMG submission 202130) | Peat permafrost microbial communities from Stordalen Mire near Abisko, Sweden - Bog_T0_3 | ecosystem: Environmental > Terrestrial > Soil > Wetlands > Peat | place: Sweden: Abisko, Stordalen Mire... | reverse complement strand
GGCGTCGCTCGCGCTTTGCGCCCCAGGTTCACGCCCCTCGGCGAGCACTTGCGCGCGCAACGCCGTCAGCGCGCCGGCGGTGGCGATTCCATAGGCCTCCAACGCTTCAAGGCTTTCCATCGCGTCGTCGTAGACATCGAACGTGAGCGCCTGCAGCAGACCCTCGAAGGCGGAGACCGGCAGCGCGAACTTCGTCACCGTGTCGATCAACGCCGCAGCGATGGGCGCGCCCGCCGCCTCTGCCGGTCGCGCGCCCGCCAACGCCTCGCGCCACCAGGCCAGCCGAAGTTCACCGGCGACCGGTTCGCGCACCCGCGCGGCGATGCCGCCGGTCTCGTGGGCGAAGGCGGCGAGCGCGTGCAAGTGCGGACGCAGCCGCTCCGGCGTGAACAAGGCCGCGAGCCAAAGGTCGCGCTCGTTCGCGCGGGCGATCTGGCCGCAGTGGACGTAGGCCTCGGCGAGCGCGTCCGCACTCATGCGACGGCGATCAGCAGAGCGGCGACCCGTCGACCCTCGTCGACCAGCACATTGTAGACGCGCGCCGCCGGACCGGTCGCCATCGTCTCGAACCGCAGCCCTGAGGCGCGCAAACGTTGGATCAGCGCTTCGGGCAGCCGCGCCGGGGGCGCACCCGTGCCGAGGACCAGTAGCTCGACCGCTCCCGGCGATTCTTCAAGCTCGGCGATCAGCGGCGCCAGCGCCCCGTCGCCGACCTCGGCGATCGAAGCGGCGGCGAGGCCGGAAATCCCTCGCGGCGTCGCGAGAATCGAGCCGACGTGGCTCATCCCGGCGAAGCGGAAGCCGCCGCCGCCATAGGCTTCGATGGCGTGGCGGCCAGGAACGAAGGGAAGCGGCGCCATGGCGTCAAAGCTTCGCCCGGCGCGCGTTCCGGCGCAAGCGCGCCCTCAGACCGTCCCTTTGGCGCGCGCAGGATCGACGTTGGCGGCGTCGGCGGCGTCGGCCCCTTTGTCGAACGTGTCGGGGCGCACGCCGAGATAGATCAGCATCGGCGAGCAGATGAAGATCGACGAGTAGGTGGCGACGAAAATCCCCCAGATCATCGCCGCGGAGAACGAGCGGATGACGTGGCCACCGAGGAAGAACAGCGCCAGCAACGCGAGGAACACCGTCGTCGCGGTCATGATCGTGCGCGGCAGCACCGCGTTGACCGACATGTCGACGATCTCAGCAGTCGACAGGCGCTTGTACTTGCGCATCACTTCGCGGATACGGTCGAGCACGACGACTGTCTCGTTGAGCGAATAACCGACGATCGTCAGGATCGCCGCGATCGAGGTTTGGTTGAACTCGAGCTGGGTGACCGAGAAGAAGCCGACTGTCAGCAGTAGATCGTGCATCGTGCCGATGATCGCGCCGACCGCGAACTGCCATTCGAAGCGGAACCACAAATAGGCGAGCACCGCCAGAATCGCGATGACGACGCCGAGCGTGCCGCTCTGCACCAGTTCGCCGGAGACGCGCGGACCGACCGCCTCGACGCTGCGGAACTCGTACGTGTCGCCGAAGGTCTGCCGCAGCTTGCTGATCGCCGTCTGCTGACCCTGCTCGCCACCCGGCTGGACGTTCAGCCTCACGGTCACGTCGCTGTCCGCCCCCGAGCGTTGCGCCTCGACCGGACCGAGGCCCAATCCTTCGGCCGTCGTACGCAGGCTGGCGAGATCGGCGACGCCGGCCTTGGCGCGCAACTCGACCTGTGTGCCGCCGGCGAAATCGATGCCGAAGTTCATGCCGACGGTGAAGAACACCGTCACCGCGACGATCGACAGCAACGCCGACAGCGGGTAGCTCACGCGGCGCAGCCGCATGAACCCGAACTTGGTGTTTTCCGGCGCCAGGCGAAGCAGTTTCATTGCGAACACTCCCGCGCTCAGATCGGCAGTTTGGTGGCGCGGCTGCGGCGATACCACAGAGCGATCATCATGCGCGTCATCGTCACCGCCGTGATGATCGAGGTGAGAATGCCGAGCCCGAGCGACACCGCGAAGCCGCGCACCGCGCCCGACCCGAACAGGTAGAGGATCACCGCCGCGACGAACATCGTCACATTGGAGTCAACGATCGTGGCGAAGGCGCGCCGGAAGCCGGCGTCGAGCGCCGATACAACCGAGCGGCCGAGGTGGGCCTCTTCGCGGATACGCTCGTAGATGAGCACGTTGGAATCGACCGCCATGCCGATCGTGAAGACGATGCCGGCGATGCCGGGCAAGGTCAGCGTCGCGCCGAGCAGCGACATCGAGGCGAAGATGAGCAGGATGTGCACGCCGAGCGCGAGGTCGGCGAAGATGCCGAAGACGCCGTAGGTCGCCAGCATGTAGACGATGACCAGCGCCCCGCCGACCAGGGCGGCCCGCTTGCCGGCGTCGATCGAATCCTGGCCGAGACCGGGGCCGACGGTGCGCTCTTCGACGACCGTCAGCTTGGCCGGCAGCGCGCCGGCGCGCAGCAACACCGCCAGTTCGTCCGCCTTGTCGACTGTGAAATTGCCGGTGATCTGGCCGCTGCCGCCAGTGATCGGACCCAGGATGCGTGGGGCCGAGATCACCTTGTCGTCGAGCACGATGGCGAACAGTTTGCCGACGTTCTCCGACGTCACCTGGCCGAACTTCTGGCCGCCGCGCAGGTTGAAGCGGAAGTTGACGTCGGGCTCGCCGGTGCGCGAGTCGAAGCTCGGCTGGGCGTCGGTGAGGTCCTCGCCCGCCACCATCACCCGTTTCTGCACCGCGATCGTGCCGCCCTGAACTTGCGACAGGACTTCGCTCTCGCTCGGCGGATCGCCCGGGTCGGCGACGAGGCGGAATTCGAGCTTGGCGGTCGCGCCGAGCAGATCCTTGACCTTGGTGGTGTCCTGCAGGCCGGGCACCTCGATCAGGATGCGGTCGGCCCCCTGCTGCTGGACGTTGGTCTCCTTGGTGCCGGCGCCGTTGAGGCGACGGTTGAGCACCTCGATCGACTGGCTGACGGCGTGGCGGATCTTGTCGGTCGTCGCCGCCTCGGTGAGCTGGAGCAGGATTGCGCCGTCGCCGTTGTCGGAAATGTCGAGAGTGTGACCGGTCGCGCCGGTCAATGCGCCGCCGACGCGCGCGTCGAGCGTGCGCAGCAGGCCGAGCGCGCGGGCGCGCTCGGCGGGATCGGCGATCCGCACCACCGCGCCGCGCGGCTGCTCGGAAATGCCGCCGCTGATCGAGATCTTGCCCTCGCGCATCTTGGCGCGCACGTCGTCGCGCAGCGAATCGACCTGGGTCTTGATCACCGAGGCGCTGTCGACTTCCATCAGGATATGCGCGCCGCCCTGCAGGTCGAGGCCGAGCACGATCGCGCGGAACGGCACGAAGCCCGGCAGACGGCTTTCAATCGCCGTGACAGTGTTTTCGGGCAGGAAGCTGGGCACGACGAGCAGCGCCGCGCAGAACACCAACGCCAGGATCGAGGCGACCTTCCAGGTAGCGAGACGAAACATTGGTTCAGGTTTCCTCCGCGCCGCTGGCGGCGCGCGTCAGGCGTTCAGGCGTCCTTCTTGGGCGGCGCGTCTTTGGCCGGCTCGCTCTTGACCGGCTCGCCCTTCGCCCGCACGTCGGCGATGCCCGAGCGGGCGAGCCGCACCCGCACGTTGGGCGCGATCTCAAGCTCGACCTCGCTCTCGTCGGTCGACTTGGTGACTTTGCCAATCAGGCCGCCGCTGGTGACGACGGTGTCACCGCGCTTCGCGCCCTGCACCAGCGCCTTCTGGTCCTTGGCGCGCCGCTGCTGCGGCCTCAGGATCAGGAAGTACATGATGGCGAAGATCGCGATGAACGGCGCAAACTGCATCAGCATGTCGGTCGAACTCGCCGGGGCCGAACCAGCGGCTTGAGCGAAGGCAGACGTCGTGAACAAAGGTTGGAACTCCGGGGCGCGGCGCAAGGCGGCGCCTCAACGAGGGGTTGAAAAGGCGGGGCATATATAACCGCCGCGGCGGCGAAAGCAATGCGCGCCGCCCCGGCCCGGCGATCCGGCCTGTCGCCCGGCCACCCCTTGCCAGCGACGGCGGCGCAGGGGAAAAGCCGCCCATGCTTCACCTCAATGAGCTCACCTACCGGCTCGGCGAACGCCTGCTGATCGACGGGGCGACCGTGACGTTGCCAACCGGCGCCCATGTCGGCCTGATCGGCCGCAACGGCGCCGGCAAGACGACACTGTTTCGGCTGATCTGCGGCGAGCTGAGCCCCGAGAGCGGAGCGATCGGCCTGCCCCGGCGCGCCCGCATCGGCCGGGTCGAGCAGGAGGCGCCGGGCGGGGCGCAGGCGCTGGTCGATTTCGTGCTCGACGCCGACGTCGAACGCCGCGCCCTGCTCGAAGAGGCCGAACGCGCCGACGATCCCCTCCGCATCGCCGAAATCCAGACCCGTCTCGTCGACATTGACGCCCACGCGGCGCCGGCGCGCGCCGCGCGCATCCTCGCCGGCCTCGGCTTCGACGAGCGGACGCAGGGGCGACCGCTGTCCGAATTCTCCGGCGGCTGGCGCATGCGCGTCGCCCTCGCCGCGGTGCTGTTCTCCGCCCCGGACCTGCTGCTGCTCGACGAGCCGACCAACTACCTCGACCTCGAGGGAGCGCTATGGCTCGCTGACTACCTCAAGACCTGCCCGGCGACGACTGTCGTCATCAGCCACGACCGCGACCTGCTCGACGACGTCGTCGACCACATCGTTCTGCTCGAGCGCGGCAAGCTCAGCTTGTGGAGCGGCGGCTATTCGAGCTTTGAGCGCCAGCGGCGCGAGAGCCAGGCTCTGCAGGCCAAGGCGCTCAAGAAGCAGGAAGTGCGCCGCAAGCATCTGCAGAGCTTCGTCGACCGCTTCCGCGCCTCCGCAACCAAGGCGACGCAGGCGCAGTCGCGCCTGAAGATGCTGGCCAGGATGGAGCCGATCGCCGCGGTGGTCGACGAAAGCGTCACCCCGTTCCGCTGGCCGCCGATCGCCAGGAAGCTCAGTCCGCCGATCATTGCGATGGAGAGGGTCAGCGTCGGCTACGACGACCGAATTGTGCTGTCGAAGCTCAGCCTGACGCTCGCCGACGACGATCGCGTCGGGCTGCTGGGCGCCAACGGCAACGGCAAATCGACCTTCGCCAAGCTGCTCGCCGGACGCTTGGCGCCGATGGAGGGCAAGCTCGTCCGCGCCAACAAACTCGACGTCGGCTTCTTCGCCCAGCATCAGGTCGACGATCTCGACCTCGGCTCGACGCCCTATGGCGCGGTCGCCGAGCGCATGCGCGGCGCGCCGGACGCCAAGATCCGCGGCCGCGCGGCGCAGATCGGCTTTCCCGGCGGCCGCGCCGACACCCGCATCGCGGCGCTGTCGGGCGGCGAGAAAGCGCGGCTGCTGATGGGCCTGGCCGCCTTCGACGGCCCGCAATTGCTGATCCTCGACGAACCGACCAACCATCTCGACATCGACAGCCGCGGCGAGTTGATCGAGGCGATCAATGAATATGAAGGCGCCTGCGTCATCGTCTCGCACGACCGTCGGCTGCTGGAGGCCTGCGTCGACCGCCTGTGGTTGGTCGCCGACGGGGCGGTCAAGGCGTTCGACGGCGACGTCGCCGATTACAGCCGCTTGGTGCTCTCCCAGCGCGCGCCTGACAACAGTCGTCGCGACCCGCCAGGGAAGTCTGCGCCCACCCGCGAGACGGCGCGTCCGCGCCGCGACCTTGCGCCGTTGCGCAAGGAGATCGCCGCGGTGGAGGAGAAGATGCGTCGGTTCGAGGACCTGCTGCGGCGGGTCGACGAGGCGCTCGCCGTCGCCGGCGGCGGGGGCGAAGCAGCCAAAATCGCCGATCTTGCCTCGAAACGCGGCGAACTCGAGCGAGCGCTGACCGCCGCCGAGGAAAATTGGCTCGATTTGGCCTCGCAGGTCGAGGCGGCGGGCTGACGGGGTTCGGCCCCCGGCGCGCGGATCGAGCCGCCCGAATTCCGCCGAACGGTTGGTCCCATCAATGGGTTATGCGGCCCGCGGCACAATGTCCCAGGTCGACCTTGACCCACGTGAACTGCCGATTCGCGATTTACAACGCGCCCACGCCCTCTAATAGGTTGACTCAAGGTCGGCGGCGTACGCCGGCTTTCGCTTGATGGAGGCGAAACCATGAATCGCAGAAGCGTACTGGGCGCGGCGTTGACCTGCTCCCTGCTCGTCGTTGCCGGTGCGGCGAGCGCCAAGGACTGGAAGACCGTGGTGATCGGCATGGAGGGCGCCTACGAGCCCTATAACCTGACCGACCCGAGCGGCAAGATCGTCGGCTTCGAGCCTGACCTCGCGATGGACGTCTGCGCCCGCATCAAGATCGAGTGCAAGATCATCGCTCAGGATTGGGACGGCATGATCCCTGGCCTGCAGGCCGGCAAGTTCGACGTCATCATGGATGGCATGTCGATCACCGACGACCGCAAGAAGCAGATCGATTTCTCGACCGCCTACGCCAATGTCCCGGCGGCCTTGGCCACCGCCAAGACGAGCCCGCTCGCCAAGCTCGCCGGCGCCGGCAAGCTGATTAACTTCGACAAGGACAAGGCAGGCGGCGCGGCCACGCTCAAGGCGCTGAAGGAAGCGCTGAAGGGCAAGACGATCGGCGTGCAGGTGTCGACGACCCATGCGACCTTCGCCGGCGACAACCTCAAGGACGTCGCAACGATCAAGGAATACAAGACCACCGACGAACGCGATCTCGATCTGAAGTCGGGGCGCATCGACGCGGTCCTCGACGATGAGACTGCGATCGCGGCGATGCTCGGCAAGGACGACGCGAAGGACTTCACCGAGTTCGGCCCGCACTTGACCGGCGGCGACTTCGGAGTCGGCGTCGGCATGGGCATCCGCAAGAGCGACGCGGACCTCACCGCCAAGTTCGACAAGGCGATCAAGGCGGCGTTTGCCGACGGATCGATCAAGAAGTACTCTTTGAAGTGGTTCAAGATCGACACCACGCCTTGATAAGGAAGTACGCAGCCTGTGGCCTGGACGACAGCGCTCGGTTTTGGCGAACGCGGCTGGGGTCCGGCGCTGCTCGAAGGCGCCGTTCTGACGCTGCTCGTCTCGATCGCGGGTCTCGCGATCGGGGCGGTGCTCGGTTCGCTCGTCGCCTGGTCTAAGCTTTCCGGCGTCCGCGTCGCCGCCGCGATCGGCGAAGGCTACGCGGCGATCTTTCGCGGGCTGCCGGAGCTGCTCGTCGTCTACTTCGTCTATTTCGGCAGTTCGGCGGCCCTGACCGGCCTCGACCACCTTTTCGGCGGCCAAGGGTTTCTCGGCGTCCCTGGCTTCGTGGCGGGCGCGCTTGCCGTTGGCGTCATTTCCGGGTCGTATCAGGCCGAGGTTTTCCGCGGCGCTTTTCTCGCCATCGCCAAAGGCGAACTCGAGGCGGCGCGAGCGGTCGGCATGGGGCGCTGGCTGTCCTTTCACCGCATTATCGCGCCGCAGGTGCTGCGCTTCGCCCTCCCCGGCCTCGGCAACCTGTGGCAAGTGGCGCTGAAGGATTCCTCGCTCATCTCAGTCACCGGCCTTTCCGAGCTGATGCGCACCAGCCAGGTCGCGGCCGGTTCGACCCACCAACCCTTCACTTTCTACGTCGCCGGCGGCGCGCTTTATCTCGCACTGACTTCGATCTCCGACCGCGTGTTCGAATTCGCCGAAGCGCGCGCAACGCGCGGCATGCGACGCGAAGCGCACTAGATGATGGACGGCGCCTTCATCTGGGAGACCTTTTTGCGGCTGATCGTCGCGTTGCGCGTGACGCTGTCGGTCTGGGCGCTGTCGGTGTTCTTCGGCGCCTTCATCGCCGCCGGCGTCGCCTGGATGCGCGGCAGCGGCGTCAAGCCGGTCGAATGGGTCGCGCGCGCCTACGTTTTCGTCTTCCGCGGCGCGCCGCTGCTGGTTCAGCTGTTCGTCGTCTATTACGGCCTCGCGTCGTTCCCGGCGGTGCGCGCGAGCATCTTCTGGTCGTTCCTGCGCGACGCCTTCAACTGCGCGACGCTGTCCTGTGCGCTATGCACGGCCGCCTACCAGAGCGAGATATTCCGCGGCGCGCTCGCCGGCGTGCCGCACGGCCAGATCGAGGCGGCGCGCGCTTGCGGCATGTCGGGCTTCCTGCTGTTCCGCCGGGTGATCTTTCCGATCGCGCTGCGCCAGGCGCTGCCCGCCTATTCGACCGAAGTGATCTCAATGGTCAAGGCGACGGCGCTCGTCTCGCTGGTGACTCTGTGGGACGTGATGAGCGTCGCCCTCAAGATCCGCAACGACACGCTCGTCACTTACACGCCGCTGCTGGTCGCCGGAGCGATCTATTTTGTCGTCAACTATCTGATCGCCCGCGCCTTCATCTTCATCGAACAATGGCTGTCCCCGCATCTGCGGGCGCGGTCCGCCTGAGGAAGTCGGAATGCCTGAAAGCGAAAGCGACAGCTACGCGCTGACCGTCTCGGGCCTGCACAAGCGCTTCGGCTCGCTCGAAGTGCTCAAGGGCGTGTCGCTGCTGGCGCGCGAAGGCGACGTGATCTCCATCCTCGGCTCGTCCGGCTCCGGCAAGAGCACGCTGCTGCGCTGCATCAACCTGCTCGAGACACCCGACGAAGGCGTCGTGACAGTGGCGGGCGAGACGATCCTGATGCGCAAGACGCGCGACGGTCGCTCCCAGCCCGCCGATCGGCGTCAGGTCGACCGCATCCGCTCCGAGCTCGGCATGGTGTTTCAGAACTTCAACCTGTGGTCGCACATGACGATCCTCGAGAACTTGATCGAGGCGCCGATCCATGTGCAGAAGCGGCCGCGCGCCGAATGCCTCGAGGAAGCGCGCGCATTGCTCGACAAGGTCGGCATCGGCGACAAGGCAAACTTTTATCCGACCCACCTGTCCGGCGGGCAGCAGCAGCGGGCCGCGATCGCGCGCGCGCTGGCGATGCGGCCAAAGGTGATGCTGTTCGACGAGCCCACTTCGGCGCTCGATCCCGAGCTGGTCGGCGAAGTCCTCAGGGTGATGCGCTCGCTCGCCGACGAGGGGCGCACAATGCTCATCGTCACCCACGAAATGGGCTTCGCGCGCGACGTCTCCGACCGCATCATCTTCCTGCACCAGGGCCTGGTCGAGGACGAAGGGCCGCCGGCGGAATTGTTCGGCAATTCCAAGTCGGAGCGCTTCCGCCAGTTCATCGCCACCGAACGGTCGTAGCGGACCTCCGCCGGCGCGGCGGCCGAGACGCCGACGACGGCGCAGGGTTGCGGGCCTCATTGGAGCGTCAGTCGGCTCAACTGAAGGTAACCGGACCTTCTTGCGTTCGAGCGGCGCGCCCGATTTGTCAGCCGTCACGCCGCGTCGGTTTCGATCTCGACCTGATAGTCGAGCGTCGTCGTCACCGCGCCGCCGTAGAATCCGCCTTCGACCGGCATCGTCGCGGCTTGGCCGGGCGCGGCGCAAAGGCCGACATGGCCGTCGGTCACTTTGACCCCGTGGGTCGGATCGTAGGCGAGCCAGCCGAGACCGGGCGCGAACGCTTCCGGCCAGGCGTGAAGGTGGCGGCGGCCGTCCGGCGTATCCGCTTTCGCCTGGTAGCCGCTGACGAACCGGGTGGGCGCGCCCAGGCTGCGGCACGCGGCGAGGAACAAGCCAGTCACGTCGCGGCAGGCGCCGTGGCCGAGCGCCAGTGTCGCCGCGGCGGGCCGCGCGGCGCCTTCGTCACGAATGTCGTGGCGGATGCGAACGAACAGGGTTTGGTTGAGACGGTCGAAAAACGCTAGTGCGTCGCCGGCGCATTCCGCGGCGATTCCCGACGCGAATACGCGCACCGTCTCGTCGATGTCGTCGGGCGCGCAATAGACGGCGTTCGGACCGTCGGCGTCGATCGGCCATGGCAAGGGCGGCGGCGGGGCGCTCGTCGTCGCCGCCGGGCCGGCGACGTCCAGCGCGAAGCGGCTGTCGATGGCGAAACGGTCTGAAAGTCCGTCGAACGCGACGCGGGTCACGAGATTGCCGAAGGAATCGAGGCCATCCCGGCGCTCGACCGGCGTCGGATCGATCGCCAGCGTCCGGGTCAGCAGCCGGCCCGCCTCCGGCCGCGGGTTGAACCGCAAGACGTGCTCGGCGAGCCTAACCGGCGCAGAGTAGCGGTAGAGGGTTTGGTGGCGAACCGAGAAGCGCATCGAACCCTGCTGATCGAGCGTCGCGTGCGGGTCGACGCGATCGCCCGTAGCAAGTTTTGCGCCGCGTCGCTTGCGCACCCTACCGCACGCGCGCCCAACCGCCCTCTTCGGCTTCGCGCCAATACGTCGGGGCGGCGCCGACGGCCTTGACCTCGGTCCATTCCCGCCGCGCCTCGGCGACCGCCTCCTCGTCGCGCCCGTCGAACAGCAGCGCGATGCGCTCGTAACCGGCTTCAACGAACGCTGCGGCGGGAACGCCGGAGAGCAGCACCCGCAGCCGCGCGTCGTTGGGATTGTCGTCGGCGGCGGTCAGATAGACCACCTGCGCCTGCGCGTCGCCGTCGCGCGCCGAGCCGTGCGGCAGGAAGCTGTCGTCGGAATAGGTCCACAGCCGCTCGTTGAGCGCCTCGACGCGTTCCTCCGACGCCGCCTGGACGACGACGCGCCAGCCGGCGGCCGACGCCTCCTCGAGAATGTCGGGCAAGGCCTGATCGATGCGCCGCCGCTCGAGATGGAGAAAGCGGAATTCACTCATCTGCGCCCCTATTCCTGTTCGGCGCCAATGAGAATGAAGGCGGTGTCGGTGTCGGTGACGATCACGCCAAGGCTGACGTTTCCCGGCTCGTGCTCCTCGGTCTTGCCCGAGATATAGATGTCGCCGCGCTCGCGCGACGCCTTGAGATATTCGCGCGCCTCGGCGGCCATCGCGCGCACCGTGGTTCGCGCCCTCCCTGCTTCCCAGCCAAGCGCCGCGCGCAGCGCCGCCGCCTGGAACGCCTCGAACTGGCTGTCGGAGCGGCTGTTCGCCGGTTCGAACATTCGCGCCTCGAAACGCAACAGCCGACCGGCGCGACAGCTCATGTCGCCGTCGATTTCGGACTTGGTGGTGATATCGAAGACGTCGACGTCGCTGCGCGCTCTCGACACCACCAGCGCGTGGCCGAAGTCGACGCCGAGGTCGCTGGCGGCGGTGCGCAGCTTGTCGATGAAGGCGTCGCAGTTGATATCGGCCGCGTTGACCGGCGCGGAGAGGAGAGCAAGGCCGATCGTGACCAACGCGCCTGCCAATCTCGCCCGCATCGTTCCGCCTCCGGCCGCTTGATCCTCAGCTCTCGTAATACTCTGCGACGAGTCGATCCAGCAGCCTGACGCCCCAACCCGAACCCCACGAGTGATTGATGTCGCTCGCCGGCGAGCTCATTCCGGTGCCGGCGATGTCGAGATGCGCCCAGGGCGTGTCGGCGACAAAGCGCTTGAGGAACTGCGCGGCGGTGATCGAGCCGGCGTTGCGGCCGCCGGTGTTTTTCATGTCGGCGAATTTGGAGTCGATCAGCTTGTCGTAAGCCGACCCGAGCGGCATGCGCCAGACCGCCTCGCCGGTCGCAGCGCCAGCGGCGTTGAGGCGCGCGGCGAGCTCGTCGTCGTTGGAGAACAACCCGGCATGCTCCTGGCCGAGCGCGACAAGGATCGCGCCGGTCAGCGTCGCGAGATCGATCATGAAGCGCGGCTTGAACTTCTCGCGCGCGTAGGTCAGCGCGTCGGCGAGCACCAGACGCCCCTCCGCGTCGGTGTTGACGATCTCGATCGTCTGGCCGGACATCGAGGTCAAAATGTCGCTCGGCCGGTAGGCGCCGCCGCCGGGCATGTTCTCGACCAGGCCGATCACGCCGACTGCGTCGACCTTGGCCTTGCGCGCGGCGAGCGCCCGCATCAGTCCGACGACGCAGGCCGCGCCGGCCATATCGCCTTTCATGTCCTCCATGCCGGCTGCGGGCTTGATCGAGATCCCGCCGGAATCGAAGCAGACGCCCTTGCCGATGAAGGCGACCGGTTTGGCCTTGCGCGCGTGGCCCCCGCGCCAGCGCATGACCACGAGACGGCTGCCGCGCTTCGAGCCCTGGCCGACCCCGAGCAGCGCGTTCATGCCGAGCTTGCCCATCGCCTTCTCGTCGAGAACCTCGACTTCGACGCCATGGGCCTTCAGCGCCACCGCGCGCTCGGCGAAGGATTCGGGATAAAGGACATTAGGCGGCTCGTTGACCAATGTGCGGGTGAGTTCGACGCCTTCGGCGACCGCCATCCGCGGGGCGGCCGCAGCCCGCGCGGCGGCAGGCGAGCCGGACTCGATCGTCACCGCCGCCGCGGAATCGTCGACCTCGTCGCCGTTGTCCTTCTTGGTCTTGTAGCGGTCGAAGCGGTAGGCGCTCAGGCGCAGCCCCAAAGCGAAATCGGCCGCCTGACCTGGCTCCCATTCGCCCTTCGGCGCGACGAACGCGACGGCGGCCTTTTTCGCCGCGCCGAGCTTGCCGAAGACGGCGCCGCCGAGATTGACGAAATCGATCGGCTTGCCGTCCTTGCCCGGCGCGACGCCCACGACCAGGAGCCGCACGCCGTCCATTCCCACGGCTTCGATGAGGTCCATCGCCGTCGACGCCTTGCCGCGAAAACGCACCGCCTTGGCCGCCGATTCGAGGCGCGCGGCCGCCGCGCCGATCATTTCGGCGACCTTTGGCGAAGGCTTGAGATCCGCGCCGACGAAGACGACGTAGGTTCCGCCCTTGGGGGCGGCGAGCGCGCCAAAGGCGATCTTGACGAATTCGGACATGCTGCTCCTCGTGTTCGGCGGCTGGGCCGAGGGACTCATCGTGGGGTTTCGCGCCGCCGTCAACAAGGCTGCGTCGGCTTCCCATCGCCATCGCGCCTCGCGCCTTGCCAGACGGGGCTCGCCGCGCTAGCGCTGCCGGCCGAATGGCCGAGCGGCGACTTTCCCCGGTCGGTCAACGGAATTCGAAGGCCGGATGCTGCGAGTCGAACGATACGTCTTCCGCACCGCCGCTTACGCGTTTCTGGCGGGCCTGGTCGCGTTGACCGGCATCGTTTGGGTCACCCAGGCGCTGCGGCAGGTCGACTTGCTCACCAACAAGGGGCAGTCGCTCCTCGTCTTTCTCAGCATCACCGGACTGACGACCCCGTCGTTGGTGGCGATCATCGCGCCGGTGGCGCTGTTCGCCGGCGTGCTCTACTGCCTCAACAAGCTCAATGGCGACAGCGAACTGGTGGTGATGAGCGCTGCGGGGATTTCGCCCGCGCGCCTGCTACGACCATTCCTCGTCCTCTCGACGATTGTGTTCGTGCTGGTGGCGGCGCTCTACGTCGAAGTGATGCCGTGGAGCTTCAGCGCGATCGAGACGCTGTCGGCGTTCATCCGCGCCGATTTCATCGCCAATTTCGCCCGGCCGGGCGCGTTCAACGAGCTGACTTCGGGTTTCATCTTCCACTTCCGGGACCGCGGTCCGGACGGCTCGCTGCACGGCGTGTTCATTCAGGACCGCCGCGATCCCGCCCACATCACCACCTACATTTCCGAGGTCGGCAAGACCGTCACGCGGGACGGCGAAACCTATCTCGTGCTGTCGAAAGGCACCTACCAGCGCCCCGAGAGTTCCGGCGATTCGGCGATCGTCAGTTTCGACGACTACGCGATCGATCTGTCGCAGTTCATCCACAAAGGCGACACCGTCCAGCGGCCGCGAGAGCGCTCGACCGCCGAGCTTCTGAACGTCAACGCCAAGGACGAGCAGGAGCGGCGGATGGCCGGACGATTTCGCAGCGAGTTGACCGACCGTTTCGCCAGTCCGCTCTACGCCTTCGTTGCCGGACTGATCGGTTTCGCCGCGCTCGGCGAGGCGCGCACGACGCGCCAGGGCCGCGGCGTCGCGATCGCCGCAGCGGTGCTGATTTTCGTCGCCTTGAGGATGCTCGGTGTCGCCGTAACCTCGCTCGCCGTCGGCGACCTGCGCGCGGTGATTCTCGCCTGGGCGCTGCCAATTGGCGCCAGCGCCCTCTGCCTCGACTGGATTTTGAATGGACCCGTGAAGCGGACGCTCGCCGGCTTCGGCCAACGGTTCGCAGCGAGGCGATCATGATCGCCGGTACGCTCGGTCGATACTTCGCCCAGCGCTTCTTCAGGACGATCGTCGCCGTCTTCGCCGGCGTGTTCGCGCTGATCTACACGATCGACGTGGTTGAAATGCTGCGCCGCTCCGGCGACACGCCTGGCGCCGTCGCGCCACTGATGGCCTGGCTGTCGCTGCTGCACACGCCAATCGTCGCCGAACAAGCGCTGCCCTTCGCCGTGCTGTTTGGCGCGATGATCTCGTTCCTCAACCTGTCGCGGAAGCTCGAGCTTGTTGTGGCCCGGTCCGCCGGCGTGTCGGTCTGGCAGTTCCTTGCGCCCCCCGTCTTCGTTGCAGCCGCGATCGGCATCGCCGTCGCGTTGCTGTACAATCCGGCGTCGACGGCGATGAAGCGACAAGCCGACCGGATCGAGGCCAAGCTGTTCGGGGCCGCGGCGAGTTCGAAGGCTGGGGTCTGGATCCGCCAAAAGAGCGTCGACGGCGAATCGATCTTGCACGCCGACGGCCGCGGCGATCCGCCTACGACCCTTATCCACGTCCAGGTCTTCAGTTTCGGGCCCGACGGAGCTTTCGTCGAGCGCATCGACGCCGAATCGGCGACGCTCGAGGACGGCTACTGGCGTTTGACCGAGGCGAAGGTGGTGACGCCAGGCTTCGACACGCTCTCGACGGGCGTCTACTTGCTCGCCACGACGCTAGGGCGGTCCGACGTCGCTCAGGCGTTCGACTCTCCCGAAACTGTGTCATTTTGGGCCCTGCCGGACCTGGCCGAACAGATGCGCCGCGCGGGCCTCGACCCGGCGGCATATAGCCTTAGATATCAGGAGCTTCTTGCCTTGCCGCTGATGCTGGCGGCGATGGTTCTCGTCGCCGCTTGCTTTTCGTTAAGATTTTTCCGAATGGGCGGCGTGCAATTGATGGTTTCCGGTGGCGTCGCGGCCGGCTTCGTGCTTTATGTTGCAACGAAATTGGTCAACGATTTGGGCGCGGCGGGCTTCTTCAGCGCGACCGTCGCCGGGTGGTCGCCGGCCGTCGTCGGCTGCTTGTTTGGGGTTTACGTGCTTCTGCACCAGGAGGACGGTTGATGGGCCGCTCCGTCAGCTCGCCCGACGCTGGCGGACGCCGCTGCGGCGGCGCGCTGGCGCGTCTGGCGCTGGGGCTCGCCCTCTTTCTGGTCGCCGGGTCGGCGCTGGCTCAGTCGGCCGCGACTCAGGGGGCGGCGGCGCGCAACCCCGACAAGCTCATCGTCGAAGCAAACGAACTCGTCTACGACAAAGACCACAACACGGTCTCCGCCGCCGGCGGCGTCGAGCTCTATTACAAGCACCGGGTCCTGCAGGCGGACCGGGTCGTCTACAACCGCACAACCAAGCGCCTTTACGCCGAGGGTCACGCCAAGCTGACCGACGAGAAGGGCAACGTCACCTACGCGAAGCGGTTCGATCTCACCGATGATTTCGCCGCCGGCTTTGCCGAGGGAGTCGAATCGGTCAGCACCGAGCGCACGCGCTTCACCTCGCCGCGGGTCGAGCGCTCGGCGGGCGCGGTGACGGTGTTCAACGGCGGCGTCTACACCGCCTGCGAGCCGTGCAAGGCCCATCCGGAGCGGCCGCCGCTATGGCAGATCCGCGCCGCGAAGATCATCGAGAACCAGCAGACGCATGTCGTCTACTACGAGGACGCGTGGCTCGAAGTCGCTGGCGTGCCGGTCGCCTATGTCCCCTATTTTTCTGCGCCCGATCCGACCGTCACCCGCCAGAGCGGCCTGCTCGCGCCCACCTTCACCCGCAGCAGCTACGTCGGCGTCGGCGTCGCCGTG
>Ga0302320_10015078_pt1 | contig 15918 bp, 11 predicted proteins | sample Bog_T0_3_FD_202130 | JGI IMG/M metagenome (GOLD analysis project Ga0302320, IMG submission 202130) | Peat permafrost microbial communities from Stordalen Mire near Abisko, Sweden - Bog_T0_3 | ecosystem: Environmental > Terrestrial > Soil > Wetlands > Peat | place: Sweden: Abisko, Stordalen Mire... | reverse complement strand
TGCGCGGCAGCCGGTCGCGATCGAAGACCGCATCGAAGTCGCGATAGGCTTCAACGATGGAGGCGGCGCGGGTCTGGAAGTCGGACTCGGTGAGCTTGGCCTCTACCAGCAGGTTGCCCCAGCGCATGTCCACCTCGGTGCGGTCGAAGCGGCCGTTGGCCAGGGGGACGCGGGCTTTCCAGCCGAACTCGGGCACCGCATGCGCATCGACGCCGAGCACGCTCCGCAGCAGTGGCGACTCGGCCACGCCGGGGGCGCAGAACAGATTCATCAGCAACGCATCGGAGCTCATGGAGGAGTCGAGCTCGCGCCAGCGCCGGCCGCTTTCGGCTTTGGGCAGACTGCGGCCCTGGGCATGGATCTTGTCGAAGCGGCGCATCCAGCGTGGCTGCGCGGCGATGGCTGCGTAGGAGGCGGCGAAGAAGTTTCCGTGCGTCCCCGCTTCCTGAGGCGCATACACAATCACCGGCGGATTGCCGTAGCTCTCGACATGCGCGTGGGCCCGGGCCCAGAGGCGGTTGCGTGCCATCAATTCGCGCCGCAGCTCTCCGGCATACCAGCCCGCACCGAGGGTCATATAGAGCAGCCTACCACCGGCCCGCGCAGCGGAACGGCTGACGCGGGCGGCCGAGATATCCAGAGGAATTTCCATTTGTAACCGGGGTGCAACACTCCTCTAACCGCATCTTCACGTTGGCTTGCTAGTTTGCACAAAGGTGTGGACGATGCGCACCTTCTTTGTTTGCAAGCACGACGCTTATTCAACTGAATTCCATTTTTCTGGAGGCTATTTTGAAGAGTTCCATCCCGGGTTTAAGAACGTTTCCGGCGATTCTGTTTCTTTCCCTGCTTGCCTTGCTCGTTTCCGCGGAACTCACCGCGCAGCAGACCCAATCAAAAATTGAAGGCAACATTGCGGACGTACAGGGCAAGGCCGTGGCGAGGGCCCTGGTGACGGTGAAGAACGAGGCCACCGGCGCGTTGAAGACAACTTCATCGGATGGAAACGGCGCCTACGCGATCAGCGGACTGACGGCGGGAACCTATACGGTTGAGGCTTCGGCGAATGGGTTTGCGCTTCTGACCCGGAACGGCGTGGCGCTGACCGCGGGGCAGGCGCTCGAGTTGCCGCTCAGCCTGAATGTGAGCTCGGTTGCTGAGCAGGTCACGGTGAACGCCGGCATCGACTCGATTGCGGCGGAGAGTGCGCCCAGTGGCGGCTTTATTGAGGAGCGCTCGGCGCAGTCGCTGGTTTCAAATACCTACATTGAGAACTTTACTTCGCCGATCGCCGACTTTGGCGAGATTGTGCAGATCGTCCCGGGCACCTTTACCACCAGCGCCAACGGCGTGGGCCTGGGGCAGAGCAAGACCTACTTCCGTGGCTTTCAGGACGGCGACTACAACATCGACTTTGATGGAATTCCCTTCTACGACACCAATTCGCCGACGCACCACTCATGGGCGTTCTTTCCATCGCAGTGGGTGGGCGGGGTGGATTTTGACCGCAGCCCGGGCACGGCATCGACGATCGGGCCTACGCCGTTTGGCGGTTCGATTCATCTGCTGTCGAAGCCGCTGCCCAGCGAGCAGGACATTCGCGGCACGGTTTCCTATGGGACATGGAATACCAAGCTCTACGACGGGGCTTATAACTCGGGGAGCTTTGGCTTGTTCGGCAGCCCCAAGAAGTCGAACCTGTTTATCGATGTGCACCATATGACGTCGGACGGCTACCAGAGCTACAACTACAACCTGCGCAATGCGGGGTCGCTGCTGTACCAGTACCAGTTTTCGCCCAAGACGGTGCTGACGGGCTTCGCCGGCGTGTTGCAACTGAACTCGAACGGGCCAAACATCGCCTCCACGCGCTGCATGCTCTATGGCGTACCGGCGAGCGGATCGTATAGCTGCGCGGCGCCTACGGTAACGGTGAGTGGGACTCCGGTTCCTGTGACCGCGAACGGACTGATGCCCTTTACCGGCGCGGGACTCAGGTTCCTGCTTACGAATAACGCCGATCCGGTGAGCTGGTTTGACTACCAGTACAACCGCTACCAGGTTCCCACCGACTTTGAGTATGTTGGCCTGAAGAAGGAATTCGCGAAGGGCTGGTATGCGGATTTCAAAGGCTATACGTACAACTACGACAACGGCGAGCTCTACTCGAACGCGACGCCGATGACCGAGGTGACGGTGGCGAACGCGAATCCGACGACGGTGCCGAATTCCATCGTTGTGGGGGGCAAGGATTATTACGACGGCCTGGCGATCAAGCCCTGCGATGTGCAGGTGGTCAAGTCTGGCATTGCGGCGCTGCCTTGCGGCATCGACAAGTACAACAGCTATCGCAAGTATGGCGAAACGGCGCTGATGACGCAGACCTCGAAGGTGGGCACGCTGCGGGCCGGGTTGTGGTATGAGTGGGCAGACACCAATCGCCACCAGTATCCCTCAGACCCCTTAAACAACTGGGCCGACCAACCGCTGCCGAAGTTCAACGAGTCGTACTGGACCAACTCGTACCAGCCGTTTGCGGAGTACGAGTTCCATGTGACGCCACAGTTCAACATCACAGCGGGCACCAAGTTCGCCGCCTACACGATCGACGTGCTGCATCACGCCGACGATGGCTCGACGGTGGGTCCGCTGACCTGCGCGAGCACCACGGCAGCCTGCCCGGCCACCATCAGCAACTCCGGCACCTTCACGGCATGGCTGCCTTCGCTCGATGCGAACTACCGCATTCTGCCCAACTGGAGCGCGTACGTACAGGGCGCGACGGGCAGCATCGTGCCGCCCAGCGCCGTGTACGACTATAACCAGACGGCGGCCTCGGCCAGCGCGGCGATTCCGCAACTGGCCACGCCACCCAAGCAGCAGAAGTCCACAACCTATCAGGCGGGCACGGTGTACAAGGGACAGCGGCTCACCCTTGACGGCGACTTCTACCGCATCCGCTTCCAGAACAGCTACTCGGGCGTGGTGGATAATATTCCCGGCGATGTGGACCAGGGCGACACGATCTATTACGTGCAGCCGAGCTCGATTACGCAGGGTGTGGAGTTTGAAGCCACAGGAGTGCTGGCGCACGGGTTGAGCCTCTACCTGAACGGGACAGCCGACAACGCCTATTATTCCGGTTCATTGAATGCCGGGACCCAAGCGGCACCCGTGTTGCAGCATGCACCCGCCGGGCTTTGGGTCGCCAGCACGCCGACCGACACCGAAACGCAGGGGCTGACGTACCAGGGGCACGGGCTTGACCTGGGCATCCTCAACCACCGCATCGGCGAGGAGCGCGTGGACAACGGCCAGTACCATAACCAGGGCATCATACCGGTGTTCAGCTCGGTGAACACCTACGTGAACTACACCATTCGCAACCACTCAATCCTGGATGGAACCAAGATCCGGCTGGATGCAACCAACCTGCTCGACTCGCACAACATTCAATCGCTGACGCTGTCCAACTCGCCGGCGGCGGGGACGTTTACCTCGGCCGGGACCACGTATACCGACCAGTTCAGCGCAAGCACAGCGATCAGCGGCTCCGATACGCCGGCGCCGATGGCCGGACGCAGCTTCGCTGTGACGGTGACCTTCGGGTTGGCGCCGCACGGACGCCAGAAGCAGTAAGCCAGGGAAGTTTGGCCCGGCGGTGGTGAGGCGGAAGCTGCTCATTGCTGCCGGGACATTTTTTGGAGAGACGAGGCGACTGGGACCATCGAAGGTTGGAGGTGCGGGGCAGTGGAGCATGAGAAAATGGTCTCCGCTATGCATCGAATGAAAGCTTACTTCCTCACAGCTACTATCCTGGCCTGCGCCTGGGGCCCAATCGCGATGGCTGCCGATAAGAAGGCCGATGAGATGGCCGGCGCAGTGTTGTTCCGCGACCAGAACTGCGCCCACTGTCACATGATGAATGGCGCCGGCGGCACCAAAGGCCCAGACCTGACCAACATCGACGCTGACAAGGACTGGACGGCGGACAAGATTACCGGCCAGATCACCAACGGCGGGCAGAAGATGCCGCCGTTTGCCGATGCGCTCACGGATGCCCAGATTGCGCAGATCGTGGCTTACTTGCGCGCCAAGCACCGGCCGGCGGCGCCGCCGGCAGCAGCGCCTCCAGCTCAGTAGCTGGAATGGACCGTTGCTCATGTGGGCACGTGAAGACGGTCAAGCTACCCGCGGCCAGTCGACGCCGGTGAGCTGCTGGGAGACTTGCCAGAGACGGGCGGCCAGGTCGCGCTGGCGCGCCAGCGGGGAGATGTAGGCCTCTGCCGGTGGGCCTGCGAATTCGAGCAAGCCGCCCGGGCCGTAGTACGCTCCGGGCTTCACGGTGTCTGACCCGGCAGCAAACAACGCTGATTGCGCTCCGCGGGCGGCGGATTGGCTGAAGACGCGGCCGAGCGAACGGCTGAGCAGCGCGACCGCGCTCGATGAGCCCGGTCCGTTGGCGAGCAGTGCGGTGCGCGCGTAGCCGGGGTGGACAGCGTTCGACAGCAGGCTCCAGGCATGCTCATCACTGCGCCGTTGCAGTTCGCGCGCAAACAGCAGCACGGCCAGCTTGGACTGGGAGTAAGCCTGCCATGGACCGTAACAGCGCTCTCCGTGGAGATTGTCAAAGCAGATTTTGCCGAAGCGGTGGGCCAGGCTGCTGACGTGAACCACGCGCGGGGAGCGGCTGAGGCCAAGCAGAGGCATGAGCTGCGCGGTGAGCGCGAAGTGACCGAGGTAGTTGACGGCCATCTGCATCTCGAACCCGTCCACGGTGAGGCGTCGCACGGGCAGGGCCATCACTCCGGCATTGTTCACCAACAGGTCAAGCGGGCGGCCAAGGGCGCGCAGGCGCGCGGCAAAGCCGCTGACCGAGGCCAGGTCCGCCAGGTCGAGCTTTTCAAAGCGGATCAGCGCCCGGGGCGCAAGGGAGCGAATGCGGGCGGCGGTCTCGCGCCCGCGGGACTCATTGCGGCCGGCGAGGATGACATCGGCGCAATCCTGTGCCAGACCCAGGGCCGTTTCATAGCCCAGGCCGCTGGTTGCTCCGGTTACGACGACTTGTCTGCCTAGATGGGGAGGGATGGCGCCTCCAGTTGATCCCCGGAGTGACATCTGTTGCTGAATATTGATGAACTTGCCCTCATTCGATCTTCTGTCTCTATGTGTTGCCTGGCTATGCAATCGATAAAGAAACAAAGAAATTATTGGCCCGTCAGGCCGCTCCACAACATTTGGAAGCCCAGTTCGCTGCAGATGGCTGCTGACTGCGGATGGGCGTTGATGAACTCGACGGTGATTTCGGCCTGCGCCCTGACCATCAGGACCAGGTACTCAGGCGGCAGTGGGTTCAGTTCACTGCCGGCCGATGCTTCGACGGTGGCCTTCATCAGCTCAGCCAGCGCAAAGTTCGCCGGCTCGTTCTCGCGAAACAGCTTTCCAGAGGCGCGCAGCTGGGCCAGAACCTTGAGCTGCTCGGGCTGCTCCGCGCCCAGCTCCAGATAGCGGTCCCAAATGTAGCGCAAACGGGTGCGGGGATCGGCGCCGTGGGGGTAGTCGGTCAGCCGCTGACTGAATTTCCGGCGCAGGGTGACGTAGAGCTCGTTGAACAGGTCGTCCTTGGTTTTGAAGTAGGTGAACAGCGACCCTTCGGCAATGCCGGCAGCCTTGGAGATGGCAGAGGTTGGCGCTCCTGCAATGCCGCGTTCGGCACAGATGCGCAGCGCCGCATCAAGGATCGCCTTCTGCTTGTCACCGCTTCTGGGGCGAGCCACATTGCCTCCAAGGATTGTTGCCTTTACTGAGTGCCTGCTCACTCATATTAATCTCTTTTGGCTGTATCTCACAAGACTTTTGATCACATCCTTGCAGTTCAATCAACCTGTGGCGACCACGGCTCACACCTGCATGGGCAGGTCGGCTACGCCGGCCGTCCCGAAGACGCGGCGGTAGCGGTCGATCTCCGCAGCCGGGCCCATGGCTTTGAGGTAGTTGTCGGAGAGTTTGACGGCCGAGCGGCCATCGACTTCAGTGAGTTTACAAACCAGGCTGACGGGGTTAAAGCCATCGCCGCCACGTGGGTCGCAGTTGCGGAAGTCATTGGTCAGGAAGGTTCCCCACCCGGCACTGAAGCGGATGCGGCGATCGGCGGCCCATTTGCGCTCATCGGCAAAGTCGACCGCGCGCTGAAAATCCGCCGGTGTGGCTCCGTTGAGCAATCGGCCTCCGAAGTAGGCGTGCAGGCCGAGTATCTGCTCGACATCGAGCGCATCGGAGGCGATCAGCCGCTTCTGGCGCGGATCGCGCCCTCGAGCCTGAAGCCAGGCGATGTACTCGTCACCCGCGGCGTAGGGGTCTTTGCTGTCGATGCGCTGGCCAGTCCAATCGGCGACGAAGTCGGGCGCGTTCTGAAGGAACTGCGTGGTGCCGAAGGTGTCGGGCAGCATGATGAGCAGTTCGCCCTGGTAGCTCTGCTGCCACAGCTCGAGGATGCGGTACTGCGCGCTTTCCAGGTCTTGATCGGAGTTGGCGAGCGCGGCCAGGGCCATGGGGAGCTCGTGGGCGTTGGTGCCAATGGCTTCAAGGTCGTGCTTGTAGGCGAGAAAGGTGTTGGAGCTGCCGGCGAAGTTGGAACCGAGCACGTCGCTCATGGCTTTGACGACGTACTCCTGCCACAAGAAGCTGTGCCGGCGGCGGGTGCCGAAGTCGCTGACGCTGAGCCGCGGGACGCCGCGCAGGCGCTCCATTTTTTCCCACAGCCGGGTCTTGGCGCGGGCATAAAGAATATCGAGCTCAAACTCGGTGAGCAGCTTGAGGCTGGCGCGAGTCTTGAGCTCGTCGATGATGGAGAGAGCATAAATCTCCCACAGTGTGGTCTCGGTCCACGGTCCGTGAAAGCGCAGGGAGAGCTGACCGTCTTCGACGGACACCTCAAAGTCGGAGAGGCGGAAGTCGCGCACCAGCCACTCGAGAAATGCGGGCTCGAAGATGCCGCGGCGGCCATAGAAGGTATTGCCGGCGAGCCAGATCAGCTCAGACTTGCGAAAGCGGAGGCGGCGCGTCTCCTCCAGTTGCTCACGCAGTTCGTCGACGCTGATGATGTCGCCCAGGCGCACCGATGTGGTGCGATTGAGGAGCGTGAACGAGGTCTGCGTGTTGGGGAAGTTCTTCCAGATGAACTGCAGCATGAGCAGTTTGTAAAAATCCGTGTCCAGCAAGGACCGGGCGATCGGATCGAGCTCCCAGTTGTGGTCATGCGCGCGCCTGGCGATGTTGACAATCACGATGCATTTACTTTAATTGACGGCGCTGGTCGTAGCCGACCCCAGCAGCTGGTGATGCTGCATGTGGCTAGGGTAGTGAGTCTGGAGTTCATCGAAGAACAACCGCAGATTCTTCGACTCACCACCCCCGAACTGAAAGACGTTCGGGGCCCCGTTCCCCACCCCTGCGACAAAGACCTGTCGCCGGGGACCCTGGTTCGCTCAAAATGACAGCCACCTTTCGGCTGCGTATTTCAGACTCAGGAGACTACTCATGGTGGAAGTAGAAGAGGTTGCCGTCCAGGTCCTCGACGGTGAATTGCCGTAATCCCCATGGCTTTTTCTCCAGAGGGTCTACGATGTGTGCGCCGGAGGCCTGCAATTCCCGATACGAAGCATCGATATCTTCGGCAAATATCCAGTGAATTCCGGGTTCGAACGGCGGGGTCCGCTGGCGAAAGAATAGGACCGCTTTGCCGCGCGATACGGAGCCAATTCCCGTGCCGGGGTAGAGCCAGCCGATTTCAAAGCCGAGTGCGTCTCTGTAATGCTGTTGCGCGCGTTCGACGTCCAAGACCGGCAACTCCGGTACGGGCGAGCCGAGTGAGGTCAATTTCGGTCTCGTATCCATCAATCTTCTCCGTTATGCAATGAAACGAACGGCAGCTTGAACTGCGACGTTCCCCAAGCTGCGCTTCACGGCTCAATCGCTGCCTCAATTTCTGTACGCACGGAGTCGGGCAGCGGGGGCATGGCGCCGGATTGCGAGGCGATCCAGCCGCCCCAGCGATTCCCTGCCTCGTTGAGCACGGCCAGGCCTGCGCCGCGGAGCAGGTAGTGGGTGAGCGCGGCGGTAAAGGCGTCGCCGGCGCCGATGGTGTCAGTGACCTGTACGGGATGGCCGGGGTGTCGATGCCACTCGGTGCGCGTGACCAGCAGGCTGCCGTGCGCGCCGCAGGTCACGGCGACCAATGCGAGGGTGGGAAATTCGTTGAGCAGGCGCTCCGCGCCAGCGCGCAGCAACTCGGTAGCCACATTTCCGTCCGCGGTTGCTTCGCCGCCGGGCAGGCCGAGCAGGGCGAGAACCTGCGGCACCTCGGCATCGTTCATCTTCATCACCGTGGCCAGCTCCAACGACTCCTGGATGACTTCGCTTGAATAAAACGGAGCGCGCAGGTTGACGTCGAAGATACGAATGGAGCGGGATGACGCCTGGGCGGCCAGGGTCTGGATGGTCTGGCGCGACTCCAGGCTGCGCTGGGCGAGCGAGCCGAAACACATCGCATCCGCGCGCTCGGCGAGCCGGACCCATTCATCGGAGAGTTCGAGGAAGTCCCAGGCTGCCGGATGGTGGATGGTGTAACGGGGCTGCCCATTGTCGAAGTGGACGGTGACCTTGCCGGTCTGGTGGACTGGATCGGTCTCAACAAAGCTGGCATCGACGGGGAGCGGGTCAAGCTGCGCGATGGCCTGGCGGCCGAGGTCGTCGCGGCCAATGCGGCTAAGCAGGACGGCATGATTGCCAAGGCGGCCTGCCATCACCGTAAAGTTGGCCGGCGCGCCGCCCAACCGCGCCCCTTCGGGCAGCACATCCCAGAGCAACTCACCCAGTCCCAGGATCAGATGCGGCTCTTTCAATGTCATAGATCACCTAGCTGCATTCTTTCGGCACCGCTTCCCTGCCCCGCTACCCGAACAAGCAGGTTGCTCTCTGCGGCCCGCATTGGTCAAATTATTTTTCCATGATCGGCAACTGGGTGCTGTTTGCATGCGGCCGACTCTGCTTGGAATCATCGAATAAGGCGCCAGATGGAGCAATCTTCCCAGTTGGACGACGCGTACTCACCCTCCGGCTGATTCGCCATGATCTTGTGATCTGCAATTGCGTCGGCTTTTGAGCGAGGCACTTTGCCGAGCAATAGCCGCGACCAGCCCGGCGCGGCTTCCAGTTCGGTTTCCTGCTCGTTGTTCACGTAGAGAAGGTCAAGGGCGGTGCCCCCGGGAGACGGAGGTAAGCGCCAGGACTTCAACAGGCGGCGCAGGACAGCTGCGCCAAATGGGTTGAAGAGGAACACGAGCGTCGGAGCGGGCGGCAAGGCGAAGTCGACGGCATCGCAGTGGACGATGCGGGTGGGCGAGTGCGCTCGGCCGGCCGCGCGCCAGAGACTTACGTTCCTGCGCGCGATGCGGGCCAGGGTGGGGTGGAGTTCCACGCCGATGGCGGACCGGAAGCCGAGCATGGAGGCCAGCAGCACGGCGCGGCCCATGCCTGCGCCGAGGTCGACAAAGGTGGTCGCAGCCAGTGGCGCCGCTGGGCGGGTTCGCTGCCAGCGCTTGACGAGCGCGTGAAAGACGGAGGGCGCAACGCCGTAGTAGGCGGTCGCATGGCGGTCGTGGCGATGGCCGCTCTTGAGGTGCCGGCCGGCGATCAGGCCGCTGGTGCGGACCCCGAATTCCTCGTCGAAGGGATGGACAGTGAATCCGTCCCGAACCGAGAGTCCGGGTAGCCGGCTCCGCGCCCCCTTTGCCGATCTGCCGTCTATCTTTTCGAGGCTCACCGATTGAACCTTAGCATACGCGTCAGCACATGCATTGAGACGATTGTGCCCGGCACTCAGGAGGGTGGATGATTCATTTGCCGGGCGGTTATGCTGGTGGCGATCTTGAATTATGCAAGGAACTTTTGACTCACCACACGAGATGATTCTTGTTGCGCGGCGCTGGAAACCGGCCGACGAGCGCACCAGCCCGGAAACCTGTCGCGATGACCATTTGGAGCTGGCGCAGTTGCCACGGCAATGCCCAAGCGAATAAGTTGGTCGTATGCAAAACGCTGTATACATGCGGCTCTTTCTTGCCCTCTGTGCCCTTTGCTTTGCCATGCCTGAAATCGCAGCAGCGCAACAAACGACTGCCGCACCAATTCCGGATGTAACCATCGCCCCGCCGTCGAGCGCGACCGTGACCGCGGAAACGATTGATCCGGCAAGCGAACCGGCACTGCCGGCGGAAGAGAAGTTGCAGCTCATCCGCCGCCACATCAAGTATGTGTTCGTGCTGTTCCAGGAAAATCGCTCGTTCGACTTCTACTTCGCAAGCTATCCCGGCGCAGATGGGCTCTACGCGGGGCCCGAGGGTCCGCGCACGCCGAAGCAGGTTGCGGGATTTACGCAGCCGCTGGTGGATACGGACGGAACTGTGGGAACGATCTCGCCGTTTCGCATTCCTGCAACGGTGGTGGCCAACTCGGGCAAGACGGTGCCGCTTTATCCTGCCGACATTGCGTCGGTGAACCACGGGCACGTGGCGATTGCGCACAAGATTGCGCTGGACGCGAACGGCGTGGCGCAGAACACCGAATACGCGCTGACTGAAGAGGGCGTGACGTTGAAGGACGGCAAGCCTTCGAAGGCGCCGACGCTCGAGCGCAAGCAGTTTGGCGAGCTGGTGATGGCGCATGTGGACTGCGACACGGCGCCGTTCTTGTGGCGCTATGCGGACCGCTTCACGCTGTTCGATCACTTCATGGATACGATCGTTGGGCCGTCTACGCCGAACGCGATTGCGATGATCTCCGGCCAGGGCGGCGAGACGCAGTGGATGCTGCATCCGGATGCCGCTGCGACCGGTGGAACAGGCAAGGGCGCGACGGTGCCGATGATCACGGACCCGGCTCCCTACTGGGGTTCGCCGCTCGATACGGCAGACAAGCTGAAGCAGCCGCAGGCGACGCACCCGTTCGGCGGCGTGTCGAAAAACCTCACCTTTGCCAGCCTACCGCTCTCGTTCATGGGCAGCACCATCAAGCAGACCACGGCCGCCGATTACGATCCAGCGTTTGACTTGCCGGATGTCGAGCAAGACATCGACAAGATTGCCGGCCACGGCGTGAAGGCAACCAACTGGGGATGGTTTCAGCAAGGCTACGACCACGAGAGCAACGATGCGGCCGGCAAGGCATCGCACGAGGGCTACGTGGCTCACCACAATGCGCCGCAGTACTTCGGCTATGTGGCGAATAATCCGCTGGCGAGTGCGCACCTGCACGGGCTGAGCGAGTTTTTTGATTCGGTAGCGCACAAAAAGCTGCCGGCCTCGGGCGTGTTTTATGTGCGCGGCGGCTACGGCAACATTGAAGGCTGGAAGCCGCAGGACCCGAACCCCAAGCTGGCTGCGGTGTTCAACGGCAACGACGATCATCCTGGCTACTCCGACACGCAGATCAGCGAAGGACTGCTGGCGGAGGAGATCAACGCCATTGCGGCCAGTCCGTATTGGGCCGAGAGCGCCATCATTATTACCTACGACGAGTCGGATGGGTTGTACGACCACGCCAAGCCGCGCATCCGCTCGTACGATGCGGCCGGCGTACCGCTGGAGCAGGGGCCGCGGATTCCGGCGCTGCTCATCTCGCCGTACGCTGTGGCCCATGCGGTCTCGCATGTGCCCTCCGAACACAGCTCGATCATCAAGTTTGTGGATGAGCTGTTCGGACTTGTGCCGCTGGCAGATCTTCCCGACGAAGAACGCGCGCGGCAGATTGGCGCGGAGAAGTTTCATCAGCCCAACCTGGGACCGGCGGACGACAAGGTGGATGGGGTGGGCGACATGACGTCGGCCTTCGACACATTGCGGCTTGAAGGCAAGCGCGCGCCGCTGAGCGGCGCCTACGCGACGATTCCGGCAGAAGAGGTCCGCTCGTTTCCGCATGAGGACGGCATCGGCTGCCACCGGCTGGAGATTACGCCGACCGACAGCAAGCTGCCCAACCCGGTGCCGCTGGACTTTAACCCGCGCCCGGATACGACGCCGGGCGTGCCGACGTCGGGCACCTGGACTCCGTAGTGAGCAGACAAAGTTGGACGACCGCGTTATCTGCCGGAGTGCTCGTCCTATGCGGTGCTGCGCACGCGGCCGATGGCGCGTCCACGCTGTCGCGGGTGCGTGGGGCGGGCGTGGTGCGCTGCGGCATCGACGTGGAGCTGGCGGAGTACTCGACGGCGGATGACCATGGCAATCGCGCGGCCTTCGATGCGGACCTTTGCCGCGCGGTCGCGGTTGCGGTGCTGGGCGCGAACGCGAAGATTGCGTCGGTGAATTTTCCTGACGATGCGGCGGCCATGGCGGCGCTTGCGGCGGGCGAAGTGGACCTGATCCCGACACTGACGGACGACTTCAGCCACGCGGTGGGAACACACATTGCATTCACGCGGCCGGTACTGTGGGATGGGGTTGGCTTTCTGGTTCCCGCAGCAAGTGTCGTCACTCGGGCGCGGCAGTTGAGCGGGCGCAAGATTTGTTTTCTGGCAGAGACGACGGTGGAAGAGAGCGTGCGCGCGTGGTTTGCGAGCGAGCGGCTGAGCTTTGTGCCGTTTCCCTTTCAAGAGGAAGGCGAGATGCAGGCGGCCTTTGCGACCGGCAACTGCGGTGCGCTGGCCGGCGACCGCACGCGGCTGGCCCAGACGCGCGCGGCCATGGCGGCGCATAACAAGCCGACGCGGTTGCTGCCTGAGACAATCTCAAAAGACCCGCTGGCCGCGGCGGTGCGCGAGGGCGATGCGCAATGGGCGGCACTGGTGAGCTGGGTGATGGAGGCGCTGGTCGAAGCAGAAGAGAGCGGCGTGACGCAGGCGAATGCGCATGCGCTCAGTGCGGGCGCGGCCAAAGATACGGACCCACTACAGCGTTTTCTGCTGGGCGGATCGCACCAGATCGGGAGCGGGTTGGGGCTCGATGACGGCTGGGTTGCGCGGGTGGTGGAAGCTGTCGGCAACTACGGCGACATATACGAGCGCGACCTGGGCAGCGGGTCGGCGATGAAGCTGCCTCGCGGCGAGAATCTGCTGGGGCGCGATGGCGGACGGATGGTCGCGTTGCCGGCGAAGTGAGAAGCTGCCCGAGCTTCAGATGCTTGATTGAGTACATTGGAACCGTGCTTTCCCAGGTCTCAGAATCGAGACCTGGGGCACCCGCAGTTGGTACGAGCAGTCAGAGCCCTGACGAGTCAGCGGCGGGGGCGCTGTGAGGGGCGTCGTTGGCTATGGAGTGGTGATCGCCTTGACCAGCAGCGAGACTGCCGGCGCTACCTTGTCCAGCAGCACGGCATGCGGTTTTGCGGCGGCCTTGAGCAGTTCGAGATTCTTGTCCCGCGCTTCGGCACTCATGCCGTGGTGATTTTTGAGATCGTCGAGGGCTTCAAGGCCGATGGCGGCCACCTGGGACAGGGAGCGAGACAGAGGAATCAACTCCGCGGTCAGTTCCGAGGCGGCAAGTTGCGGCGCGAGCTTTTCATCGTTGTCGCGCCAGCGCTCCAGGCATTCGTGGGCCTTTTTCTGCTGCTCGGGTGAGGCTTTGCCTGCTGCGATCAGTTTTACCAGTTCCATGAACTCGCGCGCCGGTTGGCTCTCCGGCGGTACAGCGTCCACCAGTCGGTTGAGCGGACTCTGCGTACTGTAGGAGCGCAGCCCCTCACGCGCGTAGCCCTGCGGCGGTTGCACGGCGGTGGCCAGCACTTCGAGCGCCTCAGGGTCGAGCTTGCCCGTCATGCGTTGCAGCATGGGCAGCGTGAAGGAGACGTGTTGCAAGCCGTAGAACTCCAGTTTTTGCGAGACGGCAGCCATGCGGCGATACATGGAATCCACATCGCGGACGTCCTGGGGCGACCAGAGGCGCTCGGCGATCGCCGCAGTGTGCGGCCAGATGCGGCTGTCGATGTTCTCCGGCGTTACGAACTCGCTCCACATGGTTGCTTCGCCGCCCAGCACGCGGGCTTTCTCGTCGGCGGTGAGATTGGCGCCGTCGCCGCCCAGCGGATCGATGAGGTAATACTCCGATGTGGGTTGATTGAGGTCGATGTAATAGCCATGGGAGAGTAGCACGCGGTTGCCCTGGCGCGCGGCCTGGGCAAGGCCCTTGGGTCCGCGCCAGGATTGGATGACCACATCGCGCGGCGTGTCCGGCTGCAAGACTTCGTCCCAGCCCATCATGATCTTGTGGTGGGCAGCGACCAGCTTTTGAATGCGCCCGGTGAAGTAGGATTGCAGGGCCGCGTTGTCCTTCAGGTTGTGGGCCTTCATGAAGGCCTGGATGCGCGCGTTCGCGTCCCACTCCTTGCCGTCGCACTCGTCGCCGCCGATGTGGAAGTAGGCGTCGGGAAACAGGGCGGTCATCTCGGTGAAGAAGCGGTCAAGGAATTCGTAGGTGGTTTCGCGCGTGGGGTCCATGGCCGCGTCGAGCACGCCCCACTTGGTGGGCAGCGTGTAGGGGCCGGGGCCACTGCCGAGCTGCGGATAGCCGACCAGCCAGGAAGACGTATGGCAGGGCATGTCGAACTCTGGCACGACGCGGATGCCGCGCTCGCGGGCGTAATCGATCACCTCGCGCACCTGCGCCTGGGTGTAGTAGCTGCCGCCGGAGCCTTTCTCCTGCAACAGCGGCGCCTGCTTGCTCTCCACGCGGAAGCCTTGATCGTCAGAGACGTGCCAGTGCATCACGTTGAGCTTGGTCGCTTCCATGCCGTCGATGTTGCGCTCAATGACTGCCACCGGCATGAAGTGGCGGCCGACGTCGATCATGAGACCGCGCCAGGGAAAGCGGGGCTGGTCGTCGATGGTGACTGCCGGCGCGACAAAGCCCTGCGGGGTGGTGTGGACCAGCTGCAAAAACGTCTGCAGGCCGTGCAGGATGCCCAGCGAGTTGGGTGCGCTGAGTTCGACCTTGGTTGCGGAGACGATGAGGTGGTAGGACTCGTCCTCCCGGAGCTGCTCAACGGCCTCGCTGGGGCCGGCGGTGTGGATGGTCAAGCTGGCGCTGCCGGCAGCGGGCGCAACGGCCATGGGGATGCCGGTCTGTCGGCTGAGCGAGGCGAGGAAGCGGCGGCTGCCTTCAAGGACGCGGGGATCGGGGTAGTCCTCGATAGCGACGGTGAAATTGTTGTCGATCAGGAACTGGCCTTCGCCCGGGGTGAGGTGGGCGGGCATGGGCATCAGGGCCGGAGCGGCGGGCTCCTGCGCGGGGAGATTAACAGCTGGGAGCAGGGCGACGCAGGCAAGAGAAAGAAACAGGGCGGGGCGCAATGGGAAGCCGGGCATGGAGCAGTGTCTCCTGTGATTTTGAGCAGCGAATGGGTTTGGGCGGCTTACGTTCTTTGGGCAATAAGGGCGCGCAACGGCGGCGTCCTGGGCCAGCAGAGCCCTTGCCCGCAATCATACAACCCCATACGCACCACTTTGGCGATCAAAAATGGCTGGACTGCTCAAACCGGCCCATTTCCGTTCGCGCCCGGCAGTCGTCCGCGTGAATCCGGCCAAGGACGGGGTGAATCACGCGCAGGCCATGGCGAGTCGGTTACCCTCTATGCCATCCCGTCTCAAATGCCACGGTGACAGGCTGGCGCGATTCGCGCTACCCTGAAGTGTATTCATCCGCCAGCGCGGCCGAAGGAGCCTTCGACACCCCCTATGCCTATTCAAACGACGTCCAAAATCTGGCACAACGGGAACCTGATTCCCTGGGAAGACGCCAATATCCATGTGATGAGCCACGTGATCCACTACGGATCGAGCGTGTTTGAGGGGGTTCGCTGCTACGGGCAGCCCCACGGATCGGCTGTGTTCCGGCTTCCCGAACACATGCAGCGGCTGCTCGACTCGGC
>Ga0302320_10015076_pt1 | contig 15918 bp, 12 predicted proteins | sample Bog_T0_3_FD_202130 | JGI IMG/M metagenome (GOLD analysis project Ga0302320, IMG submission 202130) | Peat permafrost microbial communities from Stordalen Mire near Abisko, Sweden - Bog_T0_3 | ecosystem: Environmental > Terrestrial > Soil > Wetlands > Peat | place: Sweden: Abisko, Stordalen Mire... | reverse complement strand
GTGACGTTGCCTTGCGTGAACTGCTGCGCGTTGGTTGCGAGTTCGACGCCCTCACCCGTGACGGACTGGTTGAGATTGGCGGCGCCGGTTGAATACAGGTCCGCGAACTCGGCGCGCGAAGACTTGAAGCCGATCGTATCGGCGTTGGCGATATTGTTCGCCGTCACCGAAAGATCCGTACTTGCCGCGGTCAAGCCCGACAATGCGATGCTGAAACTAGACATATCGATACTCCTGCACTGAAAGAAAGTCCCATTGCCCTGAAAGCGTTCGGCGCTGCGTGTCGCGGCGCGTCCGATGCGCTCCGAGGCGCATCAATTCGAGATCTCCTCGACGCTCGAGAACGGCACCGGACCCTGTCCGGCGACGTTCACGATCATGCCGGTACTGCCGGCACCCATGGTCACGCTCTGTATCAGCCCGTTGACGTAAGTCGGTATGGTCGTCTTCGCGTCGACGCCCGCGACCTGGGCGCTCAAGGTGTATGTGCCGGTCGGTGCGGCCGACTTGTCGGAGAGCGTCCCGTCCCAGCTGAAATTCGTGATTCCCGCCGGCTGCGCGCCGAGGTCGATCTGCCGGACGAGTTGTCCGCCCGAATTCTTGATGTCGAGCAAGACGTCCGACGAGGTCTGCGGGACCGCAATGGCACCCGTGACCGTCGCGCCGGCGCTCGAGAGCGTCGTCGTCGAACTCGGTACCAGTGCCTGGTGTCCGAGCAGCGAGGAAGCCTGCATCGCCTGACTCGAGATCATCGAACTCGACAGCGACGAGAAGTTGCTGTTCAGCGAACTGATGCCCTGCACTTCGCTCAGCTGTGCGAGCTGCGTCAGGAAGGTGTTGCTGTCGACCGGACTCGTCGGATCCTGGTTCTTGAGCTGCGCGAGCATGAGCGTGAGAAAATCGGTGTTGCCGAGGCTCACCCCGCCGGAGGCGCTGACGCTGCCGCCGGTACCTACCGCGGCGTTGCTGGTGCTCGCGGCCGCGCTCGGCGGAGTCGTGGTGGCCGCGCCGGACGCGGCGGAGGCGTGGATCGTTGGATGCAGGGCGTTGATCATGGAGATTTCCTCGAGGACTCTAGTGGCCCATCGCAATGGTTTTCAGAAGCAAGTCGCGTGCCGTGTTGATCGCCTCGATGCTGGTCGCGAAGGATCGATTGGCGGAGATCATGTTGGTCATCTCCTCGATCGAATTGACGTTCGACATGAATACGTAGCCGTCCTTGTTCGCGAGCGGATTGCTCGGGTCATAGCGCCGGGCGGCCGGTGCTTTGCTCTCGACGACCCCGAGAACCCGGACGCCCGCGACGCTTCCCTGGCCGTCGGTGCCGTCCGCCGCGCTGTCGAGCAGCGTCTTGAACACCGGATGGCGCGCGCGATAGACCTTGGTCTCGTCGCCGTCGACGCTCTCGGCATTCGCAAGGTTGCTCGCCGTCGTGTTGAGCCGGATCGTCTGAGCATTCAGCGCGCTGCCGGAGATATCGAATACGTTGAAGAGGGACATGCTGTGGCTCCTATTGCCCGGACAGGACGAAGTTCATTTCGGCGATGCGGCTGTTGATGAACATCAGGCTCGCCTGGTAGCGCACGTTGGCTGCCGAGAACGCGGCCTGCTCAACCGGCATTTCGACGGTGTTGCCGTCGAGTGAGGCCTGGAACGGGTTGCGGTACTTCAAGTCACCCGATGTGAAGCCCGCATCGAGGGGCACCTGGCCGGCCGAAGATGTTTTCGCCTGCAGGAAGGATTGGGTGTCCGCGTTCGCCAGCACCTCGGTGAAGTCGACGTCGCGGGCTTTGAAGCCCGGCGTGTCTGCATTCGCAATGTTGCTCGCAATCACGCTGATGCGCTGGCCACCCAGCAGCAGTGCGCGTTCATGAATACCGAAGATGTTGTCGAACATGGTGTTTAAATCTCCTCGGGGGAGACCAAAGCAAGACCTGTGCCAATCGCGACAATCGGCGTAACGCCGCGCCGAACGAGCGAATTCGCGCGGGATTGCCCGGGGTCGGCGCGGCAGCCGAGGACGTCGAGGGCGGCAGGGGAACGCAGCCGCGGCCGCGGCCGGCGGCAATGCGGCAAGGATTTGCCGCATGTGGCGGATCAGGCGCCCAGGCGGTGGCAGATGCTTGGCACGCGACTTGCTCCACTCGATGTCATGCCGCGTATAGCGCCAAGAAATCGTCACCCGCCGATCGCCCGAGCCGTGGTGATCGCCGGTCGCGTCCTCGGTCTCGCGATCGGCGCACTCGCCGCCATCGCCAGCGCCGGCGCCGCATCGACCTCGCTCCCGGCCTCTCCCGTCGCGACCTCATCCCCTATAGAAGATGTGCGCCCGCTGTTGCCCGCGTCTCAGGAGATGTTGCCGGCGCCTCAGGCCAAGGCCGTCGCGGCGGTGAGCGACTGGCAGGATATGACGGCTCTCGAGGCGTTGGTCCGGGCGTCGGCTGAGCGCGAGTTGCCGGCGCCGCGGCAAAACGAGCGCCTCACGGTTGGGCCGATCCCAACCGGGCTCAAGCTGCGGCGTTGCGGCGGACCGATCGACACGCGGGCCGCGCCGGGCCTGAAGACGCCGGGCCGGGTGTTGATCGAATTGCACTGCGCGAGCCCCAGCGCCTGGCATCTTTACGTGCCCGTCCGCGTGGTCGGCACGACGCGTGCGGTGCGCGCGGCGCATGCGCTGATCGCCGGGACCGTCTTGACCGCCGCGGACTTGAGCGTCGAGCAGCACGACGTCTCGGAACTGCCGACGGGCTACCTCGAGGATCCTGCGATCGCGATCGGTATGACGGCGAGCCGCGGGATCGCGGGGGGGACGCTGCTCACGAATCAGCACCTGCTGGGCGCGAAGGCCATCCAGCGCGGACAATCCGTGACCCTGGTCGCGAGCGCCAACGGCATCAGCGTGCGCATGCCCGGCCGGGCGCTTGGAGACGGCTTCGTGAACCAGCGCGTCAAGGTTGAAAATATTTCATCCGGAAAAATAGTGGAAGGGATAGCCCGTTCCGAGCAAGTCGTCGAAATTGTTTTGCAATAGCCCTTAAGTGAACCACGTCACAGTCGATAAGGGGGATTCAGCGGGCGGAATTGAACGGCCTCGTTAAAGTTCATTTCGGCCCTGACGATAACCCCGTATGGGCAGATCGTATGCCCCAGGAGACATTCAAGTGACGACCAAAATCAGTGGCTACAAAGCACCCGACCTGCTGGCGCCCCTCGCGGGTAGCAGCGGCAGCGGCGCGGCAGCCGAAAAAGCATCGGCGGCCAATGCTGCGGCAACGCAGGTTACTGCGTCCGCCGCGGATCAAGTGACGTTCACGGGTTCCGCTCAGACCTTGCAGAAGCTCGGCGCGGCGCTGGCGAAAGCCCCCGTCGTGAATTCGGCCAAGGTCGCGTCGGTCAAACAGTCCGTCAACAACGGCACCTACACGATCAATACCGGAAGCGTCGCGGACAAATTGTTGCAGTTCGACGGCGAGTTGAAGTAGGCCCATGGATAGCCACGCCGATCGCCGCCTAGAGTCCGTATTGGATCGAGAGATCGAAGTCGCCCGGCAATTGGCGGCGACCCTCGGCGCGGAACGTGCGGCATTGACCGGCTCATCGCCGCTCTCCGTCAGCGAGCATGCCGCCGAAAAAGTCAGCTTGTTCGGCAGCTTCGAGGAACTGGAGCGTGAACGCCACAGCCTGTGGGGACCCTCCCCTGAGGCAGCGGGGGCGCCCGTTGCGGCGCGCTGGCAGGCGCTCATGGAACTCATGGCGCAGTGCCGCAAGGACAATGAAGTCAACGGCTATATCATCAATGTGCGCCGCGTCCAGGTGAGCCAACTCATCGACGTGGTGCGCGGCGGAGCGCAGTTCACGTATAGCGCCGCCGGCAAGACCGGGCCGCGGGTCCAGCGCGCCCTGGCGCGAGCCTGACATGCTGGTATTGAGCCGCCGCGCCGACGAGTCCATCCTGATCCAACCGGCGGAAGGGACCGACGTATCGATGACCCTCGAACAGTTGTTCGCGAAGGGTCCCATCCTGATCACGCTGCTCGGCGGTACCGGGCGCCGCGTCAAAGTCGGCATCGACGCGCCCGAGCAACTTTCGATCCGTCGCAAAGACATCGCCTGAAGGATCCCGCGGGATCGGGCCGGCCACCGCGCCGCCCTGGTGCACGGCGCCCGTTTCGACAGAATGCGGGCGCGATACGACCGAATGACCGGCCGATTCGACAATAAAGCGGGCCTCGAAAACGACGCTTCGCTAAATGCCGACCAGTGTGCATAATGGTATCTCGCCCGATTCAATCTACCGAAGGGATCTGATCGATGGAGCGCCGTCTGCACACTCGTCATCGCGCGCGCACGACCGTGTACGTGGTGATGTCTGGTCGAAAGAGTCGGATTTGCAAGGCAAAGAACCTGAGCGCCAATGGCGTCTTCGTCGAGACCGAGAATCTCGGGCTGCGCAAGGGGCAACAAGTTCAACTCGCCTTCGCGATCAACCTGGGCCTCGTCACCAAGATTCACCGTCGCACGGCGATCGTCGCGCACGTCACCCGGGGCGGCACGGGGCTCATGATGGAGCAATTCGCGGGTCGTTGAGGGCGCCCACCTCGCGGCGTCGAATGCCGCGATAAATCAGGCGTAGCGATCGACGCCTGCGATTCGCGTTAAACTCCGCGGCCAATGCCGCCTCCCTTAGACCCGCCCCGCCCGGATGCCATTCGCATTCAGGGCGCACGCCAGAACAATCTCAAAGGACTCGATCTCGATCTGCCACTCGGGGAACTGATCGTCGTGACCGGCGTGAGCGGTTCGGGCAAGTCCTCGCTCGTGTTCGATACCGTGTATGCCGAAGGGCAGCGCCGCTACGTCGAGACTTTTTCCCCCTACGCGCGCCAGTTTCTCGATCGCATGGACAAGCCTGCGGTCGACCGTATCGAGGGCATCCCGCCGGCGATCGCCATCGACCAGAACAATCCGGTCCGCACCTCGCGCTCGACCGTCGGAACGATGACCGAACTCAACGATCATTTGAAACTGCTGTTCGCACGCGCGGCCGTGCTGCATTGCCGCGCCTGCGGAAAGCCCGTTCGGCGCGATTCCGCTGCGAGCATTGCGCGGACCATCGGCGAGCGGTCCGCGGCCGCGGACGACCCTCGCCTGGTGCTGAGTTTTCCCGTCGAGGTGCCCCCCAACTTCAGCGTTGCCGAGATCAAGACCCTGCTCGAGCGCCAAGGCTATACGCGGATCCATGCCGAACGCGGCGCGACGCTCGATGTCGTGCAGGATCGATTTCGCTGGAGCAACGCCGATCCGGCGCGGCGCGCCGAAGCCATCGAAGCGGCGCTGTCGCTGGGCGACGGACGACTCGACGTCCATGCCGAAGGGGAAGGGTCGAATGCACCGTGGCGATTCTCGACGGCCCTGCACTGCGCCGATTGCGACATTGCCTACAAGGACGCGAGTCCGAGCAGCTTCAGCTTCAACTCACCGATCGGCGCCTGCGAGACATGCCGCGGCTTCGGCCGCATCATCGGCGTCGACTACGCGCTCGTGATTCCAGACGCCTCCTCGAGCCTGCGCGCCGGCGCCATCAAGCCCTGGCAAACCGAATCGAACAAGCAGTGCCAGGCGGACCTCGTGCGGCACGCCAAGAAACGCGGCATTCGGCTCGACACGCCGTGGCGCGAGCTCGACGATGCTGAACGCGCCTGGGTCATCGAGGGCGAGGGTGAGTGGCGCAAAGACATCTGGTACGGCGTGCGCCGCTTCTTCGCGTGGCTGGAGACCAAAGCCTACAAGATGCACATCCGCGTCCTGCTGTCGCGCTACCGATCCTATACGGAGTGCGGCGCCTGCGGCGGTTCGCGGCTCAAACCCGATTCGCTGCTCTGGCGCCTGAGGTCGACCGATGGTCCGACCGTGCGCGATCTGAACATCAGGGAGCTCATGCTGCTGCCGATCGATGCGTGTCGCCGGTTCTTCGCTGCGCTCGACCTGCCGCGGCCGCAAGGCGATGCCACGGAGGTGCTGCTGCGCGAAATTCGCACGCGTCTCGGCTATTTGACCGAGGTCGGCTTGGGCTACCTCGCCCTCGATCGTCAATCGCGCACCCTCTCGGGCGGCGAGGTGCAGCGAATCAACCTCACGACGGCGCTCGGGACCTCGCTGGTCAACACCCTGTTCGTGCTCGACGAGCCGTCCATAGGCCTGCACGCACGCGACGTCGACCGCATCGTCGCCATCATGCAAAGACTGCGCGATGCCGGCAACACGCTCGTGGTCGTCGAGCACGATCCGAAAGTGATGCGCGCCGCCGACCGCATACTCGACATCGGCCCCGGGCCCGGCGAGCACGGTGGCGAGATCGTGTTCTACGGGCCGCCCCGCGATTTGGCCGCCGCAGCGCATTCCTTGACGGCGGACTATCTCTACGGCCGCAAGCGCGTCGCGGCGGACCGGACTGCGGTTGCAGCCCCCGACCCGCAGGCGGCGCGAGACCCGCTCACGCCGCGACAGTCGGGCTGGATCTCGCTCGAGGGCGCCCTGGAGCACAATCTCAAAGACGTCGATGTGCGCATTCCGCTCGGCAGGATGGTGTGTGTCACGGGTGTCAGCGGCTCGGGAAAATCGACGCTGGTCCACGACGTGTTGTATGCCGCGCTGCTCCGTGCCAAGGGCCTTGCGACCGAGAATCCGGGCCGGCACCGGCGCCTCGTCGGCAGCGAACTCGTCGAGGCGATCGTCATGGTCGATCAAACCCAAATCGGGCGCACGACGCGGTCGAATCCTGCAAGCTACGTCGGCGCCTTCGATGCCATTCGCACTCTGTTCGCACACACGCCGGAGGCGCGCGCGCGCAAGTACACGGCCGGCACGTTCAGCTTCAACGCCGGCAACGGCCGTTGCCCGACCTGCGGCGGCAACGGTTTCGAGCACGTCGAAATGCAGTTCCTCTCCGACGTGTATCTGCGCTGCGCGGACTGCGATGGCCGCCGCTTCCGCGCCGAAGTGCTCGAGGTGAAGCTCGCAAATGCCGGATTTGCCCCGGCAAGCATCGCCGACGTCCTCGAACTGACGGTCTCCGCGGCACTGCAGTTCTTCGGCGCAGAACCCGAGGTTTGCCGGCGTCTGCAGCCCTTGGCGGACGTGGGGCTCGAATACCTGAGGCTCGGCCAGCCCGTGCCCACCCTCTCGGGCGGCGAGGCGCAAAGGCTCAAGCTCGCCGCACACCTCGCGACCCATGCCGCGGCAACCAATTCCGCGCGCAAACCCAAAGCGTCGGCCGCCGCCGCACCCGGCTCGGGAGGCCCCCCCGGCGCGGCCCCTGAGCAACCGTCGGCGCGCGGCAATTTGTTCCTGTTCGATGAGCCGACGACGGGCCTGCACTTCGACGATATCGCGAAACTGCTGCGCGCGTTTCGGCGTCTGGTCGACGCAGGCCACTCGCTCCTGATCGTCGAACACAATCTGGACGTGATCGCCGCGGCCGACTGGATCATCGACTTGGGACCCGAAGGCGGAGAAGCCGGTGGCCGCGTGGTCTGTGTGGGCACGCCCGCCGACGTGATGCATGTGGCGGCGTCACACACCGGCCGGGCTTTGCGCGGAGCCGCGGACGAGGACCTCGCTCAGGGCTGGCCCGGTGGCCGGGGCGCCGGCACCCGCCAGCCGGCCGGCGTCCGCGAGCCCGATGGCGTGCGCGCCGCATCCAACGCGATCCAGATCCACGGGGCCCGCGAACACAACCTCAAGAATATCGACGTGGACCTGGAAAGAGGCGAGTGCACGGTCATCACGGGCATTTCCGGCAGCGGCAAGAGCAGCCTCGCCTTCGACATTCTGTTCGCGGAGGGCCAGCGGCGCTATCTGGAGTCGCTGAACGCCTATGCGAGGCAGTTCGTTCAACCCGCGTCGCGTCCCGACGTCGACGCGATCATCGGAATTCCGCCTACCGTCGCAATAGAACAGCGCACGAGTCGCGGCGGCCGCAAGAGCACGGTCGCGACGCTGACCGAGATCTATCACTTTCTGCGGCTGCTCTACGTCAAGCTGGGTACGCAGCATTGCCCGAACTGCCATGTCGCGATCGAACCTCAATCCGAAGCGGCGATCGCGGCGCGACTCATGAAGGAATATCGCGGTCAGGTCATCACGCTGCTCGCGCCGCTGGTCATCGCGCGCAAGGGGCTGTACACGGCGCTCGCGAAATGGGCGCGCGGCAAGGGCTTTGCCCAGCTGCGGGTCGACGGCGCGCTGCGCCCCACGGCGAAATGGCCGCGCCTCGACCGATTCATGCTGCATGACATCGAACTGCCGGTCGCGACTTTGGAAGTGCGTGCCGCCACGGAAGCCGACCTGCGGGCGGCACTCGGCTCGGCGCTCGAGCACGGTCGCGGCGTCGCGCACGTCCTGGAATCGGGAACGGGCGCCCACCGCACTGCGCCACGGGTATTCTCGACGAAGCGCGCCTGCCCAAGCTGCGGCACCGGCTTCCCGGAGCTCGACCCGCGGCTGTTCTCGTTCAACTCCAAACACGGTTGGTGCCCGGAGTGCTTCGGCACCGGCGCGCTACTCGCGGATTTCGATGCGGAACAAACCGGCGAGGAGGCGCTCTGGCGCGATACCGCCGAGTCGGGCGCGACGGCCTGCGAGGCCTGCGGCGGCGAGCGCCTCAATGCGGTCGCACGGCACGTGACGTTCCGCGAGCGCAACATCGCCGCCATGACCCATCTCGCGGTCGGCGAATTCGCTGCGGCACTCGGCAAGCTCAAGCTCGCCGGTCGCGAGCGGGAAATCGCGCAGGATCTGCTCGCGGAACTGAAGTCGCGGACGGCCTTCCTGTGTGACGTGGGCCTCGGCTATCTGGAGCTCGATCGCGCGGCGCCGACGCTCTCCGGCGGCGAGGCTCAGCGCATCCGGCTCGCCGCCCAGCTCGGTTCGAATCTGCGCGGCGTTTGTTACGTGCTCGATGAACCGACCATCGGGCTGCACCCGCGCGACAACCTCGCGTTGCTCGACACGCTCGAGCGCTTGCGCGCGAAGGGCAACACGCTCGTGATCGTCGAACACGACGAGGAGACGATCCGGCGCGCCGACCATGTCATCGATCTCGGGCCCGGCGCGGGCAAACTCGGCGGCTTCGTCGTCGCCCAGGGGACCGCGCGGGAACTCGAACGCATGCAAGAGTCGCCGACCGGGCGCAGTCTGGCGGCACCCTTGCAGCACTCGCGGGCGCGACGCCGCAAGGTCGACGCCGCGACACCCGCGATCGAGATCGTCGGTGCCTCTTTGCACAATCTGCGGTCCGTCGACGCGCGTATTCCGCTCGGCCGATTGACGGTCGTGACGGGGGTCTCGGGGTCGGGCAAGTCCTCGCTCGCCCGGGACGTCCTGCTCGATAATCTGCAGCGGCTGGTCGCGGGACGCGGACGCAAGGCCGCGGCGGCACTCGAGGGATGCACGCAAATTCACGACTGGCAGCGCGTCACGCGCGTGCTCGAAGTCGATCAGACGCCGATCGGCAAGACGCCGCGCTCCTGCCCGGCAACTTACGTCGGATTCTGGGATGCGATCCGCAAACTGTACGCCGAATCGACCGAGGCGCGCATGCGCGGGTTCACCGCAAGCCGTTTCTCGTTCAATTCGGCCGGCGGTCGCTGCGAGGCCTGCGAAGGACAGGGCATGCAGCGCATCGAGATGAACTTTCTGCCCGACGTGCAGATTCCCTGCGACGTCTGCTCCGGACGGCGCTTCGACGCCGAGACCCTGAGCGTGCTCCACAAGAACAAGAGCATCGGCGACGTGCTTGCGATGAGCGTCGACGATGCGGTCGAGTTCTTCGCCGCGCACCGCAGCGTGCAGCACGCGCTCCTGCTGCTCGCCGACGTGGGACTTGGGTATCTCAATCTCGGTCAGGCGAGCCCGAGCTTGTCGGGCGGGGAAAGCCAGCGCATCAAGCTGGTCGCGGAACTCGCCAAGGTGCGCACGGACGCGCCGGGGCAGGATGCCGCGCGGCGCGAGGGCGCGCACACGCTCTATGTGCTCGATGAACCCACCGTCGGCCTGCACATGGCCGACGTCGAGAAGCTCGTGCGCGTGCTGCAGCGGCTCGTCGATGCGGGACACACGGTCGTCGTGATCGAACACAACCTGGACGTTATGGCCGAGGCCGATTGGATCGTCGATCTGGGCCCCGAGGGCGGGGACGGCGGCGGTCGCATCGTTGCCCAGGGAGCGCCGGAGGCGATCGTACGCAGCCCGAACAAGAGCCATACGGCGCGCTTCCTGCGCGACTTTCTGCGTACCCGCGGGACGCCGTGAGGCGTGCAGCGCCGCTCCCTACTGTTCGGATTCCTGGCGGCCGCGCTGCTCGCGGCCTGGGCCGTGGGCTTGTTCGGACGCGGCTTCTGGACGCCCGACGAGCCGCGCGAAGCCGACATTGCCTGGCGCATGAGCTGGCAGACCGACCACGCGGTACCGCTGCTCGCCGGCGAGGCATTCTGCGAAAAACCGCCGTTCACCTATTGGCTCGCGGCCGGCGCGATCCGCCTGCTCGGCGAGTCGCCCGGCACGGCACGGCTGCCGAACCTGCTCTATGCCGTGCTCGCGGCGCTCGCCACGGGACTGCTCGCGCGGCGCGCCGCGGGCCCGATCGCGGGGGCCGTCGCCGCCGCGGCCATCGGCAGCTTCCTGCTGTCGTATCAGGTCGCGATCTGGCTCGCGACGGACGCGCCTCTGCTCGCGGCGGTGGCGGTCGCACTGCTCGGGGAATATATCGGCTTTTACGCGACGAGCCGTCGCGAGCGCGTCTGCGGTTATGTGTTGATGCACGTTGCGCTCGGCGTGGGATTCCTCTGCAAGAGCGCCGCAGCCCTGATGGTGCCGGCGCTCGCCTTCTGCTGCCTGATCGTGTGGGAGCGGCGGTTCAGGGAGCTCCTGCGCTGGGAATTGTGGCTCACCGGCCTGGTGCAGGTCGTGATCGTCGGCACGTGGATATTGCGCGTCTATGTCGGCAGCGACGGCCCCGCGCACTTGCAGGTTTTTTTCTGGAACAATCTCGTCGGCCGCTTCACGGCGGTCGCCGCGCCGGCCGACTTGCAATATGCGAGCGCCCATCGCAATTCGCCCGGCAAGTACCTGCTCGAGTTGCCGCTCTATCTCTGGCCGTGGACGCTGCTCGTGGCGGCGGCCGTGCGTCGTGCCTGGCGCGAGCGCGCGGCGCCGACGACCCGCCGTTGCCTGCGCTTCGCAACCGCCGTTTTCCTGCCGACGCTGCTCGTGCTGTCGTTCGCGGCGACGGCGCGCAATATTTATCTGGCGCCCGCACTGCCGGGACTCGCATTGCTGCTCGGGTGGTGGGGGCAGGCGCTCGCACAGGGCGGCGACCGCTGGGATGCAGCCGCGCTGCGCATGACCGCCGTGCTGCTGCTGCTGGCGGCCGCCGTGTTTGGCGTCGCCGCGGCGCTCGCTGCCGTCACGGCCGAGCCCGCCGTCGATGCGCCTCTGATCTACGCGGCCTTGTCCGTCTCGGGTATCGGGCTCGCGGCCTTTCTGGTGGTGCAAGCGTGGCTGGCGGTCGGCCGCCGACGGACGCAGGCCGCCCTCGCCGCCCTGTTTGCGGGCTATTGCGTTCTGCTGGCGGCGCCCGCTTCGCAGATCTACGGCCTCGTCGACCGCGGTCAGGATCTCGCGGCGCTCGGCGCTGCCTTGCGAATCGACGTGGGCACCCGACCGCTCGTCTTGCTGGCGCCGGACGAAACCACCCGCGCCTGGGTGGACATGTATGCACGGACGAGCGTTGCCCGTGTTCCGGGGCCGATCGATGCCACGGCACTCGATCGGCTCGAGGAGGCGCTCGCCGAAGAGCCGCGCGCACGCGCCCTCGTGCAGCTCGAGGGTCGGGAACTCGCCGGCTCCGTGCGTGGACTCGCCGACAGAGTGGGGGTGAAGCTCGCGCCCCCGCCGTCCGATCCCGCCTGGCTGCGGGAACCCCGCTTCGGCATCGTCAGCCGCTATGGCCTGCCGAACGGCAGGCGCTACGCCCTGCTCGCCCTGCCGGTGCGGCGATTCGCGCTCACGCCGCGAGTTCCCGGAACATACTCACGTATCGACTGATCTGGCGATCCCAGGAGTAGTCCTGAGCCATCGCATTTTGCACGATGCGCTGCCAGAGGGCGGCATCGGCGAACCAATCGAGCGTATTCTCGAGCGCCCAGCGGATCGCGTTCGCGTCGAAGTCATTGAAGACGCAGCCGGTTCCCTGGCCCGTTGCCGGGTTGAAGTGCTGCACGGAGTCGGCGAGGCCCCCGGTCCGGTGCACGATCGGAATCGTGCCGTAGCGCAGGCTGTACATCTGGTTGAGCCCGCAGGGCTCGTAGCGGGAGGGCATCAGAAAAATGTCGCTTCCCGCCTCGATCAGATGAGCAAGATCCTCGTCGTAGCCGGAGCGGAATGCCACGCGCCCGGGGAACCGCGCGGCGAGTTCCTCGAAAAAAGTCACGTAACGCGGATCGCCGCTCCCGAGCACCGTCAACCCGCAGTCCCGCGCCGCCAGCGACTCGGGCAGCGCATCGAACAGCAGATCGAAGCCCTTCTGGTCGGTGAGGCGGCTCACGATCGACAGGAGCGGGCTCGCTTCGTCGAGGACGAGGCCGCTCTCGGTCAGCAGTCGCCGCTTATTGAGCCGCTTACCCGTCAAGTCGTGCGGGTCGAAATGCGCACTCAGATGCGGATCGTGGCGCGGGTCCCAGGCCGCATAGTCGACGCCGTTCAAGATTCCCGTGACGCCGTCGGCTCTGGCGCGCAGCGCCGCCTCCATCCCCATGCCGAGCGGCACGGTGCAGATCTCGCGTGCATAGGTGGGACTCACGGTCGTGACCTTGTCGGCGAACCGGATCCCGGTCTTCAGCGAATTGATGACGCCGTTGCGCAGGTCGTCCTGATCGAGCAGCGCATAGCCCGAACCCAAGCCAAGATCCGCGGCGGCGCTCGCCGGCATGAGGCCCTGATAGCCGATGTTGTGGATCGTGAGCACCGATCGGACCCGCGCGAGCGCCGGATCGGCCGAATACAGCGTTTTCAGGAGCAGCGGCAGGAACGCCGTGTGCCAGTCGTTGCAGTGGAACACGTCCGGCACGAATCCCATGAGACGGCAGGATTCGATCGCCGCCCGCGTGAAGAACAGGAACCTAAGATGCTCGTCGGGGTCCGTGGTGTAGAGGCTAGCGCGATCGAACAGCTTCGGGCAGTCGATGAAAAAGACCGGCCGCTTCGCGCCTGGAAATGGCGACCCGAAGAGCGAGAACTCGATGCGTTCGGCCCCGATGACAATGGTCACTGCTTGGACTTCTTCGATGGGCGTGAAGCTCCGCCCGCCGGCGCGGATGCTCGCATACAGGGGCATGAACGCGTGTATGTCGTGGCCCAGGCCGGCGAGTTCGCCGAACAGGGCGCCGGCGACATCGGCGAGGCCCCCTGTCTTCGCATACGGCAGCATTTCCGAGGACAACATACAGATCTTGAGTGGTTCCATGGCCGGGAGTCTAGCAAACGTGGCGCATGGGGTGCCCCGCAAAACCTGATGCGATTCACGGTCGAGTGTGGCAGTCTCTGACCGGGTTCTGGCTGAAATCTCCGAAAGCGCCTCTCTGAATTCCAAGGATGACACCATGATAGAACGGCGGCACGCAGCTCGTAACAACACCGGTCGCTATGTCAGCCGTCTGACCAGCGGCACCCTCGCCGTGGTCATGGCGGGCGGCCGCGGCGAGCGGCTCAAGGCCCTGACCCTGAATCGCTGCAAACCCGCCACACCGTTCGGCGGCAAGTTCCGCATCATCGATTTCGTGCTGTCGAATTGCGTGAACTCCGGCATCCGCCAGATCGCGGTGCTGACGCAGTACAAGGCGCAGTCCCTGATCCAGCACATCCAGCGGGGCTGGAGCTATTTGCGCGGCGAAATGGGCGAATTCGTCGAACTCATTCCGGCGCAGCAGCAAATCGGCGAGCACTGGTACCGGGGTACGGCGGATTCGGTGTTCCAGAATCTGGAATTCATCCGTTCGCACAATCCGACCCACGTATTGATCCTCGCGGGCGATCACATCTACAAAATGGACTATGGCCCGATGATCGCCTACCACGAGCAGAACGAGGCCGACATCACCGTGGGCGTCGTCGATGTGCCGATCGAGCGGGCGCGCGAATTCGGCATCATGACCACGGACGCATCGAACCGCGTCGTGAAATTTGCGGAAAAGCCCGACAAGCCCGATCCGATCGTCGGCAACGAAAACCTCGCCCGCGCGTCGATGGGCATCTACGTGATCGCGATGGACCGTCTCGACAAGCTGCTGACGGACGACGCCGACAACAAGTCGAGCGCCCATGACTTCGGCAAGAACATCATCCCGCCGTCGATCGATCGGCTGCGGGTCTACGCCTACCCGTTCCAGGACGTCGAAACCCGGGCGCAGAGCTATTGGCGCGATGTCGGCAACCTCGATGCCTTCTACGAGGCGAACATGGAGCTCGTGGCGCTCAATCCCGAGCTCAACATCTACGACCGCCAATGGCCGATCTGGACCTACCAGGCCCAGCAGCCGCCCGCGAAGTTCGTGCTCGACGAGGAAGGACGGCGGGGCATGGCGGTGAACTCGATGGTCACGGGCGGGTGCATCATCTCGGGTGCCTACGTGACCCAGTCCCTGCTCGCGACCGACGTGCGCATCGAGGAGGCGAGCCGCGTCGAGAGCTCCGTGCTGTTGCCGTCGGTGACCGTGGGCCGGCGCTGCGTGCTTCGCCGCTGTATCGTCGACGAGAACTGCGTCATTCCCGACGGCGTCCAAATCGGCGTCGATCACGCGCGGGATGCCGAACGTTTTTATGTGACCGAAGGGGGCGTGGTCCTCGTGACGTCCGACATGGTGAAGGCGCTGAGCTGATCGTCCCGCCCGGGCGGATCTCGTAAGGCGAGAAGGTCCCACGCAGCAATCACCTCGGCGGCCGTGATGCCCTGCATGCTGGGCTCCCCGCCCTGTGTTCCCGTCAACACGAGCACGGGCGCACCCGCGCTGCCCCACGGCCGGTAGAGCGACGGCAGCGCCCTGCCGAACAGCACGACCTGCGGGCACGCGACGGCTGCGGCCGCGTGCGCCGGACCGGAGTCGACCGTGAGCAGTCCGGCCGCGCGCGCGAGCAACGCGACCAGGCGCGGCACGGGCAGATCGTCGGCGACGTTGTGCAGACCGGACACGGGTGTCTGTTCGATGAGGGCTTGATTCAAGACATATTCCGGCCCCGTACCGAGCAGCAGAATCGCGTGGCGCGGGTGCCTCGCGCGCAGGTGCAGGATCGCCGTCCGCCATCGCTCCGGCGGCCAGTATTTGTGATTCGCGGCGAGGCGCCGCGTCCCGCGCCGCATCGTGCGCTTGTTCCCCATCTGCACGAGCAGCAGGGGCGCTGCGGCGATACCGCGCGCGCCCAGCCAGTCCTCGAGATCCGCGTGCTGTGCATCGCCGACCCGCAGCTCGCAGCCGAGATCCGCCGTCGGCGCGCCGGGCGGCGGCGCACCCGCCCGCGCTCGCGGCAGCATGCGGGCGAGCCTGCGCCATTGTGACGTGGCATGTTCTTCAGGCAAGCGCGGATGATCCGCGACGTCCACGATCCAGTCGGCGCCGACGCCCGCTCGGTTCAAGAGGCGGCGTGCCGCGTCATCGTCGTCGCAAAGCCAGGTCGCACTCAAGCCCCGCGCACGCAGCGCGCCGACGACGCGCCGCTGATCGGGTGCGAGCCAATAGGGAGTCTTGCGACTGCGCAGACTGTAGACGGTGCCGACGCCCGGCTGCCCGGTGAGCAGGGGCTCGCTCCAAGATCCCGATGTCAGCACATCGACGGGCACGCGATACTCGGCATGCAACTCGCGGATCA
>Ga0302320_10015075_pt1 | contig 15920 bp, 15 predicted proteins | sample Bog_T0_3_FD_202130 | JGI IMG/M metagenome (GOLD analysis project Ga0302320, IMG submission 202130) | Peat permafrost microbial communities from Stordalen Mire near Abisko, Sweden - Bog_T0_3 | ecosystem: Environmental > Terrestrial > Soil > Wetlands > Peat | place: Sweden: Abisko, Stordalen Mire... | reverse complement strand
CGGGGGTTTTTACGCCAACGGGAACGGGAACGGCTACCGTAAGTTTCAGTCGCCTCGGAGCGGCGAGGTGATTCCTACCAAGAACTTGCGGCTTCTACATAAGACCAGGATCTGGTTTCAGTCGCCTCGGAGCGGCGAGGTGATTCCTACCACGGGAAAAGGTCAGCGCGTTATTCTGTATCAAGTGAGTTTCAGTCGCCTCGGAGCGGCGAGGTGATTCCTACGTCAACGTCACCGTATCCAAGGCGACGCCGACGGTCACCCGTTTCAGTCGCCTCGGAGCGGCGAGGTGATTCCTACTCCCAAACGAAGTATTCGCCGTATTGACGGCCGGGAGTTTCAGTCGCCTCGGAGCGGCGAGGTGATTCCTACTGCACCTCATTTTACCCCGTGCTTTCAGAGATTTCCAAAGCGTTTTGAGCAGACCGTGCAAACGAGGCGTGGGGCCGCCCCGGAAATGGTGCATCGGACCCATCTGCAAATTCAATCAAGACCTTTGTTTTCATATGTTTATCCTGCGCAAGCAGACCTCATGTACTGAATGATAAACAGATAAAATTTCCCTCAACTCGATGACCCGAAAAGCTTTATGGTCCAGGAGAGGGCAAAAACCTCTGCCTGAACCCAAAGAAGAGCCGACGGACGCCTGGAATCGAATTGACGGCGGTTCGGCCTTTCACAGGATGTAGAACTCCGCCTCCTGGGGCCGCTCGACCGGCCCGATGACAAGCGCCTTCTGAGCGCAATTCTCGCACAATCCATAGACCAGGACTTTATCTTCTTCGGTGTCCACCACTGCATGAACCCCATCGATCATCCGGGCTGCCAGGGACGCTTCAAGGGAGCACTCGAAGACGCTCTCTTCAACGCGCTGGCCATAGTCCAACAACACATCGACGAGGCGCTGGCGGCGGCGATCATCGGCGACATCGTAGCAGACGATGTATCTCATGCCAGCTCCTCGGGCTTGCCGTATTCCGGGGCAATTTGTTGCGCAGCGCTCGGCTCAGCTACCGGCTCGGCGGTGGCCAGAGGCACTTTGACATCGTTCGGCGGCGGTTGCATCCGGGCGGCATCCAGCGTATCTGGTTCCGGCTGGCGATAGAGCCAGGGCTGGAAGGCTGTGTTGTTACGCAGCGCAGCGGCATACCCCTCGACGGTAGCGCGCAATACGGGGCGGAAGCCGTTCATGTCTTTGCCGATGGGCGCGTGGAGCATCCAGTACTCGTATTCGCCGAGGAAGCGCTTGCAGGATTCAGGGCGCAGGTAGAGGCCGTCTTTATCGTTGGGTTCAAAGTCGGCCTCGGAGAACTGGCGGCGATTGATAAGGGTGAGGACGAAGCGATCGGCCAGCGGCGCGCGGAAGGGCTCGACCAAATCCAGTGCGAGCGAACGGCGGCCATAGTCGACCTGATGCAGGCTGCCGATGTAGCTATCGAGTCCGAGGCCCTCGACAAGGCCGGCCAACTCGTTGCCGACGAGGGTGTAAGCAAACGAGAGCAGGGCATTGAGCGGGTCAGTGGCGGGATGCTTTTGGCGACCGGGCCAGGCGAAGGCGGATTTGTTGCGGCGCATGAGGATACCCACCCCGTAGACAAAGGGAACGGCTGTCGAAGTCTCCACAATCAGCGTCTTCGCTCGTTCCACGAGGGCTCTCATCCATCCATTCATCGCGCCGAAACTGAAGTACCCGTTCGCATCCGCCGGCCTGACCTTCAAGACGACAATGTCGATCGGTTCGATGAACCGGCGATAGTAGTCGTCAATTTCGCCCAGGTTCGGTGGCATGTGGTAGCAGATCCCGGCGTCGGACTTGGCCCGCTCGTAGGCGCTGAAGTGCCAGCTATGCCACTGAAAATGCTCGCCTTCCGGATCGCACTCCAGCACCGCGCGCGGCTTGGCGGCAAGGCTCGAGCGGATTCCTACGTTCGATAGTTCCTCCACCCGCGCAGCCAGCGCCAGGTCAAACACATCGGGCTGGGCAAGGCAGCCCCCGTAGTCGAGCCAAAAACCCGATTGGACAAGAGAGGCCGCCTCGGCAGCGGAGATCTTCTTCGCGGGCGCAGATGCAGTGCGGATGGGCATGGACGGTACTCTGAACCATCATGCACGAAATTCCCAGTTCATACAATACTCATTCTTGTGATAGTGAAGATTGACAACTCAATTCAACTGTGGCTATCCTGCTGTGTCGCACGAAATCAACCCTGCCCGTGGGCTTTGGCTGCTGGAGTCTCGGCTGGATAGAGACTTCCGGGTCAGCGCCGAGCCGGGTTCCGGGACGAGAGGAGAAGTTCGTGATCGGTTTGGATGGTCGTGTAGCGATCATGACCGGCGCAGGCGGCGGTTTGGGACGGGCCTACGCCAGGCTGCTGGCGCAACGTGGCGCGCGCGTAGTCGTCAACGACCTGGGCAGCGGCGCTGAATCCGTTGTCCGGGAAATCGTTGCCGCGGGTGGTGAAGCTCGCGCCGCCTTGTGCTCCGTCACCGATGAGGCAGCCGTGGAGGCCATGGTTCAGGAGACGTTGCAGGCCTGGGGCCGCGTGGACATCCTCATCAACAACGCGGGCATTCTGCGCGACAAATCGTTCGCCAAGATGAGCCTTGACGATTTCCGTCTGGTCCTTGATGTGCACCTGATGGGCGCCGTCCACTGCACCAGGGCGGTCTGGGAGGCGATGCGCGAACAGAAGTATGGCCGCATCGTGATGACAACCTCCTCCTCCGGTCTCTACGGCAACTTCGGCCAATCGAATTACAGCGCAGCCAAGCTGGGGTTGGTCGGCCTGATGCAGACCCTCGCGCTCGAAGGCGCGAAGTACGGCATCCACGTCAACTGCATTGCGCCCACGGCCGCCACGCAGATGACGCAAGGACTTCTGCCGAACGAGCAGTTGAATCTGCTCAAGCCTGAATTCGTGGCCGCGGGCGTTCTGGCGCTGGTGGCCGAAAATGCGCCCACGCGCACCATCCTCTGCGCCGGCGCGGGCAGCTTCGAGACGGCGCATATTACTTTGACCAAAGGCATCCACGTCCCCGGCGATCCGCCGTCCCCCGAGGAGCTTGTGGCCCGATGGGCAGACGTCGTCGACCAACAGGGCGAAACCACGCCGGAGTACGGCTTTATCCAAAGCGAGGTTGAATTGAAAAAGGCGGGCTACGTCACGCCGGAAACGAAAGGTGCGTAATCCATGAGCCGCGATGCTGTGATCGTTTCCGTTGCCCGCACCCCGATTGGCCGCGCATACAGAGGGGCTTTCAACGCCACCCCTGCCCCCACGCTGGCAGCTCACGCCATCCGCGCCGCGGTTGCCCGCGCCAAAGTCGACCCCGCCGAGATCGACGACTGCATCGTAGGCTCCGCGCTGCCTCAGGGCCTGCAGCATACCATCGGGCGCACCGCCGCCTTGACCGCGGGCCTGCCCGTCTCCGTCGCCGGGCAAACCGTCGACCGCCAATGCTCCTCCGGCCTCATGAGCATCTCCATGGCCTCCAAGCAGATCGTCGTGGACCGCATGGACATCGTCGTCGCCGGCGGCACGGACTCCATCTCCATGGTGCAGACCGCTGAGCTGCGCATCGGCTCTGACCCCGATCTGCTCGCCCTGCATCCGGAAATCTTCATGCCCATGATCGACACGGCCGAGATTGTCGCGCGCCGCTACAACATCTCGCGCCAGCAGCAGGATGAGTACGCGTTCCAGTCCCAGCGCCGCACGGCCGAAGGCCAGGCCGCCGGCCGCTTCGATGCCGAAATCATCCCAGTGAAGGCAATCAGGTCGGTCACCGACAAGGCCACCGGCGAAACCTCCATGCAGGAAGTAGTCCTCAAGCGCGACGAAGGCAACCGCCCCGACACCACTCTCGAAGGCCTCGCCGCGCTCAAGCCAGTGCGCGAGAACGGCTTCATCACCGCGGGCAACGCCAGCCAGCTCTCCGATGGCGCTTCAGCCTGCGTGGTCATGGAGGCAACCCTCGCCGCCGCCCGCGGACTTCAGCCTCTGGGCCGCTATTGCGGCATGGCCGTGGCAGGCACTGAGCCCGACGAGATGGGCATCGGCCCAGTCTTCGCGGTTCCCAAACTCCTCAAGCGCTTCGGCCTCAAGATCGACGACATCGGTCTCTGGGAACTGAATGAAGCCTTCGCCGTGCAGGTGATCTATTGCCGCAACCGGCTCGGCATCCCCAACGACCGCTTCAACGTCGACGGCGGCGCCATCTCCATCGGCCATCCCTACGGCATGTCGGGCAATCGTCTTGCCGCGCACGCATTGATTGAAGGCCGCCGCCGCGGTGTGCGATACGTCGTCGTCACCATGTGCGTCGGCGGCGGCATGGGCGCGGCAGGCCTCTTTGAGGTTCTCTAGATCGGAGAAGCAGTCGAATGAACCCTCTTCCTCGTTTGCTTGTCGCGTCCGCCTTTCTCATGCTCGCGCCCTCGTCCTTCACTCAACCCAGTGACACAACCTCCGCTCCATCCCACGTCCAGCACGGCCCCATCGTAAGCGCTCCAGCCGGCGCGTTCGAGGGCCAGATTCAAGGCACACTCCGCGTATTCAAAGGCATCCCGTATGCCCTGCCGCCCGTGGGCTCCGCCCGTTGGAGACTGCCCAGCCCTATGCCGCGTTGGCAGAGCGTCCGGAATGCAACCGAGTTCGGCCCCGCATGTTTCCAGCCGAAGCCGAAGCTCTCGAACATCTACGTAGGCAACCCCATGCCCATGAGCGAGGATTGCCTCACCCTGAATATCTGGGCTCCGGCAGGAGCGCGCAATGCGCCCGTCTTCTTCTGGATTCACGGCGGCGCTCTCACAACGGGATCCAGCCGCGAACCCATCTACGACGGCGCACGTCTCGCCAACCAAGGCATCGTCGTCGTCTCCATCAACTATCGCCTCGGTGTCTTCGGCTGGCTCGCCCATCCCGAACTCAGCCGCGAGTCGCCCCTCGGCATCTCCGGCAACTATGGCCTGCTCGACCAGATCGAGGCGCTCCGCTGGGTCAGGCAGAACATTCGTTCCTTCGGCGGCGATCCCGCTAACGTCACCATCGCCGGCGAGTCCGCGGGCGCCCTGAGCGTCATGTACCTGATGGCAGCACCTGCCGCCCGCGGCCTCTTCGCCAAAGGGATTGCAGAAAGCGCCTACATGATCTCAACGCCCGAGCTGAAGCAGACCCGGTTCGGCTCGCCTTCCGCCGAAGAAAGCGGCACCCGCCTCGCCGCAGCTCTAAAAGCGCCTGACATCGCCGCGCTGCGCGCCATGGACGCATCCGCCTTGAACGACGTCGCGCCGGCAGCCGACTTCGCGCCCTGGGGCGTCATCGACGGCCACGTCTTGCCGCGCCAGCTCGTCGATGTCTTCGACCGCGGCGAACAAGCGCCCGTGCCGCTCCTCGCGGGCTTCAACAGCGGCGAAATCCGCTCCTTGCTGGCCCTCGCCCCAAAACCTCCCGCCACAATCGCCGAGTACGAAGCCACCATTCGCAGCCAATATGCCGATTTGGCTGGCGAGTTCCTGCGCCTCTACCCCAGCGCCAACATGCAGGAAAGCATCCTCGCCACCACGCGCGACGCCCTCTACGGCTGGACCGCCGAGAGACTGGTCCGCAAGCAAGCCACTCTCGGCCAGCCGTCCTTCCTCTACTTCTTCGACCACGGCTATCCCGCCGCCGACACCGCCGGTCTCCACGGCTTCCACGCCAGTGAGCTGCCATATGTCTTTGGCGCGTTCGGCAAGACAGGACCGTATTGGCCCAAGAATCCCACAACGCCTGAAGAGACAAGCCTCTCCGGCGCCATGATCGGCTATTGGACCAGCTTTGCGCGCACCGGCCGCCCCCAGGCCGCGCACCAGCCCGATTGGCCGGCATTCGGATCGAAGGGCGCCTACATGGAATTCACGGATGCCCCTCACCCGTCCGATAACCTGTTGCCGGGCATGTACGAGTTCAATGAGCAAGTCGTCTGCCGCCGCCGGGCGGTTGGAAACCTATCCTGGGGATGGCTCGTCGGCCTGTGGTCGCCGAAGAATCCACCGCAACGTGCGCAGTGTAAGTAGTCGCTGAATCCCTGCATCGAACCTTCGCGTCCCTCGCGCCGGCCTATTCCTTCAGCGCCAGGAATCCCGCCGCCATGAATTTTGCCAGCCGCTTCCTCACCGCGGGGAAATCGTCCGAGCGGCAGATGCCCCCCGACAGGCGATCGATCCGCCCCGTCCGCGCCAGCGTATTCATCAGAGCGCCCGTCACGAAGTGGTAGCCCCAGAAGATTTCCTCGTCGCTATAATCCGGCAGCGCGCGCTTCAGAATGCTCACCAGCTTCAGCACCACCGGATCGAAGTGAGCGGCCATCATCGCCGCCCCCTCCTGGCTGTGGCTTACGCGCGCGCAGAATGCGGCATAATTCATCCAGGTTGTGCCGCCCTCAATGTATAAGTCGAAGTCAGGGTCCAGGAACGCGTGCAGCGCCCCTTCAACGGTCGGGTGATCCCCCGCGTCTGCTTCGTACTGCTCCAGCGATGCCATGCGCCGGTCGCAGGTCACGCTCGCCCGGCGCTTGAACACCGCTTCAAACAGATGCTGCTTGTCTCTAAAGTAATAATGAAGTAGCGTGGTGTGAATCCCCACTTGCAGTGCTACGTCGCGGAGCGTCACGCCATGAAACCCATGCTTTGAGAACAAATCCTCGGCCGCATCCAGAATCTGTTCCAGGCTTTCCGCGCGCTGCTCCGCCTTGCTGCGGCGAACACGCTTCGGCACCGGCCCCTCGAGCTTCACGCCTACTTTCTCTTCACCAGGCGAGATAGCCAAGCCAAATCCCTCCACCCCAAATCCATCCCATTGACTCGTTCAGCCGCAATCCTGCCACGCCCGAGTTTAGCACCCAACTGCTTCACGATTCGCGCGGCTTACCCACTCGCTGCCGCATCGCATCAACCCCGCGACCCTCCGCATAGAGGCAGTTGCAGCGTGTCACCTCCCCATCGATCACCGGCGAGTAGCGCAAGGTCGCGGGACAATCTGAATCTTCCCGCTACGATCTCCCGCCCGCGTCGCTAAGAATAGGCAGCCCGGATAGACAGACCTGAAATGTGGTAGTTTATAAACTACGGAAGTCGAAATGATCGAATTCAAACAAACTGAGACCTTCCGGAAATGGCGCGTGCGCCTCAAGGACGAGCGAATACGGGCTCTGATTGCCTCCAGTCTTGATCGCCTCGCCTTTGGAACCGCGGGCGATGTGAGGCCGGTAGGCAAGGGAATCAGCGAACTGCGCATCGATCACGGCCCCGGCTACCGAATCTACTTTCAGCAACGCGGCAACACCATCGTGATCCTGCTGTGCGGCGGCGACAAAAGCACGCAGGCAAAGGACATCCAGACAGCCAAACGTCTGGCAGCGGAATGGAGCGAAGAAAATGGCTAAGAAAACCAGGCCGGAGAAGCTCACCCCCTACGACCCTGCCGAAGATCTCGCATCCGACGAGGCCATTGCCGTCTTCATGGCAGAAGCATTTCAAACCAACGACGCTCACTACATCGCGCACGCCCTCGGCGTCGTCGCCCGCGCAAAAGGCATGGCCCAAATCGCCTACCAGACTGGCCTCTCCCGCGAGCAGCTCTACCGCTCCTTCAGCGAAAAGGGAAACCCCACGCTGAAAACAACCCTAGCCGTCATGAACGCCCTCGGCGTAAAACTGACCGCAAAAATCCCCTCCGCGGCCTGACGGGAAACGGGAGATTCGGGCGGAGAAGCTGGATGAGAAGGATCAAACCATACTAAATTGAGCAAGCGATCGAAGATCGCGCGGGCGGCGCGTCAAACGAGCCGGGTTTCCTGAGTTGGCGGAAGTCCTTGGGGTCGTTGGCCGGGCGAGTTGCTCCCGGGCCCTTTGTTCCGTAGGACAATTCGGCATAGAATCATTGATGTTGGTCTGTTATCGAAGGGCGGATTGCAAATGATTTTGAGTGCTGAGGCGTTGTCGCCGGCGCAAAAATCCGTGATCGAAGAAATCCTGGGGCGGCAGATACTGGAGGCCGAAGCCATCAGCCTTCGTGCGTTTGCGCCGCCGCCGGTTTCCATGCCCGAGCGGCAGGCCGCGGCAGAGAAGCTGCGCATGTTCCTGGAGAAGAGCGACCGTCCGCGCGCAGGCGTCTCCGATGAGGAATGCGAGGCCGCCCTCCTTGATGCACTTCGCAGCGAGCGCCCGGCTTACACGCAAATGCCGTGAGAATCGTCCTCGACAGCAATATCCTTGTGCGGGCGTTTGTGACCAAATGCGCATAGTGATGGATACATCGGTGCTGGTTGCGGGGCTGCGATCCAGCTTAGGCGCAAGCGCGGCGCTTCTCAAAGAAATCGCCGCGAACCGGGTTGAACTTATGGCAAGTCCGGCGCTGTTCTTGGAGTATGAAGCTGTGCTCAAGCGAGAGGAGCATGGTCTTCCTTTGCAATATGTTGACGGCTTTCTTGCGGAACTGGCGCTGACTATTGTTCCGGTGGAGGTCCGCTTTGTGTGGCGTCCTCAATTGACGGATGCGAATGACGAAATGGTGCTGGAAGCGGCAATCAACGGGCAGGCTGAGGCCATTGTGACGCATAATAGAAGAGACTTCGAGCGAGCTGCCCAGCGGTTTGGGATCGGGGTCTTGTCGCCAGCCGAGCTGCTTGTGCAGATCCGGCAGAAAGGGATGCAACCTTGACGCGTGTTTTCGATCTTCCGAATTCGCTCCTGAAGCGGGCCGAGGAACTGGCGCTGGAAGACGGCGTCTCCCTGGATGTCTGGGTGACCTCCGCCCTGGCGCAGAAGATCGGCGCGGTCGAGACCGCCGCCGCGTTCTTCCAGCGCAAGTCCGCGGGCGCGGGCAAGGGACTCAGTTCCTACCTCGAGCTGATTCCCGATACCTCCCCGATGCCGGGGGACGAGTTGCCGAGGGCTTGAAGTGACCGGGCCGGACCTTCGGTTGCCTGGACAAAGCGGCGCCCAAGGTTCGTGGCCTCCCACCCTTTCGCAAAGAACGCGATAGCATGGGGCACCCGGCACCCGCTCGTCGGCAGTGGACGAAATCCATTTATAGGCCAAGAGTTGGCGTATTATGTTCCGTTGAGGATCCTCATCAGCGCCGAGAGGCTGGGCGCGGAGAAAGTCAACTGGTGTCTTGATGGACAAGGTTGTGGTGGTGGGTCTAATCCTATTTGTCATCCTCTGCTGCGTGTGGGGATGCAACTCATTGCGTTACGACATTAGCGAATTCATGTCGCCTCCTCGAATTGAGTTTTCTGGCGTAACCCCGATGGAATTCAAGGCGGCTAAGTATTCTAAGATGTCGGCGGACGGTCCGTATCGGTTGTCTCTGTCCGACGAGACGGGCGTTACATGGAGTGGCGATTTCGACTCCAAGGGCCAGTGTGTGTCAGGTTGCGTAAACGCACCTAGCTTTAGCCATGACATGGTTTTTCATATAACTTCTCTGGACGCTGGGAGAGAGGTCCACTTCACCTTCACTGAATGCCGAGTACGAGAGACTATCGGTCGATCGATTCTAGATTGCGGGTGAATTGGCCAGGTATCCCAGGTCCCGCTTTTGGGACCTGGGATACCACAAATCTCCCGCGAGCGACCAGCGAGCCGCTGGCCCCACCGCAGGTGGCAGGTGCTTATTCCTCTTCTTCCTCCACCGGCCGCTTCGCATTCGCCAATATCTTCTCCGCCACTAACTGCGGAACGATATCGTAGTGATCCATCTCCATCCGATAACTCCCCTTGCCTTGAGTCATCGAAGTCAGCAGCGTCCCATAAGTCAGCATCTCGGCCATCGGCACCTGCGCGTTAATCACCGTCGTGCGCCCTTTGGACTCCATGCCCGCCACGCGGCCCCGCCGCGAGTTCAAGTCGCCCATCAGCGTTCCGGCAAACTCGTCCGGCGCCTCGATCTCGACCTTCATGATGGGTTCGAGCAGGCACGGCTTCGCCGTTTCCATGGCCTTGCGGAAGGCAATGCGGCCGGCCATCTTGAAGCTCATTTCGTTCGAGTCTACGTCGTGATAGCTGCCGTCGTAGACAGTCGCCTTGAAGTCGACGACCGGGTAGCCGGCGAGATAGCCGCGGGCGGCGGACTCAACAATACCTTTCTCGATGGCGGGGATGAAGTTCCGTGGGATGGCGCCGCCGAAGACTTCGCTGGCGAACTCGAAGCCGCCGCCCCGCGGCATCGGCTCCATGCGAATCTTGCAGTCGCCGAATTGGCCGTGGCCGCCGGTCTGCTTCTTGTGGCGTCCCGGCGCCTCGACTTTTGCGCGGATCGTCTCGCGGTAAGGCACCTTGGGCGCCTTCAGCGTCACCTCAGCGTGGTACCGCTTCTTGAGCCGGCTGACAATGGCCTCAATATGCGGCTGCCCCGCGCCCGCAATCAGAAACTCGTTGGTCTGCGGATCGCGGAAGAACCGGATCAGCAGATCCTCTTCCATCAGCTTGTGAATCGCCGGCGCAAGCTTGTCTTCATCCGCGCGGCTCTTGGGCTCGATGGCATAGGTCATGGCCGGCTCGGGAATCGCCGCCAGGTCCACCTGGATGTCCGCTCCCTTCTGCCCCAGCGTGTCGCCGGTGAGCGTGTCGCGCAGCTTGGCCACCGCGCCCAGGTCGCCCGCGTGCAGCTCCGGAACCTCCACCGCCTTGCGCCCCTGCATCACGCTTAGGTGCGAAAACCGCTCCTGGCTCCGCCGCGTATAGTTCTCCAGCGTGGCGTCATTCTTCACCACCCCGCTGATCACCTTGAAGAACGTAATGCGCCCGGCAAACGGATCGGTCATGGTCTTGAACACCACCAGCCCCACCGGCCCCGCGTCGTCCACCTTCCGCGTTGCGCCGCCATCGTCTGCGTCCGCTCCCGGTGTCCGCACCGCAATCGGCGCCCGCTCCATCGGCGATGGGCAATAGACCTTGATAAAGTCCAGCAGGTGATCGAGAGCCATATTCCCCAGCCCGCTGGAAAACAGCACCGGAAAGATCCTGTCTTCGCGGATGGCCTCATGCAGCGCGGCAATCAGGTGCTCTTCGGCGATGGTGCCCTTGTCGAAGTACTCCTCCATCAGCTCGTCTTTGCCCTCGGCCACCAGCTCCACCAGCGCCTCGTGCCGCGCCTTGGCATCGGCCGCCAGGCTCGCCGGAATCTCCCCGGTCACCTTGCCCCGCCCATCGCCGCCGGGCGTGTAATAGAACGCCTCCATCGTCACCAGGTCCACCACCCCGTGAAATCCATCGGCGCCCGAGATCGGCAACTGGACAGGAACACAGTTGCGGCCCCAGCGGTCCACCAAGTCATCCATCAGCGCGCTCAGCCCCCCGCCGCCGCCGGCCTTGGGATGGTCCATCTGGTTCACCACCACCACCCGCGGAACACTGGCCTCATCGGCATAGCGCCACACCCGCTCGGTCACGGCTTCCACGCCATTCTGCGCATTCACCAGCACCACGGCCGCCTCCACCGGCAGCAGCGCCGCGCGCGCCTCGTGGGTAAACATGTGAAAACCGGGGGTGTCGACAAGATTGATTTTGACGCCCTGCCACTCGGCATAGGCCACCGCGTTCTGCATCGTCGCGCCGCGGGCTACTTCTTCTTCGTCATAGGCGGTCACGGCCGTCCCGTCTTCCACACGCCCCTGCGTCGGCGTCATCTTGGCGGCATGCAGCAGAGCGGCTATCAATGTCGTCTTCCCGCTGTGCGCATGCCCCACTACAGCTACGTTACGGATCTCACTTCCCTGGTAGGTTTTCATGGTCTCTCTCCTTGGTGGTGCAAGCATTTACTGAAATCTTCGCGGAACGCAACACGGGTATCCCGCCGGCGCCGCGTGCCCCATCCTTGCAACATCTTTTCGTTGCAAGGGTGGGATACCACAGACTTACCTCGGCGGGAATGCGCGGTCTCCCGGCTCTTCCGCCGCGGCGGAAGGCCTGAGCCACTCTGCTTGGTTGGTTCGAAGGGATACACGCGGCACAGGGACCCCATGCGAACGTCCCTCAGGGCGTCCAAGTGGCCAAATTGAAGGGCCACAGGTCCCGGTCTGCCGTCTTCCTCATCCATAGAAGGATCGGGCCGGCGCCGTGCAGGTGAGTGGAAGAACTCCGCCAGGCGTCTTTCTCTAAGAAAAGGGATGCTATCACACGCGGAGTGTGAACGTCCTGTGACTTGGACCACATCCGGGCCGGACTCGGAGCCCGGCCATCACCCGCTACTCCGCCTTCCGCCACCGCAGCACCGGCTTCCGCGCCGCCGCCACCTCGTCCAGCCGCGAAACCCGTGTCGAGTGCGGCGCCGTCTTCACCAGTTCCGGCGTCTCCTCCACCTCCCGCGCAATCGCCCGCATCGCCTCCACAAACAGGTCCAGTTCTTCCAGCGACTCGCTCTCCGTCGGCTCAATCATCAGCGCCCCGTGCACAATCATCGGAAAGCTCACCGTATAAGGATGAAATCCATAATCGATCAGCCGCTTGGCAATGTCGCCGGTCTTCACACCCTTCGCCGCCTGCCGCTTGTCGCTGAAAACCACCTCGTGCATCGACGCCGTCTTGTACGGCAGCTCGTACAGGTCTTCCAGCTTCTTGCGGATGTAATTCGCGTTCAGCACCGCGTCTTCGGTGGTCTGCCGCAGCCCATCCGGCCCGTTGGCCAGAATGTATGCCAGCGCGCGGATGAACATCCCCACATTCCCATAGAACGCCCGCACTCGCCCCACCGACCGCGGCCGGTCATACTCCCAGCCCAGTTGTCCCACAACCCCGGAGTCCCTAGCCCCTAGTCCCGCAGTCCCTGGCCCCTGAGCCCCAAGTCCCTGCCTGTTCCCTGTTCCCTGTTCCCTGTTCCCTGCCTTTCGGACAAGCACCGGCGTCGGCAAAAACGGCTCCAGAAACCCCTTGCACGCCACCGGCCCCGATCCCGGTCCACCACCCCCATGCGGAGTCGAAAACGTCTTGTGCAGGTTCAGGTGCATCACGTCCACGCCAAAGTCCCCCGGCCGCGCCTTCCCCACCAGCGCATTCATGTTCGCGCCATCCATATACAGCAGCGCGCCCTTGGCATGAAGAATCTCCGCAATCTTGCCGATCTGGCTCTCGAACACCCCAATCGTCGAGGGATTGGTCAGCATCAGCGCCGCGGTCTCTTCGTCCACCTGGGCCGTCAGCGCTTCCAGGTCAATCCCGCCCTCCGCATTCGACTTCAAATTCTCCACCGTGTACCCGCAGATCGCCGCCGTCGCCGGATTCGTCCCATGCGCCGAGTCCGGAATTAGCACCTTCTTCCGCGCATTCCCCTGCGACTCGTGCCACGCCCTTACCAGCAGAATCCCTGTAAACTCCCCATGCGCCCCCGCCGCCGGTTGCAAGGTAATCGCGTCCATCCCGGTAATCTCCATCAGGCACCGCTGCAAGAGGTCGATCACATCCAGAATCCCTTGCGCCAGCGAGTCCGGCCGGTAAGGATGCGCCTCCGCCAGCCCCTCGATCCGCGCCACCAGCTCATTCACCCGCGGGTTGTACTTCATCGTGCAACTCCCCAGCGGATACATCCCCAGATCGATCGCGTAATTCCACGTCGACAGCCGCGTAAAGTGCCGGATAATCTCAATCTCGCTCAGCTCCGGCAACTCCGCCGCCACCTTCCGGTGCTCTGATCCAAGCAGAGCTGCTGCATCAACCAAAGGCACATCCAGCGCCGCCAGCTTATAAGCCCGCTTCCCCGCCGACGACTTCTCAAACACCAGCGCCTCATTCTGCGTCTGGTGCGGCCTAACCTTCCCCACCGTCCTCGGGGCGGTCTTTTCAGTTGCTATCGCCATCGTTGCCTCGTTTCACAGTCGCCCGCCCAGTCGCAGGTGCCTCTTCGCTGCGTTTCGTCCGATCCTGCTTACCCGCAACCACCCGCTGACTTGCTGACTCGCTATCTCCGCGCAGCGGAGGCTAACTTGCTGCACCTGTTCGAGAAGCCCCCGCCAACACCCTCGCCGCCCGATCAATCTGCTCCCGCGTCACCATCTCGGTCGCGCACCACAGCGTCGCATTCCCCAGCTCCGGATACCACCGCCCCAACTCCACGCCACCCACAATCCTCTCGTCCAAGAGCCGCTCGTTCCACGCCGCCGGAGCCTCCTCCGTCTCCAACACAAACTCATGAAACCGCGGCCCGCCGTTGAACAGCAGCTTCGCCCCACTCCCCGCCGACAGCGCCTTTGCCGCATAATCCGCCTTCGCCAAATTGTGCTCGGCCAGCTCGCGAATCCCTTCCTTCCCATACACCGTCAGAAAGATCGTCGCCATCAGCGCCACCAGCGCCTGATTCGTGCAGATATTCGAAGTCGCCTTCTCCCGCCGTATGTGTTGTTCCCGCGTCGAGAGTGTCAGCACAAACCCCCGATACCCCGTCCCATCCGTCGTCTGCCCCACAAGCCGCCCCGGCATCTGCCGCAAGTATTGCTCCTTGCATGCAATCACTCCGCAGAACGGGCCGCCATAGCTCAGCGCCACGCCAAAGCTCTGCGCCTCCATGCTCACAATGTCCGCCTCCACCGGCGCACGCACCACCCCCAGCGAGACCGCCTCCGCAATCGACACAATCAGCAGCGCGCCCTTCGCGTGCGCAATCTCCGCAATCGCCGGAATATCCTCCACGACCCCAAAGAAATTCGGACTCTGCACCAGCACCGCCGCGGTCTCTTCCGTCACCGCCGCCTTGAGCGCCTCCAGATCCACGCGCCCCGTCTCCTGCTCATAGCCAACCACCGTGCTCGGCAGCCCCTGGTGCTTGGCGTAAGTCGCCATCACCTCGCGATACTCCGGATGCACCGTCCGCGCCACCACCGCCTTGTGCCGCCCCGTCACGCGCACGGCCATCATCACCGCTTCCGCCGCGCCCGTTGACCCGTCGTACATGCTGGCGTTGGCCACATCCATCCCCGTCAGTTCCGCAATCATCGTCTGAAACTCGAAGATAGCCTGCAGCGTGCCCTGCGTGATCTCCGCCTGGTAGGGCGTATAGCTCGTCAGAAACTCGCCTCTCTGCACCAGCGAGTCAATAATCACCGGCCGGTAGTGGTGATACGCACCCGCGCCCAGAAAGCTCGCGTAGCCGGTCGCATTCCGCGCCCCCGCCGCCTTGAAATAGTCGATGATCTCGCTCTCCGCCTGCTGCCGCGGAACATCCAGGTCGCCCGCCAGCCGGTACTCGGCAGGAATCACGGCAAACAAATCATCAATTGAGCCGGCCCCGATTTCAGCCAGCATCTTTTCACGTTCCGCGGGGGACTTTGGCAGATAGCGCATGGGTTCCTTTTCAGAGGTCAGAGATCAGAGCTCAGAGATCAAAACACGCCCGCAAGATTATAGTTCCGAGCCGTGCTTGAAGAGGAGAAATTCAGCCGCATGAATCCGGCCATTCAACTGTGCAAGTGAACGATGCCCGTTCCCGCAGGGGTTAAACTGATCCCTAATCCCTAACCCCTGATCCCTGCCTCTTTCAGCCTCCCGTTTCTTCAGAAATAAGCGCCTCATAAGCCGCAACATCGAGCAGCGCCTCGAGCTGCCCCGCATCCGCCAGCTCCACCTTGATGATCCACGTCCCATGCGGGTCTTCGTTGATCTTGTCCGGCGCGTTCTTCAGCTCCTCGTTCACCGCGGTCACCGTCCCGGTCACCGGCGAATAAAGATCGCTCACCGCCTTCACGCTCTCCACGGATCCGAACGTCGCGTTCGCCGTCACCGCATCCCCCACCTTGGGCGCGTCCACATACACAATGTCGCCCAGCGAGTTCTGCGCGTAGTCCGTGATTCCAATCGTTCCAATGTTGCCTTCGAGCGCGATCCACTCGTGCTCGCGGGTGTAGCGGTAATTTGCCGGGTAAGCCATAACCAGTCCTTTCCCCCAACA